>ERZ1463038.69-NODE-69-length-26082-cov-14.622469_pt1 | contig 26082 bp, 24 predicted proteins | sample MGYA00564479_ERZ1463038 | MGnify/ENA primary metagenome ERZ1463038 (study PRJEB39244, sample SAMEA3635134) | Helicobacter pylori | study: EMG produced TPA metagenomics assembly of PRJEB11511 data set (Assembly of a 5300-year-old Helicobacter pylori...
CGCGTCGATCGCGTCGTCCGTCCCCGCCACGCCGTCGCCCTTCGCCTTGCCGCATGTCGCACTCGGTGGCACCGCAGCGCTCGCCGCGTCGCCGGCAGGAGAGTCGCCGCTCACGCCGCCGTACCAGCGCGCGGCGGCCGTCGAGAGCGCGCGCGACCAGGACGGTGCGCCGACGAGCGCGATGCACGTCAGGGGCTCGACCAGCCAGGACGCCAACTCGTCCAATTGGTACACTCCACCACCACTCAGCCCACCACCGCCGCTAAAGAGCGCGTGTCCGTTCACGTCGGCCGTCGTCGAGGAGCCGGCCGTCGATGGGTCGGACCTGCGGAACGCGCTACAGGACGACTCGGCGAGCGTGCAGGCTGTTGCTTCAGTCGAGGAAGCAGAGGAAGAACTCGAGCAAGATGCTGCCGTCGTGGTTGTCGCGATCGAGGAGCTTGAGCGGTCGACCGAGCCCAAGTCCGGCGACGCCACCGCGGACTCGCTCGCGACACGTTCGCTTTCGGCGCCGTCCCACCTCGCCCTCGACACCTGCCCGATCGACTACCGCGGCCGTCCACTATGCCCAGACTCAACCCGCGTGCCGCTCTCGCTCCGCAAGCGGTCCTCGGAGCTCGCCGACGCGACGTCCGAGTTCGGCGAGTGGGTGCTCGCCTCACTGCACGCCCTCGCACTCTCGCTTCTCAAGGTCCGCCTCTCGCCCTGGATGCTCTACGTGATCGTTCTGCACTCGCTTCTAGGCGTACAGCTCGCGAGCCTGGTGCTCGAGGACGCCATCGTCCGCGTCGGGCTCTCGGACCCGCTCCCGCCCGACTTCCCGCGCGCGAACTCGCTCGCGAAGAGAGTCAGCAGGTTCAAGTGGCGCGTCAAGGCTGCGTGGAGGCGCTACTGGACCCACGCGGCGGCCGTCGGCCTGCTCGGCCTCGTCGTCGGCGGCGTCGCGGTCGAGAGCCTGCGCACGGAGACAACGAGCGGTTGGAACGACGTCCCCTTCGGCAGGTGGCTTCTGCCGACGAAAAAATTGATTGAGGTGGATAAAAAGCCAGTATCGGAGGGCATGGGCCCGTTCCGCGAGTTGCTGCTGCTCGAAGTGCGTCCGACACTTCTGGATCTGGTGCGAAGCGACGCTGATCACTTTCAATAAATCTTCTTCCAACCCTTCATTCAATCTCGACACAACAGAGCATCTCGACGCTTCTGTTCCTGCTACAACCGCTCAAGCACCTCCTACCGATCTCGATCCTGCCGTCGAGCATCTCTCCACCATCGTTCCTCTTCCCCGCCGCGCCCGACCCTGCCCCAACCCCATTCTTTTCGCCCAACACCTCGCACGCCCCCCACCCACCAACGTCACAAATCTCGCTCGACACGCTGTGGCTCATCTCGCTCCTCGTCGACGGGCTCACGTCACTCTTGACGCTCTTCGCCTGCGCGACGCTCGTGCCACTCCTGCCTTCCTACTCGCCCCTATCCTTCCCACCACACATCATCTTCCACCTAGCCCGCGCTCGGTTGGGCCACATCACGACGCTTCGCACCGGCATGCAGCGCACCGTCGAGTGCTTGCGGACCGTCTTTGCCGCGTTCCCGGAGCCAAACGCCGAGGACGATGGGTGGGTGTGCACGATCTGCTTCGGTGAGTCTCCCCTTTACACCTTACCGTCTCGATTTCTACGAGCTGACGGCAACGTGGCTTTCAGAGGGCTCCCAGGGCGACGACGACGGCGAAGCGGGCAAGACGGCGCAGGCGCGCTGCTGTCTCCCCTGCGGTCACAAGTGTGCGCTTCATTCTTCGAACGCGTTTCTTCTGAAGATTAGCTGACGAGGCGTCCGAATCGCAGACCACGCGGGCTGCCTCGTGCACTGGTTCCACTTCCAAAGCTGGTGCCCCGTGTGCCACCAAACCCCCGTCCACGACGCCCACCCCGCTCCGTTCGCTACCCCGCCCGTCATTGCGAACCCGGATGAGTACCCGGGGAACGTACGACGTAGGAGGCAGGGCGCGCTCGAGGTCGAGCTCGACTGAGCGGTGGCGAGCGGCGCAAGGGGTTGTGAGGCGTAGGCGGAGCGAGGGCTTTCGCGGGCTGTTAATTTCGTACTGTTGTTGCTTACTATAATCCACCCTGCTTGTTCTTATCTTCAACGATGCCTCGATGGGGACCGGTGAGCTGAAATTGCCTCGCCATCAGCGCCTGTCGCTGTACTGGGCTGGTGTTTTCTGTTTGTAAGAAGCTACATCGGATCAAAAGCTCTTTGGCTTGATCCAGCAAGTCGAGAGCACGACTTTGCTGCGCGTCGCGATCCAACTTGAAGCAGCCGTTCGCTGCTTCTCGCTCACCCCACGATGGCGCCTCGCAAAGCGTCGACGAAGAAGGCGACCAAGGTCGAAGTCTCCTCGTCTCCCATCCTCGACCGCCCAACAGTCCGCCCCGTCGACCCCCGCGCTCCTGTTCAAGCTCCGCCGCCGGCGCTTGCTCACACCGACGTGCGGGCGTGGAACGCGCAGTGGGAGGTACGTGGGCTACCGGTAGACTTACTGAGTGCTTGCTCACAGACTGGGGCCCTCAGGCCTATAATTTTGAGAGGTATAGGGATGACACTGGTTTCGTCCCCGGTGACCCTCAGGAGCAAGCAGCCCAATACCCCACGTTGTGCGTCAGGATGTTAGTTTCAGTGGACCATTAACCTAAGCTGAGTGCTGCCGCGCCGCCCAGCCTTACCGAACGGCAGATGGCGAACCGCAAGCGGACCAAGGAGACTATTCTCGAAGTGACCAACATCATCAGCGCACAGTGCGCCAAGGCCGTCTTCACCAAGGGAGAGGGATCCTACCAGCACCGGTGGTCGAAGCGCTCACGAGCACAGCGCGAGGAGACCTTCTTCGCCGCGCTCCAGCGCGTCGAAACGGTGGTGCCGTCGCAGCGGATGCGAGAAGAGGCACCCGAGATCACGCTGGAAGGCATGTGTGTGGGCCAAGGCGAAGGCTTTCACGTACTTCTTAACCATTTCTACCGAGAGCCGAAGATAGGCGAGGATGGCGAGCTCGCGAAGGAGACCGACTACCCGCTCCTCCGGCACGAGGCGCTGTGGCAGCAGTGGAACCTCATCCGCGATGCGGATTCGCTTCCGCTGAGTCGGGGAGAACGTGCCTTCCAGGTTCGCCACTTATGCGTTCGACCTCATGGGTGCGCTACTGAAGCTGATCCGTGTCGCCGCGTTCGTAAGGAGTCGCTGTTGCTACAAAGGCACCTTTATCTCGTCATGTTCACATATCTGGTCTAGGAGAACTTGGTGTGTACTCTTCTTCTTTTCGCTGTACTCCACACGCTTGACTGACGTCGCTCTGCCCAGGCTGGAGTGAAGGCAGAACTTCAACTTCCGAAGAAGCACACTGTCACCGCAACCGCAACTGACGTCGTGGAACGCCTTCGGAAGAAGTGGTGCGACGTCGATGGAGACGGCTCGCTTGTACCTAGAGCGGGAGCCATGCATGATCGCGAATTTGTCGAGTTATGCGGGCAGTGGTATTGCGAGCAGTGCACACAGGTGGGTGCGCACTTCTTCCCAATGTTCTGAAGGAAAAGCTTTCTAATACGCTTTGCTGGCAGAGGATAAACTAAAGCGCACCGAGGGCAAGAAGATGTTACTCTGCTCGTCGTGCAAGCCTCTCAACCGTGCGACGGCGTACTGCAGCGCGTAAGCTCTGACGAGCGCACAAAGCAACCCCGTTCTGACCTAATCTGCCCTCCAGAGAATGCCAGAAGAAGCACTGGAAGGTAGTTGTGCTGATGCTCTTGCGCCTATCCTCGCTCACCCGCCTCCGCCACCCGACATGCGCACAAGCCGACGTGCGGGAAAGTCCTTCAGAGCGTGACCGACGTCCCGATCTTCGATTCCTCGTCAGGATAAGTGAGCTCTACCCCGAGGACGAACGCTCTCATGGCACAGCAAATCCAGGTGCACGACAACAGTAAGCTCCTCGGATTCTCCGCTCACCGCTTGCGTCCATCGCCTGACGGCTCCGCAAGTCCCAAACTCGCAGTGGTCGGTTTTGATCCAAGGCGGTGTACCTGGTCCCGGAACAAACCTCTGTGCAATCATAATGAAGGTCGGGACTCAGGTGCGAGACGTCGCGGACGAGTTCCACGACAAGGCGTTCAAGACGCGGGATCAGAAAGCCATCGGCTGGCTTTTCACGAGCTTTGCCGTCTACCTCCGCGATATCCTCAGCTCGACCAACCCCGAACCGGACGCGCTCGAACTCGCCAAGGTGACCCCGCGCGAGTTTGTCCTTCAGTTCCGCGCCGCGTTCGACCTCGACGAGCCGACGTTCCTCGCCTGCGTCTCGTCGACGAAGGACTTCCTCGATCGCGGTTTCGAGGACTGGCCGGCGTACCTCGACACTTTCCTTGACGGCAAGTATCCGCACTTCGCGCTCAACTACTGGCTGCGGCAGCAGTGCCGCCTTCGTCGCCAGACCCCTGCCACGTTCTGGGGCCTCCTCATCCCGCTGGAAGAAGGGGGACCGCTCGACAACCTCGCCTTGCTGGCGAGTCCCTCGCCGCAGACATTGGACCCCGTTCGGGAGCAGGCGTTCGCGACCGGCGACATCGAGTACGTTGGTGCGATGTACACCATCCTCAAATACCTCCTGAGGGACGAATACAGCAAAGGAGCGTTACAGTGGACGACGGAGGACGACTTCAACGAGCAGTTTTTGTTGAGAGTCGTTGCGGGAGTTCAGCCCGAGCGTCGGACGGAGCGACGGGCGTCGAGCGCAGCTGCGAGAGTCCGTGCGGCGGAATCACTTTTAGCTCGCACCCCTCGCACCTCTCTTTCCCTCAGCCGTATTCATAGCAACGAGCTGAGGTATGCCCCTCCCCCCCCCCCATCATCTCCCCTCATGTACTTACCCACTCTGTAGAGCTGATTAGAGCTTCGGTTAGGTGGGAACTCAGCCGTGTTCATAGCAACGAGCTGAGAGCTGATTAGAGCTTCGGTTAGCCTCCGCCCTACACCTTCACAGTTTTGTCGGGCGCGGGACACGACGGTGGAGGCGATTGAGGAGTGGGGACGTTGAAATGATGGTGGGAACTTCAACCTAGCGGGAACGGCAATCTGAATGATCTCATGCAAGGCGAGGCTCCGCGGTGCGTCTCTAGAGTTCCTGCGACAACTCTGCAACCGAATCGGCGGCGCCGCAAGTAAAGCCGCCACCGCGACGCTGGACCGCCGCGAATGCCCCAGGCTGCGAAGAGTGGGCGTAGGCGTTCCTCGAAAATTTGATAACCACCCATCGTAAGTCTCACCGGGTGCTGAAAGTGGCACGAGGAGTGAGCGTTCATTCAGAGCGGGTAGAGCTCACCCGCACGCCAACATTCTGCACGCCCACCTCCAAGGCTCGGGTTCCCCAGCTCGACCTTGCCGAGTCCAGCGACTTCCCAAGAGTGCGAAAGAGGTGATACAACGGCGGGCGCGCCGCCATTTTGAGTTTCTGTCTCGCGATCCCTGTACGTGCTCGTCTCCCTTCCCCCAGCCACTTCGCACACGGGCGGGCCGCTCAGTCCTGCTCCATGGCGTCCGGAGCGCCCTTCTTCTTCTTCTCGAGGTCCTTGAGGTCCTTCTCCGTTGGTCTGCTCAGCACTCGTCAGCCCTGCGCCCCACGTCTGCCACACCACAGGAACAGGGGACTGACACAAACCCCTGCGCGAGCATGCGCTGCAGCCTGCGAATCTCCTCGACGCTCTCGGCGCCCTCGATCGCGGCGCGCACGCGGTCCTTCTCGTCCTTGCTCAGGAGCCGGCCCGCCTTGCCCGACGCGACGGCCGCCTCGACTCCCGGCTCGAACGTCTTCGCGACGCCGTTCGACGCTGCTGCTGCCGAGGCGGCGGAGGTGGCCGCTGCCGCGGTGAGGGAGGTGGCGAGCGCGGTGGGCGTGCCGGTCGAGGTGACGAAGAGCGCTTTCGCGGCCGCGCGGTCCTGTGGGCGGGCGGGGGACAGCGCGTCGAGGTTGATTAGGGTAGTGGACGAAGGAAGTGAGCGGGGACAGCGTCAGAACAGGCCACAGGAAGCGCAGGGCGAAGGCGGACCTTGTCCTTTATCCGCTCAAAGTCGAGGCTGCGCAGGTGCTTGCACTTGAAGACGAGCCACTCGCGGTAGTACTGCGCCTCTGCGACGGGTGTGCCCTTGAGCGAGAGCTGCTCGAGGCGCTTGCAGCGGCCGAGGACGTCGCCCAGTGCGCCGAGGCTCTCCTTGGGCAGGGCCGTGTTGGTGAGGACGAGCGTGCGCAGGTTCGGGAGCGAGGTCGGCACCGACGGCGAGATCGTCCGGAGCGGGTTCGACGACAGGTACAGGTGCGACAGCCGCCGCAGGAGGGGGAAGTTGGACAGCGAGGTGATCGAGTTGTCCGTCAGGTCGAGCGCGTCGAGCGTGTCGCGCGTGACTCCGAGGTTCTCGATGGCTGAGCGGGGGTGGGTCAGTGTTTGCGAAACGGGGTGCAGACCACGGAGGACTGACCTGGGATCTTGTGGCCTGTGGTGCGGGCGGGGGGTGGCACGCGGGCGAAGTAAAGGGAGGTAGGATAGGTGAATAGAGTCAAGCGTAGTATCTGCTCAGTGACGGCGTACCTCTGAGGTCCAGCTCCCGGTCTTTCAGGCAGTTGAGCGTGCTCGGCACCCGGGCGAGCAGCTCCGCATCGAGCCTGACCATGCTCGAGGCGAGGCCGTGGACTGGGCCGGAACGAACGGGAACGACGACGGCGCGCGGGAACGGGAGACGCGCGGGTGGCCGGCGGGAACGAGTGACGCAGGCTGCCCTTTTTTTGATGCGAACGCGGGGCGTGTGTGTGCGGATGTGCTGCTGCCGGTCGTGCGCGAGGCAAGGGAGAAGGTTCACAGGCTGAGAGGTTCGCGGGACTGTCGCATGAGTGCTGCGCGCGCGCGGCCCAAACTCAACGCACCCAGACGAGCTTCGATTGAAGGTGACACCTCGACAGCCGGCCTGAGACTTACGGGATCCCCAGCCTCAGCTCCAGCGAAGTTCCTCGCGACTCGGTACGATCCGACTCGAGCGCGCCCAGCTCGTCACGAACCCAGGTCGAGCGCAGCACCGACAGCCAACGACCCGCGACTCCCCTTCGCTTCCCCTCTTCCCCGCCCCGACTTTGCTCACGATGGACCACGATGGCGCCCACAACCCAGGTCAGCCCTGCCCTCGCCGTGGCCCGCCAAAGAACGCGTCGCTGACCCTCGCCTGACACCCACTCCGCGCCGAACACGAACCCCCTTCCGCCAGCAGAAGGTCACGCGGCCGCGAACGTCGTCAAGCGCAAGCTCGGCGGATACGTCGGATGTGCGTCGCACCGCGTGGCTCTACTGTCCCGGTACTCACTACCCCGCCTACAGTCGCGAACCTCCCGAACCAGGTGCACCGCAAGTCAGTCAGGAAGGGTACGTGCGCCCCGACCGCGCCCCCGCTTCCTTCGACTGACCGCGGGCTCTACCCCACAGGCTTCCACTTCACGACGATGGTAGTCGGTGCGTTGGTCCCCTAGCACCACCGCGCGACCGCGCTCGCGGGACGGAGCGCGTTGCCCGCGCCGGCAGCTAGCTGACACGCGCGCACCCCCTTGCAGGCGAGTCGGGCCTCGGCAAGTCGACCCTCATCAACACGCTCTTCAACACGGCCCTGTACGCCAAGAAGCACGTCCCCGAGCCGCACCACGAGCGACCCCAGACGGTCGCGATTGAGAGCATCACCGCCGGTCAGTCCGCGTCGAAGCGCTGCGCATGGAAGGAAGGTCGTCCGTGGCGGAGCGCGCATCTTTGGGAGCGGGCAGTGGGGGAGAATCCAGCTGGACTGGAGAAGAGGACGGTGGAGCTGACTGGGCTTGCGTGTTGCCTTGCGCGCAGACATCGAGGAGAACGGCGTCCGGCTGCGATTGACCGTCGTCGACACTCCGGGCTACGGAGACTTTATCAACAACGACGAGGGGTGCGTTTCTTTCCTTCTGCTGCCTGTACGACGGCGTGGACTGTGCTCGCAGCGCCCGTCAAGGGAGACCCGGAAGAAGCGGGGAAGCTGACACCCCGCGCGCGCAGGTGGAAGCCGATCCTGGACAACATCGAGGCGCGCTTCGACGCCTACCTCGAGCAGGAGAACCGCGTGAACCGAGTCAAGATGGTCGACAACCGCATCCACGCGTGCCTGTACTTCATCGAGCCCACCGGCCACTCGTGCGTGCTCTGTCCCACTGCGCGCGAGCGGGCGAGCGACTGACCGCGCGCGAACCCGCCCAGGCTCAAGCCCGTCGACGTCGAGTTCATGCGTCGGCTGCACACTAAAGTGAACCTGATCCCGGTGATCGCCAAGGCGGACACGATGACGGACGAGGAGATCCTCCAGTTCAAGGCGCGCATCCTGAGCGACATCCAGCACCAGGGGATCGAGATCTACCAGGCGCCCCGGTACGACAAGGAGGACGAGGAAACGATCCTCGAGAACGAGGAGATCGTGCGCAAGATCCCGTTCGCGATCGTCGGCTCGGACACGGTCGTCAACACACCCGACGGCCGCCAGGTCCGCGGACGCGCGTACCCGTGGGGCACGATCGAGGTCGACAACGAGGACCACTGCGACTTTGTCAAGCTGCGCCAGATGCTCATCCGTACCCACATGGAAGAGCTCAAGGAGCACACCAACCTCAGCCTGTACGAGAAGTACCGCAGCGAGAAGCTCCTCGGCATGGGTGTCACCCAGGACCACTCGGTCTTCAAGGAGGTCAAGTACGGCGCCGTTGCATTCGCGTTCGTGCCAGCCAGGTCGCTGACCAAGTTGCACCCCCGCGCAGCCCGGCAGCAAAGATGGCCGAGGAGCGCGCCCTGCACGAGTCCAAGCTCCAAAAGATGGAGGCCGAGATGAAGATGGGTACGTCTCCCTGTCGCTGTGCTGCAGCGCTACCCCCCGCGACCGCTCGCTCTGTGTCGAAAAGCGCGCTAACGGGGGTCCTTCCAATCCGCGCAGTCTTCCAGCAGAAGGTCAACGAGAAGGAGGCCAAGCTCAAGCAGAGCGAGGAGGAGCTCTACGCGCGCCACCGCGAGATGAAGGAGGCCCTCGAGAAGCAGCGCCAGGACCTCGAGGACAAGAAGCGCCGCGTCGAGAGCGGTCGCCCGCTCACGCCCGAGAAGGTCCGTCCGCCCCGTTCGCGGGCTACTGTCACCGGTCCAGAGTGCTGACGAGGAGTTGATCGCAAGCAGACGAAGAAGAAGGGATTCCTCCGGGCGTAAGCAAGCCACGGCGCAGGCCGCCGCGTCGCCCACTCTCGTCGCTCCCACCTCCCCACCTCTACACTCGCTACATCGACAAAACCAACCTCTCCCTCGCTCGCTTCTCGCCCCGCCACGGAAGGGAGATGCACACCGCCCCCGCGACCCCGCATCTCTCGACTCGCCTCGCCTCCCCAACCCCCGGTCTCGATCTCGCCTATCCTTCTCCTAGTCTGATTGCAGTTCATAAATTTGTTCACCGTTTCGTGGGCGCTCATGCTGCGCTGATAGGGTGCTGTGGACGAGAGGTAGGGTCGTACGTCGCACGAGAGGCCGTGGTGACCAGGAGGGTCCCGGCGGCCACGCAAGCCTCGGGCCGGAGCTGGTACAGCGCGCCGAAGCCCTTCCTAAGCCCCTCATCCCTCGCGGTATACGTAGGTCGGGGATACGACTCGTTTTCGCGCGGGGAAGGTCACAAGTTGCAAGGTCGGAGGCGTGAGCGTACTGGGCACTGTACAGTCCCCCCGAGATGCGGGGAAGTCGCATCTTCCTTCTCTCCAAGGTACCTTCTGCAGCATGTCACGCAAATCCGACAAGACCGTCTACCTCGGTGAGCATGTTTTTGCGGAGGCGTTCAACGCGATGCAGTGCTGACCTCGGTCGCACCAGTCTCTGGCGCCAACCGCGGCCTTGGCTTCGCCATCGTCCAGGAGCTGGCGAGGCGTACTGATACATTTGTATTCGCCGGCAGCCGCGATCCTGAGGCGGAAGGCTCGCAGGCCCTCCGAGAGCTGGCGCTGGGGCACCCGGACGCCGTCCAAGTTGTGAAACTCGTCGCCGTCGACGAGGCTGGGAACCAAGCGGCCATCCAAACTATCAGAGAGATATCTGGACGATTGGATATTGTCATTGCGAACAGTGGTTAGCCAACTCCCTTCGACTGGCGTCTACCACACTGACGGGCGGCGGGCGCGTAGGCATCTTCAAGTACGTCGGCCCACTCGTGACCGCCCCGATTGCGTCTGTCGAGGAGCACTTTCGCGTCAACACAATCGGACCGCTTGTGCTCTTCCAGGCTGCTCACTCGCTGCTCGCCCAGTCCCCGACTGGGGCTCCGCGCTTCGTTGCGATGTCGTCGGCCATTGGCACAGTCACAAACATGCCAGAGTTCCCGCCCTGCACCCCATCGTAAGGCTCTCTTTCAAATGAAAGACTGGTCACTCAAACTTGCGCTCAGTGGCATATCGAAGGCTGGCGTCAATTGGGTCGTCAAGAAGATCTCGCAGGAGCACCGTGCCGAGCAGCTCATCTCACTCGCAATCGACCCAGGGCTAGTCGACACTGAGCTGGTAGAGAAAGATTTTCGATCGATTCCGAAGAGAAACTGACTCAATGCATCAGACACGATCTGTGTTCTCGCGATTGGGCGTCGCGGACCCGTCTTCGTTCGGGCTCGTACCGCCTGCCGATGCAGCGCTGAAGATTCTGGCAGTCATTGAGAATGCCAAGTCGGACGACTCTGGGAACTTCCTGGACTTGAAGGGCACCGAGATCGTCTTCTGAGCCACAAGGCGGTCTGGGAGGCGGGAAGTCACTGAAACTGCACTCAGCGTCGCCTCTACAAGGATAATGCACGCCCTTTCGGGGGGGTCCCATTCCTTCAGGAGCGCATCCGTTTGCATTTTCTGGGCGACTATTGAGTTGAATGAGGCGGAAGCGTTGACTCCACACGGACTGAAACCGGTGGCGGCCCCACGGGCCGACCCCGCGTGCACTCGGCGGCTCCGCTTGCTCGATCGTGCGGGGACTGGGTCACGTTGGACGACCCTGCCGAGCCGAGCCGGAGAACTTTAAACATCCCCAGACCCCAGAAGCATCTCGCTGCTTCGTTCCCCACACACACCTCGCTCATTTCTCCACCGATGCTCTCGAAATTCATCTCGATCCTGCTGCTGGCTACGCTCGCGGTGTGCTTCCCGAACCCGGGCACCGTGACCGGAGCAACCACTGGAATCCACGATCCTTCCGTAGTCAAAACACCCAGTGGAACCTGTGAGTACTGCGCGGTTCTGCGGTCGGTCGCAGGCGTTGCTAACCAACCTGCTCAGACATCATGGTGTCAACAGGCGTTGGGATCCCAATTCACACTTCCACGGACCGTACTGTGAGATGTTCTTCTCATATACGAAGCAGCTTGGCTCTGAACACCGTTTCCTACAAAGGCGTGGGTGAGCGCCGGCACCGTCTTCTCGACCGCACCGACCGCGACGGACACGTACACCGGCACAACCGACGGCAGCCTGTGGGCTCCAGACATTACATATGTCAATGGAAAGTGTGAGTTGATTCGCTCTGTGTCCTTCCTGGCGGGTCCCAGCCTGAGTGACGGATCGCAGACATCCTGTACTACGCCGCGTCCAGCTTTGGCTCGCAAGTGAGCGGGATCTTCATTGTGCGCCTCCTTCAATTCATATCCTGATTCCTGCTGACTGTAGCTTACAGGCCCAAAGCACGACGGGCGTGGCTGGGTCCTTCACCAACAGCGGACTGGTGACCTCAACGTCGGCTAGTGACGACTGGAACGCGATTGACCCGTGAGCACACCGAGCCTCGATTTGAAAAATTGTATTTAACGTTTGGTTCTGTGACTCAGCCACCTGGTTATCGCTGGCTCAAGCTGGTATCTGAGCGCTGGGTCCTGGTGGACAGGTCAGTCAGACCTCCGGGCAACTGGTGAAAGTCAGGGAGCCGAGCAAGCGAATTCACAATTTAGGCATCAAAATCATTGCGCTGAGCTCATCGACCGGCAAGCCGAGCGGTTCCACCGTCACGTCCATCTCGGAAAGGTGAGCGCAAGATGCCTTGAGACGGTCCCAAGCTGAACAATTTTTGCGAGTCAGAACAGCTGCGAATGGTGCAGAAGAAGCCTCCTTCATTTGTAAGCCCGAAGCTTGTCCCTGAGGTCGACAAACGTCACTAGGTCCTTGATGACCCTTCGCAGACTACTACTCGCCCTACTACTACCTTTTCACCTCCTTTGGTGCGTCTGACACCTTGTATAACTTAGAACCTGAACTCTCTGACACTCTTTTCCAAAGATGTATGCTGTGACGGGACGAGCAGCACGTACAACATCCGGGTCGCGCGTTCGTCGTCGGTCTCCGGTCCATACGTCGACGAAAGCGGGGTCGCTGCTCTCAGTGGAGGTGGAACCGAAATCCTTGGAACTCACGGTACGATCTATGGGCCGGGAGGTCAAAGTGCGTGCCACGCTACTCGATTAACTCGCGTCCCGGCGCTGCGCCCTGCTGAATTCTCTCCATCTCTCAAGGCGTTTTCACGGACAGCGACGCCCCCGTACTGGTTTACCACTACTACAGCTCCACGACCTCTATCCTCGGCATCAATCTCCTCGATTTCTCCACGGGCTGGCCCGTCGTATACTGAGCCGCCGTGCGGCACCGTCGCTCGTCTGGACACGAGAACTCGTACGCGTTTCGAAGTGCCTCACAAACTAAATCCGCTCCTTCGAGTCATACTTCAATCACACACATGCAATGCAATGCAAAACCGGGAACACCGCCGGGCTCAATATTGCGCGGATCGCCGGGGACGACTACGAGAGGTCTCTTCCCGGCTTCTCTTCCCAAATGTGAACATCGGATGTATTATGCTCCATCTCTCGGTATACGCGAGAGTTGGTTCTGGCGCTCGCGTGGACGTCGAGTGCGGCGCGACGTCGACATTGGCTGCGCACGAGTGCGGGAAGGTCGCGCTCCGGTTGGCTTTCGAGTCAAATGAAGAGAATTTGACACCATCCTGAATGCATAAGGTTTGCGTCCGAGCCGCCGGAGCCACCTTGGCGACGTTCGCTCAAAAATACACGGCGCATCGACAAGGTGCAGCGGACGAAACACGCGTCTGACTTGGTCGGCATCAAAGCATCGGATACAGCGGCGCTCCCATCTTTCCCAAGCGCGGAGTACACGATGGCGCTGCCAAAGAAGCGACCAAGCTCGGCACTCGACTCGAAGACGAACGCGCCTGACCCCAAGGTCCAGAAAGGTGCGTTGACGTCGCGCTCGAGCTCAGCGCGCCAAGTCACGCGTCGGCAGCCGGGATCTATCGGCAGCCGTCCCCTGGGTCATCGAGGGCCTGGGGGAGCCGGGACGGGCATTCAAGCGGGCAGTTGGCGCAGTCGAGCTGACCCAGCCTGCTCCCGTCGTCCGCAGTGCACCCGCTGTTCGCCAAGCCGACGCGCGCGTTCACCTGGCGCTCACAGACTGGACCGTGCCGCCACGGCTACTTCCCCACCGCCCGCACCGCTTCCTCTCCATGTGCCACCCCGCCAGCGTCGTCAAAGCTCGCCGTGTTCGACCTCGACGGCGTCCTCATCAAAACCAAGTTCGGCGCCTTCCCACCCGCCGACGCCCGGGACTGGAAGTGGTGGCACCCTACCAAGGTCACGGCGAAGCTCCAGGAGATGTACGAGGCTGAGTCAGTCGCGCTGCTCGAGCTGGACAGTAGAGGGGGCGCGTGCTGACGTCTGGTGACCTGTTGCAGCTTCGCGATCGTCATCCTCACGAACCAGGCATGGCCGGGGAAGGAGGCTAAAGCTCTTATCGACTTTGAAGCGAAAGTCCCTGAAATCGCGCTCGGTACGCACATGTACTCACCACGGCTGCTGCGCGCACAAACGCTAAACCGCGGACTTCGCAGCACTCGACCTCCCCTTCACCCTCTTCGCGGCCACAAAGAAGGACGAGGTCTACCGCAAACCTCCTGGAACGGGGATGTTCGACCTATACCTCGAGAAGTACAACGCGGGCGTTGAGGTCGGTAGGTCCATCTCGTCGCGCCTCGATCAATCGCGTAAGCCGCTGATCATTGGGTCTGCAGATTTCAAGGAGTCCTTCTTTGTTGGAGACGCGGCCGGTCGCCCAGGGGATCACAGCGACTCGGACCTGAGTGAGCATGAACGCGAAGCCCTCGGCGCGCCAGTCACTGACCTCTCGCCTCCCGTAGTGATGGCGCGCAACGCCGGCCTCACCTTCTTCACACCCGAGCAATTCTTTACCTGATCGCCACCTACCACTGCATACTCGACTCTCTCTCGCCTGTCTTCCCCTTCGGGTTTCTGTGTTCCTCGCTGTTGAAATTGGTAGGACCTCCGGCTCGTCTCGTCAATCTTCCCGTGTCGGCTTCAGGACTCCGAATCATGAATGGGGAGGACGTTGCAAGCTATCTCGTGGTAAAAGAAGGTTCAGAAGGTACTGAAGGACGGGGATCGGTACGGGACGATGGTGGCTAGGGATCTCAAGCACAGCACTCTCCACGAACGCCAGGGGCTTCGAATCCTCCCACTGTATCGCTCTGCGCGGTGTAGACGATCAGATTTTCCTCGGATTCGTCGACCTCCTGCATCGAGCTTATCAACGTGACTCACGGCAGAGACGAAGTAGCCGGCGGTGGCGCCTGCAAAGATGGCCAGGATGACGCCGCCGTTGTAGTACATGGCCATCCTGTGTGATGTGTGAGCAAGCTGGCTTGTGTCTCCGGAGATCGAAGCGACTCACAGCATGAGCATGTCTGGGTGACCGGTGGGCGACGCCGACGAGGTGGAAGCAGAAGGCAGGTTTGCGTCAAATCGAAGATGGGTGACGGGGTGGATTTTTAAACAGTCCTTTGATCAGCATTTGTACTTGCAGCACACACCGACGCCGAGCAGCGACGTACACCCCGTGCCGAACTGCACGCCGTAGAGCGCGGCGCGGATACCTTGCTGCTTCCAAGAGGGACTTTTAAGTGAGACGGAATATCAGTGCTCACAATTTCTCCACGCTACTGGACTTTGGAAGACCCACGCGAACGGGGCGGGGATGGAGATTTCGTCCGAGTCGACCTTGCTGCGAACCTGGTTGGCGTAGTGGGCCGCTTTGATGGCGCGGTCGTATTCCCTTCCAAAGCGACGGAAGCACTCGAGAGTCACAACGATGAAGAAAACTCTGCGAGTCGGGCGCGGCCTCGTGAGCCACTTTGACTCGGGCGCGAGCTCAGGAGCGCGGGAAGGGGACTCACCCGATAAGCGTGCCAACGTAACCGCCGATCGACCTGACATGCCATTGGGTGGAGATGAAGCATGCGTCTACAGTATACCAGTTCCACAGCATCGAGATCTGGAGCGGCAGATGGTCAGCGGAGGTCGGTGGATGCGGAGATCGCTGGTCGCTGAGGGGATCAGACGACGTGGAAGGCGGACAAACCTTGCAGGCAGCCTCAGTCGAAGCGGAACCGGTCGAGTTTGAAGATCCCATGTCCATGCCTGACATGTCCATGATGGCGACTGCGTGCGAGGGGAGGGCGACGAGGCGGCTGAGCGGGCGGGAGATGGTGGGAGGAAGGGAAGAGGCGCGGTGAAAACCCTGGCTGAGCTTGGCGTCCCGTGGTCGATTCGGGGAAATACGGAAACACTCTGGGTGCAACGGATGGCGGTAAGAGGGCGAGTGGACGAGGAGGAAAGGACGACCCGGCGAGACGGTTCAACCTGACTTTCCGGGCGCAGAGTAGAGCAAGTTGACCGGACGGAGCTGAAGATACGGGCTTCGATATATGCAAGTAGGTTTGAATGCCTCCCGGGGCTGAGGCGGCCCGACAAGGGCATCAAGAGGATGCGCAAGCGACGGGTGGCCAAGCTTCGCAACGTCGAACGTCGGTGAGAGTCGAGTGATGGGTGCGTGGGATCATGTGGATTCTAGGAGAAGAACATTCAGACTCTGGGGGTACGGTGGAGTAGCTCACACACTCGCATGTTGGGGAGCATGTTGTGGTTTGAGTGCAACAGACGGCGTCCGCGCCAGCTCCCGCCGTGACAGGCTTACAAAGCACGGCGCGCGCGGGCGACCACCTCGAGCACGCGCGCTTTCAGCTTTGAAGCTCCCCGCCCTCGTGTGCGATCAGGACGAAGACCACGTTCTCAAGAGGCCCCAGGAAGGACCCCCACCCACAGCCCAGGCGTCGGAACCCGCGTGCTGGCGGGTTGAGCGCAGGACGCAAGCTGCAGGGCCTCTGAGAGCGGCTCGGAGCCACGGCACGCCCTGGACGACGCGTGGAGCTCACCGCCACGATATACAACGGAGCTTGTGAAAAACCAGGACATCGACTGATGGGCGCGGTGTGAACGCGTCCTCCGGTGAGTGCACAGCCACAGTGACCTCGCCACCAACCGTCATGGGCTGACCGGTCTGTATGTCCCTCCTCTTCAATGTAGAACTAATCTCACAGCCAGCTACAAGCGGTTAAGCGACCAAACGGCCGGGAACGGGCGACGGCCCCCCCAGGCCTTCCGCAGTCAGCTCGCATCCGAGAGAAGCGAGGCGCTCCTTATCTGTTCCCCCAGGCGTACGGGGTGCGAGCCAGATAGTAGATTCGCGACTTGCCAATCACTGGCCTCGTAAACCTCGTCTTCATCCATCACTCCGTCCCCTTTCATCACTCCTCGTCCAGCACCGCGACCATCGCCCGCGACGAACTATGGCCGCCTTGGACCTGCCGACGGCTGACGCGATCCAGACCGAGAACAGGTACGTCCTTTGGAACGCCACCGCGAAGAGACGTCTTGCTCACACTCTCTCGCCAGGCTGAATGAGCTTGGTTACGAAGAGGAGCTCGTTCGCGGACTGAGCTTCTGGGGCATCCTGGGCATGGGGATTGGCATCATCTGCCTTCCTGCGACCGTCTACGCCATCACTGTGATTGCGGTTTTGGAAGGAGGCGCCGTCAGTGAGTCACTCCTGACGCGGAAGCGTCCATCACAGCTTCCAGTGACTCACACACCCACTTTTATAGGCTTCCTTTACGGATGGGTAGCATGGGGCCTCATAACAATCCCTATCGTCATGTCGATGGGCGAGATGTGTTCAACGTAAGCGCTCACAGCTCGCCGTGGCCGAAGTCGGTCGCTGACCGGGACCTGTGATTGCGCTCGCATGAAGGTTCCCGGTCGCCTCTGGCACATACTGTAAGTGTACTTTCTCTCCCCACTGCATTCGTAATGTCCTCAAGTCCTACTCGACACAGACTGGAGTTACGCCATGGCGCCGCGCCGCATTCGCCACGCGAGCGCTTTCATCAACGGCTACCTGCTCTGCGTCGGTGAGTGAAATGGGTGCAGAGGATCTCGGATAGTCATTCTAATCCTGATCACCTCTGAAAAGGCTTGATTCTTGCCGTCCTGGCAGCTGCCTTCCCCATGGGACAGTTCTTTGCGACCGGTATCCTCCTCTTCCATCCCGACTACACCATCCAAGCGTGGGTTCCTTACGTTATCTTCATTGTCATTTTGCTTTTCTCGCTCGCCGTCTGCGCCTGCGGAACCCTCGTACTCGAGCGATGGAACAAGGTGGGCGGCATCTACGTCCTCCTGGCCACTCTTGTGCTTTTCATCACCCCACTGGTACGCTTGACATTATGTAGGTCTACCTTTGATACTCATTCCCTCTGCTTCATAGGCGAAAGCCACATCTCACCGGAACATTCGGTGCGTCCAGCACTCTTCAAGTCATGCACCCTGTTTCACTAGTGTTGAAGCCTGCTATGTCCACAGGTGGGTACTCAGCAGCTATGACACATCGTTCTCGGGGTGGGGCAATTCGTCCTTCCTGATTGGGCTCCTCGGACCGGCAGGCGTGCTGGTGGGCTTCGGATTCCTGACGTCCCTCGTAAGTCCAATCCAACTCTGATCTCGAACTTGGAAAGTGCTGAGCTCCTGGACTACCAATAGTGCGAGGAGGTTCCAAATCCCGCAATCGCTGTTCCGCGAGCCATGTTGGTCAGTGCTGGCTCAGCTACGTCAGAGCCAACAACTGATCTGATCCGCTGGCTCTACGCGACAGACGACTCAAATCGTCGGCGTGGTCACGGGAACTATTTACATTTTCGGTACACTCTTTATCATGCCTGATGCGGGGCTCGTTGTGTCCGCCCAGCTGTCACAAACGGCCTGTACGTGCAAGCCAAGATATGCGAAGAACCGCCAGCTAGCTGACGACGATGCTGCTCTAAGATGTGATCTTCGACCTCGCCATGGGAACACCCGGTGGAGCACTCGTCTTGATCCTTGTCTCGGCCATCGCTGGCCTCTTCCTCGTCGTCGGATCACTCTCCGCAGCCGCGAGATTTTTGTGGGCGTTCGCTCGCGATGGCGGGCTTCCTGGCTCGGCGTACGTATCCTGATAAACTAACATGCATCTAACCTGTGAGCTGACATGGTCTTGTCCCATGCAGCTGGATCGCCAAGGTGCACCCTACCTTGAAGATCCCGCTCAACAGCAGTGCGTAGGCTTTCCTCGAGCATTCTCTCTCAGTACTGAGCTGGAGAACTGCAGTGGTTGTAATCTGCGTCATCGACGCCCTCCTTGCATTGATTTCGCTGGGAAGCTCGGTCGCCTACTCCGCGTTTCTGTCCTGCTGGTGAGCCTGCTGCCTGCGTCCGCTGACCCAAAAACTTTTTCATTGACCCGTACAATCAGCACCGTTATATTGCTGATCACTTACGCTCAACCGATTCTTTTCAACATCCTCTCGGGCCGACGGGTTCGCCCCTTCCCCCACCGCCCCTCGCAAGCGACGCTAATACCTGCTGACCACTCCAGCACACCCGCGAGGCTCCGTGGTCCCTCGGACGATGGGGTTGGGCCATCAACGTCACGGCACTGCTCCTTTCGTTGGTGGGCTGCATCCTGTTCATTCTGCCTCTCACCCTCCCAGCGACGGTTGTCGGCATGAGTAAGCTCCGTCACAGCGATAGCTTGGTGAGCGCCACTGACGTTGCTTTGCAGACTGGAGCGTCGTGATGGTCGCTGGGTTTGGAGCCATCGGTGCGGTGTACTACGCTGCTCACGGCCGCAAAGTCTTCCGGGCACCAGCGTTGCCCGACAACGAGCTTGCGGTCCCAGATCTGGCGAAGGAGGGGAAGGAGTCTGCGACGACCCGCGTTGTCGAGGCGGACAAGGACTCCGGCAGCTCGGCGATCGACGTTTAAATCTTCTGTTGAAACGCTTGCATGGCCCTATTCATGCCACAGTGTCTTCGAGCCGCCTCAAGCTTTAGACTTTTAGCTTGACCTTGCATGGTGGAAACGGACGTCCTGGGCTGCATACAAATTGAGAGTGAGAATGTCTGAGAGAGCACTTGAGAGGTGACAAGTGATTTAGTGTGAAATATTCGCGATGAATTGGAGAGATCATCGACGAGCTGCATCCTCCTGAATCACTCAGCCCCAGCTGCTGAAAGTACATGAGACCAAAGACGACAGCTATATTACTGTGCAAGATCTCAGTGCAGTGTAAACAATTTGTATGTAATTAGTTGACGTGCGCCTTGTCGTATCTATCTAGGCCTGAACTTCCGAAGGACCCTCGACCGACTCGTCGTTCAGGAAGCTACAAATGAGGTTCACCCAGAACGCCTGAGTGTAGTAGTCGTACCACCTGGAAACACGAATCCGTCAATCCAGATACTTGCAGGCACTCAGCAGCACACGGCGACTGACGTGTGGCCGATTCCCTCAAAGGAAATGTGCTGGGCGTGCTTGATGCCCTCCAGAATGAAGGCATGCTCAGTGTAGTACACTGATCCTACAAATCAAAATCAAAGTGAGCCCATCAGCCTCCCAGCGTTCTTTTCACTGGCAGCTGAACGCACGGTCAGCAGTACCGTGGAGTACAAGCACAGGAAGGGTCGCCGGAATTACACACAGCTGGTCTCGGACATCCCAAGTTAAGACGGCTTCAATTTGTCGATCTGGGAGTCACATTGAAAGAACGTCAATGTCGGTGGGCTGGAGTTCCCATCAAGCGCTGTGCCACCCACTGATGGTGACCTCCGGGCGGCTGGTGTTGAGGTAGTCTACCACTCGCCGCCTGATCAAATTTTTGTTCTGCTTGCTTTTTGTCAGTCGGATCGCCGGTTTATGCCGTAACGGAGCCGCACCTTCGGGTCTGCAGCGAATGATGGGTCGTAATCACTCTGTCAAAGCAACCACGATCAGTTACAGCTTCGAAAAGGGGATTTAGGAAGCTGAAGTACCGCAATCAGAGGGGTGAGACCGAGAATCTGCTCCTCCAAGGTGTCGGGCTCGGCAGATGCTGTCTGGATTGTCGACGTCCAGTCTCCAACGGCCGGTTTCCTGCTCAGGAGTTACAGGTGAGACTCATACATTGAATTAGAAATGTGATGCCTTTACTCCGAGTCAGCATCCGTTGCTGCCGATAGTAGGTCAGACTTTGGTGTCTTCCTGCGAACCGGGGAGGGTCAGGACCCTTTTCGGGAAGGTGTGAAGCGAGACGGCAGAAACGAACGCGGCTGTGGAGCATAGGATGGCGTGTTTGACTTGAAATGTGAGGTCGGGCGTCACCAGCGCTTGCTGCACGATCGTGCCGCCCTGCGGGTCGAGGATCTGGGTCAGCGATGAAGCATCCGGTGCGACCCATTCAGCGGGCTGACCACTGAGAAGCCTAGAATATCGATCTCCTTCCAGCCTACATGCTTCACGAAGCTTGTGTAAGTGGAAATTTCCAGGGAACTGCCACGAAATCGCACCTCGACGAGCACGATGACATCGTCTGCCAGATCCTGGACTGAGAAGGCCTCGTTCTTGCTCGAAGCTGATGGAACAGACTTTCCCATGTTTCGGTTGTCAAAGAAGAGAACTATGGTTCAGAAGAGTCAGCTTTCGACCCTGCGCCACTGCGAACGGAACGCACCCGGCCGCGTCTCCGCCAGACCAAATGCTAGGGGAAGCCAATCAACCAGCCCAGTCGACGCGAGTCTGCAGTGGAATCAGCGCAAGATTATTTTGAGGCTGCATGGAGGGACACACCCGTGCACCAGGACGAGTGGGGCTGCCTTCCCGTCCGCCGGCCCGTCGAGCACCTTGTATGCTAGCGCACCTTGGCCGTCCCGTCGCTCGTAGAGCGAGAAGACGAAGGGAGGGTACTGGGAAGTAGTCATGCCTTATGGTGCAGAGGATCGAAAGAGCACCAAAGAGTCGCGACGGCCGACCCAGACGCGACGGCCGGGGTGCTCGCGGCTCGCCAATCTCGCGTCTCGGCAACGGCAGGCGCCGGTGTGTCGCCGACGGCCGGGAAGTACCTAAATAATAAGCGCAAGGTAGAGAAACGGACGGCTTATGGGTGTTTCATATGGTCTGCAGGTCTTCCGCTGCTGGTACCACTCTCGCGTTTTGTCAGTGCCAAGCAAGATTTGTTTCAGCAAAAGTGCAGTCGTTTCACTGGGGAGGTCGGTCGCTCGACTACAAAGTATCTATGCGGACCGAAGAAGTACTCACATTGTGGCCTTTAGTCATCGTACTCGTCCTCGAATGCCTCGTCCTGCCTCATCTCGTCCTCGTTCATGATCCATTCGTCCAGCGCGTCCTGATACGCTACCTCTCTCATCCCTTCGACGTCCTCAAAATATATGCAGCAGCGTGGGCAGTCGATCGGTAGCACGATCGACGACTCTTCGAGGCGCGGCCAGCTGCGTCGAGGCCGACCGAGTCAGCTTCCCGCGCACGAGCGAAGGGGTCGGAGCGAGAGGTGGACGAACCGGAGCGCAATCTCCCTCATTCCAGACTCAATGTAGCCCGTCCCAAGGCACTCTGGGCACTTGAACCGCGCGTTGAGGACGCTCGGGGTCGCCCGCACAAGGTTGCCGGCGAGCTCGTCCCAGTCCATCGTGATCGCACGGCCGCGCTCGACGTCCTTCTCCAGCTGATCACTCTCGAAGTAGTCCCAAAAAATCTCGACTTTCATGCTCGTCTGTTCGATGAAGAGGTACGCCTCCGTCGGCGTGTCCTTTTCGAAGCGCTCGTAGTCGGGCGCGATGAGCTGGACCGCGAGCGTCTGATTGCCGGCGTGGTTCGAGATGCAGTCCGGCTCGATGCTGAGGAGGAGTGGCGCCCAGCCGAACTCTGAGTCTGCGGTCGCGTTTGGAAGGCAGTACAGGCGGATGTCTGGGCCCTCGGCGGCGATGTGGATCGCAACCTGCTCGAGCTGGGCGACGATGGCTCGGAGGCGGAGGTGAGCTTAAACATTTTCGAAGTAGAGGCGAGTGAGTATAAGTCCTTTGAGCTGAGCGACGACGTGATCGTGTCGAGGAGCTCGAGCGAAAGGTCGGCGAGGGCGCAGGCGGCGGCGGGCGGAGCACTCGGAGTCGGCGTCTTGGGCGTTGTAGAGCGCATGCGGCCGCCTGACTGAGGATTGCTCCTGCGAGCCGACTTTTGAACTCAACCGTAGTACCTGTGCATTGTCGATTCTGTCGGGGTCTACTCAGCAGCAGCGCAGCCTTCACAGGAGGGTCGCGTCCTACGACCACGACGGCGCCGAGCAGTAAGGCTCACCCTTAGAAGTGAGGCAGTCAAGGTGTGGTTTTGATGTTGATGGAGGTCGGAGTCAGAAGAGGACGGGACAGAAATCCTCGGCGGATTCGCCGTCGCCGCGGAGTTGCAGCTCAACGCGCACGCAAGCCGACACGAAGTACAGCAGCAGAGCAGGATCCCATGATGCACAGATGCAGCTTGCAATCAATAAATAGTCAAAGAGGGCTCCCGGCCGCTCCCATGTGAACCAATTCTTTGCCCTCAGGCCCTGCTCAACACCGGCGAGCCGACAGGCGCGATGATGTCGATCGTGCCGCTCAAGTCGCTGAGGAACGCCTCATCGCGCTCGTTGAGCTCGGGCATCGTCGCGCCACTCATCGCGCTCCCAGTAGGGTCCCATCTGGTGAGAAGCAGCGTCAGTGTCGATCGCAGGACCGAGACGCAATAGAGCCTCACGGACGATCCACGGGCGGCGGCAGGTGCTCCCCGTACTCGCTCGACGCGGTCGACTCCTTCGAAATTCGCCTCGCGAGGTTCCGCGAAAGGCTGCCGAGGATGAGTGGCTTCTGCATCGGGCTCTGCACGCGCGCCGTGCTGGGGTTGTTCGTCGGGTCGTCCCTCAATGCCTTCGTCGGGCTGACGTTGCTGCCGTAGCTACTCTTGGGCCCAAACGTGAGCGTCTGGCCCATGAGCGGCGTCTCGGCGATCCCGACGCCGTCGAAGCCGTTCAGGAGCGACGAGCTCGAGGACGACGGCGTGCGATCGCGGTACGCGGCCGCGAGCTGGCGAGCTGGCGTGAGGTGCTCGAACGTCAGCCGCGTTGGGCTCGGGGAGACGCGGTCTGGGACCGACTGCACGCGTGCGCGCGGGCTCGGCGAGAACCGCAGGGCGGCAGGCGACCGCTGGTCGGCCTCGGCGACGGCGAGCTTGGCGCCGAGCAGAGCGAGCTCGCGCTCGAGGCGTTCTTCACGCTCCCGCCCTTCGACGACGACGGTGCGGAGGTCGTCCGCGTCCTCGCGAGCACGTTCCATGTCCTCGAGGGCCTCGCGGGCGCGCTTCTCCCAGACCTGTCGCGCGCGGACGAGCTCGTCGAGGCGTTCTGCGTGCGTTTCTGGTTCGCTGCCGAGGAGCTGAAACGAGACTGTGGGTCAGCTTGACTGTGAGAAGAAGGGCTGGCCACAATGACGCACCTTCTTGACCTGCCGCCCGGCGCTCCGTTCCCGACGCAGCTCCGCGTCGAGGTCGTCCCGCTGGCTGCGAACGTCCGTGAGCGTATCACGAGACTCGCGCAGGGCGTCGAGGAGCGCGTCCCGCTCGAGGTGGACCTTTTCCAGGTCGGCCTTCATCGCGGCGTATCTGTACCCAGGCAATCAGCGTCCAGTCCTTCAGCTTGTAAGCTCAAAGACGCACTTGAAGAAGATCTCCAGCTTGTCCATGCCCCGGATCTGCGACATGCTGAGCGCGTGGTCCGCGCCGCCCTTGGGGTCCGTGACGGACAGCTTCGGCGCCTTGCTCTGCCGGTGCCCAGCGCGCTCCGGCGTCGCAGGGAACCAAGTGTCGTTCGTGCCGCTTTTCGCTGCACGGGCGTCTTCGTCGGACGGACCATCGAGGAGAACCGAGTCCTGCGTCCAGCGACGGTTGAGCAGGAGCCGCTTTGTCGGCGTCAGCGGCGCGTCGTCGAGCGCTTGCGTCGGCGTGTTGGGAAAGGACTCGGCGGGACTCGGCGCACGCCCTGGTGAGGACGGCGAGAGGTACTGGCGAGACCAGTCGCGGCCGGCGCCGCTGCGTAGGCTGACGGTGACGAGTCGGCTCGGGGAGCGTCGTCCGGGGCTCGCGAGCGAGCCGTCGTCGGAGCGTTGGTCGACCGGGCGCAGGCTCTGAAGGCTTTCGCTCGTACGTGGGCCTTGGCTCCGACGGCGGTAGTTGCGGGCGGCGCGAGCCTCGAGCTCTTCGCGCCCGACGCGCTGCTCGTTGACGGACCGCGCGTTCTCGGCGTGGAAGACGTCGTCGAGCGCCTCGCGGCTGACGGGCGCGGCGAGCGTGTGCCGGCGGCTTGCCTTCGCGAGCGACTCTTTGGACAGCCGCGTCGGGAGGTGGAGCGACTCGCGCGAGGTCTTGTGCGACGCGTGCGAGAAGAGCGCAGAGCCCGCAGCGGACTCGGACGACGTTGGCGAGCGCGAGGACGGGAGCTCGTCCGATTCGTGTTGGCCCACTTTGGGCGTCGAGTCGGGGTCGTCGTCGCCCAGCGCGAGCGGGAGCGCAGGCCTGCCGCTGCGACGGAGGCTGGCGGGTCTGCGAGAGAGGGCGTGGGTCAGCGAAACACTCCAGCTTGACGAATGAATGAAGTACACGCACAGCATGGTCACGCTTTCGTCAAGCGCCTCCGCTTCCTCGTCGTCTGGCGCCGAGCGCTGGACCTCATCCGCGGAGCCCTTCGAGAGGCCCCTTAGCGCCCTCTCGAACGCGCCGTCGACGTCGATGGACTGGTCGCCCATCTCGCTGTCTCCAGCGAGCGTACCCGCGTCGGAAGCTTTGGTCGAGCCGAGCATCTGCTTCATGCGGTGGTACGCGAGCTCGACCTCGACGATGCTCCAGCGGCGAGCAGTCCTCGGGGTCACGTCCGAGCTCGACGCGGCCGAGGTCTGCGAGAGCGAGCGCGCGAGCGAGACGCGCGAGGGCGGGTCTGGGAATGCGAGGCTCGCGTGGCGGTCGAGGATAGGGGATGACTCGACCGAGAGCGGCGCGTCGGAGAACGGCGATGCGCGCAGCGGCGTGCCCGACAGCGCGAGCTCGGCCTCCATGCGCGCGATTTCGCGCTCCATCTCATCGACCGACAGCAAGGGCTCTGGGTCGTCCTCGTCCTCGCCAACCGTCGGCGAGACCTCGACCGACGGGATCGGCGCTACGAGCGGGAACGGTACAGGGGACAGTGTCGCGTTCGCGCTCAGCGGCGAGGCTGGGGGAGGTGGGCGGGGCGAAGTCGAGTGCTCGAACGGGTCGTCGGCCTGGGAGAAGCTGCTCGTGCGGTGCGTGTCGACGCTGCCGTGGCTGAGCGGCCGCCCGCCGAGTCCCGCGATGAGGTCGTCCAGCGGGCTTGTGAGGCTCTTGCGAATCGCATCCTGGGCGGTCGGGCTCGGCTGGTCGCTCTTCGCGCTGCCCGAGTCGAGGACGAGCTCGCGGCTGGCCTTCGCGCCGAGGAAGCTCCGCCGGCTACGGCTCGAGCCCGCGTCGGAAAAGTTGTCGCTGCGCGTCTTGCGACTACGCGAGTTGCGCTTCGCCTCCTTGTCGTTCGCGGCGAGCTCGCCGCGACTGCCGCGACTGCTGCCGGGGAGCGACGAGCCGAGACTCGTGCTCGCGGACCGGTACATCGATCCGCCGAAGTCCTCGGCGGAGATCGGAAGAGCGTCGTGTAGGGAAAGAGTGTCCTAGGTGTGTAGA
>ERZ1463038.70-NODE-70-length-25988-cov-15.409247_pt1 | contig 25988 bp, 30 predicted proteins | sample MGYA00564479_ERZ1463038 | MGnify/ENA primary metagenome ERZ1463038 (study PRJEB39244, sample SAMEA3635134) | Helicobacter pylori | study: EMG produced TPA metagenomics assembly of PRJEB11511 data set (Assembly of a 5300-year-old Helicobacter pylori...
CAATCGCGCCGCTCGTCGAGGGCGACGTCCGGCGTTTAAAGTCGACCTCGACGGCGCGAGCGAAGCCGGCGGAGGTGCGTCGGCCCATGTCGTTCGTCGATGGACCGATGCCCACGACCGCCCGGCGCCGCACGTCGTCCACCGCTGCGCTCGAGCAGACCACGCCGCCGAGCTCGACGACGAGCCCTCGCCGCCGGACGCCATCGGTCGACAAGTCGCCCGAGCAGGATCTCCGACGAGCGAGCACGCTCTCCTCGCCCCCAGCCACGATCTCGCCTCGCCGACGAGCGCACTCGGTCGACTTTCCAGCGTTCGCGACGCCCGTCCTGCGCTCGTTCGAGTCGGCCGAACCGCCGCGACCCACCGAGGCCGAGCTCTTCCCGCGCCGGTCGGCACTCTTTGACCCGACGCCGCTCCCGCGGCGCGCGCACTCGGTGCTCAGCGCGACGCCCTCCGCCATCTCGCTGTCCGGACTGTCATCCATGAGCGTGCCAGCGGGCGCATACCGACCTCCCAAGTCGTCCCGCCGCTCGCCGACGCTCGCCACCTCCCCCACGATCCTCGCCCTGGCGCTCACCCCGAACGCCGCCCCACCACGCTTCGCCCGCACCTCGTCTTCCCCCCGCGCCCTGACCTTCCACCTCGGCCCTACTTCCCCTCCTTCGACCAAACTTCGAGATGCGCAAGTCCTCGTGCAGGTCCTCGCGGTAGGACTCGATCTGTGGGACCTCGAGCGGGCGAAAGAACGCGCGAGCGCGCCGGACGGGTTCGGCTGGGTCCCCGGGAGGAGCTTTTGTGGCAAGGTGCTCGAAGCGGGCGCCGCTGTCTCGAGTGTGAGACGGGGTGAGTTCGTGTATGGGTGCTTGGAGGTGGCCAAGGTGCGTTCCTTGCGATCCCCCCGCCGCGATCTGTTCGGTCCGTGCTGACAGGGTCGTTGGGGGGACGCAGAGCGGCGCACTCAGCGAGAGGATTGTGGTGGACCGGAATGCGCTGAGCAGGGCGCCAGGAGGTGGGATCTCGGTCGAGGAGATCGCAGCTCTGCCCGCGGCGGGCGTGCTCGCGGTGCAGGTCATGGAGGCGCTCTGTGCGTCCTTACCGCGCGGGTCCAAGGTCCGTCTCCCTTCTTCTTGCCCTCAAAAAGAAATGCAGAGACTGATTTCAGGAAACACAGGTCCTGATCCTGAACGCGCACGAAGGCGTCGGAGCGCTCTCGCTCCAGCTCGCACATCACCTGCGGCCGGAGCACGACCTCTGGCTCGTCGCGCACTGCCCCGCCGAGGTCGTCGATGGCGAGCGGTACTGTCGCTCCCTCGGCGCGTCCGACGTCCTGCGGGACGAGCCTCTCGCGACGCTCAACGCGGTGCACGAGTCGAGTTTCGACGTCGTCGTGGACACGATCGGCGGCCGTCGTCGTGCGTTCCTCCTCTGCCCTGCTCTGCCCTGGGTTTTTTTCTTTCATCCCGCTAATGTGGATGATGGGGCACAGTGTACGACGCAGCGAGGCGCATCCTCCACTTTGAAGGGCGCTTCATCACGACCGTCGGCGACTCGCGTGCCGCGCCGACTCCCGCCGTGCTTTGGAAAGCCAACATGCGCTCTCTCCGCCGCGCCTTCTTCCCTAAGGACAAGGTACGGCCTCCTTCCTTCCATTATCTGACCCGACCAGCTCACCCCGCGCCCCGACAGAAAACGATTTCGTACTGGGCCGTCAATCTCGACTCGCGCGAGCTGCCGCGCGACGCACTCGAGCGTTTGAGGGACGCAGTGGAAGCGGGTGGGGTGAGGCCCGCGGTCAGGACCGTCGTCGCGTTCGATCGGGCGGCCGAGGCGTTCCGGGGCGACTTGGGAGGCGGGACGGTCGTTAGGGTTGGGGAGATGTAGCTGGTTCCGTGCATACACGAGAGAAATTGGGCTTGTTGTGAGAGTACACTCCGTCAGTTTGGGGTGGGGGCAGGGCTGTGGGGGACCCTGGATTTCTAGCGGTGTGATGGTGATTGCAGACCCGATTCGACTATGAGCTCAAGGTTTGTGGCAGAGCCGACTGCCAAAGACATTGAGCTTTATACCAGATCGGCTGTTGAGTATCCTGGACCCGGTAAGGCACGCGGGGTGATGGGACTTCCGTCTCATTCAGAAAGAGGCGACGGAAGTGCGAAATCCTGATAGAAGATGCATGACAAAGTCTTGAAGAGGCGAGAGTCAGGTATCCTTGAATTCTTGAAGGACTACAAGTGGTTGAAGGACTACATGTGGATTAGAAAGAGTGGGGAGAGCTGGGCGGGCGGATGTGGGCACGCGGCATCACAGCGAGCCAAGCTTGCAGAATGCTGTGGGCTCGAAAGGGTACGATGAGCTGTCCAAGTTCTGTCACGAGGGCATAGGACATATACAAGCTCACGGTACGGCTCCTTCTGTCCCTCCAACCTCACGTCTGCCACACCGGCCGTGGACCCGCCCGGAGGAATCTTGGCGATGCGCTGCGGAGTGTCGGGGGCCACCGAGTCAGCATCTCGCCGCCGACGTTATGCGACCGGCCGTACAAACGTGGCAGGAACATCCGCGAGGTGAACTTGATGATTAATGAAGGGTTGAGTCAGTGTTTTCGTAAGGGTGCTGTGTGAAGGACGACGCACTGTCGCCTGGAACCCAGACAGGTGGAGGTGGGATGCAAGGGTCAGTCGGACAAGGGAAGAACACCCACTCCCCATCTTCCGACCAATCAATCTCGGCCGTGATCTGCCTCTCTCTCGTCAGCTCGTCCTAGCACAAGGACAAAGAGGACGCACATCCATGTTCTGCGCGAACCAAGCCTCGTCCCCAGTGTTCGGATCAAGGATACCGGCATTGTTGGGAAACTGGTCATCGTAAATTATTTTGAACGTCTCGCCGTACGCCTCGGGCTTCCAGTCGAGGAAGAGCGTCTGCCACCCGTCCTGCCAGAGCCACAGCCGCGCGGCGGACGCGAGTGGGGCATTCAAGCGAAACTGGAGGGCGGTGATGTACTGTATAAAGGGAAATCAGTCGGATCTTTCTTTTCTCGCAGAGTAGAATGTACAAGAGGAACATGGTTTGAGCAGGGGTCTTCGGAGGCTGGGGTGGGGGCGCGGGCCACGATGTGCGGCGCGGATGAGTTGTTGAGCGGGAACGCGAGGGCTCCGCAGAACCACAAAGCCAAGACATAACGAACGCGTTTTGTGGATGGCTGAAGCCTCATATCAAGGCTACGGTGCAGTGATGCTCCGTGAGGGAAAGAGCGACTGGGGCTCGACCTGCCTGATCTGGTCATCACTGGTACCCCCCGTATACCCGGACTGCGGTGTTCAGTTCTCCTTAAATTCTCCGCCTCGACTTGGAAGAGCCCGTAATTCCGTCAGGGGTGTGGACTGCTGTCCCGATGCCTATTCGCAAGCGCCATACTCAGTCACTCCACATGTCGAGTTTCGTGGTTGCTGAGATTGTTCAGCTTGTTGCGATATATCGGAAACCAGGAATAGCATCACCTTTCAACCCGGTAAGGCGGGCAGAACGCTGCGAGGCGTGACATGCATGACGCTCGGCTCCGGACATCATGGTTTCAAACAAGGGGGTCGCTAGTGGTACACAGAAGCTTCACGTCCCAGCTTGCAGAATGCTGTCGTAGGGCAGCTGGTGAGCAGGACCGTGTGAGCCATCACGTACATCATGAAACCTGATATCTGCGATGTCTGACACCGAGCTGGCGTCTTGGCGATGCGCTGCAGTGCGACCGAGTCAGCTTTACTCGCGGCAGATCTGGTGCGGCTGGACGAACGAAAGTACCCAGTACATTCGTCGAGGACGCTGCTCAGATCAGTATGAGAACTGATGCACTTTTGATCCAAGGTAAGCCTGGGACGTACTATCTCCCGGCACCCAGACCAAGCCGGACTCGACCCACGGGTCCGCCGGACAAGGGGGTACGATCCAGTACCCGCCCTCAGACCACTTCAGGAACACTGTGATCTCACAATATCTGTAAGCTCATAGTTTAGTGCGCACGGTCCGTATTCGAGTGCTCGCGTCGGTATCCAGCGTGAACCAGACCTTCGCGCCCGAGCCCGGATCTTGAAGCGCCGCGCTTCCGGGGTGCTGCTGGTCGTCGATTATCGCATTAGAATTCGCTTGAAATGACTGCCCCTCCAAGTCGAGGAACAGGCTCAGGTTCCCGTGCTGGTCGTGTAACGAGAACCTGGCCGCTTTGACGTCAGGGGCGTTGATGCGCCAGTGGACGCTGGTGATGCACTACAAGGTGTTGGTGAAAAGAAATGGGGTGTACTAGAATATGCGTTAGCTTGGGGTGTGCTTGATGCATGCGTCTCCATCCTGCCGACCGAAACGAGCTGCCCGACCACCCTGCGACGGTGCCGGATCCGCCTTGGCCGAGCGGGAGGGCGAGTGCTGAGCAGACAACGGGAGTCGCAAGACTCACTGAGGTCAGTAAACATAGTCGGTGTGGTCACTTTTGGGTGAGTTTGACGTTGTCTCCCAGGACACAACCCAGGCGAGTGGAGTACACCGCGCGGATGTCCGGGTGGACCCAACCACCGCACGACGAAAGGTGTGTAAAGGAGTTGCTTGCACACTTTAGTAAAAATAATGGACGGAGACTGTCCTAAGTTGCCGACAGGCGGTCGCTGAAAGTTGCCACACTTCCGAAGTTATCCAGAGTAAGCCACGAAGATCTTTCATTATACACGACGATAAGAGCAGGAACATCTGGCAGCATGATAGATGGGTGAAGGAATATGTGGGAAGCCCGATACCGAGGCGAAGCTGGCGTCTGTGTCGAGAGTCGGACCCATCGGGCAGGTTCAAGTGGATGAAAGCGGGACCTGAGGGGTCGCCTTCGTTCCCGGATATACCAAGAGACTATCTTGGCTCTCATCACCTGACCGCTCTCGAGATTTTACGAGCGCGGAGTTGAAGTCGAGTGTTGCGGACCCCACCTGCCCCGCTTCTTTGTTTCCCCGCACGTCGAACCTCTCCCTTCTCTCGCACTCCCAACTTCTGGTCAAGACATCAAATCAAAATCAAAATCAGAAGATGCCCGGAAAAGGCTGGGGCATGCACTGGCGGTTCGAGGTCGAGGACCGCATCTACGTCGCAAAAGTCGTGGGTGCGATCTATGACAACGTGTGTCTTTCCTTCTGATTAGAGTTTTATGGATTTGTTCTTACTGGCCTACTGGCTTAAGGATGAAAGAATTTGGTACTTCAAAGACTCGGACTCGGTCCGCTTGCGCCCGAGTGCTGGGACCGAGGTGGCGTGAGGTCATTCAATGAAGCATGTATGAGACCCGTACTGAGGTATCACACCGCGCATATCCACCCTTACAGGCCAGCTGAGTACCCGGTGACGGACGCGCCGACCGGAGAGGACCTTCGCAAGATGAAGCACGGCGAACACAAGCGCAGCTGAGTGATCGGGGTTTGGTGCTCTGTGAATCAAGTTTTGGTGGATGCAAAGGATTACTGCGTACCCTGAGTGTGTACCTCTCTTCACCTTTCTACCGACTGCTGGTCCGCGCAATCGTTGCGGGCCTTCGTGAGCCTTCCCATGCTTCCCTTCCGCAAAATCATATATCAAGTATGGGAGTATATTTCCTTGGCTTGTGCTCCACATGGTCATCGTCTGGCTTTCCGCGATGCGCAGGACGGGTTTCCGGGACCGCAACGTCGTCCTCGTCCCAGCTTGTGCTGGCCTTTGTTTCCAATTCCCGCTGCTGGACCTTAAGTCGTAACTTTTCCATATCACCAGCATCTCTCTCCGAGCACATCGGCGTCACATCGGCGTCAAAGGAAATGTCGGGCTGGCAGCAGAACTACCGATTTGTGGTCGAAGATCGCGCGTACGTCGCAGGCGTGATAGGCCGTATTTTCGACGATGTGAGATCCTTTCTCGGTATTCAAGTTCTTGCTGACTTCAACGGTCCAGAACAAGAATCCGCGGGCCTGGTGGTTCAAGAATTCCCACTCGGTGCGTCTGCGACTTAGTGCTCGCGCAGAGGTCTCGTAAGGCTCTCCTCCAATCCTTTTACCATGTATTTACTGACCGATTTTTATGACGCTTTCACAAAAGGCCAGACGAGTATGCGATGACGGACGCGCCAACGGGAGCTGATCTCAGGGAGCTAAGTGGGGGAGGAGGTCGGCACCACTGAAGGGCCAGCTAGGTGCACTAGGTTGCGGCCATTCATGCATCGGATGAGAACGAGTGCTTTGAAACTGCCTGGGGAATAAAAAGTGCGAAAGAAGGTGTTGCGGCGTGCCCCTGCTCTTGACCGGATCAGCACCCGGTTTAGACCGGTGAGGCTCCAGCTGGCGTTGGGCACGGCTCATTGCTTCCCTCCAACCACCACTTCATCAAGTGAGCTCCCGCATTCTGCTGGACTGAGACAAGCGTAGCTGACCGACCATTGTCAGCTCATATACATTATGGGGTGAGCGCCTTTCCGTTCCGCCTGCTCCACGTTCCGCTTCCGCGAGCTCGCGCACGACGCATCATCAACGCGAGCGGGATGAGCCTCGACCGGTTTCAGCGGCTGGTGGCCGAGCGACCAACCTAACTGAGCTTACCGCGCGCAGAGTTACTGTCGAGACCATCACCCCCGGAGGTGCGCGCCAGCCATCTCCTCGCCCCAAGTGACCCACTGACCCAGCTTCTACCCTTCAGACGGAGTCAACTTCCCCAAGGTCGGCGACACGGGTAAGCTCACTACCTTGCTGCCGTCGAGGCGCCAACGGCGGACCCGCACTAACGCGTCATCGCTCCTGCAGTCACGATGTCAGTCCTCGCACCTCCAGCACTGTGGTGAGCTTCCGTACTCATTGTTGCTCGACTCGCAGGCACTACGTTGGAACCCTCCTCAACGGTGAGTCACCCACTCTTCGCCGTCGCCCGCCGTGGCCTCGCACCCCCGTTTTTCGCGGGGACCGGGTCGAGAGCGACGTTCCTCTGAAGTGCCTTTGCTGACCCAACGTTGTCGTTCTCGTCGCAGGAACCCCGTTTGACTCGTCCCGCGAGCGTGGATCGCCGTTCGTCACCCAGATCGTGAGCAGCCCCACCGAAGGCTTCCATCACGTTCCTTCACGCGCACTGACGCTACGACTCAACTAGGGTGTCGGCCGTGTCATCAAGGGCTGGGACGAGGGGTCTGTCGTCCAAGTTTCTGTGGGCCAAGGATCGAGAAGCTGACGTCTGTGCTCCGCGCCCCACCCCGTCCTCACCCGCCTCCCTCGACCTACCCCTCTTTCCACGCCCGCTTCCCCTGCTGACAGAGTCCCCCAGGTAAGTCAATACACGCGTAAACTTTGCTTTCTAGCCGCTGACTCGACAACTATCGCAGCTTTCCCTCGGCCAGAAGGTTTGCAGCCCCACTCGGCCCCACCGTCGGCAGTGTCCTGACCGCTCCCGAATCCGCAGGCGAACTTCACCTGCACGCCCGACTACGCTTACGGAAACCGCGCCATGGGCGCCGGTGAGTCTTGCAGCCGAGAGGACTCAGGAACTTATTGGGCTGACGCACACCTCAGCCATCCCGGCCAACTCGACCCTCGTCTTCGAGGTACGCTCGCTTCCCTAGAACCGGAAAGACGCAGTTTACTCACAAGCTACAATGTCGCAGGTTGAGCTCCTCAAGATCAACTAAGCGAACGCTAGGGAGCGGAAGATCGAGACGCGCTCCGAGTTCGAACCGTAGCTCCGTGTACCATTCACTCATCGCATCCGAGCTGCAACTCCAATCGACGCGAGTTTTTCTGAACGCTTTCCCATCGCATCGCTCAGCGGACGTGCGAAGCTCATGATGAGCACCCGTGTGGAACACCACCGGTTGCTCGAGGAAGAAGCAAACCTGTTGTTGGCGGGTTCGTCGATCCCGGCCGGAGGAAAGGTCCCCTCTTGCGGTGCTAGGATGGCGAGGCGGGACTCTGGACCTGCACACCATCAGGCTTCAGGTCGTACCCGCTCACGCTGGAGCTCGCATTCGCCTTCAGACCTCGAAGGGCAAGGGCAAGTGTCTGTGCGTATTCACATCCAGACTAGCAGCCCAGAGCATTCATCGTTCAAGCACCATCAAGTTCTGCCTGCCTCCTGACGACTCCACGCGCGCCTCAGACGGTCTCATTCGCCTCCGCCTGGGCGGACATGGCCTTCATGCTGATCTGACTCGGACTCCCGGGGCCGTCGCAGGTGGAACTCGTGAGAAGGCGGTTGGGGTGCCAAAGGCTGCAAAGTCGTGAGGTCGAGCTCAGCGGCAGTCCGTGTGTTCAGGCATGTCAGGGCTCACTTGAGAACAAGACTTGCGACAGAGACGGGAACCACGTCGAGAAGGAACATGTTTTGGTTTGTCTGCATGGTCCAAAGGCGCATCAGGGCGAGCTGGGCAGGTGAAGGTTTGAAAACGGCGCACCGCGAGGGAGCCGTCCCAGCCTTGCGCCAATTCTCCGGTGCGGAAACAACCGCGAATGATGATACCGAGCGCGGAGATGCTCATGGCGACGAGGAGCACCGGAATGTTCCAGCGCGTCGCGAAAAGCTTGTCCTGAGCGGCGCGCCCACAGCAGCCCGTACGCGACGTAGGCGAGCATCAAGATGAGCTGGACGATGATTCCGGCGAGCATGAGGCTGAGTGTTGAATTTTAGTCAAGTGTTTTCCAAGCTTGGGCTCTTGACGCACTTTGATCCCGCCTTCTGACCCGAGTCGGTATTCGCAGTCCAAGCGATTCCTCCGCCGCTCCCTTAGATGGCTAGTGTCAGCACTGATTTATTTGCCACCCTAATAAGTGCACACCCCGTAGTATGAGAGTGAAGAGGTCCGCGCCGATAAAGATCCAGCCGAACTTCCTGGCCGAGAAGTAGGACCGACCGCTCTTGCGCGACCATCTTGATGATGACGGCGAGTAGGAAGTCTGCGCAGGCCTAGAGTCAGTGCTGTGCGAGAACAGCTGAGCTAGCTACACGGTGTGTACACAGTGCTCCCGAGTAAATCGTTGGTCCCTTCCGAGGATAAGAGGGAAGGTTGGGTCAGCAGCTGCGAGCCGGATCCTCTCGGCACCGGAGAACGCAACGCACGATGATCAAGCAGCACGATTACATGATGTACCCGTCACCTTACCAGTCGTATCGTGACCAGATCTCACCGGCCCATCCGATGACCTCGACTGCGCGGGTGGAGTCAGCTGGATTCCACGACGTCGCACCCACGCGCGTGCCCTACCGACACTGCCGATGGCCATGAGGATCATGAAGCGCGGAGTGTTTCTGGAGAACGACTGAAACGTGTGCAGAGCGGTCGAGATGAGGAAGATCGAGATGAAGATGTTGGCGGTGGCGAGCGCTGGTCGACCAGGCCTAGGGTCAGCAACGCTGTTCTGCGACGCCTAGGGAGTGGACGAACATGGCGTGTATCCGTCTGGGTCGGCAGAAGGTTATTATAGGCTATAGACCTGAGCTTGATGTGCACTCACAGTTGTCGTAGTTGTCGTGGACGCTGTTCGCATACGACGGCATCGCGATGCTGGCGTGCCAGGGGGTGTTGCGAGATATGAGAGGGGTGGTTCAACTTTCCAGGTGGAGTGGTAGAGTAGAGGTGCGAAGTTTGAAACAGCAGAATGTTCGGATGGTTCGCGTCGCTTGCCAGGCGACTCCGAGTCCCTGTTCTTGGCGTCGGAGATTCCCTGACCGAGACAGGCCACCTCGCAGGGGGGGAATCCGAGTCAAAGTACAATACCAGGGCTAACAGTCAAGGTGAATTGCGCTCGGCCGCTCCTGGGCCGGTGGTGATGCGGCGATTCGCACCCTCGGCGAAGTCCACGGTCGCTCCAAAAATGACCCGCACTTCATCCAGCCGCATGGTTAGCCATGATGACTTCAAGAATCACGGTTTCAAGCTCATATGTTCTCAGACTCTATCCAAAACCCTTCCGTGGCGGTGGCGCGCGACATCGTCCGTCCTGGCCATCCTGACCCGACATTGTTGATAATTAATCGTAAGAGAGGTCTATGCTCAATCACTTCAGACTGCTTTACTGCTACTCCCCACCTCCAAGCTTCGAAGGATCACCGGCGCGCGTCCCAAAGTGCTGCAGCCTGAAGACAGCTCTCCAGTCTGGACACCTCACTTGTTCAAGAGCAGAGACAAAGTATGCAGCAGATCTGGGATTCACAGTGTATTGAAAAAGGCGTCCCGAAGGAACTCAGCCTTCGAAATGCACAACTGTGCACTGCTTGGACTTTAACAGAACCTCAGACGGTCTCCTTCGCCTCCTTCGCGGCGGGGACTGTCTTCATGTCGACGAACGTGGCCTGACTCGTACTGGCAGAGTCTCCGTGAACAAATCCAGTGAGAAGGCGGTTCGGGTGCCAGACGCTGCGGGGAACGAAATCGAGTGCTCAGCGCTCATTCCGCGATGAAGAGCAGCTCTTCGGGGCTGACTTAAGGACGAGGGTTGCAATAGAGATCGGAATGGCGTCGAGGAGGAACATGTTTTGGTTCGTCTGAAGGATCGAAGCGCATCAGTGCAAGTTCGGGTGCGAAGATGGGAGGTCGGCGTGCCGCGAGGGAGCCGTTCCAGCCTTGCGCAAGCTCTCCAGTTCGGAAGCAGCCGCGGATGATGATGCCGAGTGAAGAGAGTGCCATCACGAAGAGCAGAACTGGGATGCTCCAGCCCGTCGCGAGGAGCTCGTCCTGAGCGCGCCGCGTCCAGAGCAGCCCGTACGTGACGTAAACAAGCATCAGGACGAGCTGGATGATGATCCCGGCCAGCATGAGTCTACATTTGAGGTGCTCAGGACATTTCTGGCCTAGTGTTGAGCTCGACGTACTTTGATCCGGCGTCCGAAGCCGAGTCGCTGTTCGCGGTCGCAGCGATACCGCCGCCAGCACCTTCGAGGACGGCTCGTGAGCAAAGCGGTTACTACTATCGATCGATTGAATTACCTTGAAGTACGAGGGTGAAGAAGTCTGCGCCGATGAAGAGCCAGCCGAAATTCCTCGCCGAGATGTAGGATTTCTCCTGCGCGACCATCTTGATGATGAGGCCGAGTAGGAAGTCTGCCCGGAATAGAAAGTCAGAAAACCGATGGCATTTCTCACTGAAAAACGTGCATAACGCGGCGGAGTAGAAGGTAGGGCCCTTCGAATACGTCAGGTGCGTGAGTAAGCTGGAACCCTCCTCTGGCTCCGGAAAAAGCGACGCACGAAGATCAAACAGCAAATCTGCATGATGTACCCGTCCGCATACCAGTCGTACCGAGACCAGATTCGACCGGCCCATCCGATGACCTCGACTGGTCGAGTGGAGTCAGCTCGAGCTGTCTCTGTCCCCGAGGTCGCACGCGCAGGCTCACCTCCGCTTCCGATGGCCATGAGGATCATGAAGCGCGGTGAGGTCCTCGTGAACGACTGATACGTGTGAATAGCTGTGGAGAGGCTGTAGATCACGAGGAAGATGACGGCGGTGACCAGCGCTGGATGAGGACCGAGTCAGTAACAGCGCTTTGCGAGGGCGACGGAGCAAGCGGACAGGGTGTGTATCCGTCTAGTCCGGCAGGTAGTCAGCTCAAACATCCGCAAGAGATGCGAAGAGCTCACAGTTGTCGTAGTTGTCGTGGACGCTGTTGGCATACGACGGCATTGGGTTGCTGGCGCGCTGGCGTGCGACGCTGAGGGCGAGGGGGTGGGCGAGGGACGCTGCTCGCGGTTCTCAAGTGAGTCGGTGGTGAGAAAGGAAGCGAGAGACAAACGGAAGGCTTATTGGGTTGCGCGCGTCTCTTCGTCGCGGGCCAAGACGATCACCGTCCGGGCTCGGGCCCCGGAGTTGCGCTCACCGAGGCTTGCAACCTCGCATCGAGCGGTGACTCGAGTCATCTCTTCTTTGAACCCGTCAAAGCTTAAAGAGTTTGGTCTGGGGCTCGTCGGGGGCTCCGCGAGCCTTCGCGTCGCCAACTCACAACCTCGGTCGACTCGACCATCGCCCACTAAACTGGCCTCCCTCGAGTGACTACCGATCATTGCCTTGAGCAGCAAGCAAAAACACAACACGAAATATGACGTATTCCTCGTGCATAAAATCTTGGATGGCGATACGTACACGACTCGGTCTTCGGGTCTTGCGACGTCCGCAGCACGTGCACGGCGACCTCGGGGCGTTTTTCAGCCGCAAGGCGACTCGTACTCGCCCGCATCGACCGCCATGTCTTCAGACAAAGCTCAAGTAGAAGCACTCGCTGCTCCCTGCACCCTTCCGTGCGGCATCGTGGTCCCGAACCGGCTCGCCAAGGTGCGCTCGCGATCCCGGCCGGTCAACCTTCGCGCAATGCTGACGCGTCCCCCCAGGCTCCGATGGAGGAGATGCTGAGCCAGCTTGGCGGCGGAGACCCTACAGAAGGCCACTGCGTGCTGTACAAAGCTTGGGCGGCCGGGAACTGGGGGCTGGTCCTGACAGGCGAGCCTTCTCGCTGCTGCTCGGCGTTTCGACGACGCGCTGACCCGGCAACAGGAAACGTCATGGTCTCCTCGACTCACCTCGGCTCACCGGCCGACATCATCGCGCCTTCCCCTTCCTCGTCGACCTACGAGCAGTCGCTCGCGGCGTATCGCGCCTGGGCTGATGCTTCGCACGGCGACAGCCCGACCTCCCGACCCGTCGTGATTATGCAGCTCTGCCACACGGGTCGTCAGAGCCCGCGAGGCTCAGGAAGGTCACCGTTCAAGGCGCCCCTCGCGCCGTCCGCGGTCCCGCTCGACACGGGCGCTGGGCTGCTAGCGACCGCGTTCGGCAAGGTCATGTGGCAGGCTCCGGAAGCCATGACGGTCCAGGACATTCAGGGGGTCGTCGGGGAGTTTCTTTCGGCGGCGAGGATGGTGAAGGAGACGGGCTTCGATGGGGTGCAACTTCACGCCAGCCATGGGTGCGTCGCGACTCGTTAAGCTTCGCGGTCCGTCGCTGATACTGGATAGCGCAGATACCTCCTTGCCCAGTTCATCAGTCCAAACGTTGGTGCATTCAACTCGATTTCCACTTTCAAGCTGACCAGCACCGCAGGTCAACGTCCGCACCGACTCGTACGGCGGCTCGCCGCGCGCTCGCATCAAGCTCCTCTTTGAGATCGTCAACGCGATCCGGAATGAGTTTCCCACTTCATCAGGCTTCTGTGTTGGCATCAAGCTCAACAGTGCCGACTATGTTGTGAGCCGCCTCATTGACGCCCCTCCGCCACTCGCTGACCCACCGCGCCGTCGCAGAAGGGCGGTTTGACAGTCTGTCCAGGCCTCCGAGTTCCGATCTGAGTTCCCCTGATCGTTTCCACCACAGGAGAAGGACGCTCTCGATAACATCAAGTGGATTGCTGAGAACGGCGGGGTCGACTTCATCGAGATCTCGGGCGGCACTTGTGAGTCGTCTCTTCATTCCTGCTTCTCAGGCGTTTACCTTCTACCCGCAGACGAGAGCCCCAGTACGCCCCCAAAGCTTTCATCCTCGACCTTCACTTACCTCGACCCCGTCCAGAAATGCTCCAAGAAGACGCCGACGCCAAGGGCGCGCCGCCGTCCGCCCGCTCCGCCGCGCGCGAAGCGTTCTTCCTGTCCTTCGCCTCTGAAGCGCGCACTCTCCTCCAGTCCCTTCCGCCGGCCCCAACTCCCACTCCCGCACCCACTATAATGGTCACCGGCGGCTTCCGCACGCGCGCCGGAATGGCGGAAGCGGTCATGTCGTCCGCGACCGACCTCATCGGCGTCGGCCGGCCCGCCTGCGCTGACCCCGCGCTTCCTCGTACGCTCCTCAACCCCCAAATCGTCGAAGCTCGGTCGCCGGAGTACTTGATCAAGGGCAGCGCGCTGCTGCGCCTGTTGCCGATTCAGCTCCTTCTGCCGGGCGTCGCGACCATCTTCCACACGATGCTGCTCGCGCAGATCGCCAGACAGGAGAAGCCCGATTACGAGATGAACATCCTGCAGGGTGCTTGGAGGGTCTGGTTGAGGGATCTGGTGATGAAGGGCTGGCTGCTGCCTGGGGCGATCCTCGCGCTGCTGGTCGCGCTCGTGGGAAGATCATTCGCGCTACAGGCTTGAGGTCGTGTAAAGCTTCTGTCTGCATATATAGCGAGCATTCTTTTCGTTACCTGAAACTCCTGAAGAAAGAACATAATGCTACCCCTATTCGTGTGGAGAAACAAACAGGCTCTCACACCTGAGCTCTCGCCGCTACCGCACAACAACGCCTATCCACCTTCGTTTCAGCTCACCCACTCTCGTCTCCCGAGCCCTACGCAGCTCGACCTCCCGCGCCGGGCTCGGGCCCGCGCTCGCCGTGCAACGAGGTCACCGGGACCTCGCCCGCTCTCGCGCTGTCGCCCACGAGCCTTGCGAACCGGGGCGTGGCCAAGCGGCGAGCGTTCGTGCGCCGGGTTCCACCACACCGGCGCCTCGCCGCGGCCATCAAGGCGCTCCCGCGACGCGCTCGCCTCGTGCTCGCGTGCGCATTCATCATCCTCGCATACCGCCTCGTCGCCGCCGCTCTCGCACCCGCCTTTCGACCAACCGCACCAGCCGAGGCGCCGGAGAAGCAGCCAGGAGCGACTCCCGCGGCCGCTGACGTTCCGTTCGCGCCGTCGCAGGTGAGGCGGACGTCGGCGAGAGTCCGCTTCGCGACTGGCGCGGTGCAGGAGGTCTTTGGGCCGCCCCCGCCAGCGCACTCGAGGGCTGCTGGCCTCGAGTATCACGACATCTGGCGCGAGGGCGAGATCGCGCAGCTGGACGTGCCGGTCGGCGTGACCCTGCGCTTCGACGGCCAACGCACGGGCTCGATGGAGCTTGGGGACGGCGACGCGTGCCAGGACGGGGCATGCGAAGGGATCGAGCGAGTCGCACTCGAGCAGGATGTGCTCGTCGGCCTGCGCCAGATGCGAGAAGGCGGTTCGTCTCGCCGCTTGTTGTCAGACACCGGGAAGGAAGCTCACGCGTCGCCCTCTGCAGATCCGACCGCCCCGATGGTCCTCCGGATCCCGAGCTCGCGGGTGTGGCCACTCGATGCTGTCACGCTCGTGACGCAATTCAGCGTCTCGCGCCTCGGTCGCGTCGAGCGCACGCTCGCCGAGTGGGACGGGCCCGTCTCGCTAGCCATCTACCTCACGGACCAGTCCGACATCCCCTTACTCGAGGACTACCTTCTCGCAGACCCGGCCCGCCTCGCCGCGTTCCGCACGGTCGCGCTGACAGTCGTCAAGCCCGACTACGCCGTGAGCGAGCCGGCGCTGGTCGCGCGCCTGCGGTACCCAATCAACCGCCTTCGCAACCTCGCCCTCGCACTCGCCCCGACGCTGTACGTGCTAGTCACCGACGCCGACTTCGTCCCGTCGCCGCGCATGCACGAGCTGCTCGCCTCGCGCGGCGTGCCGCTGATCGCGCACCCGACGCTCCACACCGCGTCCCCGACACTCCGACGCACCGCGGTCGCCATCTCAGCCTTTATGCTCTCTTCTGCACCCAACACGACCTTCCCATCAACGCCCGCACTGCTCGCCGCCGCGCTCGACGCGCACCCGCCACTCGCGTCGCTCACCGACGCCAACGCCGGCCACGGGCCTTCACTGCCCTCACTCCTTACCCCGCCCCCCACGCTCCGTTCGCCCGCGCACCCCGCCAAATGGTGGTCGTACGACATCTGCTACGAGCCCCAGTGGGAGCCGTACTACCTCCTCCACCGCCCCTCGCACCCGCTCTACGACGAGCGCTTCTCGGACCAGGGCGGTGACAAGCAGTCCCACGCGCTCCTGCTCAACGCCTTGGGCTACGAGTTCAAAGCGCTGCGCGACGTCTGGTTCATGCACCCGCCCAAGGGCGCCGTCGACGAGCAGTGGCCCTCGGCGAGGCTCGTCGACCCCAACGCGCCGGCCGAGGACCACGATGCGGCGCACTTCTCGGTCGCGCAGCGCGACCAAAAGCGCTTCCGCTACTTTGAGGACTATGTCCCAGAGATTCAGCGGAGGTTTGGCTGGGCGTTTCGCTGGCCGGGAGGTTGCCCGGCTGGCGTCGTGGGCGTGAGGAGCTTTGGGAGGGCCCGAGCCGGGGTCGTGTTTGGGATGTAGATGAGCATACTGGTCGTATGGAAAATGTGCACAGCAGTGTAACAGACTGTGGCTGGCGGCGTGGGTCATGGCGATGGCTCAGCGGGTGGCGAGAGCCAATCGAGTATTCGGACTGCATCTTGTCTACGCCTGGGTAATCTGTATTTTCAGCCAAAAAAATTGTGCCAAGGTGATCTCCGAAGGCGAGTGAGCAGATGTCGACAAAGCTAGAATCCGGCTCCCCCCGCCTCCGCGGATCCGCATCCAGGCCGCAAAGCTCGACCCCACGGGGACGACCTATCGCCAGACGCCACTCACTCCTACACGAGTTGAGTTGCGAAAGAGAAGTAGAAACTTTTACTCGTGATTTAAACATAGATGGACGACCTGCCGCCCTTCCGTCGCACCGCGCCTCCCAGAGCGCGGACGTACCACCTCCTCCTCCCGCGCGATAAAAAGAAACCTGCAGCCACACTCTTCCACTGCTTGATGTCCCCACCGTGAATCGAACACGGGCCGTCACCGCCACAAGGTGAAATTGTACCACTCAACCATAGAGACACGATGAAGATCAATCACCCGTCGCCGTCACGGATCGGGCTCGCCGGTTGTGGCTGCACAGGACGGTCGGAAAGCATTTTTGAAGGCCATCCAGCAGAACGGAGTTTTCAATGACACCTACTACAGGATTGGCATTCGTCATCCGTACTGTCGAGGGACGGCGTGAGTTAGACTGAGTTGCGAAACACGTCGCGTTGCTCTCGAGTCTCGTTGAGTCTCGTGCCACAGATCACACTTAAGCTGATCAGTCTCTAAATTCTTGAATCCAGTACAAAACGCCCACCCTAATAACCGTGTGAACCCCGCCCCCGACTCACCGCTTCTCGTTCTCCTCGTACGATCCTGTCGTGTTCGCCTCGAGGATCGCCTTCGGCTGCTCCTTGCCCTCCATCCGGTCCGTGTTCGCAAAGTCCACCGGCTCGTTAAGATCTTTGAAGAGCGTGGGGAACACCCCTGCAGCGAGAAACGACGCCACGGCCTGTTGAGAAGTGTCAGCTGGGTCCGAGTGCACTTGGAATCTCGTGGCGGCTTACGACGGCGACGTATGGCCCTACCGATGGAGAAGGAATTCAGTTCAGTGTTCATAAGTATTGAGATCAGGATTCGTACAGATGAGGTGCGGGTCGGTGAGTGCCGGGTTGACAATCTGAGCGAGTGCGGCAGCAAGCGCAGAGGTGAAAAGCACAGCGGCGTCTACGCCAGCCAGGTGTGAGCGAGCGGCAACAACCATTAGATAGGCTGTAAGACTTACAGATGAGACCCTTCATGCCTGGAAGACGAAGATGTGTCAGGATGGCGCCGCCAACCAACGTTTATGGATGGGACGAACGAGCAGGAGCCCTGGTGTAGGCGATCTCGTAAGAGGTGACGTTAACCTGATATTTTGGAGATAATCAGTGTACGTCTGATGATTCGAGTTCAAGTAGGACTCACAAAGATTTCGCCAATTGCGGGGCTGTGCGACAGCGAGGCGTGAGTGACTTGCACGTAGGCGCGGAAGCCGGACCAGTGACTCACAGCGAATACAGCGGAATCTGAGCCCAAAGACTGATCGAGGACACCTTGGCTCCAATCTGGCAGTCGTTTGTTGCTTGGTAGCCACAAGGCCTGCGAAGCGAAGGGCTGGGTAAGCCACGGGGATGGCATCGCGAGCGCTGAATCACGCACGAAGTCTCGTAGACCTGCCACTGGAGGACAGCTCCGATTATCATCGAGATACCACCGAGCACGAATCCCTATTTGAACAGAGTCAGCAGGCTAGGCGTGCAAGCGAGCGGGACTCGACAAACGATGGAAATGCGGGTCATGGGCTTCAATGGGAACCCCCGACGAGCCATAAAAGGGTAAAACCAGTAGTTCATGATGGGTGCGAAGATGATGATCGTGAGCTGTTGTGTCAGAAAGAGTCAGCCTTGGCGCAGCGGGTGTGGGGCGATGGAATTGGAAGCGCGACTCACACTGTTGAAGTTGCTGATGATATCGTTTGGGACACCATTGTTGACCATTGCCACACTCATAGCACTCTCACTGGATCCGACACCCCCGTCCGCGAGAACAAAGATCTGTGCCGGGCAGGTCAGTACGGAGCGCACTCAATCAAGGTGCTCGACGCCACTCACGGGGATGAGGAGAAAGACCTTGCAAGCGGAGAACGACTGGCGGAGCTCATCGACGAACTTGTCGTCCCAGAAGACCTTCCTCGTGTCGAGGGCGCCCTCGGCCGCCTCGATCTGGGTCGGCTTTGCTGAATCCCAAAATGTGTCGCCACCCTTCATGCAGCGGCGCCAGCCTCCGTTCTTGAGTAGGCGTCCCGTGACGGCCGAAGCCTCCAGAAGCACGGATCCCTCTGATCGGGAAGAAGGTGTGAGCGGACTTGCGGTTGCCGTTGAAAGGTAGGGCGTACGGGGTGGCGCCATGTACAGATGTTTGTACAGAAGGGCCAAAACGACCGGCATTAACACTGCAAGGGAAGATCGTAAGCTCGAAGTCCTGTCGTTCAGATAGTGTGCTTACTGTACATGATTCCCGGGAGAACTGGTGGACCGAAATCACATCAGTGGGTTGCGCGGACGACACTCGTGCGCTAAAGGCAACGAACGGTAAGCGAGCCAGAACCCAATCTATGACAGATCCTTAATTCAGCACTTGGAATCGAAACCAAGGTCTTAATCCTTACGTCATGTTCAGAGTACGTGGTGGCGAGCTGGAAAAAAGCCCCTATGTTGATACTCCAGTAGAAGATCAAGCTGTTCCACGCCTTCAGCAAAGATGATTTGTTAAGAAAACGAACACAACGCACAGGTATCGGGAGACGGTTGACGCTGGGTCGAGAATCACGTTCTCGCCGGTCTTCAGAGTGACGACAGTCTGCTTCTTTACCGGGGACTGATCACACAGGAGGGGACCTGGTCACAAATTTGGTCATTCCCCGCTCCTAAATCAAAGATAATGCAACCTACCTAGGCAAGGCTTGATGAATCCCGAGGCTGAGGGCGGCGAGAGTGAGTCTCCACCGCCGCGGACGCAGAGCTCCGTCCCACTCACCGAAAGCGAGAATCAAAAGGCTGATAATGAAAGGCGGAAGCGCATTTCCACTGACAATCACGCTGGGGATGGCTGGTACGACCAATAGGATATGCGAGACGGCTCCGATGACCGTGCCCACGCAGACTGCAATGCAACCGCGTGAGCGTAGCAGCTTTTGAAAGAAAATAAAAGGGACCCACTCGTCTTGAATCGACCCCAGCGTGTGTCAGCGATGATTCCTCCCAGGATGGGGATCGTGTCTGCGGTCGAGACGTCAGTTATCCGCTGCACCATCCGCGAAGGCGGCACGAACATGCAAGGAAGGTAAAGAGCACCGTCAGAGCAGATGCCGTCTGCGTTCCGAGACCAAGAGCGCCGGCAGACTGGTTGCGTCCAAGCTCCCCTGGTGCACTAATGGAGCGCGAAGTCAGGAGTCGGCGAGCGAAACTTGGCGGGAAGCACTCACACAGCTCCGGCACCGTTCCCACCGATAGGAAGGGGGTTTCGAATAAAATTCGCAAACACGCCTTAGAGCCAACATCAGCTTTGGTTTGACCTCCCGGTCGGTCGGGCATCGAGCTTACCTTGGCTTCCATACTGCGAGGCGGACGAGGTCAGCGCTCCTTCATCATTCGACGGTACCGGCGCGACTCACGTAGCTCGCTCGTTCAGCGAACTCGATCAAACACATTCCCACGGCGGCCCACGGCATGGGTCCCGCGATGAGGCGAAGCGTCTTCAGCTCCTCCTGCGAGTGGCGACGTCGTGAGCTGGATGGTGAGCGAGATAGGGAAAGGACCCGACGCACCTCGGTGGGGGACCTCCCCTCGTCCTGATCAGAAAGGGTCGTCGTGGTGACAACAACCTCCTCCCCAAGACACTTCTTCTCGTCCTGCATCACTGCAACCGGTGCGACCGGCGCCGATTCGAGCTCAGCGAGAGTGTTTTGGCCAGCTGAGACGACGAATGGTCAGCGATCAACCCATGGAGGAGTGTACGCGCTCTTACTGCTCATTTTGCTGAAGATGAGGAGCAGCCGAGGGAGAAGGACGCGGGAAGACGACAGGCAGAGGATCGCCAGGCAGACCGGCGCGGGCGGCTCCTCAGCCAAGCGGAAGAGACGCCCACCATGCTGTCGAGACGATAGCACTGCTGCGTCTGCTAGTGCAACTTTCGAATCTGGATCTGGGGCCAAGTGAGGAGTCCGCGTGGTGTGGTTCGCCCGCACCGCGAGGACGCCAATCGCTCCAGTATCGCCAAGTCCCCGCCCGGATTTTAGATCCAATTGTGGTGTAAGGCCCTTCCTGGGCACGTCTTGGGCCAAGGCCTCAGCCTTTGCATCGTGAGCTTTCCCTGGCCTTCAACTGGACGGGCTGCCGTGGTGGCGTTGATGAGCCAGGGAGGCAGCGGAGCGACTGGTGCCGCGAAGGGCCGCCGCCACCACATCCGAGGGGCTCCGCTTTTCGTTATCGGATTCAAGCATCCGAGGTAGGGAGAAGGGTGAGATTGGGCTTGCAAGATCAACTTCATTGCCGACGAGCCGTCGAGTCGAGGTGGAGACCGCGCTGGATGCGAGCTGCCAGTGATGCGAGACCCCGCCGGCAGGCCGGCAGATGAAGTGAGGCGGGAAGACTTTGTGCGGAGAATAGCAGTGATCAGAAAACATTGAAAGCTTGACGTCTACATGTCGATCAAGTCAGCGTCAATCTTTTCGTTCCCAGCAGCGGTCCAGGCGTGCCGGCGCCTCCTCCTGATCAGGCTGCTGCCTTCGGGTTCTTGATCTTCTGCGGTTTGGGCCTGTCACTAGTATTACTCTCCCCGGACGCACCCTCAGGCTCTTAGACCCATGCCTGGCTCAACGGACCCTTGACGCTCAGCAGCGAGGTTTGATGCCAGATTCGCGTCCCAGTATGTATTAAAACTATAGTTGACATTTTATCGTGCAATTGTGCGCTTCAGGGTCCGCCTGAGTCGCGTCAATGTTGGTTAACCGCCGAGCGGCCTCGCCCGCTGAGTAGTCCTTGCCTAAAGTTCGGCGAGAACACGGACCTCACTCATCCGCCGACGCTCAAATCCTTCGCTTCCAGTGAGGTGCACTTTGAACATCCATCTCGGCACCTGATAAAGGGTTGACTGGTGGTACTGGAGCGCGCTCGGGCGGAAGGTCTTCATGGCAGGCAACGGGCCTCGAGGACCGTCCAACGCAAACTGTAGTTCGCTGACAATGAGCGTTTTTATAACCGACACCACTCATTAGCTGAAACACTCCGCGCGAGATTAACAAGCGGAAACGAACGTTCGATCCCTGGCAACGCATCCCACTGCCGAAACTCTGTCGCCGCGTCAAACTGAATCCCGACCAGGTCGACGCGGCGGAGTGAGAGGGGAGGTAGTAGACACGCCAGCTTGGCGCCAATGTCATAACTGCGGGATTCGAGCCGCGCCACCGCTTCGTCGTCGACCGGCACCGCCGGCAGGTCGACGAAGGGCTCAGGTCGAAGTCGGATAGCGATCACGCGTGGCGCCAGACCCGTCTCACTCGTTGATCTGATGTATGCGTTGAGATTCGATCCCGTGCACGATGCCGGTTCGGAGGAGCGCGAGTTGGCTGTGTCGGCGCCAGCGCGGCAGACGACTCGGAGGGAGTAGAAGCAAGGAAAGTGGCGACCTTGTTGTGGGTGGCGCCGTCTTCCAATGGTAATCTCTGCCGTCGGAGCCGCTGTCTGCGTCCGAGTTGGAGGGATCGCTTTTCGGCTTTGATGAGAAGAGCGCCCGCCATCGGCCGTAGACGATGGCGAGGCAGACCTCGGTACAGTAGCTGGAGGCGTGGACAGGACATGACGTTCGTCGCGTTAATGGCTCTTACCACACTCGAGGTAAAGGAAGTGGAAAGACGTGGAGGTGATCTTGAAATTGAAATGGGGAGCTCTGAGCCGCGCGCGCGCAGCGTGGCGAATGTCGAGAACTGGCACCGCCACGCTTTCAGAGTTTCCGAGCTGTAGGACGTGGTCAGTAAGGCTCTATAATCCACAAAAAAAAAACAATATTAAGGTTGCAGATACGGGTTCGAGCGAAGTGCTGCATGCTCGCGTCGCCGTTGACGTCCGCGAAGCCTGGCTTCAGGTCTTCATATGTACGTCGCCTCCTCGTTCACAAATTCTCGAGCCAAGAGAGAGCGCTCGTGATCAGTAAATAGCAGTTGATAGATGTGTACAAAGGGTAGGTCCGAATTGGTTCGAAAGCCAGTCAGAGCGCACCGATGGCTCAACGACCCGAAAGCACTATGATTCCGATTCTTGCGAGTGCGTGACCGCAGAGTGTATGAAGAAGGGAGAGCATGGTGCAGATTTAGAGGGGCGAATGTGGTTGGAGGTCAACCGGCGAGCTCGCGCCAGGCGGCCAGGTCGTGATCGTCGGCCGTGCATACATCGACGCCTAGATGTTGGCGCCGTAACAGCAGCTCTGCCCACACCCCAACCCTTCACTTCGCCTCAACGCTTATTATCACTCCTTCTCGCCAGCCCCGCGAGCGACAGGCGCGCTCGAGCTGCCAGGTCGCTTGACTCAGACCACACCACACTTGAGAAAAACGAGCTCGTCCTCCACGCGGACGCCGTCTGCTGCGCTGTCGCCGCTCCCCTCACCCTCGTCCACTCCAGCATGAAGAAGGGATTCAAGCCTCCGACAGCCGCCAAGATGGCCGCCTCGCGCGCCGCAAAGCTCGCCGCCGAAGCCGCCGAGCAAGAGCAGCCAGCCGCGTCGTCGTCGCACCTCCCGCCGGTCGCGGCGCTCCCGACCGAGCCGATGGACCTCGACTTTGGGTTCGAGGAGTCGGGCGAGGGCGACACGGAGATGGCGGACGCGGTCGAGGGCCCGCCGAGTGGCAGCCTCGACAAGGGCAAGGGCAAGGCCGTCGACCAGGCCGAGCTTCGGAGCATGCAGAACGTCAGCGAGGACCACGTGCTCGGGGACGGCATGGAGGGTATGGGCGAACAGGTCTGGAAGGGCAAGGGCCTTACGGACAGCATCAAGTCGGTCGAGGTGCGTCTTGCTGTTTTTGTTGCGCCTAAAGGCTCGTGGACGAGGGCAGCTGACTCCGAGCGTGTGGCCTTTCAGGACAAGTGGGACCTCCTACCCGCCTTCCTCGCCGTCAAGGGACTCGTGAAGCAGCACATCGACTCGTTCAACTACTTTGTCGACGTCGACCTGCAGGCGATCCTGCGCGCGAACGCGCGCATCACGTCCGACGTCGACCCCAACTTCTTCCTCGAGTACGAAGACATCCGCGTCGGGCACCCGGAGCGGCCGGACGAGAACGCGATCAACCCGAGCATCACGCCGCACGAGTGCCGCCTGCGCGACCTGTCGTACTCGGCGCCGGTGTACGTCAACGTGCGGTACACGCGCGGCAAGCAAGAGGTCGTCAGCAAGGGCATCAAGATCGGCAAGCTGCCCATCATGCTCCGCAGCAACAAGTGTGTGCTCTTTGGCAAGAACAAGGCCGAGCTCGCCAAGATGACCGAGTGCCCGCTCGACCCCGGCGGGTACTTTGTCGTCAAGGGCACGGAGAAGGTCATCCTCGTCCAGGAGCAGCTCTCGAAGAACCGAATCATCGTCGAGACAGACCCGAAAAAGGGCCTCGTTCAGGCCTCTGTCACCTCGTGCGCCGCGTCCCAGCTCCGCGCTCGCCGCTCACGCTGACTGTCTCGCACCTAGCTCCACGCACGAGCGCAAGTCCAAGACGTACGTCGCGACAAAGCACAACAAGATCTACCTCAAGCACAACTCGATCCACGAGGACATCCCCGTCGCGGTCGTTCTGCGCGCGCTCGGCGTCGTCTCGGCGCGCGAGATCGTTCAGCTCGTCTGCGGCAACGACGACGAGTTCCGCGCCGCGTTCGCGATCAACATTGAGGAGCTCGACGAGCTCAAGACCAAGGCGGGCGAGCCCGTGCTCGTCAACACGCAGCAGCAGGCGCTCGACTTCATCGGCTCGAAGGTCAAAGTCATCCGCCGCGCCGGGCCTGGCGGCGGCTGGAGCCAGCGACGGCCGCATAGCGAGGAGGCGATCGAGGTCCTCGCTACCGTCGTGCTCGCCCACGTCCCCGTCGAGGACCTGAACTTCCGCCCGAAGGCCATCTACATCGCCGTCATGGTCCGCCGCGTCCTGATGGCGATGGCCGACCAGAAGAGCGTCGACGACCGCGACTACGTCGGAAACAAGCGTCTTGAGCTGCACGTACATTCCAAGTGCTCTTTGGGTGCCTCGCAGCTGACTCTTCACGTCTCTCACAGCGCCGGACAGCTCCTCTCGCTCCTGTTCGAGGACCTTTTCAAAAAGTTCAACCACGACCTCAAGACGAACATCGACAAGATCCTCAAGAAGCCGCAACGGGCGACCGAGTTCGACGCGATCAAGCAGTTTCAGCTCCACGGCGACGGCATCACGCAGGGCTTCGTGCGCGCCATCTCGACTGGCAACTGGTCGCTCAAGCGGTTCAAGATGGAGCGCGCGGGCATCACGCACGTGCTCAGCCGGCTGTCGTTCATTTCGGCGCTGGGCATGATGACGCGCATCTCGTCCCAGTTCGAGAAGACGCGCAAGGTCTCTGGCCCGCGCGCGCTGCAGCCGAGTCAGTGGGGCATGCTCTGCCCGAGCGACACGCCCGAGGGCGAGGCGTGCGGGCTCGTCAAAAACCTCGCGCTCATGACGCACATCACGACCGACGTCGAGGAGGAGCCGATCTGGAACATCTGCTTCCTGATCGGAGTCGAGGGTGCGCTGCCTTGCCACGCTTCTCCGTGACTCGCTCGCTGACGCGCGCGTACCCTCACCAGACATCAACGTGCTCGATGGAACCGAGATTTACGCCGAGGGCCACCTCGTCGTCTACCTCAACGGCAACGTGCTCGGCCTCACGCGCTCCGGGCCGCGCTTCGTGTCGCAGTTCCGCCTCCTGCGACGGTCGGGCAAGATCTCCGAGTTCGTGAGCATCTACGTCAACGAGCAGCAGCAGGCGGTCCACATCGCCTCGGACGGCGGGCGCATCTGTCGCCCGATGATCATCGTTGAGCACGGCCGGAGCCGGGTGAAGGAGGTCCACATGCGGGTGCGTTTCTCTGCCTGCCCCACTACTGTCATCAAGCTGACCTGTCCGCCCAGCTCCTGCGCGAGAAGAAGATGACGTTTGACGCGTTCCTGCACAAGGGCCTGATCGAGTACCTCGACGTGAACGAGGAGAACGACTCGTACATCGCGCTGTACGAGCCCGAGATCCATCCCGACACGACCCACCTCGAGATCGAGCCCTTCACCCTTCTCGGCGCCGTTGCGGGCTTGATCCCGTACCCGCATCACAACCAGAGCCCACGCAACACGTACCAGTGCGCGATGGGCAAGCAGGCGATCGGCGCGATTGCGTACAACCAGCTCCAGCGCATCGACACGCTCCTCTACCTCATGGTGTACCCGCAGACGCCCATGGTCCGCACGCGCACGATCGAGCTCGTCGGCTACGACAAGCTCCCCGCCGGCCAGAACGCGACCGTCGCCGTCATGTCCTACTCGGGCTACGACATCGAGGACGCGCTCATCCTCAACCGCGCGAGTGTCGACCGCGGGTTTGGGCGCTGTCAGGTCTTCCGCAAGAACGTAACCCTCCTCAAGCGGTACCCGAACGGCCTGTGAGTGCTTCGCTCGGTGGTTCGGGCGAGCGCGAGGCTGAGTCGTGAGCTCCGCAGGTACGACCGACTCGCCGACCCGCCGAAGGACGCGGACGGGTCCGTCATGCCTAAGTACGGCATCCTCGACCGCG
>ERZ1463038.71-NODE-71-length-25978-cov-44.744744_pt1 | contig 25978 bp, 34 predicted proteins | sample MGYA00564479_ERZ1463038 | MGnify/ENA primary metagenome ERZ1463038 (study PRJEB39244, sample SAMEA3635134) | Helicobacter pylori | study: EMG produced TPA metagenomics assembly of PRJEB11511 data set (Assembly of a 5300-year-old Helicobacter pylori...
CTCTTGGCGTTCGGGCTGATTTTGTCGGGCCGCGAGAATAGCCTCGATGTCTTCCGGGTCACCGAGTGAGTGCATATATCGATCTTCACGCTGGCCGGATTGACGCGGCAACAACGTCGCCAGCCCTCGGGCGATCAAGCGTTCCAGTTGATGGGCGACTTGCTCGATATCTTCAAAGTCGTGCATGCGGTTGCTTCGAGTGAGCAATTCATTGACCGTTTGCGGGCCTCGCAGGAACAACAAACCACTCAAGATAACTTGTGCAGGCACTAATTCCAGGGCTTTATCAGCGCGATGCTCCCAGCGATCAGCACGGCTGCCCATCACCAACCGTGTTAAGCCACGGCCTTCGAGGGCGCGCAGACTTTGGCCGACTTGGCCCTGAGTCAGGCTCATCACCGGTTCGCGGCTGGTTTTTTGATTGCAGGCAGTGACCAGCGCATTAAGGGTCAAGGGGTAGGTTTCGGGGTTGGTGGCCTTTTTTTCGATCAGGCAGCCGAGGATGCGAACTTCCACATTGTTGAGTTGCAGCTTATCGGCGGAGTCGGTAGACACGGGCTCGGTAGACATGGCGCTTTCCCTGGGCGTTTGAAGGCAACTAGCCTAGGGGCTCAGTGATATAAAAGACAAGCCGCTTTCGTGCGCCCTCCATGACTATAATCACGTCACCTTCAATTCAGGATCTGCCATGACTATTTCCTTGTACGCCGCTTCCGTCCCGGTTTTCAAACAAATGCTCACTGCTTTGAGTGACGTACTGGCCAAGGCTGAAGCCCATGCCACTTCAAAAAACATTGAACCTGACGCCTTGCTGCAAGCTCGCCTGTTCCCGGACATGTTCCAACTAATCCGTCAGGTACAAATCGCAGCTGATTTCGCCAAAGGCGTATCCGCCCGTCTGGCGGGTATAGAGCCACCGAAGTTTGACGACACCGAAAAAACCTTCGCCGACCTGCAAGCCTTGATCGCCAAGACCCTGGCCTTCATCGGTAGCATCAGCCCTGAGCTAATCAATGGCCAGGAAGGTCGCGAGATCGTCACGCGTCAGGGCACTCCTAAAGAGAAGCGCTTCGACGCTCAGACCTACCTGTTGGGTTATGGTCTGCCGCAGTTCTTCTTCCACATCACCACGACCTACGCCATCCTGCGCCACAACGGCGTTGAAGTCGGCAAGCGCGATTACATGGGCGCGTACTGATTCGTTGAGCGACCTGTTGGATTGACGCCAAGCCGTTGCACGAGATGTTTCGTGCCGCGGCTTTTTTATGCCCCGTGTCACGTGTAGATGTATTTACTGACAGATCGGTCCTTATGGCTTGATCTGCTTCGTTGTTCTGGAGTGTTCATGTTGTTGCCTATTTTGCTGTTGTCGGCTGCCGGTTTTACGGTATTGACCACAGAGTTCGTCATCGTCGGCCTGTTGCCTGCGATAGCCCGTGACCTGGATATCTCGGTGTCTCAGGCCGGTTTGTTGGTGACGTTGTTTGCTTTCACCGTGGCCGCTTTCGGGCCCTTCCTCACGGCGTATTTTTCGCGCTTTGAGCGCAAACGTCTGTTTATCACCATTTTGATCATGTTCGGTTTTTCCAACCTGTTGGCGGCATTGGCACCCAACATTGCCGTGATGGCGGTGGCGCGACTGATTCCCGCGCTCGGGCTGCCAGTGTTTTGGGCGCTGGCCAGTGAGACAGCAGTGGATATTGTGGGTCCGGAATACGCCGGGCGAGCCATTTCAAAGATTGGTTTCGGCATCGTCTGTGCGACGGTATTCGGCATTCCGGTCGGGACATTGATTTCTGATGCCTGGGGGTGGCGTAGCGCGTTCGCCATCCTGGCGGTGGTAGCGTTCGCCAAAGCATTGCTGTTGTTGATCTACCTGCCCACGACGAATAAGCACAAAGAGCCGGTTTCATTGCTCGCGCAGTTCAAGATTTTACGTAGCCCATTGATGCTCGGGCATGTGCTGTTGTCGGTGCTGGTGTTCAGTGGCATGTTCACAGCCTATACCTATCTGGCGGACATGCTGGAACGTCTGGCCGGGTTCAATGGCACGGTGGTGGGCTGGTGTCTGATGGGATTTGGCGCGGTCGGCTTGCTGGGTAACTCGTTGGGTGGGCGCATGGTTGACCACCACCCATTGATTGCCAGCCTGTTCTTCAGTGCGTTCATGATCACCGGCATGGTGGCCGTGGTGCCTAGCATGCATTCGACGCTTGGTCTTGGTCTGGCGTTAGCCGTCTGGGGCATCACGCAGGCAGCGTTGTTCCTCGTCAGCCACGTTCGGTTGATGAAGGCGGCTCCCCATGCGCCCGCTTTTGCGGCTTCGTTGAACATTGCCGGGGCGAATCTGGGGATTGGCATTGGCGCGATCATCGGTGGGCAGGTAATCGACAACTTCGGTCTGGGCAGTCTGGGGTTTGCGGCGGCGGGGATTATCCTGCTGTCGATTCTGCTGGCGCTGCTGTTGATGTCCGCCAAGCCCGTACCTGTTTGGGCTTAATCAGACTGGATGAATAATCCGCGTCGAGCGCCCTCGGTAATGGCAACAATGCCTGGGTGCTTGACCTTGCGTTCGACTGAGATCGCGTAGAAAGACTCGGTTACGGCGTTGGTCTGACCGATCATTTGCACCCCGTACTGCACCTGAACTTCATCGGCAATCACGCTCGGGGCGATGAAAATCCCACTGCCGGATTTTCCGAAAGCCTTCATCAGCGCGCTGTCGTCGAACTCGCCGATAATCCGTGGTTGCACATTTTGCTCGGCAAACCAACGCATGAGGCGGTTGCGGATTACGGTTTCCTGTCCCGGAATCAATAGTGGCGCGCCTTGCAAGCCGTGAGGGAAATTCGGCCCATAGCGCTCGGCCAGCGCCTGAGTCGCGAAAAAGCTGATCCCGCATTCGCCCAGCTTCTGGCTATAGCCTTTGATGTCCATGTGCGAAGGCATTGGACTGTCGGAGATCACAAGGTCCAAGCGCTGAATGGCCAGATCGGCCAGCAAGCGCTCAAGTTTGTCTTCGCGGCAGGTGATGCGGATTGGCTCGGCCAGCTGCATGGTCGGCGAAATCAGGCGGTACACAATCGACTTGGGCACCACATCTGCAACCCCGATGCGAAACAGGATTTGCTGCTCATTGGGCTGGGCGCGAAGCAGCGCTTCCAGTTCACCTCCAAGCTGAAACATTTGCTCGGCATAGGGCAGGGTAAGGCGACCTGCCTCTGTTAACTCCAATTGCCTACCCACCCGGCGAAACAAGTCGATACCGAAGGTTTGCTCCAGCAAACTGATCTGTCCGCTGATGGTCTGCGGCGTCAGGTTCAACTGCTCGCTAGCCCTTACGATGCTGCCGGTTTTAGCCACGACCCAGAAGTAATGCAGCTGTCGATAATTAAGCATGAGCAGCCCGATTCGTAAAAACCGAAGTATACACGGCAAAAATACGAATTTTTCTGATGTGTTTGTCTCCCTAGAATGCAGCGCTATCGCCGGGTCTACTTACGCCCCGGAAATTCATTCAATTTTTCAGGCTGAATCAGGGTTCACTCACATGGAATATCTATTACAACTGGCTGCAAGCCCTACCGCCTGGATCGCTTTGGCGACGCTGGTGGTGATGGAAATCGTGCTGGGCATCGATAACCTGATCTTCATCTCGATCCTGACCAACAAGCTGCCAGAGCATCAACGTGCCAAAGCACGGCGTCTGGGGATCGGCATGGCCTTGTTCCTGCGTCTGGGCTTGCTCAGCACCATCGCCTATATCGTGCAATTGACTGAGCCGGTGATCGAACTGTTTGGGCAGGTGTTCTCCTGGAAAGACATGATTCTGATTGCCGGTGGTCTGTTCCTGTTATGGAAAGCGACTACCGAAATTCACCACAACGTCGAAGCCAGGCATGAAGACGAGAAGGTGGCCTCTTCAGGCGTCACACTAGGCTTGGCTGCCGCCATCGGCCAGATTTTGATACTTGATATGGTGTTTTCCATCGACAGCATCATCACTGCCGTGGGCATGACCGAACACTTGCCGATCATGGTGATCGCTGTGGTGGCTGCCGTTGTGGTGATGCTGGTCGCGGCAGAGCCATTGGCGAAGTTCATCAATGACAATCCGACCGTTGTGATGCTGGCGCTGGGTTTCTTGATCATGATCGGCATGACACTGATCGCCGAGGGCTTTGGTGCGCACGTTCCGAAGGGCTATGTCTACGCGGCGATGACGTTCTCAGCGGTAATCGAAGGTCTGAATATGCTGTCGCGCAGGTCGAAGCTCAAGGCGAAGTCGAAGGCCGTGGCTGTCTGAGTGTGAGGGTTTGTTGCGGGTGAAAGTCCAAGGGTCGGTGTGGAGTTTTCCATTACCGGCCTTTTTCAACGCAAGCGGAAGGAGTTTGAAGTGGAGTGATCGTGCCTGGTCTCGATATTCGCGGGGTTTTCGTGTTCGATTTCACGGTGATGATGCCGGCGAGAAATGCGCATCACCCCCCACAGCATGGCTGCGGCGACTGCCAGCCAAGCGGCTATCAGCATTGCAATTGTTATTTCCGGGCCCATACGTGCCTCTGCTGTTTTCAGCGTCTCTGTGCATCTGACTGACAGTCTAGTACTGCGCATGTTTCCAACAATTGACTAATGGTCTGCAATGCATGATCGATTTGATCTATGTAAGGCAAAAGTCCGCACTAAATGAACTATGCCGAAGGCTTGAGCCGACCTATGATCAGGGTCCGAGCCGGGTCGCGGATTGCCCGGCGCTTGTTGAAGTGAGTGAAAATGCTGCTGGTATTACCTCGAATTCTTGCCGCTCGCTCGAAGCGGATGTACCTGGCCCTTGCCCTTCTATCGACCCTGACTGCCTGCGCTGGCAGCGTGGCCCCTGGGATCCAGCGTTTACCTGATCGGGTTGAGCTCAATTCGGTACCGTTCTTCAAAGGCAACGTTTACCAAAGCGGGCCAGGGGTATTGGCCAGCATGTTGTCGCAACAAGGGGTGATTATCACGCCTGGATTGCTGGACAAGCCCCTGCATTTGCCAGGTGGCGAAGCCAAGCTCGAGCAAAATATGCAGGCCGTGGCGCGTGGGTACGGATTTATGGTCTATCCCCTCGATGGGGAATTACAGGACCTGCTGACTCAGGTGTCGGCGGGATACCCCGTCATGCTGCGTTACACCGATGGCTCGGCCTGGTGGGCGGAGCCCCGTTACGCGGTGCTGATAGGCTACAACCGCAACAAGCAGACGGTCCTGCTGCACTCGGGCATGAACCGTCGTCAGTTGATGAGTTTCAGCAGCTTTACTTCTGCCTGGAAAGACGCAGGCAGTTGGGCTGTACTGGTGCAAGGTCCACGGCAGATCCCGGCGCAAGTCGACCAGCCGCGCTGGCTGAACGCGGCGAATGATTTGACCCAGGCTGGACAAGCGCAAGCGGCAGGCGAAGCGACCAAGGCATTAAAGGCGCGATAAATAGCACCGACTGAAATAATAAAACGGCGCCCTCGGCGCCGTTTTTATTGGAAGGCTGCTCAAAAGCCAAACTTGTCCCGCAGGGCGTAGTACCAAGCGCCCAGCGCCGTCAACGGTGTACGCAACAACTGGCCGCCAGGGAAGGGATAGTGGGGCAGGTCGGCAAAGGCATCAAAACGCTCTGCCTGCCCACGCAACGCTTCGGCCAATACCTTGCCGGCCAGGTGGGTATAGGTCACACCGTGACCGCTACAGCCTTGTGAGTAATAGATGTTGTCGCCCAGACGACCGACTTGTGGCAAACGCGACAGCGTCAGCAGGAAATTTCCGGTCCAGGCGTAATCAATTTTTACGTCCTTGAGCTGCGGAAAGGCTTTAAGCATCTTCGGCCGGATGATCGCTTCAATATTGGCCGGGTCCCGCGCGCCGTACACCACGCCGCCGCCAAAAATAAGGCGTTTGTCAGCGGACAGTCGATAGTAGTCGAGCAGGTAATTACAGTCTTCAACACAATAGTCCTGCGGCAACAGCGTCCTCGCCAGCGCCTCACCCAGCGGCTCGGTGGTGATCACCTGAGTACCGCAAGGCATCGACTTGGCCGCCAGCTCCGGCACCAGATTACCCAGGTAAGCGTTGCCGGCTACGATGACAAACCTGGCTCGGACTCGACCGTGTTCGGTATACACGACTGGATTGGCGCCGCGCTCGATTCGAATCGCCGCCGACTGCTCATGAATCACACCGCCCAGCGACTCCACCGCAGCAGCCTCACCCAACGCGAGGTTCAAGGGATGGACATGACCGCCGCTCATGTCGAGCATGCCGCCGATATACTCATCACAGGCCACCACCTCGCGAATACGGCGCTTGTCCATCAGTTCCAGCTGAGTGTGTCCGTATCGCTCCCAGAGCTTCTTCTGTGCTTCCAGGTGGCCCATCTGCTTGTTGGTGATGGCTGCAAACACGCCGCCATCCTTCAGGTCGCATTGAATCTGATACTTGGCCACCCGATCACGAATGATCGCGGCACCTTCAAATGCCATTTGCCCCAGCAGTTGCGCCTGCTTGGGCCCGACTGTGCGCTCGATCACGTCGATGTCGCGGCTATAGCTGTTGACGAGCTGTCCGCCATTACGCCCCGATGCACCAAAGCCGACTTTGGCAGCCTCAAGCACCGTCACACGAAACCCGTGCTCCAGCAAAAACAGCGCACTGGAAAGCCCGGTATAACCTGCGCCAATCACGCAGACATCGGTTTCCACCTCACCTTCCAGTCGAGGGCGCTCAGGCACCGCGTTCGCAGACGCTGCGTAATAAGACTGTGGGTAAGGAGTGTTCGCCATCCTGCAACCTCTGTTTTATATTTTTTACGGATGCCGAGATGCTACCTGAGAAAAAAAACCTCGACCAGTGAGCGGTGAGATCACAGGCAGAGGACGATCCGTAAAAAATACGCATATTCATGGAGTTAGCGCGAAAAAGGTGTTGACACGAATCCATATATCCGTAGAATGCCGACCCACAGCAGGCGCGTAGCTCAGTTGGTTAGAGCACCACCTTGACATGGTGGGGGTCGCTGGTTCGAGTCCAGTCGCGCCTACCAAACAAAATCCGCTCCTGCTGGCGGTCTAGAAGGGTCAACCGAAAGGTTGGCCCTTTTTTGTTGTTGGCGTTTGGAAAAACTTTGGAAATATTTTGGAAAAACGAACCAGCGGTATCAGTATTTCAAGTCTGCTCCGACGGTCTGGTATTCGATAGTCTTCTCGGTGTGTCCCTCCTGATAATGCCGCGTCATCTTCGCATCCGAATGCCCTAGACGTGCCTGGACGTATTCCTCAGGAAACTCTTGCTGCTCGTAAAGCCATGAGCCCAAAGCGCGAACTTCGTGGAAAGTGGGTCGCTCAGCCGGCCCAATGTGATCGTAAGCATGCGCGGCGTCTCTTGCCTTGGTGAACTCCTTGGTCAGATAGTCAGGCGTGACTGATGACCAATGCTCCTTGGCTTCCACTTGTTCGCGCCGCCGGGACTTCGTTTTGTAATGGATGAGAAATGGAGAGACGATAGGAGATCGTAGGCACTCCAGTACAACCTCCCTCAACGACTGCCCCATTACAATTTCAAGGTGTATCGGGTTTTCGTAACCTTGGGTTTTACCGGGGGATATACGTGGCTCACGCGGGTGCGCTGCTTGTACGCAAGCTCGCTTGGCTCGTCTTTGTCGATCCAGACACCAGCGAATATCGATGGGGCAATTTCTACCAGGCGCTTGCTGAGCTTCTTCTCGATGCGGGCCTTCATCACTGCAATCCCGAGTAGATGCGCCATGCCATTCAGGCGAGGGCGATCACGGTGTCACTACCCAAGCAGCACGTCCTCGGCATCATTGAAGCTTTGGATCGCCTTAGCCTTAGCCTCAACGCCAGCCTCGCTCAATGGAGAATCCTTCGACTCTCTCCAATCCTGATTCGATCAAGCGCCCGGTTTAATGCGTCCAAGGCGTCGAGGAGAGCTTTCGCCTCAGCCTCTCGACCATCTCCCCAAAGGCGTTCCGCCATTTTGTTCAGGGCCTGGATAGAGCGCTCAATTTCAGCAGCAGTCGCTGCAACTTTACTTTCCGGTTGTTTCTTCGGCATTCAGTAACCCTTCTGCAGGGTATTGCTTTGTCTTTCAATTTTTAGTGCGAATACGTCGCCCACCAAAATGCTTGGGCTAGGATCGCGAGCTATTCAGCCTTCCCCCGCACAATCCTTCCCGCCTTCACCTCATCCGCAAGCGCCGCCAGCCGATCTGCTTCCTCATATAGCTTCGCAATTAGCTTTAGCGCAGCGACAACATAGGCATCCCCGCAGCTCTTGGTAATTTCGAGTACTTCAGACGCTGCCTGCTCCAGGCTCAGCGCTGCGTCTTTGAGTTCGCGATTCAGCTCTTGCGTTGGTCTGTTGAGTCCCATTTCGACCTCCTACAAATCCCCAGCGCGCCAACTACTCAGCCTTGCCCTGATCCTCGCTGCCCTTTTCGGCGGCATCAGCAAGAGCCCTCAGTTGGGAGGAGGTGTAAAGAAGTTGGTTTATCAGGTCTGTTGATTCTGTATCAATTAACCCTTCAGCTTTCCTTAGCTCGCTCAAGCCTTTTGCAGAAAACTCGAACTCTTCCGCGAGCCTAGAAAGCTCGGAAATCATGTGTGCTCTGGCAATCTCGGTGCTCACAACCACGCTCCTGATTTTACAAATCGCCACACCGCTCGCGCTTATTTGAACAGGGCGCGCTGCCATTGGTGTTCGCCGATGATAGCTATAGGGGAGCCGGCTTGGCGTAGCTCTGCAGCTTTCATGATTTTCACCCCATAATTACTGTGACGCCACTGCTCATTCCCGATACTTCCGACAACCAGAGAGTGGATTTTCTTGCTAACGCCACCTCCAATAATTCCGCCGCGCTCCTCTACCAGTGTCTGACAGTCTTTTCGTGGACCGTAGGCGCGGCGTTCTGTAGTGGTCAACTAATCCCGGACACGACGTTAAGTTTTTCCTCGGCCTGAGCTGGCGCCAGCCCACCGTTGAACTGATGCGGCCGAATCCAGTTGTACCGATGTATCAAAAAATGGCTGATATCGCGCTGTGCTTCCTGCGCAGTTCTATAGCCTAAGGTCGGTATCCATTCAGTTTTCAAACTCCGGAACACCCGCTCCATCGGCGCATTGTCCCAGCAATTTCCCCGGCGACTCATGCTCTGACGTATGCGGTATCGCCACAACCGCTGGCGAAATAAGCGGCTTGCATATTGCGACCCTTGGTCGGTGTGGAACAGCAGATCCGAAGGCCTGCCACGCTGCTCGTAGGCCATATCCAGGGCCCGGATCACGAGTTCGGCGTCCGGCTTTTCCGACAGTGCCCAGCCCACTATCCGGCGCGTGCAGAGATCCAGAACGACAGCCAAGTAGTGCCACTTTCCTTGTGCCCAAATATAGGTGATGTCACCGCACCAGACCTGATTAGGAGCTGGCACATCAAACTCACGGTTCAAGGTATTCGGGATATCGAGTCTTTCTACTGTCGCTCGTTTATAGGCATGTGAGCCGGGTTGTTTACTGACTAAATCAAGCTCGCGCATCAAACTGCGCACTTTGAATCGACCGAGTTGCTCACCATCTTCACGCATCAGTGACAGGATGCTGCGACTGCCCGCAGCGCTGCGACTTTGCGAGAACAGCTCACTGACCCGGCTACGCAACCGAAGCCGTTCAACATCGGGAGTGCGGCGCCGCAGGCGCTGGGCGTAGTAGCACGAGCGGGTGACTTCAAACACCTTACACAGCCAATCAACCGGCTCATGGGCACTCAACTGATCAATCAGCGCAAACGCTCGTGATCTTCCGACATCAAGAGCGCGGTAGCCTTTTTTAGTATGGATTTTTCTCGCTCAAGCCGAGCGATCCGGGCTTCCAGTTCCTGAATTTTCTGCTGCTCTGGGGTCAGCGCCTTGCTCTGCGGAGTGACGCCTTGGTGCTCTTTCTGAACCTGGTCAACCCAGCGGCGCAGCGCTGACTCACCAATGCCGAGTGAGCGGCTGGCTTCGATGTAGCTGTAGTTTTGCTTGAGCACGAGGTCAGCAGCCTCGCGTTTGAATTCAGCAGTAAAGGAGCGGCGTTGTTTGGTCATCTGACACCTCGATCTGGCGAGCATTCTCGCCTAAATGGGTGTCCGGTTTCATTAGACCACTACATTCAGGGAACGACCTAGATACCCATGCAGCATCTCACTACGAACCCTATACCGTTATAGGTGCTCCATTTCTTGGCTGCTCAACTGATCTGATATGTGCAGTTATTATTGCATTCAAATGGATATTTATTTTCTCTTGGTTTAATCCGAATGGATATTGATCAGTGATGTCATTGCGCCATTATAATGGCGCCATTGTTATATCCAAGGGAATGGCGTTGATGAATCTGGGCATGCGATTAAAACTCGAGCGTGAAGCGTGTAGCCTGACCCAGAGCGCCGTTGCTGCCATTGGTGGCATACAACCCAATGCGCAATTACTCTATGAAAGCGGAATGAGGTGTCCGAGGGCTGACTACCTGAGCCGATTGTCTACTACGGCTATCGATGTGCTGTTCGTCGTGACGGGCAAACGAACGCCGTATGCTGTTGCTGAACTTTCTGCTGATGAATATGCACTTATTAAGTTTTTACGGACTGCGGACTTTTCCGATAAACACGCCGTAGAACATATTATAAATAGATTAGCCGTGACCTTGCGAAATAAGAGTCATGACTAATTTTAAGTTTCACATGTTCCTGGTGTTATTGGCTGGGTCGTTCCTGGCTGTGCTGTGGGCTATGGCCAATTTCCTTTAGAAACCCTCAGAACTGACTTCAAGGTCAGCGATGGGGCTCATTGATGGCTTTATGCGTTGGTGACACGGATTCAGAGGCCCCGTACAGCATATCGGGCGTGGGCATCATGTTACCGGCGCTTTGGAGCTGGGTCATGCGCTTACAATAACCTTTTCCGAGTGCCTATAAAAAATAGGGGTTGTGTTCGGTCGGTAGGACGCCGGTGAGGGGCTACTACTGTATGAAAATACAACGCTAAGCTATTGATTCTTATAGCGTGTATTTGGGCTTTTTGGCCAGTTGATACAATGGATATTTTATTTTATATTCAATGGGTTAGGTGTGGCTAGAAGTCACCTTGACATGGTGGGGTCGCTGGTTCGAGTCCAGTCGTACCTACCAAACAAAATCCGCTCCTGCTGGCGGTCTAGAAGGGTCAACCGAAAGGTTGGCCCTTTTTTGTTGTTTGCGATTTGCAAAACTGTTGCAAAGCCCCGCCTCAAAATGCCAATCCGCGCCCACATAATCAATCACCTTGTCGGTATGGTCTTCCTGAACTCCTTCGTCAGGTAGTTCGGTGTAACGGACGTCCAATGAGGGGAGGCAGTAGGGGGCGCGCACTCGCTCACTGTCCACTTCCTGCAAGTCTAGGCCCATCTTTATGCGCAGGTGTGCCGGATTTCCGTACCCCTCTGCATCTTCCCAGTCGGCACCGAAGCCGCCGCACAGTTGCCGTGACAAATGTCGATCGTTGGGTGCTGGTTTGCTGGCATGAGTGATCCTCGGTGGTCGGTACCTGCAGCGTAAATTTTAAGGGAATGTCCCGCCGTGTTGGTAAGTGGTGTGTGGATAAGAGGAAGGAGCGGTAAGTGGTTATGACCGATTGTCACTTTAAGCATTGAACGATGCGTTGCTATTTGTATGGTATGCAAAAGGGTGGTTGAATGCTGCTTTTGGCACCCAAACGAATTGTTTTGTTCGGGGGGGTTGTAAGGTGGTTCTGTAAGCCACTAAGGGAGCTGATATGACAATCCGATCAGAAAGCGTTTACGCGCAAACGCTTGTGGCAATATTCGGTGCGGCGTTTGAGCTCGGATTTGACCCATATGCCTTGGCTCTGCAAGCCAAACTCGATGTGGACACTTACGACAAGTGGGAGCCTTTAAGGCGCACTGAGAGCGTTCAGCAGGTTATCGACGAGTCCTTATTGGCGGCCAAGCTCCTTCGCAGTAGTTGAAGCAATGAAGGCCCATCCTGTAGGGGGCACGTGTTCTCTGTTTGAATTCGACGACCCAGCCCCGATTTTTATTGTTTACATTCCATGGAGTAATTTCCGGGCACAACTGCGTGATACATCGCGATCTGGGCTAGGCATTCTTCAAGCGTGGGCCATTGACTGAGCGGCTTGGTTTCGCAACCTTGGGCTGTGCAGTAGTGGATATACAAGGTAAACAGGACGGCTACCATAGTCGACCTCCAGGAACGCTGAGTAAGCGAGCAGCTTGGCGATCAGGTGCCAAAAAGGTTAATTGTGCCGCCACCTACTGCTATTCCTGGCGCAGAGCCGACTGTATTGCTGCGATGATCCGGCACATATAACGGTAGTCAGGGTTTGATACCTCTGCACGACCTTTCGCAACCGTCCCGGTGTACAGATCAGTCAAAGCTATAGCCATATCGAAGATAGCCGCGTGTCCGGGGTTTGCATAGGACGTGCCTGGGCATATTCCTCTGGAAACTCTTTTTGCTCGTAAAACCATGAGTCGAATGCGCGACCTTCGCCGAAGGTGGGCCGCATCATGGGTGCGGGGCTGCATGGGGGTGAATTACTGGCGGATACGAATTTGATCGCAATGGCTTTCAACGATGACGGCACTGTGACGCTGAAGTGGATATAGCGACCGAAGATAACGAGGTGGTCGAGAAGAAGGCGGTTTATCCGCCTGATGACGCTCGCCATCTTGTGGTCCCGAGCACTGCGTAGCAGGTCCCTGAGACGGTCGCGCAAGCGATGCAGGCTCATCCTCGCCACCCTTAGCCTCGGCGGTTGATGCCAGCTCATCCCGTCGCCTCGGGACGCTCGGTAGTACAGTGGCAAACGTTCAGATATCCCAAGGTAATTTGCCTCGGGCTTCCTTCCGGTTCGCAATCGCCCGCGACACCCTTGCCTTTGGCTAACACTTCCCTTTGCCGGGTGTGTAGAGGACTTTCATCTCCAAGTCACCCGCGTGGTCACCACAGCCAAACTGGTTACGCTTGCGCGCAACGTGTCATGCCTGACGCACCCACAAAAAAGCCCGCGCTGGGCGGGCTCTCTATTTCACACATGGGTACTGATCCTTCAGTAGGATCAGTGTGCGCAGCGGGGTGACGCGAAATCAATGTCGAGGCGACGAAGGGGGGGCTAGTACAGACGGCCCGATCAATGGCGGGCCATCTAATCGTTTCGGAGTAGGTGAGGGTGATTCGTTGCGTACAGATAGCTCGAAAGCTACATTCAGTCATGAGCGAATTTTGGCGCAGTGGCCGCGGCCAGTAGAATGGGAAACTTTACAGTCCTGCGGTGGAAACTGATGCGAAGAGAAATAGGTTACTGGGATCGAGAGGGACGTGAGCTGTTTTACTACTTGGAATTCAGGGCAGAAACCGCAGAGTTCTTTATCACCTGCGAGCATACGCCTCTTGGTGGTGAGGGAAGCGTCAGGTCCATACCGCTAAGTGAGGCTCGCGGTGAGCGTTACTACGATGACGCGTTGCTGATTATCAAAGAGGAGCTTTTCAGGGATTATACAGTCTGAACATGCATCCAGATGCTCAACTATATTTCTGCGGCCATAGGTACCCGGGAGGCCTATGGATCATCCGGTGGAAGTGGAAGTCTCTCGGTTAACCCGACTGGCACCTACCCGGATTGCAGCCGCCAGAAGCCTTTGCGGGATACTGGGACGGACAGCAAAACGGGTTCGCGCTATTGGAGCAGCTTACCGGCGATAATCCTGGTCTCCACCATCGCGATCACGCCCGCGGTCATGGTCATATCCCCGATCATCGCCACGGTCATTACCACGTTCGTGATCATGACCGCGGTCATGATCACGACCACGTCCTCCTCCATCCTCCCAGTACGGCCAGCAGCCTCCTAGCAGAAGGGAGCCCGAAATCACCAAGATAAATATAGCTGTTCGTTTCATTTTATCGTCCGATAAAGCAAGGACAGAACCCCTGCGAAGAGTTGTCGCTGCCAGTGACTTTTAGTCATGGGGCGATCAACAAGTAATACGACCATTAAATAGATCAATGATTCACTGTGTGACACTGTCAGCCTGGAGGCTGCGCCCATCGCTTGTACCTGCGTCAGACAAGCTATGCATGTAATGCTGAGGTTTGCGCTAACCTCCTATGAATGTTTGCTTCGGCTTCAAAAGGAGGTCACATGAATGGCATTGGTTTGCGACTAAAAGAAGAACGAAAAAGACTCGGGCTTTCTCAAGCCGGCCTGGGCGCCGCTGGCGGAATTGAAGCCAATGCGCAAGGTGCGTACGAAAGAGGCAAGCGCTTCCCGAACGCGACCTATCTCTCCTTGATCGCAGCCGTGGGCGTAGACATATTGTTCGTGGTGACCGGCGTCAGGAAAGCCAGGTCGATCGACAGCATCACTGCGTTGGATGCCAAGGTTCTGGAAGAGTTGGACGGTTTGCCAGAAGACGTCCAGAACGACATCAAGCGTTTGATTAGCACGCTTTTTGACTCCGATGAGAAAGAGACGAAAGGTAACGCCGAATCCTCCTGATCCATTCTGTTTACATCACCACCTGCCCTGTCCGCTCTATCATAGCGTCAGGCTTTTATTTTTGGTTGCCATCCCGAAAGCTTCACAGTCATTGGAGCCACATAGGTGAAAAATCAAGCCCAATGCAGTTGAACCATCAAGAGAGCATCACCGAGTAGCGGACTACCGGGAGGCCCCCTTAACGCAGGTGGCCACATCAAGCTTGGCTTATAGTGCCAGAGCATACGGATCAAATCCGAGCTCAAACGCCGCACCGAACACCACACGTCATCACTGCAGGGTATTCACTTACAATACGTGCAGCCGGTGCCGCCAGACGAGAATTCTCCATGCCCGATAATCAGCGCCCCATCCTTTGCATTTACCACGGTCACTGTGCAGACGGTTTTGGCGCCGCCTGGGTTGTCCGTAAAGCCTTGGGCGCCGACATCGAGTTTCATGCTGGCATTTACGGCAAGCCGGTGCCGGACGTTGCGGGCAAGCATGTCGTGATTGTGGATTTTTCGTACCCTGCCGAGGTATTGATAGCGATGGGCGAAGCTGCGGCTTCTGTTTTGATCCTGGATCATCACAAGACGGCACAGGACGATCTCAAGTCCCTACCGTTTGCTGGCAACACCTATGCGCAGTTCCAAACGGATTGCCGGAGCAAATGCATCAGCTCAGGTTCCCCCCACATAGGCGCACTGTTTGATATGAACCGCTCGGGCGCAGGCATTGCCTGGGACTTCTTTTTTCCAGAAACACCTCGCCCCGCGCTAATCAATCACATCGAGGATCGGGACTTGTGGCTGTTCAAGCTGGACGGCACCCGCGAGATACAGGCCAGCGTCTTCAGTTACCCCTATGACTTCGACGTCTGGGACAGGCTGATCGAGTCTGATCTAGCCATGCTTCGATCAGACGGCATCGCTATCGAGCGTAAGCTGCAAAAGGATGTCGCGGAATTGGTTGGCGTGACCAAGCGCCGGATGGTGATCGGCGGCCATGACGTGCCGGTGGCAAACCTCCCGTATACGCTGACCAGCGATGCAGGGCACCTGATGTGTGCGGGCGAGCCTTTCGCCGCCTGCTACTGGGACACCCCGGACGGCCGATTCTTCAGCCTGCGTAGCTCAGACGCAGGCGAGGATGTCTCGGTAATCGCTCAGCATTACGGTGGCGGTGGCCACCGTAATGCTGCTGGCTTCAGCGTTCCGTTCGGCCATCCGCTCACACGTTAATCCCCATGTGCAACAGCATCGCTGACATGAACGAATTCACTTTTTGTGCTTCTCAAGAGTGAGCATGACCCTTACTCGGTGTGCAGTCTGCGCACCTCTTGTCGATCTCTTTTTTTAAGCAACTTTGGCGCGACTTTATTTCTGTACCATGCAGAGGTTCAGACAAATATTATTAAGTGTATAAAATGGCTCAATAAGGTTCAGAAGTGTTTATATGTGTATGTGAGAGCGCAACTATCATGGCTCACGAGTAGGACTGCATAGAGGGGCGCGCGGTTTAAGCAGGGGCGAACAATGTACGAACCTGAAGATCCGATTAAAGCGCAGAGGCTGATTGAAATCGCCAGAGCCGCAGATACGGACTGTGAACTGTTCCTGCAGCAAGAATCCTCGATGGATACACGATGCAAGCAGGTAGAGCTCAAGCTTCTTCAGCGGAGGGCAAGCCTGGCAAATTCCAATGTCACCAGCTTCTGCATAAACCAGCGCAAGCGACATCCGATTTGAGCCTCCAGTTGAGTCGTCGGGTATGCAGTCAATTGTCAGGTTGGAGCGTAGACCCCGGCGACATGCTGGGGTCGATCAATGGGCGCTGAATGTCTGGAATATCGAGCCTGAAAACGATGGGCGCTCGTAAGTGAGGCAAACGGGCTCCAACCCCGGAGAGGCCCGTGCGGCGGGATTATTTGTTTTTGGTTTTAACCTCGGCCACAAGACACTCAAGGGCGAACTGCTCTGTATAGGTCATCTGAATAGGGCTGGTTACCCCTTTGACGGTTCGTGAGCCATCAAGGATGTAGCGTATGCGCCTGTCGGTGACGCCGATGCGTTTTGCGATCCATGCAGGTGTCTGCCCGATGCGTGTGACCAGTTTGTCGGCATATTCGGTGGATGGATTGTAGAGTTCTGCGTTGGGGATCATTTGACGTCCAGATGAAAAAATTAGGCTGCGATGCGTTCGCGGTTGTGCAATAGATTGCGCGAATCATCGAAGGGTGTCGCGACATAATTTTCTTTTCGGCTTACTCACGGTACCGAGGTCTCAAAAAAAATTCGCATCATGCAGCTGATGGCCACACAAGCCTATAATTGATCCGGAATCAGGCGGGCTGGTTCCACTGTTACAGGCTTATGTTTCATTAAACGGCAACACCGTATTATCAGGATTAGTCAGTGCCTCCACTCATCAATGCTTTGCCCGCTGAAGAATTAAAACGCATACCTATGCTGAAATGCGCGGTGGTATTCATCATCGTGGTCTGTTCATCCATCATCGGTTTGTCTTTGCTTCAACTGCAGCAGTCCAAGGTCCACGAGCTGGCGCAAGCTGAGATATCGTCTTCAAACCTTGCGCGCTCGATGGCGCAGGAGGCGGAGGACACCTTTGACGAAGCCGATATTGTACTGGCCGGATTGGTAGGATGGCTGCAAGCTGACGGTTATGGCCCCGGTCAAATAGACCGTTTGCATGAGGTTTTTGTCGATCGTGTGAGTGCGATTGAACAGCTGCATGGACTATTCTTTTTTGATAAACATGGTCAATGGGTCGTGACTTCGTTTACTGGCATCCCTGCTGAGATGAACAGCTCTGATCGAGACTATTTCATCTATCATCAAAATAATGATGATCCAAACCCGCGGATCGGCCATGCGATCCGCAGTCGAGCGACGGGCGAGTGGGTTGTTACTATCTCCCGTCGGGTGAATGACCGAGAAGGTCATTTTAACGGTGTGGTGTTGGCGGCCATCAAGATGTCTTATTTCGATAAGTTCTTTGAAGGTTTTGATATCAACAAAAACGGTGCGATGTTTATTGCGCTAACCGATGGGACGCTCTTGGCCAGACGTCCGTTCAACGACGCGTTGATCGGGACGTCTGTCGCGCAAGGGGATATATTTAAAAACTATCTGCCACGGTCCAGTTCCGGCACCGCAATGATAACGTCAGTGGTTGACCAGACCGTAAGGCTCTGTGGATACCAACAGTTGAAAACCTATCCGCTGGTAGTGGTAGCCGCCATCTCTAGAGATTCTATCCTTAACGAATGGCAAAAAAATGTGTACAAATCTGCCGCGATCATTGGGGCCGTGCTCATTATCAATTGCCTGTTCGGGGTGTTATTCATACAGCAGTTGCGGAACGGTCAGCGTGTCGAAACCGATTTACGCAGCGCGAAAGACGATTTGCAGATTATGGCAACGCACGACGGTCTGACAGGTCTTGCGAACCGTAGGCTTTTTCAGGAAACCTTAAACGCTGAGTTTAAGCGAGGCGCACGGACGACCCTCCCAATGAGCCTTATCATGTTAGATATCGATTATTTTAAAAGCTTCAATGATGCCTATGGTCACGTTGCTGGCGATCACTGCATTGCCGCAGTAGCACGTGTTGTCCGTGAGTCTTTGCAGCGGGAAGCAGACCTTGCTGTGCGCTATGGGGGCGAGGAAATCGCGGTGCTTCTGCCTGATACGGATGAGAAGGGCGCATTTGTCATCGCGGAAAAAATCAGACTGGGGGTTATGAGTGAACATATTATTCATCAACGTAACCCGCTCGGTAACCTCACCATAAGCCTTGGATGCTATACCTGCTTTCCAGGCGTCGATGGGAATATTGAGCAGTTTATTGAGCGTGCTGATTCAGCGCTTTATTCTGCTAAAGAATCGGGGCGCAATGTGTCAGTGTCTTTTGGCGAAGCGACGACCGTGGGTTCGTTCTATAGCGAGGTGCATATGAACACTGATCAAAAAAAACAAAGAGGCGATCACTCTCCTGATTCCGGATCGGGAATGCCTGATCCGGACAACAGCCTCCCTGTCGAAGACGAAACTCCTCCTTCGCAAGACTGGAAGCATCCCGATGACGGGAAAAGCTTGTCAGAACAGGACGAAGAGTTTCCGCTTAAGCCCTGACCGGTCATTCTGAGCGTTGAGGAATTGCCTGGCGAAGAGGGCATTTTGATCGACGAAGGGGAGGGCGCGGCGTGAGCAGGTTCAAACACTTTGAAAGAAACACGCAGGGCCGTGACTTCGTCGTGGGTGATATCCATGGGCATTTCACTCGGTTGCAAGCCGCGTTAGAAGCAGTTGGTTTCGCTCCGGAGGTCGATCGCTTGTTTAGCGTGGGAGACGTGGTTGATCGTGGCCCTGAAAGTGAACGGGTTCTCGATTGGCTGGCCCAGCCTTGGTTTTTTGCGGTGCAGGGCAATCATGAAGCGTTGGCTATCAAGCATGTGCAGCACAGCGATCTTGATTATCCGATGTATCGGGCAAGCGGGGGCGCCTGGTTTCTCAGGCTTGCCCCTAGCGAGCAGCAGAAGTTCGTCGCATATTTTAAGCAGATGCCCATCGCTATTGAAGTCGATACCCCGTCAGGGTTGATAGGCATGGTGCATGCCGACTGTCCGACACCTACCTGGGCAATGCTTCGTGGCGCGCTTTTGGGGCATCTGCCGGATTCGGGGCGTCTCGAGGAATACTGCCAATGGTCACGTGAGCGCCTTCGCCTCAGAGATTCCAGTGGAATACCCGATGTGCGCGCCCTGTTTGTCGGTCATTCTCCCTTGAGCCGACCCGAACTGTTGGGCAACGTTTTCCACATTGATACGGGTGGCTGGCGTTTTAATGGCAGCGGTTATTTCACGCTGGTGAATCTGGCTACACTCGAAATTATTTCGCCGCGGCCCACGAAACCCGACGAAGACTTGGTCATGCGCTGACGAGTGAGCCTCCGTGTAGTCGCTTCAAAACGCCAGCGGCCCCGATAACACCTCTGAAAATTGATTATTGCCGGGCCTGAATTGTTCAGACCATGGAATTAGAATCTCCATTGGTCGGGCTGTTTTGATGGAGGTATTCGGGGGCTGACCGCACGCCGCTACCGAAGCGTCCAGCGATTGCCCTGTGTTCTGATGGAGGAAGGCGGCCGACTGCCAGGTAGCTGCATGCCGTGCTCGCCTGATTATTCAACGTCGCAAGTAAAGTGAGCGTATCGTTATGAGTGACATTCCTCTTTAGGTAAACCCAAATGAATCATCTTGGTTCGCGGTTGAAGGAAGAGCGAAAGACCCTAGGGCTTTCTCAGCAGGAATTTGCTGCAATTGGCGGTGTAGAGGCCAATGCACAAGGCAAGTATGAAAGTGGCGAGCGTACCCCGCGCTCGGACTATTTGGCGGCGCTGGGTGTCAAGGGTGTCGATGTGCTCTATCTCCTCTCCGGGTGCCGAACACCGTTGCGCATCGACAGTCTCAGTGATGCGGAACGAAATGTAATCATTCACTACCGCGCACTGACCGACCTGGACCAGGATGCGATCAGCCAGTTGGCGCTGTCGCTATCGGAATGCCTGACTGAATAGCAGTGTCTCACTGTGTTGCTACATCCTGTTTCATCTGCAACGCGTCCTCTACCGCTCCTCGCTCTTGATCGTTGATATATGAATCGTATATGATTCATATATTATTTTCCTGAGGTGATCCTGTGGGCCTGGTAAAAATTTCGGAACACATGCATGCCAATGCTCGGACCGCGAGCGCAGCGTTAAGCCGCTCTATCAACGCTCAAGCTGAGCATTGGATGAAGATCGGCATGATGGCTGAACTGCATCCTGCACTCAATTACAGCGACATCTGCCAATTGCTCATTCGTGCCGAAAATGCTGGTGGCACGGTCCTGTCGGTAACCCCGTTCGGTCTCTCTCCGTCGATGGAAAATTTGCAGGAGGCGTTGTAATGAGTGCGGCTGTCAGCATTAAGACTGAAGATGATCTGGTCAGGCTTCGGGTTGCCGGAAGGTTGGCTGCAGATGTGCTCGCGATGATTGGCAGTCATGTCAAAGCGGGTGTCAGCACTGAAGCGCTGGATAAGATTTGTCACGCGTATATCGTTGATGAGTTAAAGGTTATTCCAGCGAACATCGGCTATCACGGCTTTACCAAATCCACCTGTATCTCGCCGAACACTGTGGTATGCCACGGAATCCCATCGGCGTCGGATATTCTCAAAGATGGGGATATCGTCAATATTGATGTGGCTGTGATCAAGGACGGTTGGTTTGGTGATACCAGTCGGATGTATTTCGTGGGAGACGTCAGCCCGACCGCGAAGCGCTTGGTGCATACCACTTATGAGGCAACCCTTGCCGGGATTCACGCTGTCCGACCGGGAGCGACCTTGGGCGATATCGGTCATGCCATTCAGACGGTAGCGCACCGCGAGGGCTTCAGTGTTGTGCGCGAATACTGCGGACACGGCATTGGTCGTAACTACCATGAAGAACCGCAGGTGCTGCATTACGGTAGCTCACGGCAAGGGCTCAAGCTCAAGGTGGGCATGGTGTTTACCATTGAGCCGATGATTAATGTCGGCAAGCCTGGGACCAAGGTGCTGCCCGATCGCTGGACCGTACTGACCCGCGATCAATCCCTCTCCGCTCAATGGGAGCATATGGTTGCTGTCACTGAGACCGGTTTTGAACTGCTGACACCATGGCCCGAGGGCACCGGTGAATATGCGCCTGTTTGACCGTCCTGCGGCTCCACGCACATGGGCAGACCAATAAAGTCACAGTTGTCGGGATGACGAGTATTAGACACCCGCTGTAACCCGCTTCCCGTTCCCCTGATGCGATGCAGTTCTGACCGGCTCATAGATGATCAGAGCCGCATCGTGCAGGGAGGACACCAAGTCTACGTGGCTCGCCGCCATTGAACTTCGGTTACACCAAGACCTTCAGCCTGGCGGAGTGCCAGCCGAACGGGTCCTGCCGCTACATTGTCGTTGACGCTTCCTACCCCCGCATGCAGCGTAGCGAAGTGCAATGCATCGCTTTCGCACAGGTGCAGGGCCTCATGAAAAAAATGCCGACACTGCCCCTTGAAATGATAATTAATCTCGAACGCTTTCAACTGATCCATATCGCCCCTCCGCTCGTTAGACGTATCACGTCTCTGAAAATATGCACGTTCCCTTGTACCCGTAGGGCATCCACGCAGAAGGCGTAATGCACTACTTTTCATTTCTACGTCGATGTAGGCATGCAAACAATTTCAAGCGGCTACGGCGCGGATGCCATTGCTTGGTGAAGTGTGTATCCCCGATATCGGGCTCAGGATTGCCGTACTTTAGTGGGGATTAACCCCGCAAAAATAATTACACCGTTTTGCACTACTTTGTATCAATTAGAATGCCTATCCGATCAGTGGCACTCTGCCTGCGCAAAGCTGAAACGGTTGAGTGGCTTATGGCTCTTGGTGATTCTGAGGGGAAGTCGGACGGTGAAGTCAGCATCTGGTGTTACAGTGCCGTCTACATTCAAATGAGGAAGTACACATGTCACTGCTTGATGATGAACAAGACATTTGGGATATGTTTGCGGCCTCTGCCTTGACCGGGTTGATCAGTCGTGGTGCCATCGAACCGCTTGATGCTGCCGAGCTGGCCGCTGATTACGCCTCGGAGTTGATGATCCAGCGTTCTCTGCGCATTCAGGCGGAAGAGGATGCGGCTGAGGCGCCATAAAATCTGGTCCAGCCGCGAAAAAAGCTCGACACTTTCACACGTGCCGGGCTTTTTTGCTGTTATGTGCAGGCTTTCAGGTTAACGGGGCCAACGAAGGCATTGCCTCGGCCCATCACACACGCCACGCGTTGATTGCGCTGAATTTCCCACGCATCGACAGGATAAGTCTTGTTCCAGGCCTCATAGAGTCGGCGATCCTGTTTGGACAAGGGCAGGCTGTATTGCTTGCTCATATAAAAATACGTTCTGGCGATCATTCCGCGAACTGACGGACGAGGCATCACTTTCTTTGCTTTGAAATCCACCTGCGTCAGGCAAGACCCGTACTGCCCTGTCTGAACCGGAAGCCAGCCGAAGCTGAAGTTATTTCGGTCACCGTTCACCTCGCCAATACTGGGCACCAGATTATGCAGATCAGCTTCGGCGCGTTGGTAAACAGGGTCGTTTTTTGTGCAGTTTCCCCGGCCGCCGTTTTGCCAACATTGACGTAAATGGCCAATTTGCCAGGCAGGTACAATGTGCTCCCATTCGATCCGCTTGGCGCGGTTGGCATTTTTGCGCGGAACATAACCGCAAGCGGCGAGATTGACCCGGTTACCGCTGTATTTACAGCCGCAATAGAACTCTGTCGACTGCGGGGCATACAGGCCCGAGGCGATCTTTTTTGCTTCACTGAAGGTGCGAGGTGCGTCGGCATGGGCAGCGATGCAGAAACTTAGGGTCAGCAGGGCAATTATTCGAACAATCATGCCGTTAATCTTCCTTCGGCACGGTCCAGAATATCTGCACGCCACCGTCATCGCGGTAGGCGAGGGTGACGTTGTCGTTCTCCGCTATTTCTTCAAGTAACTGATTCCACTCGTCTTCTACCTCGTCGGTCAATCGGTATATCAGTGCTGCCCGGGCCTTTTGCGCGGTTGGTGAGTTGATCACTTTCTGAACCCGGATGCCGAGTCGTTCGTAGGAGCTGGGGGCTGAAGGTGCTGCTGCAGAATTCTTTGCCACGGAGGAGATCCTTGGTTGGCTGTATGCGCATACAGTATTTCAACGTGGGGATTTTCGCAACTGCCTGTCGAGTCTCTGCCTCGATGTGCAGGAGTAAAGCGCGCTAAGGTCTGACAACAAGATGGAGTGGCACTTGCCCGCTCTACGCAGTGCAGCGCGCAGAGCGGGCAAGTGCAGGAATGATCAATACTCCCAGAAAATCCGTTGCAGCTCTTTGCTGTCGTTGGTCTTGGTCAGCGCGACCATTGCAAGAATGCGGGCTTTTTGAGGGTTCAGATCGTGGGCGACGACCCAATCGTATTTGTCATCAGGTTGTTCCGCATTGCGCAGTACGAAACCGCCAGCGTTAACGTGGGATGAACGGATGATCTGGATCCCGTCTTTGCGCAAGGCCTGCAGGGTGGGCACTACGTTGGACGATACCGAGCCGTTGCCAGTGCCTGCGTGGATGATCGCTTTTGCGCCTGCCTGAGCCAGTGCCTTGTAAGCAGTGTCCGAGACATTTCCATAGGAGTAGGCAATATCGACTTTAGGCAGCGTGCTGATTTGCTTGATGTCGAATTCCGAATCCATGGTGTGACGCTTGGCGGGCAAGCGGAACCAGTAGGACTTGCCTTCGACCACCATGCCTAGCGGACCCCATGCGCTTTTAAAGGCTTCGGTCTTGATATTGATCATTTTGCTGACGTCGCGACCCGACTGAATCTCGTCGTTCATCGTCACTAGAACACCCTTGCCACGTGCCTCTTTGCTGCCCGCAACGGCAACCGCGTTGTACAGGTTCAACATGCCATCCGCAGACATCGCTGTCCCTGGACGCATGGAGCCTACGACAACGATGGGCTTGTCGGTCTTCTCTACCAGATTGAGAAAGTAGGCCGTTTCTTCCAGGGTATCGGTGCCGTGGGTGATTACGATGCCGTCCACATCTTTGCTGTCGGCCAGTTCGGCGACACGTCTACCCAGTTGCAGCAGGTTTTCGTTGGTGATGCTTTCCGACGCGATTTGCATGACTTGTTCGCCGCGCACATTGGCCAGTGCACTCAGCTCCGGCACACCCGCAATCAATTTATCAATACCGACCTTGGCCGCCTGGTAAGTCGCGCTGTTGGCAGCGCTCGCGCCAGCGCCAGCGATGGTGCCGCCAGTGGCAAGAATGACGACGTTAGCGAGCTTTTGTTGTTGTTCTGCTTCTTTGGCTGAAACGCCTGTCGGCAACAGCAGCATCAGCGCAAGGGCGCTCGGTACAAAGCTATGGAATATAGTTTTCAATTTTTATTTCTCTTGTTATGGGAGTGCTTGATTCATGAGCCTTGCGAACCTGATGCAGGCTCACCTGACCCGGGCCGCACTAGACAAGAGCATGATCTATACCAACAGAATTGATCATTATGTATTGATCTAAGATACTGATTTATAACTATTTATTTTTATAGGTGGGTGTGTTGGTATTCGGCTTTCCGAACATTGGAGACTTTGCTGTTCGGCTATCCGAAAGCAGAATGGAGGAATAGCGCTCTGCAACTTTATTATCCCGTATGGCGGCGCGCCGTGGCGGTTGACAAAAATGGCCGCCGTTCTCATAGTCCGGCAAAGCAAACGTTTGCGTGCGCGCAATCGATGCAAAATAATCATAAGATCGGAGTGAACTCATGAAGCTGCCATTCGCTGCACGTCTTCTCGCTGTCGCTATGCTCACCGCAGCCTCTGCCATCCTGCCGCTTTCTGCTGCGCATGCTCAAACCACGGAAAAGCCCAAAGTCGCGCTGGTGATGAAGTCGTTGGCCAATGAGTTCTTCCTGACCATGGAAGACGGCGCCAAGGCCTACCAGAAAGAGCATTCGGCTGATTTTGATCTCATCTCCAATGGCATCAAAAATGAGTCGGACACCAGTGCCCAGATCGCTATCGTCGACCAGATGATCGTGCAGAAAGTCAATGCGCTGGTCATTGCTCCTGCGGACTCCAAGGCGCTGGTGACGGTGATCAAGAGGGCTAGGGATGCCGGTATTATCGTGGTTAACATTGATAACCAACTGGATGTCGATGTGCTGAAAAGCAAAGGCATCAGCGTGCCGTTCGTAGGCCCGGACAACCACAAAGGTGCACGTCTGGTGGGTGACTACCTGGCCAAGCAGTTAGCAGCTGGCGATGAAGTCGGCATTATCGAAGGCGTTTCGACCACCACTAATGCCCAGCAACGCACAGCGGGTTTCAAGGATGCCATGGATGCCGCGCAGATGAATATTGTCTCCACGCAATCGGGTAACTGGGAAATCGATAAAGGCAACGCCGTAGCTTCGGCCATGCTCAACGAGTACCCGAATCTCAAGGCATTGCTGGCCGGTAACGACAGCATGGCGCTGGGCGCGGTCTCGGCGATTCGGGCGGCAGGTAAGGCAGGTAAAGTAAAAGTGGTTGGTTACGACAACATCAACGCCATCAAGCCCATGCTGCAGGACGGCCGCATATTGGCCACTGCCGATCAGTTCGCGGCCAGACAGGCGGTGTTCGGTATCCAGACTGCGCTGAAAATGCTCAAGGGTGAAACTGTCGAGGGCGCCGCCAATGGCGTGATCGAAACGCCAGTTGAACTGATCACCAAGAAGTAGTTTCCCGCATGCAGCGTTCGCTCATCGT
>ERZ1463038.72-NODE-72-length-25831-cov-12.488982_pt1 | contig 25831 bp, 39 predicted proteins | sample MGYA00564479_ERZ1463038 | MGnify/ENA primary metagenome ERZ1463038 (study PRJEB39244, sample SAMEA3635134) | Helicobacter pylori | study: EMG produced TPA metagenomics assembly of PRJEB11511 data set (Assembly of a 5300-year-old Helicobacter pylori...
ATGCTGCATTTGGATCAGACGGCTTGGTGAGCTCGCCTTTCTCGGGGGTTGTGGGGGAGTTGATGGGGGGCTGATGAGGATGGGGGACAGGGTCAAGGCTGGCTCGAAGCCGGTCATTGCGCTCATCAACGACAACGTTGATCTGGGATTGACCGAGTTTATTCGCAAGCTCGTGGTCGAGTACTCGACCCTCGACTTTGTCAACACCCAGGTGCGCCCCGCTCTCGCCGGCCATTGGGGGGACAAGCTGCTAACATTAGACCTGGCTCACAGTGTGGATATGCATGCAGTGATCGTGCGTGCGACCGCCGCCCGGCCCTCCGGACTGAAAGCTGACCTTTTGCCCGGCACAGACGCGTCTTGGACGAAGCTTGGGATGCCGTCAGCCTGTGCGAGCGAGTCCGACTTCCCCTCCGGGACCCCGAAGTACGAACGCTTCTCCCACTCGAATGAATCTCGAGTGCTGACGCTGGGACCCTCCTACGCAGTGCGCACGGATCAAACGACTCGATCGACTACTCGCCCGAGTTCTCGTTCGAGCACATGGCTGAGGTGCGCCACTCTCTCCGCCCATTTTTCAAATCATGTCTGACGTCCTGCTCCCTGCTTTATGTAGTTCTCCCGGTTGATGATCGCGTTCGCCGTCGAGCTCGGTGGCGGAGCCTCTCTTGGACTTTAACTGGCATCGTCGCAATGAAGCCTCTTCGGATCCACCACATCGCTGGCCACATCATCTCTAAGGACCCACCACGAGGTCTGGGGCGGCACTCCCAGCTGGATGAGGCTGAGCCCTCTATTTGCGCGCTCGAGCGACCTCCGCATGATTTCAAGGCGACGCCCCCTGCAGGCCATACCCTCATCCTTTTGATCGAACTCCTTAACACATTCCCGCGCCTCAGGCTTTGCCAGCTCCAAGCGAGCCAAACGCGACCGGCTTGCCGCCGTTAAGGGGGCGGTCGAGCTGGTTCGAGTTCTTGGTAGTCGTGAACGACGCCATGTGGGTCACGTTGGAGTTGCGCGTAAGTTGGTCGTACTGGTGTCGCAACGCAGCCATCGTCAGCTGGGCTGCGCGGGCCTGGCGCCGGACTCACAAAGCCAAAGTAGTCGGCGGTCACGTTTGTGGGCGTGATTGTGAGCTCGACATATCCTCTGTGGTCAATATGCGGTTAGCGGTTAGTCATGGAGAAGTCGGTAGAGCTGTCCGACTGCGCTTACCGGAGCTGGCCCTCGGCGTACTGGAGCGACGGGGTCGCCTTCGTGAGGTTGGCCGCGATGCCAATGTCTAGAGTGAGATTTAGTTCGTTAGATTTGAGTAGGAGTGCAAAGCAGTTTGCGATTCTGACAGAGCTCATCGGTATACGCAGGACCTTGCGTTGGAAAAGAGATCAGCATGCGTCCGAGAAAGCCTGATGACCGCCAGCATTACCGTGACCATCTGTTAGACTTTTGTATCAGTAATTTTCACACTCCAAGCTCGTCCAACATACAGGAGCTAGGACTCGAGACGGCGGATCCGGCAAACTCGACTCCAAGGCTGCCGGCGCCCGAAACCGGGTCGTAAGTGGTGCTGTTGTCCCTTTTTAAATCGGAGCTATTGAGGTAAAACGAGGTCAGCAGCATCGCCGTGGAGTCAACTTGGGCGGTAGTACACCCAGCTGGCGTGCGAGTCACCGGAAAGAATAATGCTGCGACGATGCCCAGATTCAGCAGCTGGACAGCTTGGTCTGGCGACAAGTTGCACTCACGTGTTGTTGATCTTGTTGTGCTCGATGTACTGGAGTATTTCATCACGCTGATAGCGGTATCCTGAGGTCACTAATTCAGCAAGTGTCGGGGCGCTCAGCCGGTGGACGGCCTACCCGACCACGCGTCGACGTTGAACTCAGTAGCCCTAGAGTATCTGATTCAGCTGGTACCGCTAGTACCCAGGTATAAGAAGCTGACCCCTGCGTAGCGATTGAGTAGTTCACGGGCGCAAAGACAACTTGCTGCATCACGAGACGCCAGGTCGCGCCGCGGTCGGCACTCTCGGTCATCTCGTTGAAGAACCAGGCCTGCTGCTTGCTTCCCGTCATACTTGAGATAATCTAGTCATTATATGCCCCAGGTAGAGAACTGGAGGCACCTACGATCGAGAGGCGGAGCCAGCTTCCGCTGCGATGATCTGGATCCGCGCGTAAGTGACCCGACAGCTCGCGGCAGCACGTGTACTGACCGGCGTGTTATAGTAGAGATCGGTCTCAGAGCGATCATACTGCCTTGTGTCAAGCATGACCATGTCTGCGAGCTTGCCGAGCTTGAAGTTCCTCCAGATCCTGGCGTGGAACAAAGTCAGCCCCACGAATAGAAGGCGGAAGTGTGCGGCCGCACCTCAGCTTGTCGTCGGTGTCAACTTGACGAATAGGCATCCTGAGTCTTCTGGTCAGCTGAGTACCTCGACGAGAGCGCACACGGACTCACCACTCAAAGTACGCGCGAACGGCGTTCGCCTTGCGCTGGCTGAACTGGAAGTCGCCCACCTGCCCTCGCATCGTGTCGTTCGAATCGGCCGTTCCATGAGCCCAGGAGTTATCGGCGACCTCATGGTCATCCCACACCTGATCACAGAACTCGTTAGATCCTAAGCCTCAGAGGCTCGTGACAGCGCACCGTCTGCCATGCAAGAACGCGGTGGAGCTCTTGGAGGTCCGGATCAGTGCGGTATTGCGCGTAGCGGCTAAAAGCTGCCTCAGTAACCCTAATTTAGCGGAGGGAAAAGGGCAGCCTCACTCGCGGTAGTCTTGAAGCGAGCTCAGCTCGCGGTCTGGCTGCGGGATGCGGCCAAGTGCGGTTCCGTCTCCGTAGTCACCTTTTTCTCGTAAATATAGGTAAATACTTCTTGGTCCTTGTATTCTTAGTCACACACCATTCTTGTATTCGTAAATATAGTCACCCTGGGTGAGTCCGATCCAAGTCAGTCAGTCAGCGACCCGAGCCGCGCGCCGTGCGCCGTCATTTTGAATCCACGCACAACGTGCTGAACGTAGTCAAGCGTGTCCGAGTGGTTGGCAGCAGCACCGTACGCATTGAAGAACCCGAACGGCAGGTTTGAGCTGTGCACTACTCATCAGCGGGGACTCGTATCACGCAAGAAGGGGGCGTACCAGCTGTAGAAGGCCAGCTTGATCTGAGTAACCTCATCATCCTCGGCAGGGAGTGTCTTGAAGACGCCGACGGGCGAGTGGCCCAGGTCCGCGCCCTCGCAGCTATTCGGACTGAATCAGCAGACGCGTCTGAGCGGTAAGGAAGAGCACAAACCTCTCAAAGCGGTAGTAGTACCTGTCCAGCTGGATTAGCTCCACTTAACATGGCGGTTCGGACGGCTCAGATCAGCGTACTTGGTGTAAGGCTTGAGGCCCGACGCCTCGACCTTGATCGCGTAGCGCACGTCCTCCCTTCATCGGCGCCAGGTCAATCCACGTGAATCGCATCAAATGAAATATTTAAATTCTCACGTAGACTGTGCGTAGCCATGCTGTACGCTGCTGGAGATCGTGAAGTCCTCCTCGGTCGCAGAGACGACCCTGGGTGCACGTGGGTTTCAGTCCGCGCTGCACGTGGGCGCAACAGTGGGTCTGAACTCACCACAGCAGGCAAATTGCCGGCCAAGCGTTTCCACCGTAGAGACCCTCGAGGTCGAGCTTGCGCGGCATCGTCCAGAGGATCACGGAGTCGGCGTACGCTGCGAAAGGTGGCTTCAGCGTTCGAGCCCCACTTTTCCCCCGCGTTTTGGCATTGAGAAGCACATAAAAAGCTTACGGTCACCACTGGCGACTCCGTAAGGGAACGTGAGGTTCCCCTGGTAGGTGTCCGCCCAGCGCTTCCCGAGCCGCGCTACGACGTCGTTGGTGTCGACCTCGAGGCTGGTCACGGTCGTCGAGGGCGAAAGGTACACCATGTTGCTCTGGAACGCTGCAGGTGCCGCACGGGGAAGAGCGAGTGCTCCATTGAGGAGCGCCAGGAGAGCTAGCGAGCGCATCTGAGGATGTGGGAAGGGTGGAAGAGAAGTGGGGGCGCGGTACCGAACCACGCGGATACGATAACTCAAATAGGGTCCTGGTTTACGGGGCCTCGGAAGTGCGATCCGGGACGACGCCCCCGCGAGGTGCTCCAGGCCTTCGGGCTGAGACCTTGCGCTCGCCTGTGACGTTCAGGCGATCAGCCAATCGCACGACGGATGAGTAGCACGAACAGCACCTCGCAACGTGTGCTTTGTGAGGCAGACCGCACCTGAGTCTTGACACATGAGTGGCGACAGCCCCTCCCTTTAAAGAGCGCTGACGGCACTGACGTCCGCGAGAGGTTTCCCGTGGACGGCTCTCTGCTTTGATCGAGCGTTTTGATCGAGCGCTTGGCGAATCGTGGGTTGTCCCAAAAGAGTTAGACGCTCTGAAAGCTCCGTGCAGCAACTCCCGGCGGAATCGGCTCAGTCCGTCTCCAACACGAGTGCAAGCCAAACGTCGTCGCGCACGGAGTCCCACATGTCCATGTCGCTCCTGCTCTCTCAAACGAACAGTGATACAGTTTCAATAATCAATAAAAGAGTTGCTCAACAGAGTAGACGATCGTGAAGCGGAAAGTATACGAGGTCCCGAGGTTAAACGCGCTCCTCCTCCGCGCTCGCGGGTGGGCGGTACTCGAGGTTGGGAAGGCTGGTAGAGATGCCTTCAGCAAACGCTTCCAGCATGAAGGAGAAGACAGTGATACGCACATGCGCAGCATAACCTCTTCGAAGCCCGGGAAGCGTCCTACGCGCAGGAGTCCGAACTGGAAGACCTTCTTGAGGCTCGACGACTCGCGGACCTCGTTCTGCGGGTGCGCCGGGTCAGTGACGTGGATCTGCAGCTGAGGCGACTCGAGGTCGGGTACCCAGCGTTCGAGCAGAAACGCAATCTCGACACGCTTGATCTCCTCGAACCGGAGCGAGAAGGACCCGAAGACCTCATACGGGATCTGCGTGCTGGCGTCAGCGATGGGGCTCGAGTGTAGAGGAGGAAGGAATTCGAACGTTCTGCACGGTGAGACTCTTGACGATGTGGTCGTACGCTCGATCCTTGAGCTCCGGGAGGCCGATCTTGTCCGCCAGGCGGTAGATCTAGCCGGTCCCAGTCAGCGCCAGCCGCTCGTGCAGTAGGAAAAGGACAAACAGCTTTGGCAGAGCACGGACCGGGGGTGCCGGGACTGAGGCTGGCGGTGATGGTGTGCGCGGCTGGGGCCGAGTTGGCGAGGAGATACGAGCGACGGGTCGGAAATGGGAACGGCGCGTCCTCGAGCAGGGCGAGTTCGCGCGCGGTGTGGTAATTGGACGCGAGGGGCGAGAAAGTGATCGAGTCGGTGTAGAGGTAGTATACGAGGGCGCGGAAGGAGGTGTACCTGTCGAAATGAGTGCTGGTCAGCCTTGGCGCGCACGACGGGCAGGGAAGAGCACGCACGCGGCGTCGGTGACAACGACTTCGAACATTGGCCGCGTGGGCTGCTCGGCAGCTTTCTTCTTAGGAAGAGGCGCACACGACGTCTTGTCATCCCTTGTGAGCGGTGCGGCAACGGGCTCATCGTCGGCCTCCGCGACGCCGCTCTTCCTCGAGACAGGCGTCCTGGACGGGCTCGCCGGTGCGCTCGGAGCGTCAACAAACGGCGCCGAGGACCCAAGCTCGCTCTCGGTCCTGCGCCGGCCAGGCGACCCGCCGTCTTGCTTGCCCGCCTCGGTCTCGCCATCGCCGTCGCGCTCGGCCTCTCCCTCGCGCTCCTCTGTACGCTCATCGTCATCGTCTTCCGATGAGCTGACGACGGACGCAGATGACGAGGCCTGGCCGTGCTGGTGCGAGTCGGCGGTGGTGGCGTCAATGTCGGACTCCTCGGCGTCGAGCGTGCGCTCGTCCTCGGCGTCGTGGGACGAGTCATCGTCTTCGTCCCAGTCTTCGCTCGAGGAGTCGTCTGAGATGTCGACCTCGTCTTCGTCATCTTGCAGCTCCGACAGGGCCGCGTCGTTGAGCGATCCCCGGGCGGGTGAGGGGGGCAGTGAGATCGGCTGGACGGAGGACTCGTTGAAGCCCGAGTTGAACACTGCAAAAAGTTCGAGTGAGTAAAATCGTCTCGCTTCGTGCAGGATTCAGAGGCGCACTCGTGTCAAAGTAGTCGCTCCTGCCGGCCAGTACCTGCGATCGTCGACGAGTGAGCGGGTGGAACATCGTGGTCGAGTCCAAGAAGCTCACTTTCTTCGCAGCGTACAGCTTCCGCTCACGTTTCTTACCATCCTGTGGCCGGATCCGAAAGCAGACGTCCGAGTAGTCGGGGTCGTCGAACAGGCTCGCGTAGGCGTTGACAAGATCCTTCGGGATCAGGAGTCGCGGAAGGGGTGGGGGCGAAGGAGGTGTAGGGCTGTAGACGATCGTACAGACGATGAGGAACGCGTCCGCGAGTCGCACGGACGGGTTCGAGAAGTACGCGTCGGAGCGTTTCTGGCTCGCAGCGCGGTCAGCGGCGCATGTCGTACAGGTCCAGCAAAGGGCACTCACGAGGAAGTTGGCGTAGCCCCAGTTCCTCGCCGTGTCGGAGAACGAGTGGTCGTGCGCCTCCATCTGCTTGAACGTCATCCGGCGATCGAGACTCCTCGCCTGCGCCCACCAGCTCGCATCAGCTTCCTTTCATTGTCCCACCTAGCGCGCAGGACTTACCTCGAACGTGAACTTGAACTTTCCCTCGCGCTTCCACGGACCCTTCGCGTCCTTGCCGCTCACCGCTCCGTCCTTGCCGCCCTCCTTGCCACTCTGGCTGCCCTTGCCCTTAGCGCCCCATCCCGCGTGCTCGAGCAGTCCCTTCTCCTTCTCTGCCGCGGTCGGCTCGCAGCTGAGGTACAAGCTACAGTACTGCTCGTGACCCGAGTTGGGGTAGAAGAAGATCTGTCGGGCGCCCGTCGAGTCAGCACCACCCACCGAAGGACGTGAGGGACGAGGGACGTACCTGCCAGCGGTGCGAGTCGAACAGCGCTGACTTGACGCACTTGGACTTGGAATCGCCTTTGGACGACTCGAAGAGGTGCTTCAGGTTCGTCACCTTCCAGTCGAGCGTGACCTGCAAAGGGGGACAACGTCAGCTCTTGAGCTCTCAACATGGTGACGCGCACGGCCGAGCGGTGCGGGTTCAGACCAGTCTGAACCTCGCAAAGAATGCAGGAGGGCTTACCGAACGCGTCTCGGTAAAGTCAGACGTCGAGTCAGTGGCCGCCTGCGCTGCGCGCGTGAGCGGCGTCTCGGACGCGGCGACGCTCGTCATCTTGTCTTGCTCGATCTTCTACTCAGTCGAGCAGAGGTGATGCTCAGTCGGTGACCGAAGAAGGTCGTGCGAGTTGGCGTGACGGTCGTCCGATCTGGCTTCGAAACAACAACAGGAGACACAGAGGAACGGTCAGCTGCCCACTCGTGCTATCTCCCCGCGCCTTGCTACATCCTATAGAGACCCCAAACTGGTCCTTCGCCAGCAGCCATGCGATCCTCGACTGGCGGCCATCCGCGAACGCCATCGCTGACGCCGCTCTCAACGGGCGGACGCGCCGGGTCCTTCGACGCCCCGGAGCGAGGCCAGCACGCACTTCCATAAGCTCCACACTGACCCAAAGCGTGTCTCCCAGACTCTGGGCATGCTCCGAGGCCCCGCGACGAACCTCCGAGCTCGGCCTCGCGCCGCCGGTCAACTGACGATCGGACTTACCTGTGTGAGTGGCGCCCGTGTAAGCCTGGCCTGTCAGGGTGATTAGCTGCGGCGGATACAGTGGCTGGAGTACGTGGAGTGGGAGGTGGGGAGCGGAGCGCAGGTCGAGCGCCGCCCCACGTCGTTCGCAGCTCGAGGCGCGGAATTGGAAATTCGATAGGAGGTCAGCTGCTTCGAGATGATGGCTGTAGAGTAGCAGGCGAAAGTTGGGCTGTTGAAGGACAAGTCGGGCCTGAAAATTGCTGGAACCAACGTGTTCAACTCCGGGCTGCCGCTCCACGTCGCTATGGCCAGCGCTCGTCGTCCGCTCGCCACTCGCCGCCTTCGTCCCAACGTCCGTGGATTCGAGAATAAAGACTCAGACGTGGTTCAAGCAGCAGTAGGTTTCAGCTCTGGGGATCTGTAGCATAATCATCTGCTAGGAATCTCGAGCACTTTAATGCGACGGTGCTACGACCGAGCCGAACATGCGCGAGCGGTTTTGGGTGACGGCTGCGAGCTGGATCGGTCCCCGGCTTACGATACAGAACTAAGGTGTATCCTCTCAAAGCTCAAGAGTTCGACATCAAGTCAGATTTTCTCACAGATCTTGACGGCGCACGATGTGTGCACGAAGTCCACCCTTTGTTCCTCGAGAGCGCCCAACTCCCTAAGGCTGAGATGATTCAGCGGTCAAGTCCAGATCTGACGAAAGATTGTCATGTAGCTCACTGTTTCCACCACAACCTTGCTGTCACCAAACTAGTCGTTGCCCAACAACGCGGGTGGCAGATCGTCTTGCACCCTTTAACGCAAAGACAGTCAGGGGATTGACATATCCGGCATGTTCCGGTGAAGAAAAGCACTCACACAAAGCCGCACTGGCACACGACCCGGACGGACCGCTCCTCGCACGCCTCGAGAAACAGACATCCGAGCGGCGTTCCCAGCTCCTCGGCTGGGAGTGCCGGGAACTCCAGCTGGCGGATCCTCGAGTCCCGAGGAGTGTTTATGAGGAGACTGAGCCCGCGAAGAGCTGAATCCGAAGTCGAGTAGAAGTACGGAAAGGCGAGGACCTCGAGGGCGTCGAGGTTGCTCTCCGCGACGGCGCCTGCCCACCATGCCGTATTGGAGAGTTCGAAAATTGTGAGATGGGTCACGGTGGGGAAGTGTTTAAGTGCTTTCCGGGTGTCCTCGTTGACGCTGGGGTAGTCGAGGGTGAGGTGGCGGAGGTGAGGGAATGGACTGGTGGCGAGAAAGTCGACGAGGGGCAGGATGGCCGAGTCTTCTTGAAGGTATTCGATTCGGAGACTTGTGAGAGTTTCTCGAGAGTTCCCGAGTATCTTCTCGTATACGTAGCTCTGGAGGGGTACTCCCGCGTGCAAGGAAATGGCACGAAGGCGGCAGCGTAACGGCACCACATTGAGCGGCACCTGCCCGAGCAGCAACACCGTCAAGATCTTGATTTCTGTTTGAATTTGGACTCAGCTGTGAGATCTACGTGAGAATGAATGTTCACAAACCTGGAAGATGCTGGCACAAGCTGTACCCCTCCGGATGCAGCACCGTGAAGGAGAGTAGGGCGGGGCAGGCGGAGATGATTGACTCCGCAAGCTGACTTTCGATCCGATTCAGAAGAGTCAACGAACTAGTCCGATATCGATTTCGGGCCGGGGAGGTGAGCCAAAGGCGAGCCTGCGCGATCGGCGAGTAGGTGAACGAGACGGCGCTGAACAGCACTCGTTGGGCGGGGTCGCGCCAGTCGCGGCAGACGAGTGCGAAGATAGTGAGGCTCTCTTGCTCCCAGGGCTCGAGCCACCCGAATATGGCGGCGAGCGTCTCAGTCGGGATCGAGTGGATGGTGGCCATGCCTCGAAGTGGGCTGCTTCGCACAGAGTTGGTCAGATGACTTCACCGCTCGCGGTGGTGACGGCTCCTCACGTCTGGATGTTGGGCTGCTTGTGCACGCCTAATGGCTCGACGCCTCGTACGGTGAGACGTGAGTCGGACTAGGTCTGAGCCGCAATGGAGCTCGAGTAAGACTCTGAGATCTGAGAGCCTGGGGAGCTAGCAGAGCGCCACAGCGCACAGGCAGATGTGTATTGTGAGCCTCCGATGAGTGGAGCGGGGAAATGAGGCGAGTTCTGTCGCCGAAGTGAGTCAAAAGGGTCAACAGGAGCGACCACGCGGCGTCGTCGACGCGTCGTCATTGGTTCGGCAATGCGACACCTCAGCCGCAACTCACGCGACTCTGCGAGCTAAGCGACTCTTATCAACACAGAACAAGGACCAAACAGAAGTTTGAAGCTGAAATGGGACGGCAAATGGAAATGGACGCGCTGAGGCGTGAGGCGGCTGTCCGGAGGCTGCGCAACAGCGCTGCTTTGCTCTCTTCAAACGCCTGTCGAAGCACACGAACTCCGCACGACCTTCTTCTGCCCTCTCAAGTGTCACTGAAGACCGTCGGAAACGTTCCGGCGTCAGCTGTACACAGTCGAAAGACGCGTGTGCAAGGTCGGCGTAGCGAGGACCTGGGACAATGGGCGCGTCGGCCATAGTGCTGCTCGATGGTGATGCAGACGTGGCAAGCTTCACTCCGGACCCTGCAAACCAAGCGCTCTGAAGAGACGACCGCAGTCCGGCCAGCGAGCACGAACGGGCGCGTGAGGATGCGCCTGTGCTTCCAACCGGGGCTGGGACGCAGATGCTTGAAGAGGACGAGCTGGCCGTGATATGCTCTGCTCGGCTCTTAGACTCGTACCTTTCCGACAGAGTCGGTGGACGCCGAGCCGCCGTCGACCTTTACGCCAAGGTGACCGCGTTCGTCGACGCCAACGCGGGGCCTTCAGACGACCACCGCATCCTGGTTCAGATCTTCATGTGCGCCTATTCATACCCGGAGCAGATCAGGTCTCGGCACGCCGAACTCATGCTTGGGCGCCGCTAGGAACTTGCCAGGCTTGCAAAGCGCCCTGGGACCTCGGTACAACCTTACGGATTTTGCACACACGTTCAATCGTTCCGCATACCCTATGAGCATCGTGGATACGGGCTCCAGGACGCGCGGGGATCAGGTTGCCTGTCCGGCGGTCAAGAGTGCGTCGGATGCCCTTCCTTCGCGCTCCGGATCGGTACTGACAGAGTCTTTCCAGACCACCTTCGATTCCTAGCGCCTACGGCGGACTGCATTCTCCTTGGAGGGACTCACGATGGAGGCTACGCGCATAGCGTGCTGCAACTGGGGATGGGTTTGCGACGGAGGGTCACGCTGCTACAGTCCGGACCGTCTGTCGCGCTGGAGCTGAAGGAGCTCGATCTCCCCGTCGTTCAGTTTTCAAGCATCTTCCGGCCGCACGATCGAAGGCATGGGCTTGAGGCGGTGCGGCAGGAGTCCGGTGCGCTCTCGCGATGGCCCGGCTTCGCTGGTGTCACTGGCTAACCGCGAGCTTGACCCACAGGTGGGGCCTACAGAGAACGAGGTTCGCCGGCGTTAAAGCGATCCAACAGCTCGGGTGCAACCCAGCTGTACCTCAAGGTCTGCCCTCCCTGATCGTCGATCGAGCTGCCACTGACGTCGGACCGTCGCCGCCTGCACCTCCACCCCACTCTCGTCACACCTTCGCAGTCATCCAACCAACCTCTCCATCACCGTCTCCTTCTTCCAGTCCTTCTACTCCGGATCCAGTCCGCCAGCCCAGCCTGCTCAAAACGTTCGACGCCCTCGTTGACGCCATTCGCTCCTCGCCGATCGTGCCGCCCGTTCCCGACTTCATCGCGCTGAGAGTTGGCGCGGTCTACAAGTCTGCTGGATACCCCTCCTCTGAAAACTACATTGCGAAAGCGCAGAGCTTTGGGATCGTGGAAATCGGGGAGGGAGGGGCAGGGATGCCGACGCGGAGATGGATCCGGCTTGGGGTGCGTCGCTGTCGGCTGGGCTCCCGCATCCTTGGGGCTCACTATTCTCTCACAACAGGCAATTTTTGAGTCCGATTTCGCTGATGCTGGGGCCACTCCTGTCCCCACGAGGACTACCAGACCGGTTCGTCACACCCCATGTCCGCGACGGCTGCCCAGTTGACACCTCCCTTGCCTCGATCGAGGCTCCCTGTCAATATTTCGGTCTCCTATAGGTCACCATATCACACATCTTCCATGCTTGCGTCCCAAACTCCGCCCCCGACGCCGCCACCTCATCAACTACGCGGCGCCCGACTTTGATTTTGCGCCGCTCATCGCCTGACTCAAGTCGTGGCCAACGCGATCCCCACGAAGAAGGTATATAGAGGAGAGGCTAACGAACCACAAGCCCTTGCCGTACGCGTCCTTTGGCGTCTTTGCCTCGCGGCGGAGGCCGCTGGGGTCGTCGAGCTCGGCCGGGGCAAGTTTGGTGCAGATTGGATGTGCCTTATTAAGGTGCGCACGCACTAGCTCCGATTAATATGCTCGACTCACTCTCTAGTCCAGCGCCCCGCCCCTGTCGTTCCCCCGCCCCCGCCCGCCGCCTCCACCCCGGTCGTTCCAGATCTGACCGCATCCGACCCCCTCGTTGAGATCCTGCGAGATTTGCTCGTGGAGGGGAAGACCAGACCACGTACGGCCGGTGTGGCGGCATCCTTGAAGGCAGACTTCCCCGACTACCTTCGCCCAGGTGGGTGGAAAGCGTTCCAGGACTACCTCAAGGACGCGGCGAAGGCGGGAGTGGTCCACTTTGAAGGGACCCCGACTGGCGGGCAGTGGGTTGCTCTGGAGAGTAAGTTCAAATGGACTGGGGATAGATGAAGCTGCATCTCAGTTGTGACACTTTCGCGCTTGGTCGCACTCTGAGAACGCGTCGGGACCCGGCAGAGCTCAGGAGGGCATATGCCCGGGACCTTTTCACAACCTTCTCCTGCCTGAGCTGAAAGCTTCTGTCCCCAGAGAAGGATAAGCGTTCGCGTATCCCTCTTTCGCACGCTCCGCATACAGCGAACAAGCCCCTCGCCCGCCGTTGTCGCAATGGCATCTCCACAAGTCTTGCGAAACCGTGCGCCCAACGAGCACGAGCAAGCGACGGGTTCCAAGTACGAGGTGCAAAAACAGAGATTGTACGCACCACTCCTCGCGAGGGTCGAAGTGCGCGGACACCTTCCCGACGTGACACCACGGCCCGCGGACGCACTTCCGTGCCCCCTCGTCCGAGCAAACGGTTACAATAAAAACATTCAGGCACCTACGCTCACTTCCTCATGCTGCGGTGAAGCTCCATTCAGTACAGATAGTAATGCGAGCGAGAGGCAGCGCAGGACGCCCGAACAGCGTCGCCGCCTCAGACATCGAGAGAGTTTGGTGTTAAGAATACCTTCCTTGAATTTAGGGCTACCATTGATCGGCTGTGCGCGACGTCTGAGGAGGGACCCTCGTCCGCCGTCGCACCGGGCAGCAGTCCCCTCCGCGCGCACCTCTGCACATCGGTCACCGACCAACGAGGACGTGTAACTCTGAAACACGAGACGAGTGATCCATCAGCAGCCCTCGCTTTAGCTCACCCCTTGTACCTGCGCCGGCCACTGCCCCCTTGATTGCCCACAGCCGCCCGCTAACGACCGTTGTTGAGATCCGTCCCCGCACCGCCGCCGTAACTCTCTCTCTCTTCTTCTCCACATCTTCAACCAAATCGTCCAACCATGTTTGCCTCGCACGTTGGGATCTCCAACCCAGCGCTCTTCGGATCCCTCGCGCCCGCTGCGCAGACCGACGCCACTGCGAAGTCCTACGACTACGTCGTCGCTGGAGGTCCGGCTGCCCCTCCTTGATGTCGCTTCGTTAGCTCATGCCCTTCTTAATTGTAGGGGGAACCGCAGGATGCGTCCTCGCCAGCAGGGTAAGCTCTCTCGCTACCCGCGCCGGAACCACTCGAGGGCAGCCCGCGAGCCTGATGTCCGCCACTGGGGAGCGCACGGACGACGGGCATCATCCGGCACAGCAGACGTCATCGTGATTGGGGCATAAGGCTGACCACCGATCACCACAGCTCTCCGAGGACCCGAGCGTCTCCGTCCTGCTCATCGAGGCGGGCGATGCAGACACCAAGCAGCTTATGTCACAAATTCCGGCAGGCTGGGTTCGTTGCTTACTTTTTGCAAGGCGAATGCTTCTAACTTTCGCATCTGCGCAGGGAAACCTTTTCAAGTGCGTTCCGCGTTCTGCCCCCCACTTCCCCACACGCCCGGCCGAGCTGATCGTCCGTTCGTGCAGGACGCCTGCCGAGTGGAACTTTGAGACGACTCCCCAGAAGTATGCGGCCGGAAGGAAGCTCTACCAGCCTCGTGGCAAGATGCTCGGTGGCTGCAGTGCCATCAAGTGCGCCGCTCTCGTCTCAATCGCCGCACAAAGCTGACACCTGGCGTCCGGCAGCGCTCAAATCTACCAGCAGTGCTCGCCTGAGGATTACGATGATGTGAGTTGGCTCCCATCCTTGGGCATATCAGGATGCTGATGCGTTCAGCACAGTGGGAGGCGAAGGGTGCGAAAGGCTGGGGGTCGGACGGCCTCAAGCCGTACTTCGCCAAGGCGGCAGGAACATACCCAGCTCAAGGCAAGATCCTTGAGAAATCGGTAAGATCTGTCTCATCAGCTCTTACTTCAACCAACTTATCTGGCCTTGCAAGGACACTAACGCCGAGGGCTTGTACAAGACTTCCTTCCCACCGACCAATGTCATCTCCCAGGCCTTCGTTGACAGTGGGGTGAGATTGCTCCAGTATATATCAAAGATTTTATTGCGCTGACAGTGGGCTTTTTTCAGCCAAGTCTTGGGGTCCCGGCTGTGACCGATTTCAACACCGGCAGTGACTCGAGCGCGTTTGGCGTGAGCTCCATCACCTCACGTTCATGTTTGACACTGGGCTGACGTAAAAATGTGAACGACTAGATCTCTCGCTTTCTCACCTCGTCCTCCGCTGGCGTTCGCACGACTGCATCAACAGCGTACCTACCTCCCGCGACGGTCAACTCGCGCAAGAACCTCTCCATTCTCACCCTCACCACCGTCACCCGCCTGCTTTTCTCCCCGAGCGACCCATCTCAGTGCATTGGTGTTGAAGTTGGTCAGAAGCAGGGCCCTGGAGCGCAGCGCTGGGACATCTTCGCCACGAACGACGTTGTCGTCTCGATGGGCGCGTTTGGGAGCCCGCAGCTCTTGCTGGCCAGCGGTATCGGAGCAAAGGAGGTGCTTGCCAAGTTCAAAGTTCCGGTCGTCAAGGAGATCCCCGGCGTTGGTCAAGGCCTCAAGGTGTGGCGCTTCCTGCGGGTGGCTCTCGCCAAGTCGCTGACTGAGTTCCGTTCTTAGGACCACGTTTTGAGCACAGTATCGTGGGAGGTCACTAAGGGATCCTCACTTCAGTTCCTCACCAGTCCCGTTGCTACTGTATGTCACTAATACTGTGGTGCTAGACGTCAAGTACTGAATCTCCGAACTTCGCAGCTCCCTCATCTGGCGAGATGGCTCTTCAACGGCACAGGACCCCTCTCCACCAATGTATGTATGTCCAGTGATCGGGAAAGATTCTCACTAAGTCGAGGCCCTTATAGGTTGCGGAAGCTGGACTCTTCGCTCGCTCCGACGACATCCCCGGGCAGATCTCGTCGGTGGCGAAGGGCGCGACGAACGCTTCTGGCCCCACCGCGCCCGACATCGAGGTTCTCAACGGTTGGTACAAAGATCACAGTCTGCGATTGACTCTCTACTAACTCAGTCTGACTTCTCTGCCAGCGCCGCTCTACTTCGTTCAGTGCGCCGGACATTTCCCTCCCTGTATAAAAGCGCCATTGACATTGAACCATGCAGCCATGGCATGGAGAAGCCGCCCACCGATGGAGGAAATGACTTCTTCACACTCGCTGCGGTCGTTCTCCGCCCGAAGAGCGTAGGATCCGTCACCCTCACCTCGAGTGATGTCTTCGACGCGCCCCTGATTGACCCCAACTACCTCTCGGACACGCTAGACCGCAAGGTGCGGACTCGAGCTGGCTCATAAGTTTCTGAATTACTTACCTTCCTTGCGTCAAGGTCATCCTCGAGGGCGTCAAGCTCATCCGCCGGTTCGCGAAAACGGAGCCGCTGCAGTCTTACCTCGTCAAGTCGGTCTCCCCAGTCGGCCTTGCGGACCTTGACGATGGGGGGCTCAGCAAGCACATCTCGGCAACGGCAGAGACGATCTACCACCCCGTCGGCACCTGCAAGATTGGTTCGTGGACATCCCTTCCTTGATGATCAGACCTGCTGACCTCTTTCACACGACAGGCAAGGAAAGTGCCGGAGGCGTCGTCGACTCCGACCTTCGCGTGCACGGGATCAAAGGACTCCGCGTCTGTGACGCTTCTGTGTTCCCGGATATCCCCTCAGGTCACCCAGCCGCCGCTGTGATTGCCGTCGCGGAGCGCTTCGCCGACGTGCTCAAGGGCGTCGTGGGAGGCAACTGAAGATAGGTTTTGAGGATTCTGGGGTAGGTTTCGGGGTATCTAGGTATCATGTAACACTACTCAGTGCCGTTCCGAAATCCGATCGTGACTTTCAGGCTCACCTCGCACGCCACCCATGGCTCTCGAGGCCTCACCCTTGCGCGTCGCTGAAGCCGTACCTTCTTCGCCGCTCCCAAGCTAAGGGATCACATGGAACGAAGGATTTTGTTCTCATCAGCGGCCCCTCTCCGCTGGTCCCCTCCATCCCCGCGACGTTCCGGTCCCAGTAGACGGCGCGGCTCCGAACGCGCGATGGCGGGACGACTCGCTTCTCGGGGCCCAACTCGCTATCCTCGTCCTCCTCGCTCTGGCAGGCTTCTTACTTGGGGATGCTTCTGGTTCCCAGAGTCTTCGAGGCGGCCATTTTTGCGTCTGGCTCCAAGTCGAGCTTCGACTTGACATCCTCCTCGCCGTCGGCGTCGCGCTCCTCGACCTTGGCCTTCTTGAAGGAAGTCTTCAAGCTGTTCAATCCGTGTCTGTTGTCCTCCGGCGGGCTTTCAAGCTGCGGGCGCTTGAGGCTGGGCGCGCGGTGGAGCTCTGGGAGGAGGGCAGGCAGGCTTGACGTCCTCTGGCTCCTCGAAGGGCGGTGTAGGAAAAGCGAGCTCCTCAGAAATTCATCGGAATATCGAGATCCATCTTCCTCAGCTGTGCCGAGTATGGGTGGGCGGCGAAGGATGGCGGGCAACTTTTGGCGTTCTTGAACCTGCGTTGGCGTTGCGCCCCCTTAAAATCGAGTCACGGCAGGGGTCCGTCCGTGGATTATTCAAAAGCTTGAGAATTTCGAGGTCTCGCGATCCTGCTGCTCAGAGAGCCTATCTCTACAGCACTCCAAGATATGCTGCGAGTCCGAGCGAGTGAGCGGTCGATTTGTCAACACGGCCGCGAGGGTGATCTGCCCCTAGCATCTTGATTCGATGATTCGATGAAGAAAATATTTACTTCCATTCAAATACACCTCCATTAAGCCAGCGCTACCCACTGAGCCCCGTCTGCCGGGCCCCCGAACTGAATGTGCCCCCGCGCGTGCGCGGCGGCGAGAAAGTCCTTGTACGATCCAAATCCCTTGAGGTACAGAGGATCATCCCGCTTCAGCTTTTCCGCAACGATCGAAGAGGGCGTTCGCGAGGCTCCTTTGTCGCGCTCCGCTTGCAGGAGTGCGACGAAGCGCGCGAAGGGCGGGAGCAATGGCTCGGGCGGCGGTGACGATGCTCCCTGAAATTCAAAGGTTGATATAAGCATCCCAGGAATAGAATAGCGTAATCCTCTCATGAGTTGAAGCTCACCTTCAGTGCGATCCATTCGGACCCCAACACGCCCTCCTTCTTTCCGAGCTCGACCAGCCCTGCGGCAGCTGCCGCCTTCGCGTACGAGTCGAACGTCGTGTAGAGGTTCGAGCGACGTGGTGCGAGAATTCCGCCGATCTGTGAGAAGAGTGGACGACTGCGCTGTTGGCTCTTGATCGCCGCGATGAGAGGGCCGAAGTCGGGCGTCTTCGAGACGGTCGAGGCAAGCGCGGTCGTAGTCAAACGGCGCGGAGCGATGGGTGGGGACTTGTCCGAGCTCGGTGGGGTGGAAGATGTGGTCGATGTTACCTGTCGTACTTAGGTGAGCTGGAAATCGTATCGTGTGCAAATCAGAGCGCCCCACGAGAATGGGAGGGGATGGTGCAGTGGCGGCCGCGGGTGTTCTCAAGCTGAATTCGGACTGCAGAGCAATGCATTCAGTCTCAAAAATTACGATTGGAAGGAATGTCGACGCACGCTCAGTTGGATCCACTCCTTCCGCGGCAAGTTCGTCCCACCGACGCCGACCTCGACGAGACCGAGGGCCACCGCCTGTTCCGCGCAGGGTCGAAACTGGAGGCGCCCGCCAACTTTCGACCAAACGTTTCTCTCGAACCAGTCGAGCACCGTGACGGGGTAGGCGGAGGCGTGAAGCGCTTGGACGAGGACGCGGCAGCCGGGCGGGATCCCCTCGAGGGGGAGCGCTGTTGGCTGATCGGAGGCGCACGAGTTCGAGGTCGAAGATGAAGAGTCCTGAGTAGGTGTTTCTTGATCCGAAGCTAACGGCGCTGGTCAGCAACCGCTAGCGAGGTGAAGGTGAGTGGATGACCTACCAAGTTCATTGCGCACGGGGTGGAAGGGACCGGTTGGATCGTGAGCTCGGAAAATGTGCTGATGAATCTACTGACAGGGAGTTGCAGCTCTCGTAGCTCTGTCGCCATGAAGGTCCCGGTCTGAAGCAGTGTGACCTTCCGCCGCCCGCCGACGCCGAGCTGTAGGACGGTGTGCGAGTAGCCGCCATCGTGCGCACCGCCTAGGAGGATATAGTCGGCGGTAGGTTTAAGGAATCTCAGGTGATCTGAAGTTGAAGTAGGTGATTAAAACGCAGGGGTGCAGGCCCTAGGACAGGCAAGGAGCTCACTTCTGAGTGCGAGGTCCGCCGCTTGATCGCCTTTTCGAGCGCTCCCGGTGTCGACCATGCTCATCGGGTATGCCGAGCGATTGAATCCTTCGGCGAAGCCTGCGAGGTTGCACTTGGGTCCGAGCACCGATTGAAGTCCTGGCAGGTTGCTGGTTGAAGCTGTGAGCTGACGAACGTACGGCGAGCTGGCGAGGTGCCTACAGGAAGATCTGGACAAATATACGGTGGTCGCCTTCCTCGCCGGTCTTCTCGACCACGAACTCCCAGATTCGCTCGTACAAGTCGTTCGCGGCTCGCCGGCCTCCATACTGCTTGTCACACAAGTACTTGTCCGCAAACTGTGAGGCGTGACTTAGCTCGGCTGAATCATGATGAGGTGAGGAGACGTACGATGTCGGCGTCCCCGTCGAGCAAGCAGATCACTGATGCTCCTCCTATCGCTGCCACGCTACTTCGAGGACGGGTGGGCGACCCTGGGCTCGGTGTGATCTCGTAGGCGCTTTAAGAGAGTGTGAGCTGTTGATGGAGGCATACAAGAGTCGAGAGTGCTGGTGGCAACTTTGAGCCTCCTTCGGGCCTCGGCGCTGCGCATGCAGTCCGAGCTCAAGTGCGCGTGGGGGCGGGGTCGAGGCCGGCGGCTTGGTTCAGCTCTGTTATGCTGGGCAAGAACTGTCAAAGGATGTTGGATTAAAGCCTTTACCGGTAGTCGTAAAAGTGAACAACTTGCGTCCCACGCGACATCGGCCGACTTACCTGCACTCAACTCCACTCTTCCCTGCACGATTCGATTTCCTTGGACGCACACCTCGCTCGATCTCAAGCCGAAAATACCCTGGCAGAGGTATTGAGATGCATCCTCTCTTGCGTATCAAGATCGTGCTTTTCGCCTTGACCGGTTGACCCCGCCTCTCGTGGTTCCGAGGCGTCGGGCCCGGACTCCGAAGACGTTCTGCTCTTCTCCTGGCTCGGCCTCTTCACCCTCTCTTTGTCCACCACTTCCACATGCGGCATTTATGTCTCTTACTGCTCCTACTAGGCCTCGCCTTGGCGGCACCAATGCTGGAGCAGGCGCCATTCGGCATTGCGGCGCGCAGCGAGGCAGCTTGTCTCGTCTCCAAGGGCGGCGATGAACCCTCTCGTCTGTACGTGTTCAACAAAGTGCTTCAAAAACTCGGCTAACGCGAAAGGGTCTACAGATGCACATTCAAGGAGCTGGTGGAGCAGGCGAAGCCGCCAGGGTGTTCGCTCAACCTTGCGGCGGGTTGGCTCGAGTCCGTGCTCTCTTTCGCCCCGGGAGGACCCAAGCGCTTACTTTCTTCCATGAGGAGGTGTAAAAGTCTTTATTCCAAGAACGCCTGGATACAAGAGGTGGCTGTGGCGTGTGATACACCCGCAGACGATCAAACACCGTGCGCCCCATCCACGCCTCGTTCGGGTTCACGTCGGCGAGCTGACCGGCTCCACCAGATGCTCGGCAGACAACATTGCGGATCTAGCTGAGCTCATGGGATGCAGCTACAATATCTACACTGGCGGGATAGAGTGAGTCGGGAGCGGTCTAGAAGAGAGTCGGGTCCGCGAAGCTGATGCAGGTTCTCAGATGCGAGTCTCCGCGGGTCAGGCTGGCGGCAATGCGAGCACAAAAGCACAGAGGTCGAAATGTGTCCGCACTTGGGTAGTACTGATGAATAGACCCTTGCATGTTCACGAATCACCAAGGAGTGGACACTGAATTTGATCGCACACTATTCGCTTGAGCCTACAGGATCCTTGAAAGAACTTAGAAGCCTGCTTCGGCGATCACATAGGCCATGACACCGGAAACTATTTCCCATTCTCATATAAAGCTGCTCGATGTTCGCATGGGTCCAAATGTGATGGAAGTGTGTCTGTGACGTGGCGACGACGAGTGTCTGTGGGTCGCGGGAAGGGAGGGGTGCGGAGGAAAGATCTTTGGTGATATCTGTGGACGCACTCGTCAGTAAAAAAAAAACAGCTGAGGGTGCGAGCTGCAAACAAGTACCAGGAGTAGGGAGCGAAACTCAGGCGGTCAGCGTCGGCGCCATCTCGACCGTGAATCCCCTCTTCCCGGTACCGACAGTAGGAGCTGCCTCGAAGATGATCCCTCGCTTATGGGTTTCCACCGTAAACCCGCGCTTCTCGACCGTGAAGTTTGGCGCGACGGCGTCGGTGGCGAGGGTCGCCTCGACCATGAACCTCTCCGCAAGCTCAGGGGTCCTCACGGCTTTGCCCACAGAAGCGAGTTTCTTGACCGTGAAGTCCCGCCTCTCAACGGTGAAGCCAGGATCACGACGAGCCTCAACGCCAGTCGGCTCACTCTCGACGGTGAACCTCTCTGCGAGGGAGGGGGTCGTTTCCACCGTGAAGCGCTCCACGACTTTGGCGGACGGGTCACGTTCGACCCTGAAGCTCCTTTCGACGGTGAAGTCCCGTTTCTCAACGGTGAAGCTGGGGTCGCGGCGCTCGAGGATGATGGTGGGGCGGGAGGTCTCGACGGTGAATGGGGCGGCGCAGGCAAGGGAGGTGAGCACCATCACGGACAGGTTGAGGTGGGTGGTGCAGCGCATTTTGTCTCTTCTTATGTGAGCTTGTGTGTCAGTGGCGGAAGGTGTGGTCAGTGGTCAGAACGGTGGCGGACAAACTGTTTGGAAGTGGCGTACGGGGCGTGGTTTGGGCGACTGGAGGCTGCTGCAAGATTTCTAGATTGTAGGTGTAAGATTAAAGAAGCAGGCGTGGTGGATCGGAGAAAGAGCGGTGGCCAGGCTAGGGAGTTTATAGGGAGCAGTCGCAGAGGCAGACCGACTCCCTGTGGCACCGCCCGATCAGTCGCCTCCGAGCATGCACGCGACGAATCCGTGCGAAGAGGAGGTTCGTGACTCGAGATATGCTGCGCCGACAGCCAGCTTGTCGCTCCTCAGCCTTGAGTCACACCCGGAGAGGCCGAGGACCGCCGGTGCTCGCGACAGGGAGCGGCGAAAGTGAGTGGGCGCTGCTTCGCCGGTCCGATGTAGACACGATCGTCGCCGAAATGACCGAAAGTTCAGAGTACGGCGGGGTGACCGAAGTTGACCCGGCTTGGCTGAGGGGGAGGCGTCGACCACAGCGGACCGAGTTGGACCAGCTCCGAGGAGGAGCGGACCGAAGGTTTGGCGCGCAGGCAGCTTCGCACCTAGAGCACCGAGCAGTAGTTCTAAAGGTTCGCCGAAAGAGTAGTGCCGAGTCGGCGAGCGAGCGCCGCTCTGGAGACTGCTGGCAGTGGTCCGGTCCGCCTTGTGCAAAACGGCGGGCGCAGCGCGACAGAAACTTCACAGCCACCGCCACCAGAATCTGCCTTCGAGCCCCTGTGGCGACTTCTTGGGCGGCAAACGTACCTACCGGAGATGTCGGCGGGACGAGGCGCTCGGACTGCGAGGAGACGCGGCGACGCGGCGAAGGGCTCTGGAGCGGCGGGTGTACGGCTGACGAGCGTTTTGCGCTACGGTGTGATGTCTCATAGACTCAGACTGAAGGTGTAGCCGGACGGCAAGGATGCTGCCGCGTCGGTCTTCGCGGGAGCCAACCTGAGCCTGCAGTTGGACGCGCCTGTTGTCTCGACTCGCTTCCGCTGCCGGACTAGGATCACCTCTTCGCGACTGGACGACTAGTTCGGCAGCAGTTCGGTGCGACGGTCGCTCGCTTGCTGTCCCAAAGTCACCTCCACGCGTAGCTCGCCGAGTCGCCGAGCTCGCCGTCGCCCGGACCGGCCCCACCGCACCTCTCCTTCGCACCCAAGACGATCGAGATGGCACCGCCCGAGCGCGCCTCGATCGCGCCCAGCCTTCCCGCTGAGCCCTACTCGCGCCAACCGTGGAAAGGCGCGCCATGTCGCTCACGCTCTGGCCGCACTGTGCTGACCCGGCCTGATCCAGCGCTCTACATCCTGCACCGGCTACTATCAACGCTCGCGCTGCAGCCACTGTGGTTGATTCTCCACTTCAGTCCTTGGTCGTTCTTCCCCCGCGCGTGGACGCTCCGCGAAACGCTCACGATCCGCTCGCTGCGGCGCGTCGCGTTCATCCTCTCCCGCACCGACATGAAGGTCCTCCAGCGCGACCTCACCGTTCTACCCGACAACAAGACGCTCAAGGAGACTCGGGCGATTTGGATCCCCCCGGCGGGCGAGGAGTGGCTCAAGGACGTCGGCAGGAGCGACGAGGTCGCGACGGTCAGGATTCCGGGCTACGTCTGGGGCAAGGGCAGGGAAGACGTGGGTGAGATGCACGTCGGATACGGTGAGAGCGTATGCTTGTTCCTGCACGGGGGCGGGCTTGCCGTCGGGAGCGCGCACGAGTCGGACCTCACCGCCAGTACGTTGCCATTCTGCTTCTTTTTCCGAGTAGGGATAAAGTAGGTGCTCACTAGCTTCCTGTTTCCACTCAGCAATCCCGCGCAGAATTCTCGCGCTCACACCCATCTCGCACGTCCTTTCCGTCGACTACCGCAAAGTCCAATCGGCGCCCTTCCCGGCCGCGCTGCTCGACTGCCTGAGCGTGTACATCTACCTCACGATACAGTGCAGCGTGCAGCCATCGCAAATCCTCCTCGCGGGCGACAGCGCAGGCGGGCACCTCGTCCTCGCGCTTGCGCGCTACCTCCGCGACGGCGACTTCGCGCTGCCGAAAGCGATGCTCCTGTTCTCGCCCTGGGTTGACATGAGCAAGGACGCCGCACCGAAGCTGTACCGATTCAAGCACGTCAACACGGACGTCGACTTTCTCAACGTGCACGCCGTTCGTGCCGCCGTTCGCTGCTCTGTCGGGACTGCGCTGACCCGCCGCCCGCTCACAGCTCCAGCCTTACATCTCCTCCCGCCTGATTGGAACCTCATCAATCTCCCTTCTCGACGGCCCCTACCTGTCCCCAGCCGCTTCGACCCTCGCAGCGTCGCCGACGCTCTTCGCCGGCTTCCCACCAGCCTTCGTCACCTCGGGCTCGAAGGAGGTCCTCATCGAGCAGATCCGCGAGGTCGTCAAGCGCCTCAAACTGGGTGGCGTAAACGTTGGTCAGTCTGCGCTGTCGGCTGTACGGGGGTGAAACGGAGGGCGCTGACGAGTCGAGGGCAGTGTACGACGAGCAGCCGGACGCGGTGCACGACTATGAGATCTCGGACTGGTTCCAGCCGAAGATGCGCGAGCGGATCTGGGCGAAAGCGGCGGGCTGGGTGGGGGCCCGGTTTACGAAATGAGGACCTGGTTAGCCACGAAGCTCCCTTGGGAGTCCGGCTGCGAGACTGGATCTTGAGTCGGCGAGCTCGGAGAGTGGGCGATCTGATCTCACGTCGGCCAAAAGCGAGCTCGGAGAGTCGGAGAGTCGGAGACGCTGACACTCTGGGGGTGACGGGCGACACTGCGAGCGACGGCCTACAGGCCACGTCGGCTCTTCTACACCATCTCGCTCTCTTCCAGCTTCCACCCCATCATCACCAGCAACAACTATGCCTACGCTCTTCTGGCCCATGCAGATCGGTGACATCACCCTCAAGCATCGTATCGCCCTCGCTCCGCTCACGAGGTTGCGAGCGCAAGCGGACCTGACGCCTAGTGGTACGAGATTCGCGACGTGTACCGAGAAGCACCATCTCACGACGCTCAGTCAATGAAGATGCCGCGATCGCATACTACAGACAGCGCGCGTCCACGCCGGGAACACTCCTCAAGGCCTCATCGCGGAAGGCACCTTCATCGCACCCCACGCCACTGGCGTGCCGAACTTCCCCATGATCTACTCTCAGGCCCAGGTTGATGGATGGCGAAAAATCGTCAGCGCCGTTCACGAGCGGGAGTCCTTCATGTTCCTACAGCTTGTCACCCTGGGCCGTGGCGCGATGCCGGCCTTCCTCGGCAGCGGTTTCGACGTCGTGAGCGCGTCGGACATTCCGATGGAGGGTGGCGCGGTCCCTCGGCCGTTAAGCATCGAAGAGGTCAGAATGTACGCTGAAGACTACGTCAAGGTGTCGAGGATCTTTGTCCACGAGTTGCAGGGAGATGGAGTCGAGGTGCACGTCGCCCACGGCGACCTGCCCGAGCAGTTCCTCAGCACCAGGTCGAACGCGCGCACGGACTCCTACGGCGGCTCCGTCCAGAACAGATCAAGGTTCACGCTCGAAGTTCTGGACGCAATAGTCCAGGCGGTCGGGGCGAAGCGGGTCGGGATTCGCTTCGCGCCGTTTTCGACCTACGCCGGTACGCACCTTCCCGACTCTATGTATGCGCGATTAGAGCTGAGATTGATCTACCAAATGTCAAGATGCCACTCTCAGACATCATCGAGACTTTCACCTATCTCGTTAAGACGATCAAGACGGCGCATCCAGACCTGGCGTACCTGCACGTCGTCGAGCCTCGCATGGCCGCCGCGGAGGAGCGAGACTCGGCGCAGGGCGAGTCTGGACTTCCTCGTGAGCTTCTTGTGATCCGAATGCACCTTTCAGACTGATGTACTCAGACCAGTACAACATTTGGGCGCCGAAGCCGATCCTAGTCGCGGGTGGCCTCACGCCGGAGAGCGCGACGACGTTGTCGCAGGAGCACGCCAACGCAGTCACTGTCTTTGGCAGGCTGTTCATATCGAACTTAAATGTGTTCACATTATTCCCATTGTCGAGACTGACGGCTGCCATACAGCCTGACCTCCCGCTTCGGATTCAGAACGGAATCGCGTTGATGACACCCGATCGCAACGTACTATGTTCCCGGGCCCGACAACGTCAAAGGAGAGCTCCAGGTCCCGCAAAAGTCTTCAATTTGTCTGATAAGCCACACCTAAGGCTACACGGACTACACCTTTGCCACTGGCCAGTGACGGCCTTCGTACCTCCAGCGCGCACCAAATTAGGAGTTCAGCATTGCTATCAGCAAGGAAAGGAATGCGAAAGATCGTCTTGGCTATTCACGAAGGATGATGCTTTCGTCTGGTGGTTCTTGCTGAGCTCTGCGGTGGCGACACGAGGGGCTGTGAAATCAGGACAGCTACAGGTCTCGCAAAATAGGAAACATTCTTTGTACGGAAAAATTGGGGGCTCAGCAACTTCTGCACGCCTCACCCGTGCGCTCGACGACCGCATTCACTACTCGCGCCGGGCCAGAGAGCCGTCGAGATGGAGGTGCTGCGGGAAGCAAAAACT
>ERZ1463038.73-NODE-73-length-25772-cov-17.403857_pt1 | contig 25772 bp, 40 predicted proteins | sample MGYA00564479_ERZ1463038 | MGnify/ENA primary metagenome ERZ1463038 (study PRJEB39244, sample SAMEA3635134) | Helicobacter pylori | study: EMG produced TPA metagenomics assembly of PRJEB11511 data set (Assembly of a 5300-year-old Helicobacter pylori...
AAGGAGAGAACGTGGAGAGCTTCAAGGAGCTCGTCCGCGCCGACGGCGAGGCGTGAGACGCCGTCCTCCAGCGCGCGACGGCCGAGCGATGGCTGCAGTAGCGCGAGGCCCTCCACTGCATATACACGGACACTATACATGCAGCTCATCTCGGCTCTGTTTCCACCACGGCCTGCCGACCTCCCCAAGCTGGTTCTCTTCTCGCGTGATCGCAACAGCGCACCACTCGGCAGGCGCCGAGCACTCTTTCAGATTCGGAAGGGTTCGGAACATCCGCTCATTCTCACCTAAACAGTCCGAATCGGCGATGCGTGGGAACGCTGGTATTAAAGGCAACGATCCAAGCGTGATGGGGACAAGTGGGACGGCGCTCCTTTGGCGGGGGTAAAACCTACTTGGTCGCCAGAGGGGAAGGAGCGAAACAAAACAGTGGGAAGACGAATCGCGGCCAGGTCCAGTGCGAGACGTCGGGGATTTCGCTGAAGAGCCCTGCCGTGATCCTGCCCAGGTCGAGTCGAGTCAGCCGACGCCCACCCACGCAGAGAGCTGACCCACCAAGTTCTCCCCACAGTGAAATATCCAATCACCACGAGCCAGAAGAACGTCCACGCTCTGCCGAAAGGGCCTTCGACCTTCCGACCGGTGATGCGCGTGAACGCTCGCTCGAGGAGAATGGCGACGCCCTGGAGCAAGAAGAAGATTGTGGCTCCCCACTGGAGGAGAAATGTCTCTGGCGATTCGAGAGTTGGGATTCCGGCCGTTGACCAGTAGATGGCTGCCGGCGACAGATCGGCGCAAGTCCGCGGGCAGGCCAGAAACCGTGAGCGACGCACCTTCCTCGTGGAGCCATGCGCTGACTCCAAAAATCACCAAGACGCTGAGATCGCTCGCAAGCCTCTCTGAGCCGCCAAGCTCTCGCACGATCCACGTCGTTGGGTCGCCCCCGATGACCTGGAACGGTCGACGGAGGAAGGCGTGCCAGCCCTGTCCCCAGAACAGCGTCACGCTGCGGAACGAGTCGGTCCAGGTGCGATAGAAGGCGATGCGGTACTGCCGAGGGTCGAAAGGTGCGATGAACGGGAGGGTAGATGCGAGGAGAGAGACGATCAGGAAGTACGAATAGATGATGGTGAAGCCGTATTTGATGGTCATGCCGAGGGTGACTTGTAGGACCAGGTCAGAAAGGATGGGTTAGTGGGACTGAGGGATTAAGAGAGTGATCGAGTGGAGAAAGGCGATCCGGGAAGTCGGCGGCGCCGTCATGATAAAGCCGCAAACGAGCACGACCGCGTGCGACCAAGCCAGGTCGAGGAAGCGCAGCTTTACGAAGGTCGGGAATGGTGTGGTAGGTCCAGCCATGTCACGAAGTACCTTGGTGGAGGGCCCGAAGGCGTATCCAGTCCCGCGCATCGACGTGAAGAGGTGGAGCGCTGCGAGGACGACGTCGAGGGGCGAGGCGGTGGCGGCCACCTCCGCTTGGACGGCCTCGAGTCGTGCGTGATCCTTCCGAAGAGGTATCTTGGCCTCCTCGGCGTCCTTTAGGGCTACCTCGAGGTCCGAGTCGACTCCGATCCAGACGTAAGGCGTCCGGTGGGCGACGAGGCCCCACTCCAAGGTCGCCCAGATGGCGTACGCTGCGCCAATTCCCAGCTAAGAGTACTTCAGTGAAACTTATGGATCAAAGGTGCACCAAACTGACGAAGAAGTTGGGCAGGACACAGTCTTGGCGAGGCTCCCAGCCGTGCTTAAGTGTCGCCGAGAAAGCGTACTTGAGAGTGGGAAGCACGAGGCTCGCTCGAAGTGGTCTTGACAAGTAGTTGAGAAACACTGGGTGCAACAGTAGGCACTGAAAGAAGAGCGGTGGGACGAATGCGAAGCTGCGCCGATCGCCGACAGGGTCAGCTTCGCGCCACTCTTTCCTCGTCCCAGTCTCCCTTCCGCTCCGGCCATATCCGCAAAAGTGGACAGTCGCCGGTTGCGTCGCTACCAACCGCTGCTTCATCCCGTCGCGGGCAGAGTCTTGCAACACGCCCGGCCTCCTCCGCCCCTCCGCGGACTGCGACGGCAGCGAGAGTCGAAGGTGGAAGGCTTACAACGCGAGGTGAGGGGGCGTGAGCTCCATCACCGATGCTCAAGCCGAAGGATTCGTCAATTCTACGACGGGAGAAGAACCACTGGCGGGCGTGACGGCAAGTGCATGGGGAGGCGATGCGAGTCCGAGCGCAGCGACTGCCTCCTGCAGCTGGGAAACGCATGTCTATACCTGTATATAACGACGCATCCAGCAAGATCTATCCTTTGAGTCTTGTCGTTCAGAGTGTGAGTCGCAATGAATACAGCGCTGCACGTGTTGTAGGGGCACCGTCTCTCGCCGGTCGTCATTTAACCACTGCTGGCGGGGCGACAGGCTTGAACTGGCGGCCGGTCGCCGGGACCTACGTTCTAAGGTACTCTTAGTGGCACGATCTGTGATAAAAATCAGACGTGAGTGCTTCAGGTTCGTACCCCTCCGCTCAGACGAGCCCATCCTACGCTCGATAGCTCCGGTCGCGTGAAACGACGCCGAGGCTCACATCAATCGCGACGGGAGATCCAAGATTGTGGTCCAGCACATGGAGACACTGTTCAGTCTCTATCCTCGGTTTTTTTTTTCCGCGTTGTTAAGAAGCAAGAAAGGTTGTAAGTGCGTCCTGCCTCGCAAACGTAAACAGCTCGTCGCCGAGGATCTCGTCGCCGACGCTCCTCGTCCGTAGACCCGCTTCAGCCGTATACCCGTATCAGTAACAATTAGTCCGAAAACTAGTCGTCTCCCTCAAGAGAAATCCGAGGAAATCCCTCCGCGCTCAACCACGCGGATCTCGGCTCGCAGCTCGCGGCTGGGGAGGTGAAGTGGGCGCAGACGCAGGTGACATCGAGCAAGAAAGATCGTTAATTGTAGTTAGACGAAGTTTCGCCATGGTTGCAAGCGACGTTCTGAAATTTAGAACGCGAGGCGGCTCCGTCACTGGGTCTGGGGCTTGGCTCGGGAGACGCGGATGAGCATTTGCTGAGCTCCGTGCACTTGAATTGCGGAACGAATTAGGAAGCAATAAGCTACGAAGATTCGTGTTCTACGTTTGGTGTGCTAAGCGGGAGAGGGTGAACACAAGGAGAGGGCGAACGTGCGTCGGGTGGAGCGTGCGAGTACTCAAGCTGCTGAAAGTAAAAAAGTAGTGTCAAGCTGAGGAAGAGGCTTCAGAGGTCTTCAGACCAATCCTCCAAGTGCCATCAACTGCTTAGGCTCCTCACGCACCGGAAATCAGACGCTTCGCCTCACGGAGCGGCAAGATGGAGCGCGAACACACTGGAAAGGGCATAAGACACATCCAGACTCACTTATGAGCAGCGTAGGCTGGAACAGCAACTTGATCACGTCCATTTTGGGAGCGGTGCCTCGATCGCGGCCCCCCTCCGCCAAGGGAAGCCCGTACGCACGGAGCGCACAGTACTGTCCTGCTCCGCGAGCGGGGGGTTTGCTCCTTGATCTCTCTCTCATTCGATTCGTTGAAGCTGTTACCCGTGAGCCAGCAGCAGGATGGTGCATCGCTTGTGACTTGTGTATCCCGAACTCGAACGTTGACGCGCGTGCTCCAGTTCCACTCGTCCAGAAAGAAGGTGGGAAAGGTGTACAGGGACAGTTTGAGTCTTACATGTGTCTGATTGGGAGCTACTTACAGCCTGGACTTGCGGACTATGGGGAGAGCGTACCGTACGACGCCACCGAGCAGCAGATCCCGCTCTCCCCGTCCTCCGAGAAGGACCTCACTCGCGGGGCGCACCCGGGAGACGAAAAACGTCGCAGCTTCTCCGAGTACCAGCGTGCGACCAGGCTCGACTTTGTACTTCGCGTTGTGCTCCCGAGCCTCGCGTCGCCGATCATCCTTGCCGGGTGCGTCTCCTTCCAGTCTCGGCCAGCGTTGTAGCTCACCCCTGGAAAACGCAGCGCCTGGCTCGCTGCTATACTCTTTCAGAAGGAGCGTGATGCTAGTACCCCCTTCACGACGTTCGCCACTCACCATGCTCAGTACCTCACGTTTATCCTCACCGCCGCCTCGACCTGGTGAGCAGGCACAAACAGTCGTACTGAGCTGGTGATCTGACTCCTATGTGAAAGTCTCGCCGGCCTCGTCGGATGGTCCTTCGGGTCCGCCGTCGCGTACCTGCTCAGCAAGCGCATGGTCTCGCGCTCGGTGCGCCTCGCGACGCTCCAGACCTGGGTCAACCTCGCGACCCTCAAGCGAGACCGTCTCACCTTCGTTGGTTGGAGCATCAGAGGAATCCTCTCCACCGTCATGGTCACCGTCCTCCTGGCGTTGACAACGTCCGGCTTTACGACGCTCTTGACTCGTATGCGCTATCGTTTCCCTGCATGACAACTACCCCAGCTGATGAAAATGGTGCTATCAGCGCGAGTGCTTAAGAAAGAGTACGCATCTATGTCAGACGCCCAAGAGATCGACCTCACCAGCACGGCGTTCGATGCCTTGTCCGCGGCGACATTATATCCCTACGACTGCAGCTACTGGCCAGACTCCCGCGGACTCACGACCCAGGGCTGTCCGTTCAGCTCCGCGCTTCCCGCACTCCTTCTGAGCGGGCGCGCTGCCGTCGACTCCTGGGTGCAGATCGACGTCGCGACGTTCAACCGCCTCGGCACCCTTGTCACGGACGGCAGGATCGGAGGTGTTATTCCGTTCACCTCGATCGGGAGCTCGCCAGATCTCCTCAATACTCTTAACTCATTTGACCTCATGGGAAGAGCACCATCCTCCTTTTCAACATCAACGTCCGTCTTCAACATCTCGCAGGTGCTGCAGGGGTCCACGGCGCAAGTGTCCTGCACCTGGGACACCTCCTCCCAGCTCAAGGCGACCAGGAGAGATAGCTCGATTCCACAAACGTCCCTCGTATCCACATCGCTCTTGTGTGATCCTCAGCGGGCAAACACTGCTCAAGTTGTCGGTGATCTGAGCGCATTTGCGGGACTCTGTGCCGAGGGGAACAGCACTTGGACACTCTACGTTGTACTGAACGGCGATGTAGGTCTAAAAACCATACGCGAAGGAGGAATTTCAACACTGATACTCAATGGGTTGCACAGTATGCGAAACAGCCGAGCGGGACTCAAGAGTTTCTCACGGTTCGTCCCCAAATCCTCACGGTTGGGCTGGGAAGGTCTGGAATGAGGCATGGTTGACTCTATTCACTTCTAGTGCACGATACGTCCCGAGATAATTTTCAACAACGCCACCTTTTTCTCCGGGCGAAACTCTACCACTTTGTCGCGGCATCCGACATCGCTGGAGTCGTCGGCTCCGCACACGGAAGCACTTCAGACTTTCCTCGCCACCACTATCAGAGGCCTCAGTTTCTTCCTCCAGAGCAGTCAGTCTCAGTACATCAACCTGGTCATGGAGTTCCTGAATGGCGTGTTCATCGCCTATCCATCTATTGATCGACTCATCTTGTGGGAGCAATTTTTGGTTGGTATCATTGAACTTGTGAGAATCCACGACCAGTATAAAGTACTTGCTCATCGTTGGTACACAGAATGGATCGCACCTTCGGCACGCCTGGGAGGACATCGCGTTGAAGCCGGAGTCGCGCACACTCAACCCGGCGTTCAACACCTCGTCTGTCTTCCGTGACGTCCCCATCACCGTATCGTACGAGTCCTTCGGCTGGAAGACCAACTCCTGGATCAACTATCTCTCCCGTGCGTGCCGCCTTGCACTTTCCTCCCCTCCGCGCTGACTCCGCCGCCGACAGTCGTCCCGCTCACGCTCCTCACCCTCGCCGCCATCACACTCAACATCATCGCCGCCTTCACGCCCGTCGAACTCCCCTCGTTCGACCCAACCGACCTCGGCGCGCTCGTCCTCGCGTCCGGCCGAGGCGACCTGCACCACCTCGATGCGAACGCGGACGGCGCGATGGGCGACGACGCGCACATGCACGAGACAAAGGTCCGGTTCGCGACCAGCGGGGACTCTTCGAAGCCGTGGGGCATCGTTTTGCGTGGGGATTGAGGTAGTAGGGGATCCCCTGGTCCGCGTTGAGGGTTGGAATCAAGCCGGCGAGTTGGTTTCAACCTCGGGTGCTCCCTATCAGGCTGGTGCTCGGATTTGTGACACTGGCCGCTAGTCGTACATCAGTATCTCAAAAAGAAAGTATGGGCCCAGGTCAAAGCCGGTGCGAAAGCGTACGGTTAAGATCAATTCGCCATCGACGGACGCTGCCAGTGGCTTCGCGAGGAGTAAACCCGGTGCGCTCGCGATTGAATCCCATTAATGGTCTTAAGCGAGTCGATATTGCCTCCAATTCTTCAGGCGCCTAGCACCCTGTCGCCAGCCATAGCGGACGAAAGGCACGCCGAACGTCCCGGCTGCGCCGAGCGCTCCTTCCACCTCGTCGAGGTGCGCCGGTTCATCACCATAACACACGCCCTCCTGCACGTCCGCCAGCCGTCGAAGCGCTTCAGACCACATGATTCTTACATCCTGATGACCGCCTGCCCGCGCCCGCACGTCCCGACCCCACACGGACCACTGCCAACGCAGGCCCTCCCGCAGCCAGCAGAGCGCAGCGGATCAGGCGCTGCCGAGACAGCAAGGGGAGGTCGAACTGTGAGTAAGAGACGAAGCTGTTGGTGCGGAAGGACTTGCGGGTAGCTGGTTCGGAGGAGGGCGGCGCATGGGGACCGGCCCTAGGCTATCGCGCGTCGAGCCGAGCCACTGGCACGGATGCGTCAGCAGGTCCTCACCGTACTCGAGTCTCTCTCGTACGGGCAGGTGGGTCTCAAAGTCTGCGTGCAAGGGACCACCGCGCTGAACCTCGTATCCTCACATAGATCACCTCTTCTACGGACCCTAAGCCCTGTAAAACGTCCTCTCGACCACACTCGTACTCGCTCGAACCCTCTCACTGTGATCTCATGCCCCTTTACCGGCTTCACTGGCACTCGAAGCGCTCCTCGCGGCCTTCTCGGACAACCCCCCACCGCCGGGCCGTAACCTCGCGCTCATGCCAGGGCTTGAGCGTTGCCTCGTATTTGGTCGTGATGTAAGCATCGTAGCTATGTGGCGTTGCAAGAGGGCTGGTTCGAGCGCAGGCAACAGGGCGGCTTGGGCAACAGGGCGGCTTGGGCCGAGCGTCGAGGAGACGTTGCTCAAGCTGCTGGAGCGGGTGTGGATGGCCGTTGATGGCGATGAGCAGGTACCGGGATATATGTTGGCTCTTTAAGTCGTGCTTCGACCGAGATCTGTGCTCCCACTTGACTGGTGGCGCTTCGTCGACTGCCGACCCGACCTCGCCGACAGGACGACCGACGAGCGATCAATGCCAGACCGTCTGCACACTTGCCCTCAGCCGAAAACTCTCACTTTTCTCAAGTGCATATCGAAAGACGAACCGACGGCGCCCAGCGGTCTCCAACAACGCGCGATCAACATCTGGAGCGGAAGATGGAGACGGCGTACGGAGCTGCGGGAGGATCGCTTGCACGGTCCACCCCACGCTCTTCACACCTTGTTTCTCCCGCTTGCATCTCTACTCACCTCTCATCTACTTCATTCTCACCCACACTTGCCACCAGCTCTCTCAACCGGCCCCACCCCGAGCGGCTCGTCCAGCGCCTCCCCGGACACAAGAGCACCCGACGCACACCTATCGCACGTTGCGCAAGGCTCATCTCGGCGCTCGATTTTGCCACCGCATCTCTCACGCCCACCGTCACACACCCAAGTCCCGATCCCTGAACTGCCCCGTACTCCCGCCGACCCCTTTATCAGTGCTTCTCCAGGCCAGCTGCTCTGTCCGGTCGCACTCACCGAGTGCCTCGAGTACCACATCAGCGTCTCGGTCTACCTCGCCACACCGCCGCCGCCCGGGCCGCTTGTCACCCGCATACAGGCCTGAGACGCTTCACCCAAATCCAGATTCACCTCGCATCACAATTTTCTTTAGGATACCTATATCTGGGCCACCCGGACACCATCACGTCTGCTCATCTCCCCGCTCCCCCACCTCCCGGCCGTTGTCAAAACCCCGTCGCCAGGAGTTGGCGCTCCAAAGAGACCACCAGCATCGGAGCAAGGCACTTCTACACTCATCGAGACGCATCCGATCGGATTGCCCCTACACCCCCTCGAGTGCAACAGCGGTTCACCATCGCGGAGGAGCTCGAGCCCGCAGTGAAGGAGCAGATCATGGACGAGGCGCCGGTGCAATGGGGTGGGCTGAGCGAGGAGGTTTAAGATGAGTGAGTTGTGCTTGAGGCGCAGACTAGGTCTATGTGGCGATGATGTACTGTACAACGACCGCCTGTTCGATCTTTTCTCACGCAGCTCCGCCACACACTGACATCTTTCTTTCAGGTTCTACCTCGTGGGAAATATTCTCAACATCACATGCAACTCGCTGGGCATGTTCCTCGCCGGTCGTGTCCTTTGCGGGTGGGGATCCTGTACGTCTGATCGCGCTGCTGACTGCCGGTGGTCCTGCTGACAGTCGCTCCTCACCCAGATGGCTTCCTTTACTCTTCTGTGAGTTTTTATGCTAAGTGATGGGACTGTACTAGACTTACTGAAACCGATTCACAGTCCATCTACATCATGGAGCAGGCCCCCGCAAAGTCCCGAGGCCTGCTCTCCACCGCCGCGAACGGCCTCGCGATGGAAGTCGGCTACATCCTTGGGGGATGGTTTTCCGTCCTTTACAACGATCTCGCCGAGTCGAGTCCGTCCACCTGGAGCTGGCGTCTTCCCGTGAGTTATACTCATTCAGAATCAGTTACTCGTGCTCACCGTCGCTACGACCAGTTTGTCATCAACTTGATCCCCTGCATTGCGCTGCTTGCCGCGTATCCGTGGATTCCCGAGTCGGCGAGGTGGCTCGTGGCTGTCGGCGGATCCGAGGAGGCGTTGGAGGTGCTCGAGTCCCTGCACGGGTCGTCCAAGAACAGGGACCAATCTTTCGCGGAGGCGGAGCACTTCCATATCGTCAGACAGGCGAGTGTCATTCCGACTTTATCATCGCACCAATGAGCTGACACGAGTCTCCTTTGCCAACAGCACGCCATCGACCGCACACTTCCGTTTGTCCGCTTCCTTGCGCTGGATCTCGCCGTATCTCACATTATCTCTGCACAGTACATCGTGGGTTTCCATGTTTACTACCTACGCCAATTCAGTGGGGTTTCTTGGTAAGCAGTACCGAATGAGCGCCCAGTGACCGTACCGCTAACAAAAAAAGCACCCCAAAGCTTGTCGGCGCGTACTTCCTTGCGAGTGAGCTTTGATTGGATCCCCCAAGACCGCGAGGATGCACGCTGATACCGCATCGCCGCAGCTTACGGCCCGCAGCTCTTCGGCGCCTTTGGCTTCAGCACCCGAAAGTCGCTGTGAGTTCTGGTAGTCGAAGATTGAGAAAAGTCGGAAATCTGACCCTGACCCGTCCGACAGCATCTACCAAGCAGCCACTCTTACGCTCCTCATCGTCAACTGGGTCTCTGGACCTCTCAATGATTGCTACGGTCGCAAGCCTTTCCTCGGTACGTACGAGGCCATTGCAGTTATTGGAGCCACACCAACTGAAGTCTACAGTCTTTGGCCTCGCTGGAGAGGTCGTCGTGCTCTGCATCCTTTGCGCGCTCTCCAAATTCTACGGCGACGGACAGCACCCAAGTGAGACTCGAACTTCCCAAATGTACGAGTGCTCCACACTAGCTTTTCACCCGCGTTCTTCCAGTGGGAGCGAGCGCTTTTGTTGGCATCTACCTGTTCAACAAGGTCGTCGTCGCCATTACCGAGCCCGCCGTCTACCTGATGGCCGCCGAGTTGTTCCCGTCCCACGGTGTTTCGATCTTTCGGATTCCTTGCCATCACCAACACCTGGGTGCGTTCATTGGTACCTGGCCCAAGCTCATCTGCTCACCATCATGGATCCGCGCAGGTTCTCCAAACGACCAGGGTGAGTTGGTAACACCTCCCTGGTGACTCGAAGCACTCGCTGACCTCCTTAAAACGACTCAGCATACCTCCTCTTCATCTGCATCTCGGCCGTCAACGTCGTCCTGTTCGTGTGGCTGCTCCCCGAGGTTTGTCTCAACTGGCGGGGCGCATTTAAGACTTGAACCCCACTGACATGGCAACCCGCACAGACTAAAGGCGTGGCATTGGAGGACATGGCCAAGCTCTTCGGCGAGGAGGACCAGGTTGTACACGACGTCGAGGCTCCAGGGTTCGTCCCGGCGGAGAAGTAAAGGGTGTGAAGCTCGTCTACCAGCGATAGATCGGTGTGCCGTCCAATGAAGAAAAGCATGTTATGTAAAGGTTAAAGCTTGAGCTTCCCGACCTTTGTGGCTGCGAGAGAGTCGGAGCCAAATACTTAGCGACGTAAAGCCACTCTCGTCCAACTCCGATATCAAACTACCAGTATCCTCGTCGTGCCCCTTGTTCAGCTCCCTCCGCTCCCTCCGTCCGCCACTCGCGCGCCTCGGCGTCGGTGAGCCCGCCTTGCCCGTCTGGTCCGTAGGTCCACGATTGGGCAGGCGCGCCGTGCCGGCCCCTTCCGTCGCAAGCTGGATCTGAAAGCCCTCGCGCTCTTCGTCGTCGGCGGCGCTGAGGTCGGGCGAGACGTGCTTAAGCAGACTTGACGACCGCGGTTGGGCGAAATGCACAGATACGATGAACACCTCGAGCTTCTTGGCTGGCGGAGGGGTCGCCGCGAAGCAGGCGCGAGGGAGCGGTCGGACTGGTGGCGGGGCAGAGAGCGAGAACACGGGGACGCGGATAGAGAATATTGAGCGGCTGGAGGTAGAAGCTGCGAGACATGTAAGGCGTTAGCTTTGCGCTCTCGGCGACGACGGCATGCTCATGGGTCGAGGCTTGTGGGGCGTACTGACGCCTGCGCGAGTCGAAGCCTCGAGCGCTTGCCCAGACAGCAGCAGGCGTCGACAGACATGCCAATCACCTTTCGTCGCTGGGGATTGGCCCAGGAGCCCAGCTGACACTCGGGCGCGGATATGAGTCGAGCGAGCACGCCGACCTGCACAGCTCAGCTTGCCCGCCCACGTCACGTTCCCGCGGACGACCCGGATCCTCCTACTGTTCCCTAGCATCGTTTTCCCCATATGAAGCCCGTGAAGTGGCCGCGGTCCTGCTCAAGCCGTCACCCGCGTTGACCGCGCGGTCCGACGCTTTCCCAGCATTCCAGCCACCAAAGTACGCGCGACAGACTCACTCTGTACGAACGCGAGGTTTGCGATACTGACAATGCCGACGGTGTCGGTAAGCGAGGCGAGGCTCGAGGGCGCGGCGCTGAGGATGACGCAAGCGCGTGATTGGAGAGCGGGGGTGGTGAAGCTCGGGCGTTACGGCGGATCGACGGGTCGGGCCATGGCGGCTAGAGAGTGTGAGTGAGCTGAGCCGAGACGAGCGTTCGAAGCGGGTTGTGGACTGAGCAGGCGACGTCGCCGATAGCAGCGGCGAGCATCTGTGAATGAAACGCACGCCCGACGTCCCGGCTAGGCCGAGCTCACTTCCACCTTGGCGCGGTCGTCTCCAAACCGCCTCAACACGCGTCTTCCGAGGCCCGTACTGCACAAATACCGCCTGCTCCTGCCAGCCTCCTACGTATCCCAATTCGACCACGTTCGGGCGAGCGCTCTACCGACGCGCTGACTGCTCACGCTCAGGCTCGCGCTTCTCCGTCTTCTCCCACCTCGCCTCGCTTCGTCACTCGCCTCTCGACTGCAATGCACACTACGGTTCCGGAAGAATGGTGGACTCGAGGCATCTTTCGCTCCACCGGCGGGGAGGCCGGGCTTCGGAAGCTGTGCAAAGTGCGCGTTGCGGCACACTGGCCCGAAGGGGGCGTAAGCGCTGATCCCGGTCCACGGCAAGCGCAATTGTGAAAGGGGGCTTGGTCACTGGTCTTCTACCGTACACTTAGTTCCGGGTGTAGATCGCATCGCAGGTGCGCCCTGCCATCGTCCCGCTCACCAACCAATCAGACGAACGTCCATCCGAGCAGCACTCTCCTGGCTCTGCCTATTCTCGAAAAGCAAGCTCTGTGTGAACCACCTCCTCCCGCCGCCAAGTCTTTTCGCCCACCGGTCACCGCCGGCCGCTGATCCCGACCTCGCGCATCTCCCGCCCCAGCGCCCCACTCTGTGACTCTCAATCTCTGTCTGCCATCTCCTCCGCTTTAGTTTCACCTGAGCCACACTCTCGTGAGCTCACCTCACACGCCTAACATCGACCCACGGCGACATCCGCCCCAATCCCCACCTCGAACCCGACACGCACGTCGTACACTCGCCTGGAACGAGCGCGCTTTGCCTCTCGAAATCAGGTGCGTACCGTCTCCTCGCTACTTCGTGGGGGCCTGGAAGAGCTTCCGGGCGCTCTGGGTCCGCGACCTTCGCGTCTCTTGCGCACGGGAAGCTGACCTCGTCTCGCGTCGCTCTGCAGCTCTCCGCCGAGTGACACCCAGCCCGCCCAACGCAACTCAGACCGGTCCGAGGTAAATTCTTTGCTCGGGTGACCTTCCTTCCGCCCTCATGACCGCCGGCCTCGATCTCGGGGGCGTTGGTTAAGAGCGGGCAGACGGCCGTGTTGATGCACACGCTGACAGAGCCCCACGCACAGAGCACCCTCGGTCATCCTTCTCACCACCGTCTCCAGTACCGCTTCTGCGCCTCAACTCGCGCACGAGCGCCGCTCCTGCCCCCAGCCCGCGGCGCGCCTCGCTGCACCTGTCGCTCGCTCCTGTCGACATCACCCCCCCACTCACTTCCCGACTCTACTATCTCAACGCAACCGGCGCGCCTCTCGGACAAAACCAGGCGAACGACGAGGAGTGAATTGCGCGGGCTTCGGCGTTGGCGAGCGGTGAGTCGACTGAGTTTACACGGGGCGACGCCGCTTCTCGCTCAGCGCTGGAGACTGCGAGCACAAGAGATGAAGGAAGAACCGAAGGCGGGTGCTGATGGCGCCTCGCTGGGGCCGGAGCCGGAGTCGGGTGTATGCTCAAGGAGCGCTCCGCCCGCACTGCAAAGTATGTATGGCATATCTTGAGAGGCTTATGGCCGAGTTCTCCCTCCCTCTTGCTAAAGCAAGGCCAGCACCAGAGCGCCAAATGCAGCCCCCGCCGCCGACTGCCTGCGCACAACGGCAGCGCCTCCGGTAGATCTTGGCGAAGCTGTGCTCGTCGGCGAGTCCGCTGTTCTGGGCGGAACATCCGTGAAGCTCTGCGTCACTGTGATGCGGAAAGTCTGCGCCGAGCCGCCACTGATCATCCTTTAGGTGCTGTGCAAGTCAGATCATGCACCTGGGCGAAGACGGGTACGCACGTCCATGAGTTTGAAGCAGTCTCATTGTGATAGGTAAATGGACCTTTGCAGTCATCACCCGCACTGACATTGTAGGCCAGGGCCACCTCCAGCGTGTACAACCCCGTTTGGTTCGTAAATCGGCAGAACGAGTCAGTACTCGCTGAGGTTGTTGCTGTGACACGGGTGTGTAAGGCTCAACAATCACTCCTTATTGTTATCAGTAAAGTACTTACCATTCTGGCAGTAGCTGAATGCAGTACCCGCAAACCCGCTCGTTCCGTTGGGGTACGACAGCCTGAACGTCGCATTCGACTTTCAGGCTCACCTGCGAGCCTGACCCTAACCTGAATTGAGTGCGGTCCCACATACCTCGAGCCCGCTGCAGCTCTCAGCACGTCCGCCCACCGTGCGATCCCACGCATCGGGCGCTCCGGTGAGCAGCCCCAGCTAACCCCGTCGTTGAGACAGAGTTGATCCCCCAGGCACTTACAAATTCGTCCGTCCGCCACGACCGGCGTTCGGCCCATCCCGGCATCCAAGACAGGGAAATCGAGCGCAGGGACTCACCCGCATCGACTGCTCTTGGAATGTGCTCATCCGGGCGGCTCTATCCGAGGGCGAGTGTTGCCGAGCGACGAGAGCGCGTCGTAGAGAACGACGCGGGCGCGCGTGAGGCGAGGTGGCGAGCAGCGCGGGCGTCACGAACGGTCGACGAGCTCGATCATGGCAAACTGCTGAAGTGCGTGGTCGAGCTGGGGCGGGGTGGGCGATGGAAGCATGTTGAGCGTCGAGCGGCGTCGATCTCGCCGTCGCCAGCCGTGCTTGAAACGCACGCCTGACGTCTCCCCGCTGGCTGTGCCTACTTCCACCTATTCACTGCTGCATGCACCGCACCGCGTCACACACGTCCGGCTGTGCAACCTGGTCGGCAAGCTTTCAATCCCACACCTCATAGATCGATCCCGACTCGAGCATCCCCAAGCGTGCGCTCGCTCCACTGCGCGCTGGCAGTCGCCGCCGCCGGCTCCGCTTCTGCTTCGACAGCCGTCGCGCATTGCGGCTCCCGCCTCATCCTGACTCTTGGTCGGACGATGCAGCTGCTGCATGCCACACGCGGGAGGCGCACGATGTGTAAGGCTCGGCTTGCGGTGGACATGTGAAGGCCGGGAGGGGACGCGCGGGCTGATCTCGGCCTTGTTCGCAGCAGGTGGTGCCACCGAGGACGACTGGCCAGAGTCGTACTACTGCGCCCGCGATACTGGGCGTACCCCGCAGTGCTCACGGTACGGCCGCGCCGTCCTTGCGCTCGCCAACTGATCTGACGAACACCGATACGGACAGCTCCCATTTAGATCCACCTCCTCTCGACCAGGTAACGCCATTCGGGCCGTCCCCGCCCGACGCCGAGTCTTCGCGCCCCTCAAAGCGGCCGGTCACTGGGCGACTCGCACACCTCACGCTCCGCCGTCCCCCGTTTCCATCCCGCTCTTCTGCTTTTATTTCGGCACGATCTGAATCACTGCGTGCTCACCTGCTCGCCCACCTGCTCGCCCACTGTCGAACCACGGGGAGCTCTGCAGCGATTCCCACCTCGAGCTCGATCCGAGCGTTGTGCGCTCCGGGGGCTCCCCCTCCGAAGACGCGCGCACTTTGTGACTCGCAGTCGAGAGCGTGAGTCCACGGCTGGCTTCTGCAGGACCCTAGTGGATAGATGGTACGGGGCGCTTGCTTCTCGAGTTATCAGGCTGATGCGGGCTTCGGGCAGCGCAGGCGAACGGCAACATGTACGTCTCTCTCGGCGGCATCGGTGCACAAACTCTGATCAACGATACGGTACATGTGTCGCAGTGTCGTCAAATCTCTCCCCGTCCTTTCGCACAGCAGGCCCAAGGTGCACGACCCTCGACTGCTCCTCGCCCGCGCTTCTCGACCCGGCAAACGAGCTTGTTTTGCATAGTGGGTGCGCTGCTAGCCCCCTGAGAAGATGAGGTGCGTCAATTCTAGCGTGGATTTCGGGACACGCTTCGGTTGGTGGGTGAGGTGGGTGGACAGCTGACCGCTCGTGAACGACGATTTCACTGCAGCACGCCGACCAATCCACTGCGACTGCTTCTCTCTGCCGAACATCCACGCTCAACTTCTAGACGCTACTATCGATACGACGCTTGACTTTGTGTGCCTTTCCAACAGCCGCCTCGTTTCTTACTTGGATCCGGTACAGCCGAATTCTCTGACGGACTCTACTTTTTGATCCCATGCACTTGGCCCATCTTACCAGCCGCATCTCCGCTTGGCCCAACGCGCTCTGGCTGCTGCCATCGCACTCGACCACTTCGTCCTGGCTTCCCACCAGGCTGTAAACACTCTCGCATCACATGACTTTGTCTCGGCCCACACTATGCTTTGGCTACCTAAGACGCCTGTCTGCGACCGACGCGACGATGACTCGCCTCCGCGCTTAGACACACAGGGGACTTCACAAACTTGGTCACACGTGCAAGAAAAATAGGTTCGTCTTCTTACCGGCCTCGCCCTGCCCAGCTTTTGCTCACACCCTTCGGCTCCCAGGATACCAACACCGCCCCGAGCTCTACAAGGAGGTCTAACGTCTTGCTAAGGTCGACGACACGTCCTCAGAGGTGTTTCCTTTGGCTACGACATCATCAAGAACAGCTTCTTCATCATCCCGGAAACCGGCCAAAGAAGCGCAAAGAAGCGCGTCGTTCCCTGAGCAGGTCGGACGTCTTGATTGCAAGGTTGACTCGCACAAAGTGGTTTTCAGACCCCGTGCTACATATGCTAAATCACAGTCACAGATGATCCGTACATCCTACCCATCACTGGAGGCTCATAGTCGTTTTCGCCCCAGACATAGGCGAGGTGCTGAGAGGTAACTTCTCGCAGGCGGATCCGCGACCCCGGCGCGCGAACATGGTCCGGGTTCCCAAGGCACCCTCCGTCGGCGAGAGGTGTAGGGGCCGAGTTCTGTGACACGAGCATGACCGAGCTGAAAAGCTGGTGTGTGAGATTGATTGTGCCGGAGCCGCAGTAGGAGCTCTTACATCGAGTTGAGGGGGTCGATCGAAGTGGGACGGTACCGCCTCGTAGAAACAAAGGCGGTGATTGAGAGTATGAGAGTGGCGACGAGGGGAGCTAAGTAGCCAGCGTTCGGGCCGGACGGCCCGATGGTGAGACACGACGCGGTGACGAACGTTTCGAGTTCCGTGGTGGCGACGCCTTCGATGATACCGGTGGTGGTGCTGCGATTTCAAACATGTGAGCTAACTGACGACTCACTCCGCGACATTCTCACGTACCTCTCGAGAAAAGAGACTGCATTGAGCAGTTTCACGATTGCCAGCGAGAGAAGACCCCTAGTTAGGACCGCTAAGCCGTCTGAGATGCAATCAGTCAGCGATTAATTACCTTCTTCTTCGGATCTGCTCGCCAACCTGACATCTGGTCAACGGTGACATTGACCATCCCGGCGACACCCGTGTCGGGCGAAGCGAGGCTCAGCAGCAAGGCTAGGGTTGGCGAGCCTCGAGGCCCATTATTCTGGATCCAGTGGTAGTTCAGGATGTCAACAGCAAGCTTGGTGACATTCTGCATGTCACTGAGAGCTGTGCTGGCGTTGTTTGATAGCTTGTATGCTGGCTTTGTCGGGTCAAGCTGACTATCCGCTACATATGAACAGTAAGCGGAGATTGCGCAAGAAAAAAAAAACTGTCAGGGGTACTGACAGTAGTTTGCGCTGGAAGTTATGCCAGTCAGCACCGATCCGGCGCAAGTCGGCAACGCGGTGTATCGGCCGACGCCGGGCTCCACTTTGTAGAAGCTCGTGTGGGCAAGTCCATTGTTGAAGCACGTAAGCAATCCAATGAAAACCTCCATCGAGTTGACAAACACGTGAGAGGAAGTCCCGCAGACGGGGTCCGATAGCATCACCGTGACGCTCGTGTTGGAGTTGCTGGCAGAAGCCGTAAAGGTCACTATCAGGAAGTACTTAGTGTAAGTGTTATCATGTACGCATAATGTCACACTTACTGGATCCGTTCGAGCAGCGCACTTCTGCGACTGCGACGGGGACGCTCACACGGAAGTGATTTCCGGTACCGGTGCTGACAATGCCACGTTCCGCAGCCGACATGCGGGAAGCAGGCAAGTTTCCAGGAGCCTACCGATAGAAGAAAAAAAAATCAGCTGAGTCCCTCATTACGGGTGGTGGTGCTTGCGTTCAGTTCGGAAGTCAGTGTCGAGACTGTGAGCAGCGCAGGAAGGATGCCCTTTCCCGTGCTACTTCGAACACCATCTACAGTGGACGTGACTCTGTCCAGATCGATAACGCGTCCGTGCACTAGGCTTGCTGATGCAGCGTTCACCCAGCCATCAAAGTCCTCGCCACCGAAGAGGGTGGTCCTGTAGGCTTCGCCACTCGCGATGAGGGCGAGGTTGTGGATGATGTCCGGATAAGGGAGCGCCAGGTTTCCCGTGGTTATTGAACCTATTCGGCGGAAAGGTGAGAAAAGTAAGCGGGTCCTGAACGAGTGATGTAGCAAGTAGGCCCGTTACCCACCGGTGGAGGCGCCGAAAACTCCAGCAAAAGCAGTGGACGAGATGGTGACTAGGACTGCAGGCAAAGGGTATTCAGCAGCTATGAGCACTACGTATCCCTGCTCTCCCACTCACGCAAGACGAGAGCAGGAAGGATGGCAGCCACCGCGAAGCGATTGACCATGCTCCTATTACCGACTGCGAACCACCTGAGGGGGACCGAATTGAGCGTTCGACACAGAGAGCACAACTTAGATGTACCCACTTCTCGTACTGTCGAAGGGTCACTCCCCTTCCAACCAGCTTGGCACCGAGGTGCGAGCGACAGCCGTGCGCGACACTGATTCCGACGAGCGCCGCGTACACAGAAGAGACCAAGTTGATGATCGCGTTGTACGATCTAACGCTGAGGTGAGGAGCAATGTTCGACCCCAGGGGCAGCTTGATTGGGTGCAAGACGAGGACGGCGCCGAAGCCCACCGCTGCTGCTTCGACGAGGAGCACACCGAGAATAACAATGATCGGCGTCGACTGCTGGCGCCAGGGTGCGATGAAGACTTGCTTTGGGGATTGGGTGGCCTCTTTGCGACCGTACTCGAGCGTGCGCGTCGCATTTGAGGGAAGGTCACGCGAGGGCATCTTTGCCTCCGAGTCGTCTTGTTCGCGCGACATGGCGCTAGTGGTAGCTGTTGCGGCCGAGATGGCAAGCAAGGGAAGCGCTTCTGGTGATACTGGAGTTGAGTACCCCATGAAAGCAGGGCAACCTCCTCACCGTACTCGGTACTAGCAAGCAGGCACGACGACGCACGTACGCACGTACCGCGCGAAAGCTTGGCGTGCGACCGCCCCACGAGAGAGCAGGTACTGAAATAGCTCTTGGCATCATAAGAATCACCGCCACAGGACAGACAGCTGACGTTTGCGCCGATTTCGAAGCTGGACGTTCAGTGAGGCCAACGGATGGCCGCCTCAGTCGTTTCACCCACCGAGCACCACATACACGAATGGCCTCCGAGCCACATTACACAGCGCATCTATTTTTCAGTTTAGAATAGGTGTGGGATGGGTGGACGATGAAGGCTCAGTTCTCGGGGTAGGGGGGGTTGAGTGGGCGTCGATGTAGCGCTCGACCGACTAGCCGCCGGCGGGGTCGAGGACGGGAAGTACCTGGCGCACCAGCAACCTAGTCAGCTCCAACATACATTATGCTCAGAAAGTGTCGCACCATTGTTCGGCACAAAGTCGTCCGATCTGGGAAACAGCGCGGCGAGGTCGTCACCGTCCACCTCAAACCCCATGCCGGTCGCTGATCCGACGGTCCACCGGATGACGGCGTTTTTCAAGCCGAGGGCGCCATTGTCCGGGTTATGCGCGTGCGATCCGACGTCTCGGGCATGGTCGTCGAGAAGCGAGAGGACATGTCGAGCGCGTGGAGCGACAGCGGAGTGGTCTCGACCTCTTACTCGACGTTGACAGACAATAAGCTGCTCTTAGACGAGGGCGAGCAGTAGACTTCGCGGGCAGGTGGGTCAGCGAGCGCCGCGAGCGATGGAACCAGGGGGACGCACTAGTACTGGACCTGGGCACGCCGCTCTCAATGTTGCGAGCTCAGGCAAGAGCTTCCGCGGTATGGGGCGTTTGAGTGAATCCCTCGTCACTTTGACGAACCGAACCGCGAAGCTGCCGTCGACTGTGGACGGCGTCGCGAATCAGCGTCGCGCTGAGATGACCCAGTACTGGTACGGAAAGTGAAACTCACCACCATCGAGAACGAGACTTAGCGAGCTGAATGCGTCCTTGAAAGAACTGCCTCCGAATGCTCGCCACGCGCACCTTGCTCACCACGCTTACGCACCACCATTCGCGCGCCCCAGTGTCGGCGCTGAGGTTGAACGAGACCTGCTTGGGCGGACTTGGCGAGCGCAATTTTGGCGAATAAGGTGGGCAGAGCTGAGTGTAGATCGTGGTTAGAAGTCAGGAGGATGCGGGGCAGGTTGACGAGCACCTCGGGCGTCGTGGCTGGGGGCAGACGTCGCGGCGGAGAAGGCGCGAGGGAGCGGTGGGACGGTCGAGGACGAGAACGTGCGCAGTGCGGCCGTGGATGGCTTTTCTCAAGCTAACGGAGGTGGAAGCTGCAGAGGTGGCGAGGCATTAACTTTGGGCTCCCGGCGGTGGCAGCAGCATGCTGTTGTATCGAGGCGTGTGGGGCGTGCTGACGCCTGCGCGCGTTGGCGCCTTGAGCGCGAGCCCACAGAACGATGGACTTCTCGCAGGCACGGTGGTATTTCTGAGCGTGGTCCCGGATCCCGCGCGGAAGCTGACTGCCACAGCTCAGCTCGCCCGCCCTCCTCCAGACCTCAGGAGCAGCTCCAGCTCGTGCCATCACTTCCCAATGCATCTTACGGCTGCCAGTCCGGCCGCCGGCCGCGACCGCGCTCGGCCCCTCCCCACATTCTCGATGGCAAGAGCGCGCGGCGCAGACGCACCATTACCGCGTGGGAATCACTAATTCTGACGGCTCATTTCAAAGGTGGTTGCGAGGGCGAGCGGAGCAGGGCGCGCGTCGAGAGCGCGGTGCTGAGGTCGACGTGTGTATGCGATTGGAATCATTGGACGATTAAACGCGCGGCCGACGTCTCGTCCGGCTGGGTGGGATGAGAGCTCGCTTCCATCTGCTCGCGGCCGCCTCCTCGATCACCTTGATACGCCCCGCCCACCGCCTTGCCCGATAGTCAAGTTGACTCAGTGGACCTCAATCACACACCTTGAGACTTGGCTGCCTATGCCGCGCCTCCCACGCTCCTCACCAACCCAACGCGCCGAGCGCCCCCGGGCCGCCTGCCGCAGTGAGCCACGTGCAGGAGCGGCGGATCGGGCCCTGCATTGAGACCACGCTGGGAGACTGGGGCGCAGAACTCAGAGCTGAGGCTGAAGGTGGAGGCGGAAGGTGCACTTTCGGTCTGTCGGGTTCGGTCCTGGTCTTGTTTGATTTCAGTTGCGCGTATACGCCACGTTAGGCACATCTCAACCTCTATTAGGTTTTGCACGGTTCACCACGCAGAAGCTCGACGGGGTCGGCTTCGCGGATGTCGCCGTACGGCAGCTAGCGAGGTAAAGGAGACCCTCGGAGCCAAGGGGGGGTATAAAAAGGGGGTGGAGAAGCGAGGGGCCGGGACAAAGGCTCGCGCGACGCCATCGCAGGAGAGCGCTCGCCCAGTCGAGCGCGCTGCGAACGTCTGGAGAGTGCGGGGTGATTTGCGCTGTCCAGGGGAGAGAGCGGCAAGCTGGTGTAGCTCCGTCTCCGCATAATCTGGTACAAGGTCTGTGCTGGTGAATCTACCTCCTGTTGCCCACATCTGGCGGGGAGAAACTTCGAGACGCTGACTGTGATCGCTCGCGCAGTCCCCGCCAGCATCTGTCCCATCTATTTCCGCCTACTCGAGCTGAGCGAGATCAGCTCTACCCCTCGCTTCCGGCGCTCTCCCTCACGACCTCCCCGCCCTTTCTTTCACCCGAGATGGGCCACCCCACAGCAGTCATACAGCCCGAGTCTATATATACGGCTGGAGGTATTTGGTAAGGCGTCCGGCCTAGGTGCGGTGCTGGAATGGCGCCGCGAGGATACTCTCGAGCCGGGTCAAGTCAAGTAGGTTGTCCCGAAGGGCACTCGCAGCACAAGTTTGTATTGTACAGAACACACCGAGCCCTTCGACTCACCCTATGTCCCAATCACGACCCAAACGAGTCCACCGAGCGCGAGCCAGACCGGAGCGCCGAGCGCCACCGCCGCGGACGCGCGAGTCGACGTGAAGGCCGCGAGCTGGCGTCGGAAGGGCGAGCTCCGGTCGCTCGATGGTACTCCCGCGACCGACGATCGAGAGGATCGTGGTGGGCCGCCCGAGCGAGTCTGTCGTCGTGATCTTCGCGACCGTGGGCGCCGCGCGAGTTGAAAGGCTGGTGAATGGGTTCCCGCGTGAGTCCGTGGTAAGGATGGTGGATACGGGGTTCCCAGACGCATTGACGGACGTGAGCTCAGCAACGGTGGGCGGCGACGACGACCCGGCGGGTACGAAAGCAGGAGACCAGCTCTCTTGAGGGTTTGCTCCGTGGCGGAGCTGGCGTAGAGGCGGACACTCTCGCTGAACTCGCGAGCCCTTGCTTATCTGGAAGACGGTTTTTGTCCCCGGACGAGGGTGTGCTTGGCTTCTGTGATGCGGGCACCTGGTCCTGAACACTGCAAAGCCGCGCTACGAGCCCCCGTCTTGGTCCCCGGTCTTTGGGTTTGCAAGAAGAGGACGGTGTAGGAACGGTCGTGAGGGTTCAAGCCAGAGGCTATATCATTTCGGAAAAGCGAGATGCAAAAGCGACCTAAAGCGTGAAGGTCCATCGTCCGTGAGATCTTGAGAGCTCAGAAGCGGTGCTGCCAGAACAGCGGGTCCGCGACGTCGGCGTGGTTCCAGTACGACGCCAGATCGAGATCCAACGCGTCCTGAGAGAGCCTGTGGGGGAGGGGGACCCTAAAGTCAGAAAATGCTGGTTATATAGTTCTGGTGAGGGTGACTGGCGGGTTGAAGTGTGTGTCTGGGTCGAACGCTGACGATGGGGATTCGTCTGCGGTCGTTGAAGTGGTGAGTGGACTGGCAGTAGAGCAAAAAAAAGGAAAGCTTACGACTGTCTGAGTAACTGTCGTCCAGATCCTGGCCCGCAGCAGTGGTGCCTGGTAGTGGTACGTGCGCGACCGCTTGCTCCTGCCGTGCCTGCGCCTCCATCGCGTCCTTCGCAGGTCCAACGATGTCAGCGATCCAGTTTGATATTCCTTAACGCGAAGCACGTCAGTATCAACTACTCAGGCCACAGCAGCGACGGCCGACGAACCGTAGCGAGAGACGGTGGGGTCCTTCGGGCCAGCCGGCCCGCCATGCTCGAGCTTGTCGCGGGCGATCTCAACCGCAGAGCCGAAGACGTTCGCGAAACGGCTGAGGAGGTCCCCCTGCTCGACCGCAAGCAGGAGCGAGATGCGGTGCGCCTCGGAGACCTTGACGAGCGCTGCGGTTGTGTCAAATTTGCGCGCGTCGGGGCCCGAGAAGAGGGCGATGAGGGTGATCTGAGTTTGATGGAAGCAAGCGTGAGTTGTTTGCATGGTCGGAGGTGGAAAGGCGACTCACGCAGGCCTGGCCGAACCCCCACTGCAGGCTAAGCGGCCACCTCTTGAGCGCGAACGGGTCCATCTTGAGCACGATGTCGATCGTACGAATGCAGCCGACGTAGCACTCGCTTGCGAGCTGGCTCCGCGCCCCGGGCGGACCACCGTCCATCTGAAGGCCGTACGCGCATAGCCGTACGCGCGTGAGGAGCGCGACCAGCGAGATGTCGTCCGAGACTGCGCCGAGAGAGCGCTCGAGGTCGGTGAGCTCGGAGGAGAAGGTGCGGAGGAGCGCCGCGGTGAGTGGGGCTGACGCCACACCCGACGCTGAGTCGGCGCTGCCGCCGAGCGACCGCGAGACGCGATCCGATAAGCGGGCGAGGTGAAGAAGATGGATGATGCGCGAGGGAGGAGAAGAGAGCTTCGAAAGTACCGACGTGGACGTGGTGGTATTGACCCAGTCGTCCTGAACTTGGGAAGGGAGGCCCTGGTCCGCAGCGACCCTTTGAACACCCATGTTAGCTTGCTCAACCCTGAAAAAGTTGTTTTCGAGCGAAATGTACCAGTAGCCTACGAGATGACACACGTTCCACGCGATCCTGCGCTCCTGGCCCTCCTCACTTGCTGGGTCGATCTGTCGCCGCGCGTGGAACTCGTGCGAGTGCAGCGGGCGGTGCATCCCCAGCTCGACCGCAATCGTCGAAGCGAGGGCTGAGTAAATCGCGGTCAGATCACTCTTCATCGATGTCGCGGGGAGGGGCCAGTGGCAGAGCAGGAGCAGCGCCTGGACCGTGCCGAGCGTGCGTTGCGACGGGTCAACGAGCACCGTCGCGGCGAGTTGCTTGACCTCGGTCGCGAGCACGTTGTGCGAAATGAGCTGGAAGTGCGTTTGCGTGTTGGGCTGGAGGATCGGCTGGCGGGAGGCGATGGAGAGGATGGTCCAGAACAGCAGTGGGTCGTGAACGACGTCCGTCGCGGGCGAGCGCGCGCGGATGAGGAGCGGGCACTGATGGTGGTAGAATTCAAAGAATCTACGGATGCGTTAAGTTTCAGCACCAATCCAGCTCTATGTGGAGAGGGGGACGGACTCGGCGAGCAGGACGTCGACCACTTCCCGCGATGTTCGCACCTGGCCGAGTGTGTACTCGACTGGCACTGATGGGAGTTCGCCAATGTTGCCGTAACAAAGCTGGAAGATATGTGAGAGGCCCGAGGCTGTTCCAACCGCGGGTGCAGGGATGTGTGCCAGAGGAAGGGCGAGCTGAGGCGGGCTGGGCGCGGCGGTGGCATAGGCCGAGGCTGCATGGAGATGTCAGTAATCCGCCAGGCCCTGAATAAGTCGAGGCCTAACTAGCAGAAGTCGGTAAACGGGACGATCCGGGAATAGCGGGGGAGGCTGCATCGCCGCTCACACGCCTGCGAGAAGGCGTCAGTGTCCGATCGACCGACGCCTGGAGCGCCACTCGCGAGGCTGGACGTACTTTCGTGTGCGCTTGAAGTCTGGATCGATTCGGCTGGGTGTGTGAAGAGGTGAGCTGCGTCGTCGAGGAAGAGGCTGTTTGATTTTGGGCCGCACCAGATGAGAGACGAGGCGGTGCAGCGCGAGCACCCCGACGGAAACATCTTGCCGGCGTCGCAACGAAGCTCTTTCAGCGAAACGGTCAGGTTTCGGGGTAAGGAGAGGAGACGGAGCGGAATACTGTTCTGACGGCAGCCTGTGCAGACCTGACGCGACCCTGGACGACGCGAGCTTGATGAGCGCTTGAGCTCAGTACGCAGACGTGGCTGCAATTGGCCAGTCACCCTCTGCCTCAGTAGCACGAGCGGTTACCCTCCAGCTGCGCGGACGGCCCCCTTGCATTCATCCCCTCTGAAGGACATCGAGCCCAGGCGCCCAGGTCCCAGCCGACCACTACTGGGACCGCGAGCGCCCACACCCAAGAAGGGCCTTCTTCTCCCAGCAAGTACGCTGCCGGGAGCGAGAGCCTAGCCCATTCGTTGACCTGCCATTCGCTGACCCGCCAGACGAAGCGAGCACGACTCACGCTGGCGTTTCGCGCCGCCGCCGCTCGCACCGAGATCGGCGTCCGCCATTTCCTGGGTCCCGGTCGCTTGCTGGAGCGATCTGATGGCCTATCGGGTTCGCGCCGTCGTGCAGTCAGCCATCTGCGGGTGAGTCGAGAGGTGGTCGGGAAGCAGAGAGCCGCGCTCGCCTCGGGTCCCCGCGTCAAGGTTGCTGCGCACTCGCAGCGCCCGAAATACATCGCGACCAGTCTCGGCTTGAATCGCCCAGCGGGGTGGGAAGCTGCGAAAACGAGTCACTTGTGACTTGCCATGAATGCCAAGCATGCTGAGGATCCAGTGCAGCAAGTGAAGGCGAATCCCAATTCTGATCGGTGACAGCAGTAGGATCTGATGAGAAAATCTTCTATGTACTACCACCCTCGAGGAGCCCGACGTCTCTCGTCAGAAAAATCGTACGTCGTTCCAGACGCTGTCGGTGTCGCCCGTTTTGCGAGCCAGATGCCGTTGTGCGACCACCGAGGACGTATCTGTGACGAGGCAAGGCTATGTAAGACACCTTAAAACGGAAGCTGCGACATGTGGAGCGAGCACAAGTTCAGACACACAGGAGGACCGTTTCCCTGCTTGGCGGTGCGGGCCACGGTGTTGACCACCCGCTGGTAGCCGGCTTGCATG
>ERZ1463038.74-NODE-74-length-25610-cov-42.243084_pt1 | contig 25610 bp, 24 predicted proteins | sample MGYA00564479_ERZ1463038 | MGnify/ENA primary metagenome ERZ1463038 (study PRJEB39244, sample SAMEA3635134) | Helicobacter pylori | study: EMG produced TPA metagenomics assembly of PRJEB11511 data set (Assembly of a 5300-year-old Helicobacter pylori...
GTGCCAGCTTTGGTCAGTTCGCGATCCACGAAGATGATTCGGTTGCCGATTACAGCCTGAAAATCTTCGACACCACCCTGCACACGTTGATGGAGGTTCGTGAGCATCTCGATCCCCACGCGTTGCAGTTGGCGGTGACGGCGATGGCGTCGGCCCAGCGCGTAGAGTTCTACGGTTTTGGCGCATCCGGCGCGGTGGCGGCGGATGCGCAGCACAAGTTCTTCCGCTTGCTGCTGACGGCTGCGGCGTACTCCGACCCGCACATGCAGGCCATGTCGGCGGTGACACTCAAGCCCACCGACGTGGCGATCTGCATCTCCCAATCCGGACGCTCCAAAGACCTGCTGATCACTGCAAATCTGGTCCGTGAAAGTGGTGCCACGCTGGTGACCTTGTGTCCGAGCCAGACGCCATTGGCAGAGTTGGCGAGCATCAATCTGGCGATTGATGTTCACGAAGATACCGAAATCTATACGCCGCTGACCTCGCGTATTGCCCACCTGGTGGTGATCGATGTGCTGGCGATGGGCGTTGCCATGGCGCGTGGCCCGAGTCTGGTCAACCATCTTAAAAGCGTTAAACGCAGTCTGCGCAGCCTTCGCTTGTCGCCCAAGTCAGTCAAGGCGCTCGACGACTGATTGCTGGGCGTCTCGCCTTCGCAACAGCGCAAAGCTTCATCGTCCTGTCATCTTATCGCCGTGCAACCGTCATTGACGGCGATCATGCTCAAGCTCCCGCAAACGCAATGGGAGACAGGATATGCCTCGGCACTACGATGACTCGCAGCAGCAGCGCGCCACCAGCGCTACCTCCGCTAATACGTCCAAAAACACCCGGCGACAGCAGGAAGATCAGCGACGCATGGAATTCCGTCGTGCGATCGAAAGCTACTCTGAGCAGCGCAAACTGGCGCAGAAGCTTTCCGACTATTTCGAGGTGGGTGATATTGGCGAGTTTGGCTCACTTAATGTGTGGCAGACGGCCTCGGAAGGCTCCCGTCGAAACGCTCAGCAAGCTGGCTGATCTGCGCGCGTTCGGTGCGGATGAATGCAAGAAAGGCATGCGCGACCGGCGACAGCCGTTTGGCCTTGGCTTGCACCACGCACCAGCTGCGGTACAGCGGCAATTCGGCCACCGGAAGCTCGCGCAGCGTCCCGGTGGCCAGCTCCAGGTTCAGAGCATGGCGAGTCAACAACGCCACGCCAAGACCGGCCACCACGCATTCGCGTTGAGCTTCAGCCGAAGAAACCTCAAGGGTTTGGGTGAAGTGCACGCGCTTCTCCTTGAAATACTCCTCGCAGGCTCTGCGCGTGCCTGAACCGGCTTCGCGGATCAGCAAGGGATAGGGTTCAAGGTCCTTCAGGGTCAATTGCTCGACCTGACACAGCGGATGATCCGACGGCGCCACCGCGACGATCGGGTTGTTGAGGAAGGGCATGAACTCCAGGCCCATGTCCTGCGGCACCATCGACATAATCGCCAGATCATCACGGTTATCCGACAGGCGCGTGATCACCTGTGCGCGATTGACCACCGTCAGGTTCAGCATCACTTCGGGGTGCTGGCGCTTAAACGCGGCAAACAGATGCGGCACGAAGTATTTGGCGCTGGATTCGATGGCCAGTTTGAGTTGCCCTTGCAGCGAGCCCTGCATGTCCGACAGCTGCATATCCAGGTTTTCCAGACGCCCAAAAATGTCTCTGCTGGCGGCTTGTAGCGCTTCGGCGGCCTCCGTCATGTACAGTTTTTTGCCGACATACTCGAACAGCGGCAGGCCAATCAGCTCTTCCAACTGACGAATTTGTAGGCTGACGGCCGGTTGTGTGAGGGCCATTTCATCGGCGGCGCGGCTATAAGACTTCAGATCACAGACTTCGTTGAACGTCCGCAATTGACGCAATGTCATACGCATCAATGACTTACGCATAGCTGACCCCCTCTGAAGATGGTTAAAAAACCAACTATAAGGTTTTACTTATGCATATCCCAACTTTTATTGATTTTTGTTAATCCTTCTTCAGGCATAGGGTAGCTATCACAATGTGGCCGCACGTAACACGCGGTTACACGCCGACCGGCCCAGCCGGTTCGTCTGTTCTAACGGTCGAGGAAACGCCAGTGATAACAAAAATCCTGATCGCCAACCGTGGTGAAATTGCTGTCCGGATCGTGCGCGCCTGCGCCGAGATGGGCATTCGCTCGGTTGCGGTCTATTCCGACGCCGACCGTCATGCCTTGCATGTCAAACGGGCTGACGAAGCGCACAGCATTGGTGCTGAACCACTCGCCGGTTATTTGAACCCACGCAAGCTGGTTAATCTCGCGGTAGAAACCGGTTGTGATGCTTTGCATCCCGGTTATGGTTTCCTTTCGGAAAACGCCGAACTGGCGGACATCTGCGCCGAACGTGGAATCAAATTCATCGGGCCGTCGGCAGAAGTCATCCGTCGCATGGGTGATAAGACCGAAGCACGCCGCAGCATGATCAAGGCCGGTGTACCGGTGACACCTGGCACTGAAGGCAACGTCGCCGATATCGCTGAAGCGCTGGTCGAAGGCGAGCGCATTGGTTACCCGGTGATGCTCAAAGCCACGTCTGGCGGCGGTGGTCGGGGTATCCGCCGCTGCAACAGCCGTGAAGAACTGGAGCAGGCGTTCCCTCGGGTGATCTCGGAAGCGACCAAGGCGTTTGGTTCTGCGGAAGTGTTTCTCGAAAAATGCATCGTCAATCCCAAGCACATCGAAGCGCAGATCCTCGGTGACAGCTTTGGCAACGTCGTGCATCTGTTCGAACGCGATTGCTCGATCCAGCGCCGTAACCAGAAGCTGATCGAAATCGCCCCCAGCCCGCAACTGACCCCGGAACAGCGCGCCTACATCGGCGACCTGTCGGTGCGTGCGGCCAAGGCTGTGGGTTATGAGAACGCTGGCACCGTGGAGTTCCTGCTCGCCGAGGGCGAGGTGTACTTCATGGAGATGAACACTCGGGTGCAGGTGGAACACACCATCACCGAAGAAATCACCGGTATCGATATCGTCCGTGAGCAGATCCGCATCGCCTCCGGCCTGCCGCTCTCGGTCAAGCAGGAAGACATTATTCACCGTGGCTTCGCCCTGCAATTCCGGATCAATGCCGAAGACCCGAAAAACAATTTCCTGCCGAGTTTCGGCAAGATCACCCGTTATTACGCGCCCGGCGGTCCTGGCGTGCGTACCGACACGGCGATCTACACCGGCTACACCATCCCGCCGTATTACGACTCGATGTGCCTGAAGCTGATCGTCTGGGCGCTGACGTGGGAAGAGGCCATGGACCGTGGCTTGCGCGCCCTGGACGACATGCGTCTGCAAGGGGTCAAGACCACCGCCGCGTACTACCAGGAAATCCTGCGTAACCCGGAATTCCGTAGCGGTCAGTTCAATACCAGCTTTGTTGAAAGCCATCCCGAACTGACCAACTACTCGATCAAGCGCAAACCCGAAGAGCTGGCTTTGGCCATCGCCGCCGCCATTGCCGCCCACGCAGGCCTGTGAGGAATACAACAATGAGCAAAAAAATCTTTGTAACCGACACCATCCTGCGTGATGCCCACCAGTCGCTGCTCGCAACCCGCATGCGTACTGAAGACATGCTGCCAATCTGCGACAAGCTCGACAAAGTCGGCTACTGGTCGCTGGAAGTCTGGGGCGGCGCCACGTTCGACGCCTGCGTTCGCTTTTTGAAGGAAGACCCGTGGGAGCGTCTGCGTCAGCTTCGCGCGGCGTTGCCCAACACCCGTCTGCAAATGCTCCTGCGCGGCCAGAACCTGCTGGGCTACCGTCACTACAGCGATGATGTGGTGCGTGCGTTCGTCGCCAAGGCGGCGGTCAATGGTATCGACGTGTTCCGCATTTTTGATGCGATGAACGACGTGCGCAACCTGCGTGTCTCCATCGAAGCGGTCAAGGCGGCGGGCAAGCACGCCCAAGGCACTATCGCTTACACCACCAGCCCGGTTCACACGATTGACGCTTTCGTGGCTCAGGCCAGACAAATGGAAGCCATGGGCTGCGACTCGGTCGCGATCAAGGACATGGCAGGCCTGCTGACACCGTATGCCACGGGCGAGCTGGTCAAGGCGCTGAAGACGGAGCTGTCGCTGCCGGTGTTCATCCACTCCCACGACACCGCTGGCCTGGCCGCGATGTGTCAGCTCAAGGCGATTGAAAACGGCGCCGATCACATCGACACCGCGATCTCCAGCTTCGCGTGGGGCACTAGCCATCCGGGTACCGAGTCGATGGTTGCTGCGCTCAAGGGCAGCGAGTTCGACACCGGTTTGAGCCTGGAGCTGTTGCAGGAAATCGGCTTGTACTTCTACGCCGTGCGTAAGAAATATCACCAGTTCGAAAGCGAATTCACCTCGGTCGACACGCGTGTGCAGGTCAATCAGGTGCCAGGCGGGATGATTTCCAACCTCGCCAACCAGCTCAAAGAGCAGGGCGCGCTGAACCGCATGGGCGAAGTACTCGCCGAAATCCCTCGCGTGCGTAAAGACCTCGGCTATCCGCCGCTGGTGACCCCGACGTCGCAGATCGTCGGCACTCAGGCATTTTTCAACGTGCTGGCTGGCGAGCGCTACAAAACCATCACCAACGAAGTGAAGCTCTACCTGCAAGGCGGCTACGGCAAGGCGCCAGGTCTGGTGGATGAAGCGCTGCGTCGTCAGGCCATCGGTAACGAAGAGCTGATCGATGTGCGTCCAGCTGACTTGCTCAAGCCGGAGATGGCCAGGCTGCGTCTGGAAATCGGCGCGGTGGCCAAGTCTGAAGAAGACGTGCTGACGTACGCCATGTTCCCGGACATTGGACGCAAATTCCTCGAAGAGCGCGAAGCCGGCACCCTGACCCCTGAAGTGTTGCTGCCGATCCCTGACGCGGGTGGCGTGAGCAGGGCGGGCGGCGAGGGTGTACCGACCGAGTTCGTGATCGATGTGCACGGCGAAAGCTACCGCGTCGACATCACTGGCGTCGGCGTCAAAGCCGAGGGCAAGCGTCATTTCTACCTGACCATCGACGGCATGCCGGAAGAAGTGGTGTTCGAGCCCCTCAACGAATTCGTCGGTGGCGGTATCGGCAAGCGCGCGCAGGCCAGCTCGCCGGGCCATGTCAGCACCACCATGCCGGGCAATATCGTGGATGTCTTGGTCAAGGAAGGCGACATCGTCAAAGCCGGCCAGGCTGTACTGATCAGCGAAGCGATGAAAATGGAGACCGAGGTACAAGCCTCCATCGCCGGCAAGGTCTTCGCGATCCACGTGGCCAAAGGCGACCGGGTCAACCCGGGCGAAATCCTGGTTGAGATCCTGGTCGAAATCGAGGGCTGATTCGATACGCGTTTAACGGTTTACTCTGGGGGGAGCACATGTGGCTCCCCTTTTTTTTCGGCTTTTTTTACTGACCGGGTTGGTTTCACTTGCCCGCAATGAGCTTTCACCGTTCCCGGAAGCTCTCCAGCGTTCTCACTTGCTGCCCATCCCGGAAGTTATCCACCGCCAGCCAGCTTTCAAACGCTGCCTGGAGTGCCAGCCATTCGTTATCGGTGATCGAGTACCAGGTGGTGTCGCGGTTCCGGTCTTTGATGACCATGTGCTGACGGAACGTGCCTTCAAAGGTGAAGCCGAAGCGCTCAGCGGCTCGTTTGGAGCGCTGATTATCGTCGTTACATTTCCACTCCAGGCGCCGATTGCCCAGAGCAAACGCGGCCTTGGCCAACAAGTAAATCGTCTCGGTACCCTTGGGCGTGCGCTGCATGGCGGCGCCAAACGTGACATGACCGATTTCGATCCGGCCATGGGCGGGGACGATGGACATCAGGCTCAGGCAGCCGTCGACAATGCCTGTCTGCTGATTGACCACGCTGTAGAACCACGGATCAGTGTCGGCGGCGTGGCGACTCAGCCATGCATCGAATTCGCTTCGCTCAAAAAACGGCCCATAGGGCAAATAGTCCCACAGCGCCGGGTCCGAGGTTGGGCCTTGGAGTGCAGTCCATAGATCGTCGCCGTGGCGCACAGGGTCGAGTTTTTCCAGGCGGATGAAGCGGCCATGCAGCGTGCTTTTGTCCGGGAGCGTCGCGGGTTGCCAGTGCAGTTCAGTGGTGGGCATGAGCAGGTTCCAGTCCTAGAGTGCTTTGCGAAATTGGATGAAGCCAGGACGTTCGGCGATGCGTTCATACAGCTGAATCGCCCTGGCATTGGTTTCGTGGGTCAACCAATGAACCTTGTCACAACCGGCTTCACGCGCCGTGGTGTAGACGAATTCGATCAACTGTCGTCCGACGCCGGTGCCGCGCTGCTCCGGCACTACGATCAAGTCCTGCAGGTAACAGGCATTTTTGATGCTCCAGTTGGAGCGATGGTAGATGAAGTGGACCATGCCGACGGCTTTGCCATCGTTCCAGGCCAGCGCGGCATGGGTCGGCTCGCTGGGGTCGAGAATGCGCTGCCAGGTGCTTTCAGTGACGCTGTCGGCGAGTTCAGTGTTGTAAAACTTCAGGTACGCCTTCCACAGCGGTAGCCATGCAGTGTGATCGTTCGGGGTGACAGAGCGGATCTGAATAGCGGTCACAGGTTTCTCCTTAGCGCATCAATCGGGCGATTTCGTTGTCATTGGGCGCGGAGCTCGCGGCAAGGCCATCACGCACGCCGGCAATATCGGGAGCGTTGCGGTTCTGGGTGAGCTTGCGTTTGCCTTCCAGTCGGCTGATAGGCACTGCAAAACCGACGATAGCGCCGAGCATCTTGTCGATGTAGTCGGCAGGTGCGTCCTCCAGCGTCCAGGGTTTGGCGCGACCTGCTTCATGCTTCTCTGTCAGCGCGCGAACCAGATCGCGCAGGCGATGGGCGTCATGAAACACCTCGGCAGGCCCGTAAGCGTGGACCGCGAGGTAATTCCAGGTCGGGACCGCTTGGCCGTGTTCAGCCTTGCTCGGGTAAAACGACGGACTGACGTAAGCGTCCGGGCCAGGGAAAATCAGCAAGGCCTCGGTGCCGCTCTCCATCTCCTGCCATTGCGGGTTGGCTTTGGCCAAGTGCCCATGCAGGGTTCCATAAGGCCCTTGCTCAGGGCTGAGCAACAGCGGGATGTGGTTGGCCAGGAGACCGCGTGCGCCATGGGTCACGAGAATGCCCAAGCGCGTGCCTTCGATTTGCTGATGAAGGGTTGAAAGGTCGTCTTCGTTGAATGCGCGAGGTATGTACATAAAGCTTTTCCTTGGCTGATGGCTAAATCCTAGGCAGGCTATTGGTTGGTTGTAAGAGCCATTCCACGTCAATTTAGTAGGGCCAATGTCATGTCCGCCAGCGCGCTGTCTTTTCCGTTCAACCCTGCGGGTATCGAACTTGATCGTCGTCGCGGGCTAAGCCGGCAGCTGTATCAACTCTTGCGCCAGCGGATTCTCGACGGTGGTCTGAGCAGTGGCACGCGTCTGCCGGCTACTCGCGACCTGGCGACGTCGCTGTCCATTTCGCGCAACAGCGTGATGCGCGCCTATGACCAGCTCTACGCCGAGGGTTTCATCGAAGGCCGTATCGGGGATGGCACTTACGTTGCGCAATTACCGACAAAGCCGAGTGCAACGAAGCGCACATCAAATTACTTATCCACAAAACCATCCACAGGGTTGTTAACAGGCTTACCCACAGGTTTATCCACAAACACACCCGAAATGCCTGGTTTTTTACCCAATAAAGTTATCCACAGCCCAGCGCTCAACCTTCTGCAACAGCATCATTTACCCCAGCCAAAGGGCGATGCGCCGCGAGCCTTTCGGGTCGGTGTGCCAGCGTTTGACCTGTTCCCGTTCGGTGTTTGGGGTAAGTTACACGCGGCTTTCTGGCGAAAGCCGGATCTTGGGACGCTGGGGTACGGCGAGCCGGCCGGGGATTGGCGCCTGCGTGAATTGATTTCAGCGTATTTGCGCAGTTCGCGTGGTCTGCACTGCAGCGCTGAGCAAATAGTGATCACCAGTGGCGCACAGCAAGCGATCAGCCTTTGTGCACAGCTGCTGTTGGCGCCGGGTGATGCGGTCGCGGTGGAGAATCCCGGCTACCGCGCGGCCGGTCATGCGTTTGCCATCGCCGGTGCGCGCTTGCACGGTATCGCAGTGGATAACGAGGGCATGCAGTGCACTTCGCTGTCGCAAGGTGATTACACACTGGCCTACGTCACCCCGTCGCACCAATACCCCACGGGCGTGACGATGAGCCTGGCACGGCGCCTGGAGTTGTTGGCCTGGGCCGAGCGCACCCAAGGCTGGATCGTCGAGGACGATTACGACGGCGAGTACCGTTATAGCGGTGCGCCCCTGGCGCCCTTGGCGGCACTGGATCGGCACGGGCGTGTTTTGTATGTCGGCACCTTTGGCAAGATCGCCTTTCCGGCGTTGCGCTTGGGGTATCTGGTGCTGCCGTTGGGATTGGTGAGTGCGTTCGGTCAACGGCGGGCGTTGGACATGCGGCACTCCGAAGTCAGTACGCAGGCTGTAATGGCTGAATTCATTGCTGCCGGGCATTTCCAGCGACACATCCGGCGCATGCGCCGTGCGGCTCTGAGTCGTCGCGATGCGCTGTTGGCAGGCTGGCCTGAAGACGTGCCTGGGTGCGGGGCGATGCCCAAAGTGGTGGCGGGGCTGCATGTCGCCGTGCCCGTGGACAGCCTGGCGCGCGAGCGTGAACTGGTGGCCAAGGCTGCAGGTGTAGGCGTCGAAATCAACCCGCTGAGCGACTATTGGTTGCCAGACTCAAGCGCGCCCGTGGATAACCGGGCAGGCTTGGTATTGGGGTTTGCGGCGGTGCCTGAACCCGGTATTCACGAGGCGCTGGCCAAGTTGCGGCACGCCTGGAAGGCGTAAGTTCGACAAGCCTTACGTGCTTCCTGTATGCGAATGGTGTGATGCTGTATGTCAGCCATACCGCATCACGAGCAAGCCCGCTCCAGCATCAGGTCCCCGACTTGATCTTGGTCCAGGCGCGTGTACGCGCCCGCTCCGCATCGTGCGTCAGGGGTTGCAGGGTGTAGAGGGTTTTCATCGCCGCTTCGGTCGGGTACAGATTCGGGTTGTTGCGAATCGCCGGATCGACCAGCTCAGTGGCGTCCTTGTTCGGGTTCGGGTAGCCGACAAAATCACTGATCGGCGCGATCACCTTCGGTTGCAGCAGGTAGTTGATGAAGGTGTAGGCGTCTTCAGGGTCTTTGGCGCCTTTAGGGATGGCGAGCATGTCGAACCAGATCGGGGCACCTTCTTTAGGCAGGCGCATGTCGACGACCACGCCGTTCTTGGCTTCTTTGGCGCGGTTGGCCGCTTGCGAGAAGCTGCCCGAGTACCCGACGGCCACGCAGATGTCGCCATTTGCGATATCCGCCATGTACTTCGATGAATGGAAGTAGGTGATATACGGACGGATCTTCAGCATCAGTGCTTCGGCTTTGGCGTAGTCGGCCGGTTTGGTGCTGTTTGGCGGCAAGCCCAAGTGCTGCAAGGCCAGCGGCATGATTTCAGACGGTGAGTCGAGCAGGGCCACGCCACACTGTTTGAGTTTGCTGATGTTCTCTTCCTTGAAGATCAGGTCCCAGCTGTCGACCGGTGCATTGTCACCCAGCGCGGCCTTGACCTTGTCCGGGTTGAAGCCGATCAGGATGGTGCCGTACATGTAGGGCACCGCGAATTTATTGCCCGGGTCGTTGGCTTCCAGGAGTTTCATCAGCTTGGGGTCGAGGTGCGGCCAGTTCGGCAATTTGCTGCGGTCCAGCGGCTGGAATACCCCGGCCTCGATCTGCTTGGCCAGGAACACGTTGGACGGTACGACCACGTCATACCCGGAGTTGCCGGTCAGCAGCTTGGCTTCCAGCGCCTCGTTGGTGTCGAAAATGTCGTAAATCAGTTTGGTCTTGGTGTCTTTCTGGAAGTCCACCAGCGTCTGCGGGGTGATGTAGTCGAACCAGTTGTAAACGCGCAGCGTGCGTTGCTCTTCGGCCTGGACCGCGCCGCAGAGCAGGGAAGCACACAGGGCGGGTGCAATAAGACGTTTGAGTCTGTTCATTGTTATCTTCCTGATAAGTCGGTGGGGTCAGGCGCTTTCGAAACCTTCCAGCACATTCACGGCATTGATGCCGATTTCTTCGACGGCATAACCGCCCTCCATCACGAACAGCGTCGGCAAGCCGAGACGGGCGATGCGCTCACCCATGCGCAGGTAGTCCGGGCTGTCGAGCTTGAACGTCGAGATGGGATCGTCCTTGAACGTGTCGACACCGAGGGAAATCACCAGCACGTCTGGGGCGTAGGCCTCGATTTGCTTGCAGGCCTGTTCCAGCGCAGCGCTCCAGTGGTCCCAGTCGCTGCCAGCGGCCAGCGGGTAGTTGAAGTTGAAACCTTCGCCCGGCCCCTCGCCATGCTCGTCGGCGTAACCGAGGAAGAAGGGAAACTCGGCTTCAGGATGGCCGTGGATCGAGGTAAAGAGCACATCGTTGCGTGAGTAGAAGATCGATTGAGTGCCGTTGCCGTGATGGTAATCGACATCGAGAATCGCCACTTTCTGCCGGCCCTGATCGAGAAATGCCTGAGCGGCGATGGCGGCGTTATTCAGGTAGCAGTAACCGCCCATCAAATCGCCAGCGGCGTGATGGCCGGGTGGTCGGCACAATGCGAACGCGCTACGAGCGCCATTTTCGACGGCGGCCTGAGCGGTCAGAGCGACTTGCGCTGCGCTATAGGCGGCTTGCCAGGTGCCCGCGGTAATCGGTGCGCCGGCATCGAAGCTGTAATAACCCAACTGACCCAACAGGTTGGCAGGAATTACTTCGCGCAAGGTTCGCGCAGGCCAGGTGAAGGGCAGCAAGTCGCCTTCATGGTTCAACTCGGCCCAGCGTTGCCATGCGCCCTGGAAAAACGTCAGGTACGCCTCACTGTGAATGCGCTTCAGCGGTTCAAGACCAGCGTCACGCGGCGTCTCGACCGGACCAAGGTGGCGTGCCTGTACGCGTTGCAGGATGTGATCGGCGCGCGAGGGCATTTCAAAGCAGGGCATCAGTTGCCCGTCTATCAGTTCGCAGCGACCGTGGTGCAAGTGATGATCATCCGAGTAGATCGTCAGCATCTTCTTATTCTCCCCTAGGGCTGTGGCTGTGCCTCATTCTTGCGGTGCGCGGCGGATCAGTGAACGACGGCAACGGCCAAAAGGGGATAAATATGGCCAATAACACTGACCGGATATCGCCTCTTATTGAGGCGTCACGCCCTAAACCGAGGCGAGGGTGCAAACAGCATCAGAATCGGAAGTGGCTGGGCGCGACGCCGCTCCAGCGCAGGAAGGCGTGACGAAAGCTCGCGGTCTCGCTGAAGCCCAGTTCCTCGGCAATGCGGTGGATGGGTAACCGGGCCTCATGCAGCAAGTGCTTGGCTCGCTCGAAGCGTAGCTCGTCGAGCAATTGTTGGTAGCTGCTACCCAGTGCCTGCAAGTGCCGGCGCAACGTGCGCTCCGAGCAGTTCATCTGTTGCGCCAGACCGCCGAGGCCGGGTGCGCAGCTAAGTTGGGCGGCGAGCAATTGGCGGATGCGTTCGAGCCAGGCCTGGCGACCTGTGAACTCGATATTTTGCCGGCGACAGCGTGCGTGCATGTCGCGATGGGTGATCGGGTCTGCCAGCGGCAACGGCTGTTCAAGCCAGCGTTTGTCGAAGGCGAAGGCGTGATCATACAAGGGGGCGTTGAACTGCAACGGGCAGGCAAAGCTTTCGTGATAGCTGGCGGTGTAATCAGGGGCGTCGTGGGCGAAACGTGCGCTGAGTAATGGCAGGGGCTTGCCGAGCAAGTCATCGCAAATGACTTTCAGCGAGGCCAGGCACAGCTCGGCGTTAAAAACCGCCAGCGATTCACTGTCGCGGTAATCGCTGGCGCTTAGCCAGACGCGGTCGCCATCGTCATGCAGGCGCAGTTCGAACAGTGTTCCCAAGAGCGCCGGATACATCAGCGCCAGGCGCAAGGCGTCACCTAAGGTGGCACTCGTGAGCAGGGCGTAACCGAGGACACCATAGGATGACACGTGCATGCGCCGTCCCAACTCCAGGCCGATTTCCTTGCGCAGTGCAACGGCATTGGCGCAGACCTGCATTTCCTGGTGGGTGGCGATACGAATATCGGGCCTGCCCAAGTCCGCAGCAGTGATCCCGCTGCCTGCCAGCAGCGCATCGCCGGACAAACCTTCAGCCTCGAAGGTGCTGAGTACCAGCGACACGGCATTGAGGGTGGTGAGATGGGAATGCAGCATGAGCGAATTCCGGCGGTGGGTAACAACCGGGAGTGGAGCAAGTTGTATGCCGCGCCCTAATGGGCGCGCGCTTGCCCGCGAAGGCGGCCTGACGGTTATCGCAACTCCCCACACACATCCAGCTCAACCAGGCGTCGTACTTCATCTTGCGCAAGCCCTGCGCCCAACAACGCATGGAGTTTGCCGAACGCGGCTTCGCGGGTCATGCCGCCGCCGGACAGTACGCCAACCCCGCGCAGACGACTGCCGGCTTCGTAGATGTCCAGTTCGACGCCGCCTTCATGACACTGAGTGATGGCAACCACGCAGATGCCGCGTTGCCGGGCGCGTTGCAGGCTGGCGAGGAATGCCGGGTTGTCGCTCGGGCCCGTGCCGCTGCCGAAGCATTCCAGGACCAGCGCCTGAATCCCGCTGTCGAGTAAACCATCCAGATGTTGCGCGCTGATGCCGGGAAACAAGGGCAGCACGGCGACGTTGGCGATGCTTTTCGGCTGACGGTAATCCAGTGCAGCGGGCACAGACTGCGCCGACTTACCCTCCCGCGAGCGCTGCAACGCGGCGAACGGATGACGACCAAAGCTGCGAATTTTTGCGCAGCGGGTCGGTGCCAGTAGCTCGCCATGGAAGTACAGCTGCACGCCCGGCGCCAAGCCTTGGCCCAGGGCAAGCAGGGCGCCGTTGAGGTTTTCCCAGGCATCACTGTTCTCGACGCCAGCGGGCAGCATCGAACCGGTGAACAGCACGGGTGCGCTCAGCCCGAGCAACTGAAAGCTCATCGCCGCCGCGCTGTAGGCCAGGGTGTCAGTGCCGTGCAGGATCAATACCGCGTCGCAGCCATCGACATCCACGGCCTCGATCACCGCTTCACGCAGACGCTGCCAGTAGGTGGGGGTCATGTTGGCGCTGTCGATCAACGGCAGTAGTTCGCGAAACCGCCAGTTCGGTACCTTCAGTTCTGGTTGGGCAGCCAGTTGCTCGGCCATCCGCGCCTCGAATCCCGAAGCCGGAGCCAGCCCGTTGGCGCTGGCCTGCATGCCGATGGTACCGCCGGTGTAGAGCACCATGACCTGCTGAGCGGGTGGCGGGGTTTCGCGATTCATGGCACTTCTCCTTTGGGTGATCGGCCAAGGCTATGGCGTGTCTAGTGAAAAGTAAAAACAAGCTGGCAAAAAAAAGGGCCTGAAGAGTGATCTTCGGGCCCTCAAAAGGGAGAGAGGTGTCTAGTCTCTCAGCCTGGTGAGCGTGTTGCTGCCTGGGGCTGAAGGTCAGGCCTTCAATGGCACCAAGCGTGGCGCAATCATGTTTTCCGGGCGCAGGATGTCGGCGAGCATGGCGTCGTCGAGCAAGCCTTCTTCGCGCACCAGTTCCAGTACGCCACGGCCGCTTTCCAGAGCGATGCGGGCGATACGGGTGGCGTTTTCATAACCGATGTATGGGTTCAGGGCGGTGACCAGGCCGATCGAGTGCTCGACCAGTTCGCGGCAGCGCGCTTCGTTGGCGGTGATGCCGACGATGCAATGCTCGCGCAGCATGTCCATGGCGCGTTGCAGTAGGCGGATCGAGTCGAAAATCTTGTAAGCGATCAGCGGCTCCATCACGTTCAGCTGCAATTGACCCCCTTCTGCGGCGATGGTCAGTGCCAGGTCGTTGCCGATGATCTGGAAAGCCACTTGGTTGACCGCTTCCGGGATAACCGGGTTGACCTTGCCGGGCATGATCGAGCTGCCTGGCTGACGTGCTGGCAGGTTGATTTCATTGATGCCGGTACGTGGGCCGCTGGACAGCAGGCGCAGGTCGTTGCATATTTTCGACAGCTTGACCGCAGTACGCTTGAGCATCCCGGAGAACAGGACGAAGGCGCCCATGTCGGACGTGGCTTCGATCAGGTCGGCGGCAGGCACCAGCGGTTGACCGCTGATGAGCGCCAGACGCGATACGGCCAGGTGCTGGTAGCGGGGGTCGGCGTTGATGCCGGTGCCGATGGCGGTGCCGCCCAGGTTCACTTCGGTCAGCAGTTCCGGAGCGAGGCTGCGCAGACGATTGAGGTCTTCGCTCAAGGTGGTGGCGAAGGCCCGGAACTCTTGACCGAGGGTCATCGGCACGGCGTCCTGCAACTGGGTACGGCCCATTTTCAGAACGTGGTTGAATTCCTGGCCCTTGGCGGCGAATGCCTGAATCAGGCTGTCGAGGCTGGCGAGCAGGGCGTCGTGACCGAGCAGCAGGCCCAGACGGATTGCCGTCGGGTAAGCGTCGTTGGTCGACTGCGCCATGTTCACGTCATTGTTCGGGTGCAGGTATTGGTACTCGCCCTTGCTGTGGCCCATGGCCTCCAGCGCGATGTTGGCGATGACTTCGTTGGCATTCATGTTGGTTGAAGTGCCAGCGCCGCCTTGAATCATGTCCACCACGAACTGCTCGTGGAAATCGCCGCGAACCAAACGGGCGCAGGCTTCGCTGATGGCAGCGTGCTTGGCTTCGCTGAGGTGACCGAGTTCGCGGTTAGCGTCAGCGGCGGCTTGCTTGACCATGGCCAGGGCCACGACCAGCTTCGGGTAATGCGAAATCGGAACGCCGGAGAGACGGAAGTTGTTCACCGCCCGCAGGGTCTGGATGCCGTAGTACGCTTCAGCGGGTACTTCAAGGACGCCAAGCAGGTCTTTTTCGATGCGCAATGATGCAGCGGAGGACATGATAGAGATAGTCTCAAGAAAGGCACGGATAATGCCGGAACGCCGCTGATGCTAGGCTTGTGGGCAATTTTGGGCTAATGCTGTTAAGCGCTGGCCTATGCACAAACGGCATAATGTCGATGTGACGTTACGATTGTGACGAGCGTATGAACAAGATGTAGTTGCTTTTTTGCAGGTGCGGGGCGGGTCGTTGCAAGTCCGTCCCTGCCGTGATTGGAGGACGTGATGAACCTGGAAAGTAAATGGCTGGAGGACTTCAGTGCCCTGGCCGCCACCCGCAGTTTTTCCCAGGCGGCTGAGCGTCGCTTCGTGACGCAACCTGCTTTCAGCCGCCGGATTCGCAGCCTTGAGTCGGCACTGGGCCTGACGTTGGTCAATCGCTCGCGCACGCCCATCGAGCTGACGGCTGCCGGACAACTGTTTCTGGTAACCGCGCGCACCGTCGTCGAGCAGCTTGGCGAGGTGCTGCGTCATCTGCATCACCTGGAGGGCGGGCAGGGCGAAGTCATGCAAGTCGCGGCGGCGCACTCTTTGGCCTTGGGTTTTTTCCCGCGCTGGATTGCCCAGCTGCGTAACGAAGGGCTGAACATTGCCACCCGGCTGGTGGCGACCAACGTTGGCGATGCGGTACATGCGTTGCGTGAGGGCGGTTGCGATCTGATGCTGGCGTTCTACGACCCGGATGCGGCGCTGCAGATGGACGCTGAAATTTTCCCCTCGCTGCACCTTGGGCATACGGAGATGTTGCCCATCTGCGCGGCAGACGCCAACGGCCAACCGTTATTCGACCTTGAAGGCGATGCCAGTGTGCCGTTGCTCGCCTACAGCGCCGGAGCATTTCTGGGGCGCTCGGTGAACCTGCTGCTGCGTCAGCGCAGCTTGCGCTTCACTACGGTCTACGAAACAGCCATGGCGGACAGCCTGAAAAGCATGGCGCTCGAAGGCCTGGGCATCGCCTGGGTGCCGCAGCTCAGCGTGCGTGCTGAACTGGCGCGGGGTGAGTTGGTGGTGTGTGGTGGCCCACAATGGCATGTGCCGCTGGAAATTCGTTTGTACCGTTGTGCGTTGGTGCGCAAGGCCAACGTGCGGTTGTTGTGGCGCAAGCTGGGAGGCGGTGCGGCACAGGGTGCGTCTTGAGTGCTTAAGGCGATTCGCTCAAATAAGCGGCGATGGCTTCTTTGTTTTTGTCGCTGTAGTGGTAACAGTTCGCTCTTACGTTGATGCGGGTCGGGAATATATTGGTTTCACACCACCAACTGCCTTTGAATAAAACTTCTGAGTGCTCATGCGTCCCGCCGAGCAGATGACCTATTTCATGCGCGGCGGCAGAGTAACTGCCCAGCGATGCAATGCCTGCGTAACTCTTGTCTCTGGCGACACCCAAAGTCATCCCGTTTATTTTTTCGTGTGTTAACAGCAAATACTTGGTTCTGCTGTTCATGGGCAGATTGTTTTTGTCGATGTAGTCATTCACTTCTCGTTGCCAGCCGTCCAGTATTTTTGTCAGGTTTTCACCTTGATACGGGTATTGGGTTATGGGCGCGACGTTCTGTATGAAGTCTATGTACACCCTGCGCCGGGTGAAGCTTTCAAGGTCCTTGCGCAGCCACGAGAAGTAGTCTTTAGCGATATTTTCGCGTTCAGCTTGTGGGATATCGTCGTGCAGAAATACATAGAAGTAGAGCGGAGTTTTCGTGAATTTCTCATCAGCGGAAGCCGGTGGAATGATGATCGTAAGCAGGGTGCTTAGTGTTAAAGCGAGTGTTCTTAAATGAATGAGCATGGGCGATCTCGATGGCGATAGTTTTCGTTGATTAATGTCCGTACTGGATGACGGGGTCTGCCCGGAACTGTGTTTGCTTCAGACATGAAAGCAGCTAAGCCGAAACGGTTGCGATTTGTTAGTTGCTGTTGGCGTCACCTAAAGTAGTAAGTTGCGTACAGAAGATGTAGGACCTTTTGCCATGAAGGATTTCGGTCGCGGGTGCCGTGTGCAGACCTCGCCAGGGCCCTGCGGACAGATGGTCACCAAGGGGGCTGTCTTCCCTGTGCTTTACGGTATACTGCGCGGCCTTTGGCCGGTTCGACCGGCCATAATTCGTACAGCAAGCCACGCCGGTTCTCCCGCGTGGCTTGTTTGTTTTTTGACGCGCCTGCGGGCGTCCAATAGAAGAGGCACGACGATGAGCGCACTGGTTGGCGTGATCATGGGCTCCAAGTCCGATTGGTCCACCCTTAGCCACACCGCCGATATGCTGGAAAAGCTAGGCATCCCTTACGAAGTCAAAGTGGTGTCAGCCCACCGGACGCCGGATTTGCTGTTCCAGTACGCCGAACAGGCTGAAGCCCGTGGCATTGAAGTGATCATTGCCGGTGCTGGCGGTGCGGCTCATTTGCCAGGCATGTGTGCGGCCAAGACTCATCTGCCCGTGCTGGGCGTGCCCGTACAGTCGTCGATGTTGTCGGGCGTTGATTCCCTGCTCTCTATCGTGCAGATGCCTGCCGGGATTCCTGTGGCGACCTTGGCTATCGGCAAAGCGGGCGCAATCAACGCCGCATTGTTGTCGGCCAGTATCCTCGGCGCCAAGCACCCGCAATTCCATGCAGTGCTGAAGAAATTCCGCGCTGAGCAGACAGACAGCGTCCTGGACAATCCAGACCCACGCGACGCCTGAGGTTTTTCCATGAAGATCGGTGTAATCGGTGGCGGCCAGTTGGGTCGCATGTTGGCTCTGGCAGGGACCCCGCTAGGCATGAGTTTCGCTTTTCTCGACCCGGCGCCGGATGCCTGTGCCGCTGCGTTGGGCGAACATCTGCGTGCCGATTACGGCGATCAGGATCATCTGCGCCAGTTGGCCGATGAAGTCGATCTGGTGACCTTCGAATTCGAAAGTGTGCCAGCAGAAACCGTGGCGTTCCTGTCGCAGTTCGTGCCGGTTTATCCAAGTGCCGAAGCGCTGCGGATTGCCCGTGATCGCTGGTTCGAAAAGAGCATGTTCAAGGACCTCGGCATTCCAACGCCTACCTTCGCTGATATCCAGTCGCAAGCCGATCTGGACGCCGCAGTGGCCAGCATTGGTCTGCCTGCCGTGCTGAAAACCCGCACCCTCGGTTATGACGGCAAGGGCCAGAAAGTACTGCGTACAGCGGCTGATGTGGTCGGCACGTTTGCTGAGTTGGGCAGTGTTGCCTGTTTGCTGGAAGGTTTCGTGCCCTTCACGGGTGAAGTGTCGCTGATTGCCGTGCGCGGCCGCGATGGCGAAACGCGCTTTTATCCGCTGGTGCACAACACCCACGAAAATGGGGTTTTGCGTCTGTCGATTGCCAGCACCGCGCATCCGCTGCAAGCGCTGGCTGAGGATTACGCCGGTCGCGTACTCAAGCAACTCGATTACGTCGGCGTGCTGGGGTTCGAGTTCTTTGAAGTCGATGGCGGTTTGAAGGCCAACGAGATTGCACCCCGTGTGCATAACTCGGGGCATTGGACCACCGAAGGCGCCGAGTGCAGCCAGTTCGAAAACCACCTGCGGGCGGTGGCGGGTTTGCCGTTGGGCTCCACTGCCAAGGTCGGCGAAAGCGCCATGCTCAACTTCATCGGTGAAGTGCCGGCTGTGGACAAGGTCGTCGCCATCGATGACTGCCATCTGCATCACTACGGCAAGGCGTTCAAGGTTGGGCGCAAAGTGGGTCACGCCACCTTGCGCTGTGCTGATCGCGCCACCCTTGATCGGCAGATCAAAAAAGTCGAAGCGCTGATCAAGCTGTAATAGCTGCAATAGACGTATGTGGAACCAATCCTGCCAGCGGTTCTCTGATGACAGGACGCTAATGCCGTCATCAGGCCTTGGTTCGTCCAATTAATACAGAGGAAAAGGCATGGGTATTATCGGAACCATTTTTATCGGTTTGATCGTGGGCTTGCTGGCTCGCTTCCTCAAGCCAGGCGATGACAGCATGGGTTGGATCATGACCATTGTGCTGGGTATCGGGGGCTCGCTGGCTGCGACCTACGGGGGTCAGGCGCTGGGCATTTATCAGGCAGGCCAGGGCGCGGGTTTCCTCGGCGCATTGGTGGGTGCGGTGGTGCTGCTGGTGCTTTACGGCATGATCAAAAAAGACTGACAGTTATTCATCGGCTCTCTGCGCTATTGCTGCGCAGAGAGCTAGTGAGACCACATACATTGCCGAGCTCTCCCATGCGCCGTCTCCTCCTTATAGCGCTGCTGTTGGCTTCCGGGCTGGCCCGCGCCGAGCTGCCAGAAACCGATTGGCTCGAGCTGATGCCCAAGTCGGATCAAAAAGCCCTCGAGGCCATGCCTGAAATCGATCACAACTCCCCGGAAGCGCAGGGGACGTTCGATAGCAAAGGCGGTTTGAAGCAGAGCAAAGGCTTGCCTGCCGTGATGTACTCGGCCAAGACCGTACCCGCCATGAATGGCAAAAATATCCGTCTTGGTGGTTATCCCGTGCCGCTGGAAACAGACGCGAAAGGCCGCAGTACCCTGTTCTTCCTCGTGCCATATCCGGGCGCATGCATCCATGTGCCGCCGCCGCCACCCAATCAACTGGTGCTGGTGCGTTATCCAAAAGGCCTGAAGCTGGACGATATCTACACGCCGCTGTGGGTGATCGGCACGCTGAAGGTCGAGGCGGTCAGCAATAACATGGCCGATGCAGCCTACGCGCTGGATGCTTCGAAGGTCCGCGTCGTGGTCGAAGCGGACCTGTAGCGGTTACGCTTCCGGCAACGCCGCCAGCGGCTCGGCCCAGATGCTGACACTCAGGGTGTGCATGGCATCTGGCGCCAACGTGACGACATCGGACAGGACGTTGGCGGTCTCGACACAAACCATGTGCTGCCAGCCGTCTTCGGCCATGTCGCTTAAGGTCCTGGTCTTGTCGACCCACGGATTCCACAGCACCGCTGACTTTGAGCCGCTGGTCATGATCTGAATCCGTCGCTGCCAGCCCGGATCGACGATGCTCAGATGGTGCGGTGTGTCCAGGTAAACGCGGTCCGTCTCGGCCGTGAAATGCAGGTCGCCGTCCTGCCGATGCTCGTCTTCCCAGTTTTTCAATGTGTCCAGGTAACGCGAGCCGTCCAGGCCTTCGACGTGGACCTGTCGTGCATCGCTGACCGCGAAATAACTGTGCAATGCCTGGCTGAAGGTAACGTCTTCGGTGCCAGCGTTGTAGCTGAGCAGGCTGACATGCAACTGCTCGTCCAGACGAATGCTCAGTTTGAGGGCGACGTTATGCGGCCAACCAGGCAAATGACCTTCAGCCTGCGGCAATACGAATTCGGCGAGTAACGCGTCGCCATCATTGCCAATGCCCAGCAATTCCCAGTCTAGTACCCGGACTTCGCCGTGGGCGTTGGCCGGTTCGCTGCTGTTGCGCATCGCCTGTACGCTGGCAGGGTTGCGCTCCAGATTGCCAAACCAGGGCCAGCAAATCGGAATACCGGCGCGGATCGGCTTGCCTTGTTTGAAGACAGCTTTGTCGTTTAGCCAGATCAGTGGCGGCTCGCCGTCCACTTGGTAGCTGAGGATGTGCGCGCCTTGCTGGGCGACGAGTAACTCGGCCTGACCGTGGCGGATGCGCCAGCAGTTGAGCTCACCGAGTTTGACGGATTCGACATGGGGCGTTGGCATGCGGGGGTGCTCACTCAAGTACAGTGATAAAAGTAGACCGTGCGACAGTCAACGAGTTTACCCCAGCAGACCGATACCCAGGCTTATCGCCGTGCCGGTACCGAGCGAGTGCGGCCGCTACCATCGATGGCGACGAACACAAACACCGCTTCGGTGACTTTGCGCCATTCGCTGGACAGTGGGTCATCGCTCCATACTTCGACCATCATCTGGATCGAGCTGCGGCCGATGTCCAGGGCCTGGGTATAGAAGGACAATTGCGCGCCGACTGCGACCGGGATCAGGAATGCCATGCGATCAATGGCTACGGTCGCAACGCGGCCGCCAGCGACTTTACTGGCCATGGCAGTTCCCGCCAAGTCCATTTGCGAGACCAGCCAGCCGCCGAAAATATCGCCGAAACCATTGGTTTCGCGGGGCAAAGCAGTAATTTGCAATGCAAGGTCGCCCTGCGGTATCGGATCTTCTTGTTCGAGTTCAATCATGCCTAGGGTGCCTCGACCCATGACTCTTTAATGTTTTGGTGCGGTTAACAGGTCTCAGTGAAAACGATGTTCATGAACAAATTGCGTTCATCCGCTTTCAGCGATGCCTTAAGGGGAAACTCTGCGAAAGCGGCTGGATTGGGCTCAGCGGCGATTTCGCACAGCAACCCGGAGTACGCTGGATTGTCTCTTACGGTCTGCGAGTATATCGATCGATGGACCATGCGACGACCACTCGGTTCTCATTTTGACTGCGTAAAGCGCCTGACTGTGTGCTTTTTAGAGAATTTGCTATCGTGCCGGACCCGATCGACTCTGTACTTTTCGCTATAAGGGCAATTTTGATGCCCATGTCAGCGTTTTCCTTAGTGAGGAAGTGTGCAAGCCGTCAAGCCTCAGCCAGCGTTGCTGATGCTCAGCAATCCCAAGAGAAGCCCTTGCCATGTCCACTGTGTCCTCAAGTACCGTGCAGCCCTCGCGCCCGCTGACCCGCAGCGACTATAAGACCTTGTCGCTTTCTGCCTTGGGCGGAGCGTTGGAGTTTTACGACTTCATCATTTTCGTGTTTTTTGCCACTGTGGTCGGCAAGTTGTTTTTCCCTGCGGATATGCCTGAGTGGCTGCGACTGATGCAGACCTTCGGTATTTTTGCTGCCGGTTACCTGGCGCGACCGCTGGGTGGCATCGTTATGGCGCACTTCGGCGACCTTTTGGGGCGCAAGAAAATGTTCACCCTGAGCATTTTCATGATGGCCGTACCGACCCTGATCATGGGCTTGTTGCCGACGTACGCGCAGATTGGCCTGTGGGCGCCGATTCTGCTGCTGTTGATGCGGGTTATTCAGGGTGCGGCGATTGGCGGTGAGGTGCCTGGCGCCTGGGTATTTGTGTCCGAGCATGTGCCGCCGCGCAGCATTGGCTACGCGTGCGGCACCCTGACCGCCGGCCTGACCTCGGGCATTTTGCTGGGTTCGCTGGTCGCCACCCTGATCAATAGCCTCTACAGCGCTGAGGAGATGCTCGATTACGCATGGCGGATTCCGTTTTTGCTTGGGGGCGTATTTGGTCTGCTGTCTGTTTACCTGCGCCGCTGGCTGCATGAAACGCCGGTTTTCGCCGAGCTGCAGCTGCGCAAGGCGCTGGCCGAAGAGGTGCCGCTCAAGGCCGTGTTGCGCGACCATCGCGGGGCGATCCTGTTATCGATGCTATTGACCTGGCTGTTGTCGGCTGGCGTCATCGTCGTGATCCTGATGACCCCAACGGTATTGCAAACGGTTTACGGCTTCTCCCCCGCGACGGCGCTGAAGGCCAATAGTCTGGCGATTGTCTGCCTGAGCCTGGGCTGTGTCGGCGCGGGTTCTCTGGCGGATCGCTTTGGCGCTGGCTGGGTGTTTATCCTCGGTTGCCTGGCGTTGCTTGTCAGTTCATGGACGTTCTATCACAGCCTTTTGGCGCACCCCGACTGGCTGTTTCCGTTGTACGCCGTCACCGGGTTATTTGTCGGCGTCATCGGTGCGGTGCCGTTCGTCATGGTCCAGGCCTTTCCGGCAGCCGTGCGGTTCTCGGGACTGTCGTTCTCGTACAACCTGGCGTACGCGATATTTGGCGGTCTGACGCCGATGGTGGTGACCCTCATGCTCAAGACCAGTCCAATGGGGCCGGCCTGGTACGTGGCAGCCCTCTGCGTCATGGGCATGCTGATTGGCATCCATTTGTTGCGCAAGCAACGCTGAGTGTTGAATCGCCTTGCCTGCTGGGCGAATGCCGCCGCCCCCTCCTGAACTGAACGGCTATCATTGAAAGTCGATGATGGCCTTTCATCTAATTGTCACATTGCTTTCATAGAGTGTTCACACGGCCCTTAGATACTTGGCGTCGATCCAATACCTATCCAATTTTGCTAGGAGCAAGGCATGAGACTTAAGCGATTGATGGCGGCTCTGACTTTCGTCGCCGCAGGCGTTGCCACCGCCACTGCGGTTGCTGCTGTTGACCCAGCTATTCCAGGCTATACCAAGACCACCGGTGTCTCGGGTAACCTGTCCAGTGTCGGCTCCGATACCCTGGCAAACTTGATGACCTTGTGGGCTGAGGCTTACAAAAAAGAATACCCAAGCGTGAACATTCAGATTCAAGCAGCCGGTTCGGCCACCGCACCACCTGCGTTGACTGAGGGCACCTCGAACCTGGGCCCGATGAGCCGCAAAATGAAAGACACCGAATTGGCGGCTTTCGAGCAGAAGTACGGCTACAAGCCAACTGCAATCCCGGTCGCGGTCGATGCCTTGGCTATTTTTGTACATAAAGACAACCCGATTCAGCACCTGACCATGGAACAAGTGGACGCGATCTTCTCCGCGACCCGTCTGTGTGGCGCCAAAGCCGAAGCCAAAACCTGGGGTGATGTTGGCGTGACCGGCGACCTGGCTGGCAAACCGATCCAACTGTTCGGTCGTAACTCGGTATCCGGCACTTACGGCTACTTCAAAGAAGAAGCCCTGTGCAAAGGCGACTTCCGCGCTAACGTTAACGAACAGCCAGGTTCTGCTTCGGTTGTAAGCTCGATCAGCAGCTCGTTGAACGGCATCGGTTACTCAGGTATCGGCTACAAAACGTCCAGCGTGAAGACGGTTGCCCTGTCCAAGAAAGGCAGCACTGAATTCATCGAAGACAGCGAAGAAAACGCACTGAACGGCAAATACCCACTGTCGCGCTTCCTGTTCATCTACGTGAACAAAGCGCCGAACAAGCCTCTGGCACCGCTGGAAGCCGAGTTCGTGAAAATGGTCCTGTCTAAACAGGGTCAAGAAGTCGTGATCAAAGACGGTTACATCCCGTTGCCAGCCAAGGTTGCTGCAAAAGCACTGGCTGACCTGGGCTTGCAGGAAGGCGCTGCTAAGTAAGGGTTGACGCGGGGCACGCACTTTTTGCCCCGATCTCAATACCTGAGCGGGACCTGATTCAACGGGGTCCCGCTACTAATTTCGTAGTCCGCTGCCAGTACTTTTGGGCTGCGGATTTTTTGCGTCACCGCACTGTCATGTTTTTGTAATAAAGGACCGCTAGGGTGAGCGCATGAATGATCTGGCCAATTCCACCATGACTCAAAATTCCCCTCCCGAGCGAATTGACTTCAATACGCCCGAGCTCAAGCGAAAACGCCGTATACGCGCGTTTAAAGACCGTCTGACCCAGTGGTATGTACTGGTCGGTGGCCTGGCAGTGCTGGCCGCTATTACGCTGATTTTCTTCTATCTTGCTTACGTGGTCGCGCCCTTGTTCCAAGGTGCGAAACTGACCACCGAGAAGGCGCTCAATCCGGCCTGGATGCAGGATGCGGGCAAGCCACTGATGATTGCCATCGAAGAGCAGAACAAGGTTGGCCTGCGAGTATCCGACAAGGGTGAAGCGCTGTTCTTCCGCATCGACGACGGGACCGAGCTCAAGCATGTCGCCTTGCCGATTCCGACGGGCACGACTGTGACGGCTATCGGTAAAGATCAGCCAGGCAGCCCGTTGATGGTGCTGGGTCTGTCCAACGGTCAGGCACTGGTGTTCAAACACAACTACCTGATCACCTACCCGGGCAACGTCAAGACCATCAGTCCGACCATCACGTATCCATTTGGCGAAGCGGCGCTGAGCCTGGACGAACAAGGCCGGCCCTTGGAGCACGTCAGCCTCAACGCCAGCGACAAAGTCCTGATGGTAGCGGGTTCCACCGGCTCGCAATTGCATGTGCTCTCCTTGTCCCAGGAAGAAAACATGATGACCGGGGAGACCACCAGCGAGTTGACCCGCATCGAACTGCCGCACATGACCGAAGTGGTCAAGGCAATCTTTATCGATCCGCGCCAGCAGTGGCTGTACGTGATCAACGGTCGCGCTCAGGCCGACGTCTTCAGCTTGCGTGATCGCAGCCTCAACGGCCGCTACAAACTGCTGGAAGACGGTAACGCTGAAGTCTCCGCCAGTACGCAATTGGTCGGCGGTGTGTCGCTGATTATCGGCAGCACCACGGGCGGTCTGGCTCAGTGGTTCATGGCCCGCGATACCGACGGCGAGTTGCGCCTGGAGCACATCCGTGACTTCCAGATGGGCACCACGCCGATCGTACAAATCACCGGCGAAGAGCGCCGTAAAGGCTTCGTCGCCCTCGACGCTTCCGGCAAGCTCGGGGTGTTCCATAGCACCGCGCATCGCACGCTGTTGGTCGATCAGGTGGCTCAGGGCCCAGGTGTCATGGGACTGTCGCCACGTGCTGACGAGGTCATCGTCGAAGAGGGCGGCAAGTTGCTGCCAATGAGCCTGCGCAACCCGCACCCGGAAGTTTCGTGGAGCGCGCTGTGGAGCAAGGTCTGGTACGAAAACTACGACGGACCGAAGTACGTCTGGCAGTCCACTGCGTCGAGCACTGACTTCGAGCCCAAGCTGAGCCTCGCGCCATTGACCTACGGCACCTTGAAAGCGGCGTTC
>ERZ1463038.75-NODE-75-length-25248-cov-32.129838_pt1 | contig 25248 bp, 16 predicted proteins | sample MGYA00564479_ERZ1463038 | MGnify/ENA primary metagenome ERZ1463038 (study PRJEB39244, sample SAMEA3635134) | Helicobacter pylori | study: EMG produced TPA metagenomics assembly of PRJEB11511 data set (Assembly of a 5300-year-old Helicobacter pylori...
AGTTTTCGCCGCAGTGCATGAATCAGAAACTCCACCGCATTGCTTTCCACTTCATTACCCCAGCCGTAAATACGGTCTTCCAGCTCACTGCGCGAGAGAATGGCACCAGGTCGTATTAATAGGGCCTGTAACAGGGCGAACTCGCGGCTGGAGAGTTGAATGTCGGGGATTTCGGCAGTAGCCGCTTGTTTGGATAGCAAATCCAGCGACACTACACCGTTGTCCAGCACTGACTGGGCACTGCCGCCTTTGCGGCGTAAAACGGCGCGGATGCGTGCCAGTAACTCCGCCATGGCGAAGGGTTTGAGCAGGAAGTCGTCTGCGCCGCCGTCGAGGCCGCGCAGGCGATCATCGAGTCCATCCCTTGCGGTGATGATCAGCAACGGCACCGGGTTGTTGCGTCCACGAATGCCATCGAGCACATCGAGCCCGTCTTTGCCGGGCAAGCCGAGATCCAGCAGCACCATGTCATAAGCTTGTGTTTCCAGTGCTGCAAGGGCGGTGAGTCCGTTTTTTACCCAGTCTGCGGCGTAGCTAGCATCGTTCAGCGCGCCTTGAATGGCATCACCAATCATCGGGTCATCTTCGACCAGCAATATCCGCATTTATCACTCCAGAAAAAGGCGCGCCGATCATGACCGTCGCGCCTGTATTGAAGCATCTGGGCCGGCGTTTGTCCGTCGCCGGATCAACGCAATGTGCGGCTGTCGGTCACTGCTTGCCTTTCATGGAGTCGAAGGTTTTCAACAGATCATCCATCGAAGCCTTGCAATAGCCCTGTTTCGGTGTGCTGGCGCGCAGGGCGTCGAGTGCCCGGTCAATTGCTTTGTCCAGCACATGCCAGTCACTTGCAGCCCGGGGTTTGATGCCAGCTTCGGCGGAGTCCCAGGACGTTTCCAGATCCTTGATGCGGGTTTTCGCCCCCGGCAGGTCATTTTTATCGACGAGCGCGGCGACATCGGCGGCGATGGTGCTGAACTCGGACAGATCACCCAGTTTTGAACCTGGCTGGGCGGATGCGCTCGCCGATGTGGTCGGCGTGCCAGCACTAGGTTTGTCGGCAGGTTTCGAGCAGCCGGTGGCGATGCTGAGCAAAAAGATCGACGAGACGATGGCAACGTGGCGAATGACATTTTGAAGTGGACGCATGACGATTCCTTGATTGGCTTTTTGACAGGTTATTGATTGACGGGTTTACGGTTGCCAACACTGATTTGCGCGGCCGCGACCAAAAGAACAATGACGCACAGGAAGATGGCACTCGTCCAAGCGGCTCCCATGCCGAGGCCACCATAAGTTTTAGCTTGGGTCAGCAAATCACCGAGAGAGGCGCCAAATGGACGGGTCAGGATGTATGCCATCCAAAAGGTCAGCACCACATTGCCGCCTAAGCGCCAAGCCAGCAGAGTCGTGGCGATAAGCGCACCGAAAATCACGACGCCAAGGGTGAAACCCAGGCCCAGCGCTTCGGTGGCCAGGTCGCCCGCTGCTGTGCCGAGTGCAAAGGTGCAAAGCACGGTTGTCCAGTAGAAAAGCTCCCTTCGCGGGGTGACGATTTCGCGGATCGACAGGTTGTGCTCCACCCGGTACCAGACCAGGAAATTGATCGTCAGCAGAATGGCAAAGACCGCCGTGCTGGTGTACAGGCTGATGTCGAGCATGTCGGTCATGATGTCCGTGATCTGTGTCCCGACGATGCTTACCAGCACCACGGTTAACCAGTAGATCCGGGGTGAATAGGCCTTGGTACGTAGTTGAAAACACAACGCGAGCGCTAGCAAGACGGCCATGCCGATGCTCGTCCAACCAGCGCCCAAACCGGCATCCACGGCCAGAAAGTCCGCGCCGGTTTCACCCACCGTCGTGGACAGAATCTTGATCACCCAGAATGACAGCGTCACTTCGGGTACTTTGTTGAGCCATCCGGATTTTTCGGGATTCATGTGCGGGTAGCCTCTCCTGAGCGGCGCTGAACTTGCGCAGGGGAGAAGATACTTAGCGAAACTTAGCTGAGGCTGAGGGACGGCAATACGATTGCCGCGGTTCCTTTGCCGGGTAGATCGCTGAAGGCATTACTCCGGATTTGGGAACGTTACATATTACTTCCGCAGCCTATTCTGGAGGCTGGCATGCGCAATTGTCTGAATCGGAACCGATCGGCAGTTTTGTACCGATCATGGCTACGAAGCGTGTTGGTCAAATCCGAAGCAATCGTTGGTCAGATCAAATGCAAACACGGGAATCAAGTGGAGTGCAATTTCGCACTGAGTAGCGTGGAAGAGATCGACTGCTTTCTTTATGCGCAGTCGTGGTATTGCAAGCCGCGTGATTGAGATTGTGTTCGGTCGACAGGACGCCGGAGAGGTTGGGCCAGTTTCTGGGCCAATGGTGCCAAGTCCTTTTTGACCGCTCAATCTGCGCTAAAGTCTGTGAGTATTTTGTGAAAAGGATGTCGTGGATACGAAAAAGCCCGGCGCTGGGCCGGGCTGTACGCTGGCCTGTTAAGCGGCATTATTCGGCGTGCCGAGAGCTTTCTTGTATTCGGCTTTCATCGCTTCCATTTGCTCGCCCAGCGCATCCAATGTCGCTTTGCCGAGCAGCTTTTTCGCCTGAGGAAACATCTCGGTTTCCTCCTCCTCAATGTGATGCTCAATCAACTCCTTAACGAACTTTGTGCGACCCGCAAACTCAGGTCTGTCGCTTTGAGGTCGGGAAGTACCAGAGAATCGACAGTGCGGTGTTCTTCCTTGGCCTCGTAATACATTTCCTCCTGTTCCTTACCACCTGCTTCCTTGAAGGCGGGATATAAGATCTCTTCTTCCAGCTTGGTGTGGATGGTGATTTCCATTTCGAGCTTGGCTACCAGGCAGGTCAGTACGTTTTTTTTGGGACCGATCAGTCGACTCGCTCAATTGGGCGAGGATGTCCTTTACTCGTACGTGGTCAGCTTTTAAAAGGTCGATCGCGTTCATTTTGCGTGCCTCTGCTATCACGGAAGGACGTGGGACGGTCGTCGCCGTCACTGCTTTGTTTCCTAGGTAGAAATGCATTAGCTGTGCCAATCAAAAATTTAAGCAATCAGCTTTACTATCAATACATTAGACATTTACTACGTCGGCAACGTTCCGAGCAGTAGCACACTTCCTCCCAGCAGCGAGCCCATTTCTTCCGCCACGTGAAGGGGAGGCCGCAGATCACGCAAGTTTTGACTGGGAGTTCACTCTTTTTCAAAATGACTCATCTCCATCTAATTTGGCGAGCAATGACTGGCCACGTTGCCAAAGCGCCTGCTGTTTGAATTCAGGCATCCGGTCGAGGTTTTTATAAATCATGCTCATGCGTTGGTTGCCGCGCAGACGGTCGCCGTGACGCATCAGGAAGTGCCAATAGAGCGAGTTGAAGGGGCAAGCGTCGTCAGTGGTGCTTTCGCTCACCTTGTAAGCGCAGCCACGGCAATAGTCAGACATCCGCTTGATGTACTGGCCACTCGCACAGTAAGGCTTAGAGCCCAGGTAACCGCCATCGGCGTGCATGACCATGCCCAGTGTGTTGGGTAGCTCCACCCAGTCGAAGGCGTCCATGTAGATCGCCAGATACCACTCGCATATTTGACTCGGTATGATGCCCGCGAGCAGGGCGAAATTGCCGGTCACCATCAGCCGTTGGATATGGTGAGCATAGGCATGCTCGAGGCTTTGGCTGATAGCTTGGCGCATGCAATTCATCTTGGTCTCGCCTGTCCAGTAGAACTCTGGAAGCGACCTTGTGTTACCGAACACATTGCCATTGGCGTAGTCAGGCATCTTCAGCCAGTAGACGCCCCGGACATATTCCCGCCAGCCGATTAGTTGGCGAATAAAGCCTTCGGCAGCATTGAGTGCAATGCTGCCCGACCAGTACGCTGACTCCACATCGCTGCAAAGCTGACGAAGATCCAGTAGGCCAATATTGAGTGCAGCGCTTATACGGGCATGAAACAGAAAGGGCTCGTCGCTGGCCATGGCGTCTTGATAGTCGCCGAAAGCTGCCATGCCCCAGTCGAGGAAGTAATCCCATAGGGCCTGAGCTTCCGCATGGGTTACCGGGTAGTCGAACGTGTCGAGGGTGCCATAGTGGCTGGTGAAGTGTCTTGCCACCAACGCAAGCACATCCTGGGTGATTGCGTCGGGCGTGAAGCGGGCAGGCGAAGGCGGCCTAACTCCCCTTGGTAATGCCTTGCGGTTTTCTGTATCAAAGTTCCAAGCGCCCCCGACCGGACTGCCGTCGCCATTGAGTAATAACCTGCTCTTGCGCCGCATCTCTCTGTAAAAGAATTCCATGCGCAGCTGCTTTTTGCCTTTCGCCCAGTTAGAGAACTCGGTGCGCGTGCAGAGAAAGCGAGTATCGGAATGCCATTCGATCGCTAAGCCGCAGTCCTTGATTGATTGCTCCAAACGCCAGTCGCCGCATTCAGTCATGTGTAGCTCATCTGGCTGTAGGAGTGCCTGCCAGCGGCGTAACTCGCTCGGCACCGATCCGCTATTTTGCTGATCATCAAGGGTGACGTATTGAACTCGGATTCCACGCTGCTGCAGAGCCTCGGCGAAATGGCGCATAGCACTGAAGATCAGGGTGATTTTTTGCGGATGATGTGGGACATGGCTAGCTTCTTCCATCACCTCGACCATGAGCACCGTATCGCTCTCCTTATCCAGACCCTGCAGTGAGGCAAGGTCGAAAGATAATTGGTCGCCCAAGACGAGGCATAGCTGGCGAGTCGTATTCATCAAACAGAATCCAGTTGAGGTGAGCGTAAAGGCCCAGGGACTTCCTAGCTTTAATCCACAGAACGTATTGTGAGAAGGGAAGTTGCGAATTATTGTACAAATAAAAAATAATGTACAAGTTTTTTATATCGCCTTTGCTGGAAAACGCCAGCGGTCTTTTCAGATTGGATGCGCAAGCCGCTAGCTCCAAACGGTTTTATTGCGATGGATCAGGATCGCCAACGCTGATGGAAAGTCCCTAGATGCTTTCTCGATCTTGAGCGAAGGTCACCTTCTCGCCCTAATCGATCAACGCCATAATGATGGAGCCTCAAGGCTAGTTGGTTTTCGTAGAGTTTGAGAGCAGGGGCGGGAGCAGGTCAGAGTTCGGCATTGGTGTTCCTCGGTGGAGTGAACAGCACAGCAGTTGGTGTGTTTGGTGGGGATTGTGTTCGGTCGGCAGGACGCCGGAGTAGGGGCTACTACTGTATGAAAATACAACGCTAAGTTATTGATTCTTATAGTGTGTATTGGGGCTTTTTTGGTAGCTAATAAAGTAGATATTTTCTTTTACATTCAATAGGATAGGCTTTAATAGAAGTCACCTTGACATGATGGTGGCTCAAACAATTTCGGCGCCTTTCGCGAAGGCGCCGAAATGATGCACCTACTTACCTTTCGGCGGTGCATTCCCACGTCCGCCACCAGATTTATTCCCTGTTGTGCTGGGCAGATTTGGAACCGGAGCGCTCTTCGGCGCGCTTCCCGTTCCTTTTCCTCCCGATCCACTCTTTGTTCCGCCAGATTTCGTCATGATCTTCTCCTGGGCATGAACACATATGAGTCGTAACCATAGCCGCCAATCAATAGTTGCGCGGTGTCCGGTCGGCTAGAAGCCTGAAGAATAGGTGCGCAAAACCTCCGCTGCAGGCCACGAGTTTACGTTTGCATAAGCACAAAAAAACGGATGTTTTGCCACCCTTAAAAGGGGTGGTATCCGTTTTAATTCAATAGGTTAGCTCGCTACCGTCCCCAGCATGGGGTGCTAGGGGTCGAGTGTTCGAATCACTCCGTCCCGACCATATAACTCAAGGGGTTGGCCCAATCTGAAAAGGTTAGGCTTTTTCATGCCTGGAAAATTACTCCCACATTTACTCCCGCTGATTTTTTGGATCTAGGTAGCTATGAGTTTGTGGGCTCATACGGTGTTAGGCCTGTTGAATGTAGGGGCGGGGCGGTCAGTGATCGAAAGTCGTCCAACTGTCGGAGGCACCCACAATCTGCAGTATTTTTTGCTGAGGCTAAAAATGCCGCAGTCGAACACGGGTTGATCAGGTAAGCGATTCACGACAGCGGCTATCGGCGCCTGTGCATCCGCAGTGCGGCGTGTAACAAGGCCTGACACAAAAAAATTGACGTCAAAATGCCATCACTGTATAAAAACTTCTCTTTCAGCAGCTCAGATCAAGCTGGTGTGAATTACGATGGCTGACGGTGGCACCGCTATACAGCGGCTTAGTTTTGCTGGGTTCTTCTGTAGGTAGCGCGTTTCTGGTCGCGATGACTATAAGTGATTGGGTTTTTTTAGGTGTAGTGTCAATGTGACATCATTCCCAAAAAGGGGTCTATGTGCAGGATGAGTTGAGAGCGCGGGCGCTGGCGTCATGGGGGCGAATCCTTGAACACCCGGCCGCCTGGATGAGCGCTGAGCAGCAATACCACGAGTTGTTGAAGGTTGCAGACAAGATGGAACTAGAGAGGCTTATAAGCGATGTTGAGTGGCGCCAGTTGGTAAGAAAAGCTGGGTCCTGCTTTATAGGCAGTACAGGTCCAGGCACGCTGTACAGCGTGCGCAGAAGGTGGTAGGCAATAGAGCTTTGAGCGGAGCATGCAGATTGTCATTAAAAATGGTGCGATGACGGTCTAATGGCAATATAAATATTTTTACTATCATATCAATGACGGTTCTGTTCAATGGCTATCCAATGGAGTTCTGTACCTTGCCAGCAACAAACCTCATAAGCCTGCGTCGGTGGATCTGGGGAGCTTTTGCAAAAAGCGCCCTAATACCCCTGCTGTTGGTAGAAACGGTGCTGATTGCCGTGTACCTGCTGACCAACGGTGCCATTCGCGAGGCGCAAATCGATTATTTGCGGGAGAACGCCCTGACCGATCTGCAGTACTCGGCCAAGCATGAGGGACGCATCATCGATGAGCAGTTGACGAATCTGGGCGCTCTCACAGATCTCTACCGCAACCTCACCGCAAAAGCCTTGCAAGATGAACCTGTCGGCACGGCCGAAGCATTGATGCTGACGGTCGATGGCGTTCGTTATAGCCCCAAAGACCTCGGTGCAGCTGCGGTGTTCTACGCTAACGGCACGCTGCCCGCGCGTCAGGATCTGGCGAAAGTGGCTCGGCTGGCGAGCCTTGCCCCGCTGATGAAGCAGCTCAAGGAGGGCCAACCGCTTGTTGCCAGTGTGTATTTCAACAGTTGGGACAGCCTCAACTATATCTACCCATGGTTCAGTACGCAGGACCAGTACCCCCATGACATGGTGATCCCCGACTACAACTTCTACTACCTGGCTGATGCGAGCCATAACCCTGCGCGTAAGGTGGCCTGGACCGATGTGTACCTTGATCCGGCGGGACAGGGGTGGATGATGTCGGCCATTGCCCCTGTCTACCGAGGCGACTTCCTTGAAGGCGTCAGTGGGATGGACATCACGGTGGGGAGCATCCTGCGGCAGATCGAGCAGTTGTCCGTGCCATGGAGTGGTTATGCCATGCTGGTCAGTAATGATCTGCGGATCATGGCCATGCCCAAATCTGGAGAGGCCGATTTTGGGCTCGATGAACTGACCGATCACTCCTACGATGAGGCTATCCGTAGCGAGCTGTTCAAGCCAGAAGACTTCAATCTACGTACTCGTAATGAAACCCGCGAGCTGGCCAAGATCATTGCCGCCCAACCAGAGGGTATTCAATCGATCATTCTTGGTGAGCGGGTGAACTGGGTGGCCTGGACCACCATCAAACAAACGGGCTGGCGCCTGCTGACAGTGGTCGACGAGGCCGATATTTTCAAACAAACCAATGCATTGGCGGGTCGCTACCAGCAGCTTGGTTACTTGATGATTGCCGGTCTGATTGTGTTCTATCTGCTATTTTTCGCCTTTATGTGGACGCGCGCTCTGCGACTGAGCGGCGAACTGCGAGCGCCCATCACGAAAATTTCGCAGATGATGAGCGGGATAGGCCAAGGACAGAGGCAGCCCGTGCAAGTCAGTTCGCATATTTACGAGTTGAACGAGATGGCCGGGCATGCCACGGCATTGGGCGAGCAACTGGAGCAAAGCGCACAGTCGCGGGCAATCGCCCAACAGCGCCTCGATCTGGTACTTGAGAGCGCCACTGAAGGTCTTTGGGAGCATAGTTTCATTAGCGGTCGTGTCACCCTGAGCAGGCATTTTTGTCAACGTTTCGGCCTTCCAGATACCGAACTGAGCCATGAACAGTTTCTCCAGCGTGTGCATGTCGACGATCAGTTGTCCATCCGACTGGCCTATGAACAGGTGCGCGATGGGTATGATGATATTTACAAGTCGGAGTTTCGCTTCTCCGATGCCTCCGGTTGCTATCACTGGCTGCTAAGCCGTGGCCGAGTGCTGGAGCATGATTCCAGCAGCGGGATGGCCAGCCTCATTGCCGGCACTCATGTGGATATTGACGAACTCAAGCAAATCGAAGCTCAGCTGCGCGACGCTACCCTGCAAGCGCAGTCCGCAAGCGAGGCCAAGTCGCGCTTTATTTCAAGCATGAGTCATGAACTGCGTACCCCGCTGAACGCCATTCAGGGGTTTGCTCAGCTAATGACCATGAAGCGTAAGGCCTTGGAGCAGACCGAGGATACGGACTATCTGGACGAAATTCTGTTGGCTAGCCGACACCTCAATCACTTGGTGGGCGATATTCTTGACTGGTCGAGCATCCAGACTCACCAAGTGCACCTTGACCTGCAAGCAGTGGACATCGGCAGCCTGATGAGCGAATGCGCCGAGTTGACCCGGGGCGAAGCGCAGGAACAGCACTTGCAGTTCCACCTTGTTCTACCGGATGAGCCGCTACGGGTCCGCGCCGACCCGCACCGATTGCGTCAGGTACTGATCAATCTTTTATCCAATGCCATTAAATACAACAGGCCAGAAGGCCATGTGACCCTCAGTTATCAAGTGACTGGCGGCTGTGTCCGTTTGATGGTCGAAGATAACGGCCTCGGTATCGATGCGCACCTGCAAGAGAAACTGTTCGAACCCTTCCAGCGCCTGGGCCGTGAAAACACGGCGATCCCGGGCACCGGTATCGGCTTGTCACTGTGCCGCGAATTTGCCCAGCGGATGCAGGGCCGTATGGGCCTCCACAGCGAGCCAGGTATCGGCAGCCGTTTCTGGATCGAATTAGCGCTGCTTGGCCGGGTGGCCCTGCCAGTTGCTGGATCGCGTCCAGAACCGCAACTGACTAAGGTCAACTTACCTCATCTGCTCTATGTAGAAGACGACTCGGCAAGCCAGTTTCTGGTGCGCAAGGCATTGGCTGATTTAGCCCAAGTCCATGTCGTCGGCACTGGCTACCTAGCGCTACAACGAGTTCTTGACGAGCCGCCAGCACTGATGTTGCTTGACTTACATCTACCAGATATGGATGGAGCTGCACTGCTGAATCAGCTACGAGTACACCCCTCCACCCGCAACCTGCCGATAGTACTCCTCAGCGCTGCCCCGGATATCGCGCATTTGCTGGCCCTGGATTGCCAGGGAACGCTAAGCAAACCGGTGGACCTGGACGAACTACGCGCCCTGGTGCGCGAACTGTTATCAGAGGTACCTGTTGATGTTATCTGACGAACTGCGCTTTTCGCGTGTAGTGGTTATCGATGATGTGGCCTCCAATCTACGTCTGCTCGAATCCAGCTTGAAAACCTTCAGCCTTGTACACGTCAAGACATTCAGTGACTCGGCCGCAGGCCTCGTCTGGCTGCAGGAGAACCCATGGGACCTCCTGTTGCTGGATCTGGACATGCCAACACCCAACGGGTTCGACATTCTGCAGCAATTGGAGCCGCGTGATCGGAGCCGCTCCCCCGTGATTATCATCTCGGCCCTGAGCCGCGCCGAAGATCGGCGCAAGGGCCTAGAAATGGGTGCTCAAGACTACATCAGTAAGCCTGTTGATCTGTCCGATCTCGTCTTGCGGGTGCGCAACAGTTTGCAGTTGAGTCTGGCCAGCCAAAACATGCATCAGGAGCGTGACCAACTCGAGGACCTGGTAAAGGAACGCACGGCGCAACTAAACCGCAGCTTTCAAGCCCTGATCCGCAGCCTGTCGCGGGCCGCAGCCTATAAAGACAACGAGACGGGCAATCATGTACTGCGCATCGGTGAATCGGCGGCATTGATTGCCACCGCCATGGACCACCCGCCTGAATGGGTAGAACAATTACGCTTGGCTGCGCCCATGCACGATGTCGGTAAAATCGGCATTGCTGACGCGATCCTTGGCAAGCCTGGAGTACTGACCGCCGCAGAACGTGTGGTTATGAATGAACACGCACGTATCGGTTACGAAATCCTGCGTGATGAGCAGGTGTCGCCGCTGACCGAGTTGGCCGCCGAAATTGCTTTGTACCACCATGAAAAGTGGGACGGTAGCGGCTACCCGCACGGGCTCAAAGGCGAGGCCATTCCGCTGGCGGCACGCATCGTCGCTATCTGTGATGTCTACGACGCCCTGCGTTCGCAGCGACCTTACAAGCAAGCCTGGACCAAGGAACGGGCCCAATCCTATATGTGTGAGCAGTCCGGCCGACACTTTGACCCTGAGCTATTGGAAGTATTCAAGGGGCTGTTCGATCAGGTAGATGCGTTACAGCAACACTTGGGTGATGAGTCTGCGTCGATAAAATCACCATTCTAGGATCGCCCACGACTCAACCTAAATGGCATTCGGCGTGTAATGTTCTCTCGCCTCTGTGGCTTACCTCCTCGCCAAGTCTGTGAGGACCTACCATTTTCTCAGCAGCTTCTTCAACTACGAAGAGCCCTTGCGTGTATTCGTAGCATTCTGCGAGTTCATAGGCCCACAGTTCATCAAAGCGGAGTCTGTGTCCGAGCGGATGAAAATGGTGCGCGCCACAGTCGTCGAGAGGGCGGCTGTCACCTATGAAGGCGAAGTTCAAATGCCCGGCAACCTCAAAAAGCCCAAGGCGAAGAAGAGTGGGGCTGGCGGAGCTCCTTTGATCAAGAAGATCTCAGTGCGGGATATGATCGGTAACAGCAATCCGCCGAGCAGGCCCTGACCGCTCTCGATCAGAAAGCCACAGAGGAAAAAACGAAAGCACTCTCTGAAAATGACAAGCTGCGCGCTGATATTGCCTCTGGTGCTCGCCGGCTGCGCATCGCGTGAAGTTGTCGTGCCGTTGGTGGCAACGTGCCCGGCACCGCCATCAGCTCCGGCATGGGTGATGCAGGAACCGTCGAACTCTCTCCAGCTTCTGGATCAACTGTTCTTTCCATCCGGGCCGGGATCATTGCCGACCAAGCGGCCTTGAAGGCGCTGCAGTCGTATGTGATGAATGTGTGTCGCTGATCGACTTCGCTGAGGGCGCAAATCCGGACGCTCTGATCGAATCCAGTTATTGCTAATTTTGGAATCTGTCAACCAGACCTCATTGCTGATTCGCCTATCTGTCAACCTGCGCAGAATCGCATGTTGGGCGGACTGATGTTAAAGGAAGGGATTGTGTTCGGTCGGCAGGGCGCCGGGGAGGCCAAGCCTTTGCTTGGCATGCAACCTGAATAAGTCCGAAAGTCTCGAGCAGAAGGTGAGGGCACTGCTGGCTGAGCGTCGACAGCATATTAGCTATGAAAAGGAGTTGGTGGCGGCGGTAAGCGCTTGTCAGTAGGGCTCAACTCCTGCAATTGCATGCTAATTTTTCGCGCCTACATTGTAGGTCGTAAAAATTAGCATGTAGCCCGTGCAGGTTCGCTGCCAGTCGATCTTTACGTCTTTACACCTAGTGTAAAGCTGGTTGTTCGGACCGAATCCCATTATTGCTGATTCAGCCCTTTGCCAACCTAAAGTCATTGCTGATCTGCCAATCTGTCAACCTGCGCAGAATCGCAGGCTGCCCAGCCCGGAATAATTTTTGGAATATTTTGCAGCTGGTTTTGTCGTCCAGCCAAGACATGGAAAGGGAGCAAGGCGCCGTGCGCGGTGTATTATTCGCCATTCATCTTGAACGCTAGGAGCCGTGATGCAACATCTGTCCGATGCAACAGTTCGCGAAATCATAATTTTGTCGGAAGCACGACTAGCGGCGATCCCTCAGGATCAAACCCGAGATCAAATATTAGAAAGCATCCTCGGAGACCCTAGCCCAGAAGAAAAGGCGCTCCGGGATTCGCTCAATAAACTCAGTCATCACCAGGCTCTGGATCTGGTGGCGATGATGTATGCCGGTCAATACATGGTCGAGAGCGAACCCTATGAAAACGACCAGGATGATGACGAAGGTATGGAGGAGCAGCTCCCCAGGGAAAAGTTCGGGGATGTTTACAAGGATCATCTCCGCAATTTTCAGCATGACGATGCCGCTACACTGATCAGTATGTGCGAGCAGAAAACCAACGTGCTCCACCGGTATCTCAAGGCTGCTCTGGGGCGCCGCTACGGATGAGATTTAAAACTTGAAAACAACTAAAACCCGAGCATGCTCGTACCACTTTCTGTACCAAATGAGGTTTTTTCAGGGGGTTTCAGGGGTGTTTATTGCCCCGCAAAGCCCCTATATCCCCATTTCCTAATACTCCAGCTAATCCGCACATGGTGCATAAACCCTATGTGTTCCGGACCCTCCAAGGCTATGGGTGCTTGGTACGTACCACCGCGGTGCTTCATGCCGAGCGCAGTCGTTTTCACACAGCCTGTTTCAGGTCCTGTTTTGGAACGGACATAGTGCTCTGATCTTTCACCCGTCCCCTCCGGCGCAAGCGCCTCATCAGAGCGCGCCGCCGTAAGTGGTCTGACTTTTTCGAGTGCATGCAGAGCCCGATCGTTCAATAAAATTTCCCGTGTGGCTTTGGTCGGGAGCTTTTCCCGGACGTTTTCATCGACGTGTATCCGACAGGTTCGGGCGTTTCGCTGTCGCGGGTCGACCTCGCTGCCGCGCAGGGCCATCAACGCTCCCGGGCGCGACAGGTATAAGAAAGCGCCTGGAAATGACGTAGGGGGATAGGGCGTCACATGCATCGGGAAATTAATCGACAAGCTCCACTACTCTGGCCCCGGTTTTTTGGGGGGGGGACCTTGTTTTTATGGGGCAGAGGGGGACTTCGCGGAGTGGCGTGATTTCAATTCATGGTCTATTTGTGTATTCCGGCGCGGGGCCGGCTCAAGGAGATTGCCATGCATTTGGTTGTGGAAAGACCTTATCCCGTGGACTATATCCATCCGAACGGAGAGCAAGCAAAGATTGACTTCATTTGGGGAGATCCAAAAAGTATGGCGCCTATCGGAATTACTATTTGGCTCAAGGCTGGCAATGACAGGGTAAAGCTCGGCGAGGAAATGGGCGAGTGGCGCACCTTCGGCGAGGCCTTGCGACACGGTATTGATCTCGCGTTCACCTGGCTTGGTCGCTGAAACCGAACGTTTGATGACAGGGCTCATGCCGCCAGCAGCTGTTCTTGCTGGCGGGGTGGACGGCTCGATGATTGAATCGGCCTTTGCCGTGGCCGACGATAAGAAGGGACTCTGGTCCGACTTAAATATGGAACCACGCCAGTGTGCCCAGCACGACACTGACACCCACTGCGCTGTACGCCACCTTTTTGAGCCACTCCTTGCGCGTCAACAAGGTAATCGCCGCCAGCGAAATAGCGATCTGAATCGCAGTCATCGCCTGCGCCCAGCGGTGATGCTGATGCAGTGCCAACTCTGACTTTTCATCCCACTCTCGAGCCTCTGTTTCGAGGGCCTCGGCGTTCTTGCGCACGATTTCTTTCTCATTTTTATAGCGCAGGGCTTCGGCGGTGTAATGCGCGGCATCGAGGCCGGGGATATGGATCGCCAGTTCAGAGAGGTTTTGCCGGCTGGATTTAGCCTGGTAGTAATTCCACAGGTTGGACGCTTCGGTTTTCTTGATCGCGGCGTTGTTTTTGTCCATGGCCGCTTCGCTCTCCGTGGAGCCGGCCTGATAGCTGAGCAATGCGCCGAGGGTCGCCATAATCGCCGTCATCACCGCTATCTTGCCCGCGAAATTGTCGCCGCTGGCATGGGCGTGTTCGTTGACGTGTTTCAGGTGATGTTCGTGCGGACTGGGGACTTCGAAGTCTTCAGACATGGACGTTGGTCTTTGGGAGTGGATAAGTGGTGAAGTGTAAAGGTAGTCATCATCGAAGGCGCTATTTCTCGACGTGCCGGGCACCATTTTTTCGACCCAGAGCACACCCTCTGCGTTTAGCCAATTCCCACACGGTTATGCAAAACAGAAGGGCTGATTTCGTCGGTGCTAATTGTGTACCTCAGTTAAACCTTTCGAATGCATAACGTGGTCAGTCCTATTCATGCCAGCAGGTTGTGTTTTATGACTGTTTCACCTCGTTCAAACGCTAAAAATCCAGTTCAACCCAACCTCCATTTCATCAAGAGCAATACCCCCGCCTGGCTAAAAGAGGCAGACCCCACGCTACGTGAAACCCTGCGGGTGCAAATGGCAGTCAGTAGTTTTTCGAGAACGCGGGTCGCCGAGGTGCTTGAGGAACTGCAGAGCATTGACACATTCGCCGAGCCTTTGTTGACCAAGGCGTTGCAAGACTGGTTCAACGTGAAAGTCGATGTGCGCACCGCGATATTCTTTAACCGCAACGTCGACTACAGAACATCCAGCAGCAGTCTGCTCGAAGCTGCGCTGCAAAACTTCGAAGCGCACGAGGGTAAAGACGGCGCCTTCAAAACAGGCTCTGGCGTATTCCTCAATGAGCACTCTGGAGAGCGTCTGCCTATTACCCCTGAACAGTTCGCCCGTGCCTGTCGCAATCTGAACCTGGGGCAACTCTATCAGGATCACCTCGATTCGGTATTTCAGCCCTACACCGGGCTGGATGAAAACCCTGTGGCGGTACGTGCTAATCGTCGAGCGCTGTTCCTGGTCAGTGAGCGGGATGCGCTATCGGTTGAAATCACTGTCGCGCGCATCAAAGGGGATATCAGCGAAAGTGCCCATCAGATGATGTTGCAGGTGGCCGCTCAGCGCTCGGAGGCGTCACTGCCGAGTGTCGTACGATTGACCCTGTTCGAGACGCCGATCCATAAAATAGTGGTGATCAGCGCGGATCGAAGCCATGAGGATGGAAAGGCGTTGCCCTGCGTGGCGTATATCCCGGGAGACCCCCTGCACCCGTTGAAGGAGTACGCCTCAACTGCTGATTTCGCCAAGGCGCTGACCGAGCGTTTGGGGTCAGCGGATTATCAGCAGTTCTTCAGTCGTTTTATCACTCAACGGCAGCGGCCAGCTTTTTTCAAAGCCCTGAACACACGTCTTTTCCCTTCGCTGCCTTACCGCGTCTTCACCCCAGACCCTGTTCTGCAGAAGGGCGCAGTTGGCACGTCCTTGATCAAGAGAATGTTCCCCAGTCCAAGTGCCATCTGGACGCAAACGCTGGATAAAAATGCCACCCTGAGCTTCGGCGAAACGCCGTTGGTGGGTAACCTGTTCTTGACCCTTTACCGTCAGCAACTGCAACAAGTGCTCGATGATGCGCGCTACTTGGTGGTGCGCACCGACGATGAGGATTTCAAGAGCAGCCTGGCCTTCTACGATGAGTTTCTGAGCATTGGTTTGAGTGTCCTGAATCTCGCGGCCTTTTTCGTTCCGGGTGTGGGCGAAATCATGATGGTGGTCGCCGGCGCGCAGCTGTTCAACGAGTTATTCGAAGGTGTCGAGGCCTGGAATCATGCGGAAGTCGAGGAAGCGCTGGCGCACCTTTTTGGTGTGGCAAGCAATGCCGCCTTGATCGTTGCGTTGGGGGCGAGCGGGGCGTCCCACGTGCCGGCCGTTGAAGGTTCGGCCTTTATCGACACGCTGATCGAAGTAAAACTGGCCAATGGTCAGAGTCGTTTGTGGAAGGTTGACCTCAAGCCGTTTGAGTCTGACGTACTGCTGCCTGATTGGGTCGCGGCGGATGCCGAAGGGCGCATCACGCTTGAGGGCAAGGACTACCTGCCATTGAACGACAAACTCTATCGGATAGCGCTTGATCCGGCGATCAACACCTGGCGGCTCAAGCCCCCGGTCTATGTCGAAACGTATTCGCCCCTCCTTGAACATAACGGCGCAGGCGCATGGCGGGTCGAGGGCGAAAGCCCGCACAGCTGGCAGATCAACACGTTATTCAAGCGGTTGGGGTATTCGGTAGATTCCTTTTCCGAAAAAACAGCCGAGCACATTCTGGCACTCACAGGGACCGATGAAACGCTGCTGCGCAGGATCCACCTGGGAAACCAGGCTCCGACACCACAGTTGGCGGACACCATAAAACGGTTTCGACTGGACCAAGAGTTGGTGCAGTCCGGTGCGCACGAGGACTTGCCCGCAATATTCAACGCGCAGTATCAGGCTAGCGAGGCCTCCGCCGATCCGCTCATCAATGTGATCAAACGGGACTTTCCGAGCATTACAACGGCAGCCGCCAAGGAGATCATTGTCGAGGCTAATGCGACCGAAATTGCGCAGATGACCGGGCAGCAACGCATTCCTTCGCGACTGGCGGGACAAGCCCGTGTTTATGTACGGGAAACACAACTGAACCGTGCCTATGAAGGTTTTTTCCTTGCCTCGGGCAGTGCGCACCCAGACACCCTAAAGCTCGCGCTGGTCTCGCTTGAAAAACTGCCGGGCTGGCCGACAGACCTGATGATCGAGGTCCGACAGGGCTCGACGGGCGGCGAGTTGCTTAATCGTGTCGGCAGCCCGACGGCATCGCAGGTTAAAACGCTGGTCAAGCGTGGCAAGACTTATCAGGCTCATGACAGCGAGGGCAACGAGCTACACGCGCCTGCTGATTTTTTTACGGCGGTCATGCAGGCGTTGCCGGACTCGGCCCGCGAGTCGATTGGCGTGTCCGGCGTCTGGAACGTCAGCCAGTTCAGAGAGCGTTTGGCCGCAGTCGCCATGGGTCAACGTGATCACGCGGCCAGGGTTCTCGGCCAATCGCGCGCCAAACAGAGCTTCACTGTGCCGTCCCGTCTATCCAATAGCCGAATCGGCTACCTGTTGAGTGGACGTGGGGCGATGGCAGCGGCTGTTGTGTACCAGCAAGAGAGCGCAGAGGCGCTCAGCGAAAGACTGCGCACGTTTTATCCTGAAAGCGCTGATGCGGGCCACGTCGACCGGTTGGCCGGCCGAGATGTAGCGCGGGTCAGTGCGCGTTTGAATGAGCAGATTCAAGCATTTGGCACTTTGCGCAATGCGCTGGACGGCTGGGTCGATATTTCGGAGTCCAATCCGCTGCTGACTGCGCTGGAACGTCAAACAAGAGGGCGAATCGCAGACGAACTTTCTCGTGCCTGGCGCTACAGCGAGCATGTGATAGCCGTCATGCCAGAGCCGCGCACTACGTTTAGTCTCGATTCCGTTACCTTGCCTGACCTCTCCGATCTGCCGGATCTGCCGGATTACTACAGCAAAATCGAAGAAATCATCCTAAGCAATGTGACGGCTGATGCCGAGCAGTTCGATGTGTTCTTGAGCAAATTTACAGGGCTAAAAGAGCTGTCTATTACTAACGGCGGGCTTTCACGTGTGCCTGCGGGGCTGACCGGGTTCGCCCAACTGAATTATGTGTCCATAGCTTGTCAGGACATGGTGATCAATCAGCAGGCCATGGATATATTCGTTGCTATGCCTCGGTTGCTGACGCTGGATCTGTCGGGCAATACATTGGGCAGCTTTGCCGGTAGCAGCGGATTGAGACTGGACGTGTTAGCCCTTGAGTCGATGGGGTTGACCGAATGGCCGCAGTGGGTCGAGGACATTCCACTGCAGGAACTCGACATATCCGATAACCAGATCGTGCATTTACCCGATCATATTTTGCAGAACCAACGCCACAGCAACCAACATTTGACTGTCAGGGCCTACGGGAATCCGATTTCCCATGACGATCTGCAGACCGCATGGGTCAATGACAGTGGCTGGAATCAGCGATATTCGTTGCTTGCGGATTATCCGGACGACATCAGGGCGCTTCACTCACGTCGCTCGTCGCCCTCGGAGTCTGAGGCTTCGGACGATCTATTCTCCGCTCCTGAATCTTCAGACTCGGAGCCACCGACTCCAGATCCGCAGGCCGCGGAGGGTGTGCATCTCTGGCAAGTGCCGGGAAGTGATTCACTGAACAGCCGAATCGAGCTCGCGTGGCAACGGGTTGAGGAGACCAACGATGCCCCCGACCTGCTATCGCTGATTCAACAATTGCGAGGCAGCGAGGATTTCAACCGGGTCCGTGAAGAACTGACCATTGAAGTACTTGGGGTGCTGGAGGCTGCGGCAGAAGACGCTGAGTTGCGAGGCATTCTGAATGCGCGAGCTGCACAAGGTTGTGAAACCTGCACAGACGGTGCGCGCTTGCTGTTCAGCGATGTTCAGGTGGAGGTCTACAGCCGAAATGCCCTGTTGAACGTGCCCGAGGAAGGCAAAGGCGGTGTTTTGTTCAAGCTGGGTAAGAGTCTGTTTCGTCTCGAGGCCGTCGAAGCAATCGCCGAGAAAGATATCGCCACCAGGAAGAGCATGAGATTGCTCGTCGATGAAGCCGAGGTACGTTTGGCTTATCGAACGGATCTGGCTGACCGGCTGGGTTTGCCTGCACAGCCCCACGGCATGAATTATCGGCGGATAGCGGGGGTGAGCGAGGATGCGATCATCAGCGCCGAAGGCACCGTTTTGCAGCGTGAACAGGCGCTTGAGTACGTTGACTCGATGATCCAGAAGCGCTTCTGGAGCGATTACTTGCACCAGCACTATGTGGCTCGGTTCGAGGAACGACTGGCGGCTTTCGATCTCCGACTCGAAGACCTCACAGCGGCACCCCCGGCAATGGAGGGTGAGTATCTCAATCAGGTGAATGCCTTGCGCCAGGAGCGAGAGGAAGAAGAGCTGCGCGTGTTGAGCGAGTTGACCTTGCTGGAACGGTGGACGTTGGAAGGCATTTGATCACGGTCATTTGATCGTCTCCCGCAGACTGCCCGGCAGCCAAAGTGCCTTCGGCTGTCGGGAAGTGTCGGGTGTGAGCCCTCGCTCGACTTAATACCCGGTCATTTCCAGATACCCGGTGCCCGAATGACTTCCGCTCAACTGCACCGGGCCTTCCCAGTACGGGATGCGCAGGTTCATCCAGGCATTGGGGTTTAGCGCGGTTGTGGTGATGTCGAGGTGTTTTTCGGGGATTTTCACTCCCCAGCGGGTTGGCAGCGCGTGCCCGGCGACGTCACTCGAGGTCAGTGGCGTGAGCTGGATCTCTGGCCCCTTCAATACCTGTGTCTGGCCGTCAGCGCTGATCCAGGTGCCTGTCAGATACGGCTCGCCGTTTTTCTGCCGCATCCGGTACAGCATCAGTTGTTCGCCGCTGTCCAGGTGCATGGAAAACCAGTCCCAGCCCGTTTGATTGGCGGTCAGTGGCTGGCTGCTCCACTCACGGTCCAGCCAGGCGGGGCCCGCTACCTGATACGTCTTGCCGTCTATTTCGACGGTGCCCTTAGCTTGGAAAAATGGCTGGCTGTAGTAATACGAGGCTTGGCCCTGTTCTGACTTCTGACTGAAACCTTGCTCGCCTTGCAGTACCAGCGGTTGGCTGGTTGTCAGTTGCAGTCGATAACTGAAATTCTGTCCACGGGCTTGCAGTTGCATGTTTGCCAGCGGGTTTTCGAGGCCCGACCGGCTGTCGAATGTCCAGTCATCGATCCACGCCTTGAACGGCGAGGCGTTAACCCCGGCCTGCTCGACGCCACCACGGGCATAGCGTTCGGCTGCATAGTGCCGGCTGGCGGAGGTCACGGCGGCATGGCCCATCCAGATCGTCTGATTGCTCCAGCCCTGCACCTGGGTATCGGCTCTCAGCGCGTTGCGAAACAACGTCCATTGCACGCCGAAGGTCCGGCCCTGGTCATCTTTGAGGTTGGCGGTGAGGTACCACCACTCGATGCGGAAACCGTCGTGGGCGCCGTGATCTCGAGGAAAACTGAACACCTTGCCCGGGACGACTCGAGCAAACATCGAGGCCTGGTTACCCAGCCCGGCAAAACCATCGGCGGGCGGCTTTTGATCATCGCAGGCACTCAAGAGCAGGGTGCCGAGCAAGAGCCATGGCCATCTAATCCTCATTGGCAAAGGTCCTCAGCAGGTCTGCCGGGCGACTGCGATACAGCTTGATCAACGGCCACGCCGAGGCCAGCAAGGTCGCGAGCAGGGCGAGGGCCATCAACTGCACCAGTTGGGCAGGGAACACCTGCAACGGCAAACGCCAGCCAAAGGCTTGCACATTGATTACCGCGTCCAGGCACCAGGCCAGCAGGAGACCCAATGGCAATGCGAGTGACAGCGTTAGCACTGCCAGCAGCCAGGTTTGTCCCAGATTGAGCAGCATCAGTTGGCGTCGGGTCACGCCCAGTGCCCACAGCGGCGCCAGTTGTCCGAGCCGACTCTGGCTTTGGGTCAGCAGGCTGATGAACAACGCCACTCCCGCGACCCCCAGTGTCAGGCTATTGAGCGCGGCAGTGGCGGCGAAGGTGCGTTCGAAGACCTGTGTGGACCAGCCCTTGAGCCGACTTTGATCGACGATGCGACTGTCTTCCAGGGCAAAGCGCGACTGAAGTTCGCGCACCAGCGGCGGCACCGACACAGGGGCGATGCGCAGATTGAAGCGATTGGGCGACAACTGCGGCCAATAGCGCAGCAGGTGTTGAGCGTTGACCAGCAGATGGCCCTTGGGATTGCCGTAGTCGGCGTAGATCGCGACGATGCGCGGCGACCACTGACCTTGTGGTGTGGGAATCGTCAATTGATCGCCGACCTGAACCTTGAGCCTGCGTGCCAGTTGCTCGCTGAGCATCAGGGTGTCGTCCCGGGCCAGTTGATCCCAGGGATCGTCCGCCTGAGTGTCCAGCAACGGCCAGTGCTGACGGTAGGTCGGGTGGTCGATCACGCCGACTGCATCCACAGGCCAGCCCTGTAGCTGGATCGAGACCTGCCAGGTGGGTAACACGGCCTGCACCTGTGGCTGCTCGTTGAGCCAGGTCTGGAGGCTATGTGCCTGGGCCGGGTTCTGTGGGTTGAGGTACAGCTCTGCGGTCAGCCGTTGTTCCAGCCAGTTATTGAATGTCTGGCGAAATCCCGAGGTCATGCTGCCCGCACCGATATTGGCGGCCAGGGCCAACAACAGCGCCATCAGCGCCAGGCTCAACGCCGGTAACTGCTGGCGGCAATCGGCAAGAAACCACTGGCCCAATACCGAACGACTGCGGCCCAGTAAGGCTTTAAGCAGCGCATTGAGGAGCACCGGCAGGCTCAGTGCCGCGCCCAGCATCAGGGCGGCCATCAGCACAAAACCGCTGGCCAGGCTGTCACCCAATAACAAGGCCAACAACGCCGTCACGCCTGCGATGGCCGCCACCCACGCCTGGCGTCGCAACCAGCGAGCATAGGCTTGATGCCAGGCCTGTGCGTTGGCTAGGGCAAGCAGTGGCAACCGCGCTGCACGCAACAAGCTGCTGGCCCCGGCCAGCAATGCACCGAATAGACTCAAACCCACACCACTGGCCCACCACAACGGGCTCAAGCTCAATTGTCCGGCCACTTCGGCGCCGTACAGGCCCCGCAGGCTGGCGGCGACATCGGGTAACAACAGGCTGGCCAGGAAGTAACCGCTGACGACCCCGGCGAGGCCTCCCAGCAAGGCCAGGCCACCCAGCTCCACGCCCAGGCTGAGGATTAACATACGGGCGCTGACACCGCAGGCGCGCAGAGTCCTGAGCAGTCCGCGCCGCTGCTCGAGTGCCAAGCCAATGGCGGCATGCACGATAAATAAACCGACCACGAACGACAGAAAGCCCAGTGCATCGAGGTTTAAATGAAAACTCTCGGTCAGGCGCGACAAGTTGTTTTCTTCACCGCTGCTCTTGAGCACCAGTTGCCCGACCAGTTCAGCAGGCAATGCCGGTTGTGTGGCCGCAAAGTCTTTAGGCAACAACAGCCGCGAGACTTGGTCAGGCATGCCCAGCAGGTGTTGGGCGAAGCCGATATCCACCAGCAGTAACCCCGGGGCCATGTCGGCCTGACTGTGCAGCGGTGGCAAGGCCAGCCCATTCTCGGTCAGGGGTTGGTCACCTTCGTGATAACCCAAGACCTGCAGGGTTTGCGGGGCGATCCAGGTGCTGCCCGGCGGGCTGAAAAATCCAACGATCTGCGCCATGTCCAGGGCTTGCCCGGCCACCGCCGAACCGCCTGGCAGCGACACCGGTTCGATGCCCATCAATTGCAGGCGCTGATCGTCATGCCCCTTGAGCGAGAGGCGTGCTTGCAGCACTGGAGACACCGGCCAACCCGCGCGGCGCAGACTGACAAACACCTCCTGAGAGAAGGACGCGCCATTCGGTGCGCTCAGACTGGCTTGGGGTTCGCCACCGATCAACTGGCTGGCACGGGCGTAACTTTCCCGCGCCTGACTGTTCAGCGCTTGCACGCCGGTCAACAGGCTGGTCGCCAGCCACAGTCCGGTCAGCACGCTGAAAAACTGCACCGGGTGCTGACGCCAATGGCTGAGCAGGGCGTGTAATGTCCAATAAAATACGCGCATCTCAGCGCTCGCCGACATCGGCCAGTCGCCCGCGATGCAGTACCACTCTGCTTGCCAATCGAGCCGCTACTCGCGGGCTGTGGGTGACCATCAATAAACTGGTCGGGGTGTTTTTCAGCAGGTCCAGGAGCAGTTGCAGGACTTCATCGCTGGTGGCTTCGTCCAGATTGCCCGTGGGCTCATCGGCCAACAGCAGGCCGGGACGCGAGGCCAGCGCGCGGCCGATGGCAACCCGCTGTTGCTGGCCGCCGGACAGCTGTTCCGGGTAGCGCTTGAGCAGCGCGCCGAGTCCCAGCCGCTCGATCAGCTGTGCTTGCCAGGACGGATCATAACGTCCGGCCAGGCGCGCCTGGAACGCCAGATTGTCGTCGACTGACAGACTGCTGATCAGGTTGAACTGTTGAAACACCAGGCCGATCTCGGTGCGCCGCCAATGGGCAAGCTGTGCTTCGCTCATTTGATCCAGACGATGCCTGCCGGCGCGGATACTGCCGCGATCGATCTGGTCCAGCCCGGCCACCAGGTGCAGCAGGGTGCTTTTACCGCTACCCGACTCTCCCATCAGTGCCAGACTGCTGCCGTGTTCGAGCTGTAAATCGACCCCTTGTAACACCGCCAGCGGGCCTTGTGGCGTCGCGTAGCTCTTGAACACGCCTTGCACCTGAAGCATGAAGTCACTCGCCTGACAAAGGGGTAGGCAAAGAATAGCGGGTGTCCGCCATCATGTGTCAGGCAGATTACGCTGCCCCCTTTTTGGATTCAGCTCAAACTGACATGCCGACTCAACAATGCCCGCAGCGCCGCCGGTTTGACCGGTTTCGACAGGTAATCGAGGCCGGCAGCGTGGATCTGCGCGATCAGTTCAGGTCGACCGTCCGCGCTGATTACCACGCCGGGTACCGGCTCACCCAGTCGCGTGCGCAACCAGGCCATCAGCGCGGCGCCGGTATCACCCTCATCCAGGTGATAGTCCACCAGCGCCAGCTGCGGATGCACGCCTTTGCCCAGCAGGGCTTCGCACTCACTGCGATTGCGCGCCGTCCACACCTGACATCCCCAACGCGTGAGCAAGCTGTTCATCCCGATCAAAATGCTGTCTTCGTTGTCGACGCACAGTACCTGGGTACCGCTCAGTGGCTGGTGGGACTTGGGCTCGGCAGGACTGGCGGCCAATGGCATTTGATGAGTGGCCAGGGGCACAGTGACGCTGAACACGCTGCCTTTACCCGGCCAGGAGCGTACTTGCAGTTCATGACCCAATACGCGGCAAAGTCCGTCGGCAATGGCCAGCCCGAGGCCCAGGCCTTTTTCGGCACGGGTCTGATGGCTGTCCAGGCGTTTGAACTCTTCGAAGATCACCTGACGTTTGTCTTCCGGAATACCTGGGCCGCGGTCCCAGACTTCAAGGCACAGCTGCGCGCCTCGACGCCTTACGCCTAGCAGTATCGGACCCTTGCCGTAGCGGAAAGCGTTGGTCAGGAAGTTTTGCAGAATCCGTCGCAATAACTTTATGTCGCTGTTGATCCGCACGTTGCTGCCGCGTACCCGGAATTTCAAGCCTTGTTCCTGGGCCAGTGCCTTGAACTCGGCGCCGAGGGTGTCGAACAGCGCACTCAGGGGGAACGGCTGAGGATTGGGTGTGATCTTGCCGTTTTCCAGGCGAGAAATGTCCAGCAGGTCGCTGATCAGGTCTTCTGCGGAGCGCAGCGAGCTGTCCAGATGGTGCACCAGTTGCTGGGCCTCGCTGGAGATCTCGTCTTCCTGGTGGGACAGGGCTGCCGAGAACAGTCGCGCCGCATTCAACGGCTGCATCAAGTCATGGCTGACCGCTGCAAGAAAGCGGGTCTTCGACTGGTTGGCGGTTTCCGCGGTACCCTTGGCCTCGGTCAGCGCCACGTTCAGTTGTGACAACTCATGGGTACGCTCGGCGACGCGTTGTTCAAGGCTTTCATTGGCGCCTTTGAGCGCCTGCTCGGCTTCACGGAACGCGGTGATGTCGGTGAAGCTCATGACGAAACCACCACCGGGCATCGGGTTGCCAATCAGCTCGATGACGCGTCCATTGGGGAACAATCGCTCTGAGGTATGGGCTCGACCCTGGCGCATCCAGTGCAGCCGACGCGCCACATGCACTTCGGCTTCACCGGGACCGCACAGACCACGTTCGGCGTTATAGCGGATGATGTCTGCGATTGGTCGGCCAACGCTGATCAGGCCTTCCGGGTAATTAAACAGTTCCAGATAACGATGATTCCAGGCCACCAGTTTCAGCGATTGATCGACCACGCTGATGCCTTGGGTGATGTTTTCAATGGCCCCTTGCAGCAGTGCCCGGTTGAACTGCAGCACCTCGGAGGCTTCGTCGGCGATGCGCACCACGTCTTCGAGCTGCATTTCCCGGCCTTCGATGGCGGCCTTGACCACTGCGCGGGTCGAGGACGCGCCGAGCACACCAGCCAGCAAACGCTCGGTGTGGGCTATCCACTCCCCGTCGGCGTTCTGGTTCGGGCTGAAGCCCTTGCCCTGGCGATAAGCGAAGCGAATAAAACTCTGCCGCGCGCGCTCCTCACCCACGAAGCGCGCCGACAGGCTCA
>ERZ1463038.76-NODE-76-length-25224-cov-30.788669_pt1 | contig 25224 bp, 24 predicted proteins | sample MGYA00564479_ERZ1463038 | MGnify/ENA primary metagenome ERZ1463038 (study PRJEB39244, sample SAMEA3635134) | Helicobacter pylori | study: EMG produced TPA metagenomics assembly of PRJEB11511 data set (Assembly of a 5300-year-old Helicobacter pylori...
AGCAGGCAGTGAGCACGTATGGCCGCGTCGACTATGCCTTCAATAATGCTGGCATCGAGATCGAAAAGGGTCGCTTGGCCGAGGGCAGCGAAGCCGAGTTCGATGCAATCATGGGCGTCAACGTCAAAGGCGTCTGGTTGTGCATGAAGTACCAATTGCCGCTGATGCTCGCCCAAGGCGGTGGGGCCATCGTCAACACCGCATCTGTGGCTGGCCTTGGCGCTGCACCAAAGATGAGTATCTACAGTGCGTCGAAGCATGCCGTGATCGGTCTGACCAAATCAGCCGCGATTGAATATGCGAAGAAGAAAATTCGCGTCAACGCCGTCTGTCCTGCAGTGATCGACACCGACATGTACCGTCGCGCCTATGAAGCCGACCCGAAAAAAGCCGAATACGTGGCCGTCATGCACCCAGTCGGTCGTGTCGGCACCGTCGAAGAAATCGCCAGCGCCGTGCTTTATCTGTGCAGCGATGGCGCCAGCTTCACCACCGGCCACGCGCTGGCGGTGGACGGCGGGGTGACCGCGATTTAAGGGCCGCCAGCGCCTGCAGTACGTGCTTACCCTGCACACACCGATCGGCTAAGCTCGCCTCCTGTAGTGGTCTATGTGTCAGGAGTGAGTCGATGGATTTCATGTGGTTTGCCTACCCACTGGTCAGTGCCTTGGTGCTGATCATTATCGACCTGACCCTTTGGCAGTGGGTTGATCCACGGCATGTGCGCTGGAAGATGGCGGTGCGGCTGGGCCTGTTTCTGTTGTTCAGCATGGCATTGCTGGATGCCGGGTTGAGCCCTCTGTTTCCGGTGCCCGATGCGGTCCTGCCACCGCGCCACACGCTGGCGACCGTACTGGCTATTGTCTGGTGGTTGTACGGCGCACGAACCCTGACCGTATTGGCGGTGGTGATTCTGGAACCGCGGATCGGTGGCAAGGGGCATTTGCTCCAAGACCTGATGGGCGCGATCATCTTTCTGGTCGCCGTCGTCGCTGCCGCCGCGTACATCCTCGATTTGCCAGTCAAAGGCTTGCTGGCGACGTCGGGCGCGGTGGCGATCATCCTCGGTCTGGCAGTGCAGAGCACGCTGGGCGACGTATTTTCAGGGATCGTGCTCAACGCAACCAAGCCCTTTAGGGTCGATGACTGGATTCGCGTCGACGACATAGAAGGTAAGGTGATCGAAATTGATTGGCGCTCAACCCATCTGCTGACGTCCGAAGGCAGCATGGCGGTGATTCCCAACGCGATGGCGGCCAAGACCCGGATCGTCAATTTCAGCCGCCCCGATCACTTTCATTCCGTGACCCTGACCGTCGAGCTGCCAGTACGCTTGCGTCCCAGCCTGGTGCTGGACTCGCTGGAGAAAGCCTTGCAGGGCTGCCGTGAGCTGCTGGCAAAACCCAAAGCCGGGGCCGTGGTCAAAGCCTCCGGTTTACGCTCCGTGCAGTATGAGATCACCGGCTACATCAAATCCAGGGACCGTTGTAGCGCGGTGAGTAACCAGCTCTATGACTTGATCTATCGCCAGCTGGCGGCGTCCGAAACCCTGCGTCAGGATCAGATCAAGCCTGCGACGCGGCAGTCAGCAGTACTCAACACGGTAGGGGTGCTGCGCATGCTCAGCGATGAAGACCGTGCCGAACTCGAGCGTCACATGCACTTGCGCTCGTACCCTGTTGGCGCGGTGATTCTCGCTCAAGGTGTCGTTCCCGATGCGCTGTTGATCATTGAGTCTGGGGTGGTGACGGCGGCTGTTGAACGGCCTGATGGCTGGCTTGAGGTCGGGCGCATGGGGCCGGGCGAACTGATTGGCGAAACCGGTATTGTCGACCAGTCGGCCAGCCTCGCTCGTTTCAGTGCGATGACCGACTGCATGGTCTATCGCATCGAAAGCAAAGACGTTGAGCCTTGGCTGGAAGAACACGGTGAATTGCGTGGGGCTCTGGCAGGGTTGGTACGCTTCCGCGCGCAGGCTCGGGCGACGATGATTCAGCATAAGCCCTTGGATGTGGGCCAGAACGGTTTCCTGCAATGGTTGCGCAAAAGCGTCACTCGCTTTCAGCCGGGTAACGAACGCGGGCCGACGGACAAACTCAGTTGAGTCGCCACAGCACGAACACAAACGTTTTCACCACGGGCGCATGCGACACCAAGCGGCTGGTGTCGCATGCGCCTTTGATGGGACTTTAGCTGGCAGCGGCCGAGGCTGTATCACGAGACACATACCGTTCCAGTTCGGAGATTCCGGTTGGCAGGTCCAGAGAAGCGCCGGCATGGCGCATGCTCGACCCCAGAGCGTGCAAGGTGCGGAACAGGTTGTGCACGCGGCTTTGCTCACCCATCTGACCGATACGCACGATATTGAGGCCGAACGAACCGGAGATTTCGACCCTGTGTACGGCTGTCATATGGCTTCTGACCAGGTCAGCGGATACACCTTTGGGAACGTTGATGCCGATCACCGAGTTGAGGCGCACTTCTTCCGGGACCAGAAGTTCCAGGCCCATGGCTTCCATCCCTCTTTGCAGGGCTTTTGAGCACAGCTCATGCCGGTGGAATCGACGCGGCAGGGTTTCTTCGCACACCAAGTGCAACGCTTCATGCAGCGCCAGAATGCCGGAGACCGGTGCGGTGTAGTGATAGGAGCGCTGGTTCCAGAACTTGTCTGCCAACAGTGCGTCCAGGCACCAGTGGGCGATAGGCTGTTTGCGCGCCTCGATTCGTGCCCATGCGTAATCGGAAAAGGCCAGCAGCGAAACGCCGGGAATGGACGATAAGCCTTTTTGTCCGCCGGTGATGACCGCGTCGACTTGCCACTCATCCATGTCGAACGGCATGGTGCTCAAGGTGCAAACCGCATCGACAATCACTGCGCAGTCATAGGAATGCGCCAGTCGCGAAATCGTTTCCAGATGGCGGTTATAAACGGTATTCGAGGTCTCGCCCTGAACAATGGTCAGGGTGCGGAAATTACCCTGCTTCAAGTAGTGCTCAACGATATCGGGGTCGGCCGCCTGATTGTCCGGGACCTCCATAATGGTGACTGCACCGCCGACACGCGACGCCATCTCGGCCATACGACGACTGAAGTAACCGTTGCAGATCGACAGGACCTTGCTGTCTGGGGTCACAAGGTTGCAGATCGCCATTTCCATCGCCGCTGAACCGGGACCGGCTACACCCAATACATGCTTGGATGCGGTCTGAAAGACGTAGGCGCCCATGTCCTTGACCTGGTCGATCACCTGGTTCATCACATCGCCCAGGTGATTGATGACGATGGAGTTCGCATAGGCCACTTTGTGCGGCAGCGGTACGGGGCCCGCGCCCATCATCAGCAACGGTTCCTGAGGCAGAATTTGATCAAGCGCGATGATGGAAGCCGGGATTTTAATGTTCATGAACGTTCTTTATGGGTCGATGAAATAGGAGCGCTACCTAAGCAACCTAGCGCTGTATCGGACGCCGCTGAGCATACCTCAACGAGGGCAGTGAGTTCATGCCTTGGGTTTCGGGTGACAATAAACGGCGGTTCGATTTGTGGTTAACTGTTTTATCAAAACCAGGGGGCGGCGAGTAACGATGGATTTTTATCACACTCAAGAACACAGCGGTTTACCGACACTGCACCCGCAACGGCTTCGAGTCGGAGATGCGGTTGCGCTGGTGTCGCCTGCCGGGCCCGTGGCTCAGGCGCGCGTCGAGGTCGCGGTCAAGGTGCTCAGCGATTGGGGCCTGCGACCACGTATCTATCCCCATGCGCTGGATAAAAACTCGTTTCATGCGGGCAGGGATGAGCATCGTGCTGCGGACCTGAACGACGCGTTGGCCGATCCCGAGATCCGTGCGGTCATCTGCAACCGCGGTGGTTATGGTGTGCAGCGCATTATTGAACACCTGGACTTTGATGCAGTAAGGCGAGACCCCAAGCTGGTGCTGGGATTTTCCGATATCACGGCCTTGCATGCAGCGCTCTGGCGCAACGCACGGTTGGCCAGTATCCACGGTCCGGTGGCCGCGCAGCTTGAGCGGGGCGGCCTGACGAATAGCAGCGTAAAACACGCGTTGATGAGCGCCGAACCGGTGCTGATCAGGGCCGACCCCGCAGAAGCGACGGTGAGTGTGCGCAGCACGGGTGTTGCCCAAGGGATTCTGTTGGGCGGAAACCTGAGCATGCTCAGTACCTCCATTGGCACGCCATTTATGCCCGACCTGAACGGCGCGATCCTGCTGATCGAGGACGTGGCCGAAGCCGCGTACCGTGTCGATCGAATGCTCACGCACCTGCGCAATTGCGGCATCCTGCAGCGCTTGGCGGGCGTGGCGGTGGGGCAGTTCAGCGAGCCCGCAGGCGCGGCAGGGCAGATCAGTCTGGCGGACGTGCTCAACGAACGTCTGGGCGATCTCGGCGTTCCGCTGCTGGGTGGGCTGCCCATCGGTCACGGTGACCCCAACATTGCGGTGCCGTTGGGCACGCAGGCCATCCTCGACGCTGATGCTGGCACCTTGCTGGTGGCAGCTGCCTGCCGTTAAAAAGGCGCGGTGTGAAGTCGAAAATCGTTGCCGTTGGGTGAGTACTTTACCGAAGGGTGACGATCAGCCGATAAAGTTCACGTGCCAGCCGACACTAAGCGTTCTGAAAACGACTTGCACGTAGCTTTTTGCCATTATCCAGGCGCCAAAGGCTTGTGCTGAATCGGGTCCGTTGCGAATCTGCATGATTCCAGGACGGCTTAATGAATAGCCTGAACGCCTTCTGGTATTCGAACGGGGATTGAGCGCTATGATTTCGGCCGTGCAAGCACGCTTTGCCAACCTCGGGATGGCGAAAAAACTGGGGGTGGGTTTCATCCTCGTACTGCTGCTGACCGCCTTGGTCGCTGCCATTGGCGTTTGGTCGCTGCAGAGCATCAGCCTGCGCTTCAATGGCCTCAAGCAAATGTCGACCCTCAATAGCGGCCTGCTCAAGGTGCGCTTGCAGGAGCAGGATTACGCCCTGCACAGCGACCCGAAAGTGGCGGATGATTTGCGCGCGGGCGTGGACGCGTTGCAGGCCCTGGCGGAGCAGCTCAAGGGCGAGTCGGACGCCAACCAGACCATGATGAGCCAGGTGCAAACCGCGCTCACGGCTTACCGCAAATCCTTCGATCAATTTGTCGAGATCAGCCAGAGCAAGGACCTTTCTCTGGAGATGGCCAGTTGGTCGGTGTCCAGCGTTGCTAATAATCTGGATGTATTGCAAGCCGGGCTGGCCGATGATGGCACCTACGCGCTGAAGGACTCCCAGGGTCAGCAAGGTGCTGAGTTCATTGCGCAAGCCAATCAGGTCAGCCAGGTGTCACGGTTGATGTTGCAGGCGATGGATGAAGCGCGGGTGCGTCTGGACCAGAGCCGTAAAACAGGCTCGGGTGAGCCCCGCAAAGAAGGCAAGATCGAACAGGCTGACCAGGCACTTGCGTTGGCCGAGCAGCTCAAAGGCGTGGTCAAGGACTCGGGTTACCTGACCGTGCTGGGCGAAGTCAGCACCCACATTGGCAACTTCACCGAGAAACTCGCCGAATACACCGGTTTGCTTGCCAACGAAGCGCAGGTTTCTCAGCAACTTGCCGACAATGCCAAACAGGTCGTGCAGCGGGTCAATGAGGCTTATAGCGCCGAAGACCAGGCGATGCAGGCTGAGCTCAAAGCCAGCTCGCTGCTGATTATCGGTTCCTCGATGCTGGCGTTATTGGTCGGTCTGATCGCCGCCTGGGGCATTACTCGCCTGATCGTGGCACCGTTGCGTAGCGTGATCCGCGTCGCCCAGCAGATAGCGTCCGGCGATTTGAGCGCCACGGTAGAGGTCAAACGCCGCGATGAAATCGGCCAGTTGATGCTGGCCATGCAGCAGATGGGCGCGGGACTGAGCAGCATTGTCAGCGGCCTGCAAGCCGGTATCGAGCAATTGGCGACGTCGGCTCATTCGCTGTCGGCGGTCACCGAACAGACTAACCTGGAAGTCAGTAGCCAGCGGGAAGAAACCGAGCAGGTCGCTACGGCCATGAATCAGATGACGGCGACGGTGCATGACGTGGCACGCAATGCTGAGGAGGCCGCACAGGCCGCACAGACTGCCGACGACAAAGTCGAAAGCGGTCAGCTGGTCGTTCGCCAGAGCATGCAACGAATCGAAGCGCTTGCCAGTTCCGCCACCTCCGCCAGCCAGAGTATCGAGAACCTCAGTGCCGAGATCCAGAACATTGGCAAAGTCCTGGGGGTGATCAAGAGCGTCGCCGAGCAAACCAACCTGCTGGCGCTGAACGCCGCCATCGAGGCCGCGCGGGCCGGGGAGCAGGGACGGGGTTTTGCGGTGGTCGCCGATGAGGTGCGCGCGCTGGCCAAACGGACTCAGCAATCAACCGAAGAAATCGAACGACTGGTAGGCAGCCTGCAGAGCGGGGCGCAGTCGTCCGTGGCGCAGATTAAAAACAGCGGCGAATTGGTGAAAATGGCCGTCAGCGATGCCTTGCAGACCGAAAGCGCGCTGGGCAGCATCGCCGTAGCGGTGTCCCTGATCCAGCAAATGAACCAGCAGATCGCCGCCGCTGCCGAGCAGCAAAGCTCGGTCGCTGAAGAGATCAATCGCAGCGTCACCAGCATCCGTGCCAGCGCCGATCAATCAGCCCTCGCGATGCGGGGGAATGCTGCGTCGAGTATCGAGCTGGCGCAATTGGGGACTGAGCTCAAGGGGATGGTCGGGCACTTCCGGCTTTAAATAAGCGAAGGGCTTGATACGGAACAGCTGACTTCCCGCATCAGCCCTTACGGCTATTCAAGATCATCAACGTCAGCACCCCGGCCACAATCCCCCAGAATGCCGAACCGATGGAGAACAGTGTCAGGCCTGACGCGGTGACCATAAAGGTGATCAGCGCTGCCTCACGCTCCTTGGGTTCGTTCATGGCGACGGTCAGGCCATTCATGATCGAACCAAACAGGGCCAGCGCGGCAATCGATAACACCAACTCTTTAGGCAAGGCCGCAAACAACGCGGCCACGGTCGCGCCAAAGATGCCCGCGATGGCATAAAAAACTCCGCACCAGACCGCTGCGGTGTAGCGCTTGTCACGGTTTTCATGGGCATGGGGGCCGGTGCAGATGGCAGCGCTGATTGCGGCCAGGTTGATGCCATGCGAGCCAAACGGCGCCAGTAGCAACGATGCAATGCCGGTGACCGAGATCAACGGGGAGGCCGGTACGGTGTAGCCATCGGCGCGTAGAACAGCGATGCCGGGCATGTTCTGCGAGGTCATCGCCACCACGAACAGCGGAATCCCGATGCTGATGGTCGCGGCCAGCGAGAACGACGGAGTGGTCCACACCGGTGTTGCCACTTCCAGCGTAAAGCCACTGAAATCAAGCAATCCCAGTAGGCCTGATATCACCGTGCCGGCAATCAGCGCTGCGAGGACTGCGTAGCGCGGTGATATGCGTTTGATCAGCAGATAACTGAAAAACATGCACAGCACCAGGCCGGTACGGTGTTGCGCGGCGACGAATATTTCACTGCCGATCTTGAACAAAATCCCCGCCAGCAACGCCGCTGCGAGTGACGCAGGTATACGCTTGACCAGTCGCTCGAAACTGCCGGTAACGCCGCACAGGGTGACCAGTATGGCGCAGGTGATGAAGGCCCCGATGGCTTCGCCGTACGACACACCGCCCAGGCTGGTCACCAGCAGCGCTGCACCTGGCGTCGACCAAGCAACGGTGATGGGGGTGCGGTAGCGCAGAGACAGGCCAATGCTGCAAATCGCCATGCCGATGAACAGGGCCCAGATCCAGGAAGAAATCTGTGCGCTGGTCAACCCAGCGGCTTGCCCTGCCTGGAACATCAGGACCAATGAACTGGTGCAGCCAGTCATCATCGCAATAAAGCCCGCGACCACGGCAGCAGGCGAGCTGTCGGCCAATGGCCGAAGGCGGGTAGGAGTGATGGCGTCGGTCATGTGGGTTTTCCTTAACGGTGTCCAGTCAAGCCACAAGCCTAAACGCAGTCGCCACCCGCTGTTGCAATACAGCAATCGTCACAATTAGCCGTACAGTCGCAATTGATAGCGTCGAATGCGTCAGCTGTATCACTCGGATGCTAGAGACTCGGCAGGGATTATCACCCCTGTCTGGCGGGCTTGCCCCAGTGCTTTGTTCACGGCCAGCCAACCATCAACCGCCGCTTCGCCCGCTTCGGCAAACACCCGTTGCAGCAGATCCACTTGTTCGTGACGCAGGGCCTGCTCGAATGCAATGCCTTCTTCCGTCAGGCCCAGCAAGCGTTTGCGCTTGTCGACGTCAGGCGCGACGCTGTGCACCAGGTTCATGTCGATCAATTGGCGCAAGGGCGTATTGAGTGCCTGCTTGCTGACACCGAGCACCGTCAGCAACTCTTTCACGCTCAAACCTGGATAGCGGGCGATAAAAAACACGATGCGTTGGTGCACGCGACTGAGGCCGCGTTGCGCGAGCATTTCGTCGGCTTTGGCGGTGAACGCCTGGTAGCCGAAAAAAAAGGCTTCCATCGCCGACTGCTGAGTTATTTTATTTTTAAGGTCAATCATATTGACGTATCTAGGCCCGGTATCGTAATTTCGGTCAAGCAGTTTGACGTATTTCTATTTAACTTCGCTACGGGTGACCTCCATGGCTTTCTCCGAACGAGTCTCACGCCTTAAAAGTTCTTTGATTCGTGAAATTCTGGCCGCAGCCCAGCGTCCGGAAGTGATGTCGTTCGCTGGCGGGCTACCCGCAGAAGCAATGCTGCCACGCGTTGAATGGGCTGACATGCCACTGGCCATGGGGCAGTACGGCATGAGCGAGGGCGAGCCTGCTTTACGCGAAGCGCTGGCCGCTGAAGCCCGCGCCTTGGGCGTGCCGTGTGAAGCCAGCCAGGTGCTGATTGTCAGCGGCTCGCAGCAGACCCTCGACCTGGCGGCCAAGCTGTATATCGACAAGGGCACCGAGATCCTCCTCGAAGCACCAACCTACCTGGCCGCGCTGCAGATTTTTCAGCTGTTCGGTGCCGATTGCATCACCGTGCCCTTGCAGGCCGATGGCCCGGACCTGATCGCTATGCGCCAGCGTCTTGAGCAGCACAAGCCTGCGTTCGCTTACCTGATTCCGACCTTCCAGAACCCGTCAGCGGTACGCTACAGTGAATCCCATCGCGATGCCGTGGCGGCCCTGCTTGATGAATTCGATGTCACCCTGATCGAAGACGAACCTTATCGCGAATTGAATTTCGACGGTGGCAGCGCGACCCCTATCGTCAGCCGCTTGAAAAAGGCCAGTTGGATCTACACCGGCACGATGTCCAAAACCCTGCTGCCTGGGCTGCGCGTGGGTTACCTGATCGCGACGCCGGACCTGTTTCCGCACTTGCTGCGCCTGAAACAATCGGCCGATCTGCACACCAACCGGATGGGGCAGTGGCAGGCTCTGCAATGGATGGGTACCGAGCATTACCGCAACCATTTGGCGGAATTACGCGACTTCTATCGTGTGCGTCGTGACGCTTTCGAGGCCGCCCTGCAAGAGCACTTCAGCGATCTGGCCGATTGGAATAACCCGCAGGGCGGCTTGTTTTTCTGGTTGACCCTTAAAACGCCTTTGGACACCCGTTCCCTGCTCAAACCAGCGCTGGCCCAAGATGTGGCGTTTATGCCGGGTGAGCCGTTTTTCGCCGATCCGGACGCCAACCCCGGTTATCTGCGATTGAACTTCAGTCATATCGACCCCCAGCGTCTGGGTGAGGGTCTCAAGCGGCTGGCCGCAGTGGTTCGCCAGGCACAGGTCGCTGAAGCGGCGTGATGCATTCATGAATACGCAGCAAGGGAGAAGGGTGATGTACACAGTTTACGGCGACTACAATTCAGGCAATTGTTACAAGATCAAATTGATGCTCAACCTATTGGGCATCAAGTACCAATGGGTGGCAGTGGACATCCTTAACGGTGAAACCCAGACCCCCGAGTTTTTGGCGAAGAATCCCAACGGCAAGGTCCCGGTCCTGGAGCTTGAGGATGGCACTTGCCTGTGGGAATCCAACGCGATTCTCAACTTCCTGGCCGACGGCAGCGCCTATCTGCCCAGCGAGCCGCGCTTGCGCACGCAAGTCTTGCAGTGGCAGTTTTTTGAACAGTACAGCCATGAGCCTTGCATCGCGGTGGCTCGCTTCATCCAGTTTTACCTCGGGCTACCGGAAGAGCGCCTCGCGGAATATCACGCCATGCAAAAAGCTGGCTACCGAGCGCTCGCAGTCATGGAGCAGCAACTCAAGCGCACGCCGTTCCTGGTAGGAGAAACCTTCTCCATCGCCGACATCGCGCTTTACGCCTACACCCACGTCGCTTACCAGGGCGGATTTGACCTTGCCCCGTACCCGGCAATCCAGCAATGGCTGGGCCGAGTGGCCGAGCAACCGGGCTATATAGGGATGCTGGATTAACCTGAACCCAGGTTGAAGACAAATAAACCGGTCTGCAACGAGCGACCGGTTTAAAGAGATGGTCACCCCCAACACCCTGCGAGGGCTACGCTTTCGCAGGGTGTTTTGTTTTCGGAGGCCATCATCATGAGCGAGCCAGATGCCGGGCATAAAGAGTAGAAGAGAGCCACAGTCTCAAGACACATCCACATTTGCTTTGGCCGCTGCGCGTGACCGGAAGGCGCTCACCTTTGCAATAGTCCCGCAAGCCCGGCCATTCGGCCCGCCCTTAGTCATGCCGCACCAGCGTTTGCTGCCATTGCGGGTGTGATCGTAGAAAGCCCACTGGCAATCTCCACACGTTTTCAGCCGCGACCATGCACCTGATGCAATCGCATTCGCCACGGCCGCAAGAATATGGCCGACATAAGTTGCTTCTGCAGATATCACGCTCAGCGTCGTCACTCCTCCCACCGACTCGACATGCACCGACAGGGCGACACGATTGAACCACGCGTTCAACTGCTCGGTGTTGGCGTCTGGACTTTCGCACGACTTCCGCAGATCCGAGCGCAATACGAGCAGTTTGTCCAGGCTATCGCTAGGTTGACGTGGATAGAGCGAGAGATCGCTCTGCCATGCATCAGAATCGCTTGCCAGCAGCGGCAGGATATCCGCCTCGATGCGCGTCTGGTTAGGGATCGACCAGGTATTAATAAAACGCCGTACGCTTTCGAGGTCGCCTGGCGCAGCTTGATTGTGAGTTTGCATCGCACCCTCTGGTTGCAAAAGCTACTGATATGGGTAACCATCAAAATATCATTGCTGGTTACGGTGGCGCAACATGATCAGGGAAGACGATTGTGCACGACCGGTTTGGTCCCGCGAGATCCGGAGATTGCTCTGGATGCAGGGCTTAATGAATGCCTCGCATTTTATGACGGTTCCGCTATTGGCGTTGTACATGTCAGCCAACCTCCATTTCGGTGCGGCAGCACTGGCTTCTGTTATGTCGGCCAATTTGCTCTCCGCGCAGGCGTTGCCGCTAGTTGCCGGCGCCATAGCCGATCGTTTTGGCTCGCACATGATCATCACCCTAGGGCTTTTTTTGAGGGGGGTGGGATTTCTCGGATTTGGATTTTGTGACGGTGTGATGGCTTGGGTATGCTTTGCGATGATCGCTGGTACTGGCGTCGCTTGCTACGAGGGTGGCGTTTACGGAGTGTTTGGTCGTCAACCAAAGACATGCCTATCTGCCCTGTTCGCGGCCAATAACCAGATGCTAAATACCGGAGCGGCCGTTGGGCCAATTATTGGAGGTCTTGCGGGTCTAGCCGATGTCCGTGCTGCCTTTGCAGTAAGCGCGATATTGTTCATTAGCCTCAGCACGGTTGCATTTCGGGAAAAGTTTGGGTCATCAACTATCTTCAAAAGGCAGCCCGCCCTAATGAGCCTGAAGGTAGCAGCCACACACCGCGGGTTATGGCGGCTGATCGCCATATCGCTGCCATGGTTTTTTCTGTTTCCGCAGCTTTACGTGGCGTTCCCGATGTATGCGGGCCAGATAGCAGGGCCATATGCAGCTTCTGCGGTCTACGTGGTTAACGGCGTGGTCGGATTGACCTTTATCGTGGCTATAAGGCGATGGTTGGTGAGGATGGATCCTGCATCGCTGACAACCGGGGCCTATCTGGCCGCAGGGGTCGCGTTTGCCAGCGTAGCAATGTTGCGTGGCATCGAATGGTTCTTGTTGTTTATCGTGGCCTATACGCTAATCGAAACAATTCTGTTACCCACACTTGAAACCATGACCGCATCGTTGGCAACAGAAGGTAGTCAAGGCACATTTTTCGGTGTGTTGAGCGCGGTGGGTGCACTCGGAGGTGCTGCCGGTTATTTCGCGGGGAGTTGGCTCATATTGAATCGAACCCCCGTCGAAACCTGGTTGACGCTGGGCAGCGTAGGAATGCTCGGGTTTCTGGTTTCGGCGCTGCTCCTTCGTATACCTAAAGGCAAACCATCGCTGAGCTAGATTGCTGGAAGAGCAGTAAAAAATGACATTGCGAGGGATAGGGCCAATCTGCTCAACCCAAAGAGGTCAGGTCGAATGCAAATGACTGGTCAAGTGAATGCAATTACTCATGGCTCGGGCTGAACGTTATTTCTGGAAAAAGGAGTATTGACTATGCGTTATTTGATAGCGGCCGCCATAGTGATGGGGCTTGGATGGACAAGTGTGCAAGTCGCTTTGGCTGACGACTGCAATGCGAATCAGGCAGCCATGAACGCGTGTGCTGGCAATGACCTGTCCAGGCTTGATGCGGACTTGAACACCCAATACCAGGCGCAAATGGCTTACTTGAACATGCCGACGCAAAAGCAGGCGTTCAAGGACGCGCAGCGTAAGTGGGTTGCGTTTCGTGATGCCGATTGTGTGTACCAAGTGGGCAAGCGAGAGGACTCTGGTTCGATCTGGCCGTTGCTTCAGTCGCAGTGTCTGGCAGCGCATACCCAGTTGCGAGTGGAGCAGTTGAAAGCCTACGTGGCCTGTCGGGCTGAAGGTTGCCCGAAATAAGCCTCCGCAGGCTTGTCTGCGAAGGCTCCAGCTTCAGACCGCCGCGAAGCGCTGCTGCAAGTAGTCGATGATGACCTTGGATTCATACATCCATACGGTCTTGCCACCTTCTACGATGCGCAGGCACGGTACTTTGATCTTGCCGCCTTCGGTGAGCAGGGTCTGACGATCGACTTCGTTGTTTTTCGCATCACGCAAGGCCACGGGAACGTTCAGGCGGCGCAAGGTGCGACGGGTCTTTACGCAGAACGGACAGGCGTTGAACTGATACAAAGTCAGGTCCTGCGCCGACAGATCGACAGCGACTTGAGCTGCAGGCGTGCGCTTTTTCTTGCCCGGACGGGTCAGGAAATCGATAAAAATGATGAGTTGGCCCAAACCAACCCTTAATGCCTTGATGAACACGGTGACGCCTCGCAGTAGGGGGATGAAACGAAGGTGAGATTACTCAGGAGCCGCAGACAAGAAATCTGGACGGCCCCTGCACAGCGAATCACTTGATCAAGCTGAGAAATTCACTGCGGGTCGCCGCGTTTTCGCGAAATTCACCGAGCATCACCGAGGTGATCATCGATGAGTTCTGTTTCTCGACGCCGCGCATCATCATGCACATGTGCTTGGCTTCAATGACGACTGCGACACCCAAAGCACCGGTCACTTGCTGAATCGCATCGGCGATCTGGCGGCTGAGGTTTTCCTGGATTTGCAGGCGGCGGGCATACATGTCGACGATTCGCGCGACTTTCGACAGACCGAGCACTTTACCGTTCGGGATGTAAGCGACATGAGCCCTGCCGATAAATGGCAGCAAGTGGTGTTCGCACAACGAGTACAACTCGATGTCCTTTACCATGACCATCTCACTGTTGTCGGAGCTGAAGAGGGCACCGTTGGTGACTTCTTCGAGACTTTGTTCGTAGCCTCGACATAGATACTGCATGGCTTTTGCAGCACGTTTTGGCGTATCGATCAAACCTTCGCGGGACACGTCCTCGCCGAGCTGACCCAGTATCGCGGTGTAATTCTGTTCCAGTGTCACAGGGCTATTTTTCCGTACGGGTTTCAGGGCGGTACATTTTCTGTCTGTACCAGATGTGTGCCAATCAGGCTTGTTTCGAGCTTTTCGAGTTGGCGCCAGTCGGTGCTGGCGTTTATCCATCGGGCGTACGTGGATAGTAACATTTGCACGCTATGGCCGAGCTGATTGGCGATGAATGCAGGGTCCATGCCCGCCAATGAGGCACATGGTAGCGTAGGTGTGACAGCAGTTGCACGGTCGACGCGATCTGAACGCCGACGGCAAAGAGCCCGGCGTCGGGCCGGGCTCGGTTGTTAGGGTAATCAGTCTTGCTGGGTGGCTAACGATCTGGATGGAGCGTCATAACAACGTCTCGACAGTGTCACTGCCTGGTCGTGGCTGTGAAGAAACGCGGCTTGCCGACATCCTGCGCTATTTGCCGGTAGGTGCAGTCGTCGGTTGCCGCCAGAAGCTTTCTGCCATCTTTTAACGTTGCCAAAAACGTCACTTCCTTTTCCTCACTGGCCAGCATGAAACCTGCTGCGGCGCCTACAGGCCCCAACACCAACCCGCCGGTCAATCCAAAGCCGATAGCGTCTGCGGTTTTTTTAGTTGACGCTTCGCTGGCTACCTCCAGATTTTTTATCGTAGAAACCGAAATCTTGATGCCGGGCCAGGGGTAAAGGGGTGTCGTGAGCGTAATTGAACCGGAACTGTACTCGCCATCACCTTGAAGAAAATCACCCGCCAGCGCTTTGATTTTGGCCATGTGGAATCCTCCTTCAGTGTCACTGCAAAAATATTCAGTCAATCCTGGCGGGATGGAAGACAGTGCCGTCAGTCTGCTTTGGACACGGACGGCTGGCGCCCTTGCGCGTCGGTCTGTCAGGCACAGGATGGATTGTTGATAAAACTCAATACCGCTCCAGCCTCGGGGGGTAAAACCATAATAGCAGTGGGAAGCTCGCTGTCAGATGCGAGAAATCAATGAGTCCATAAAGAACGCGAGGATCCGCCATGAACGATTTAAGTCTACGCCAGGATATTTTGGATGAGCTTGAATTCCAGCCGAACATTGATGCGGTCCACATCGGTGTAGCTGTAGATAAGGGCGTCGTCACACTGACAGGTCATGTCACTAACTATGCGCAAAAAATCGCGGCGGAGCGTGCCGTGAAGAGCGTCAAGGGTGTTCGAGCCATTGCCGAGGAAATCGAAGTGCGCTTTCCGAGTGACTTCGTCGTCGCGGACGACACCATTGCCTCCAGGACACTGGATGTCATCAGTTGGAACACTGAAGTTCCGGATGATCGAATCAAGGTCAGGGTTCAGGCTGGCTGGGTAACGCTGGAAGGCGAAGTGGACTGGCAATTCCAGAAAGAAGCCACTGAACGTGCAGTGCGCAAACTGTCCGGTGTCAAGGGCGTCACTAACCTGCTCACGCTTAAACCACGGGTGAATGCTGCAGACGTTCAACGCAGGATCGAAGATGCGCTGAAGCGTAATGCTGCCCTTGAGGCTCACGGTATTCATGTCAAAGTCACTGGTGGCACCGTGAAACTCGAAGGTAAGGTTCACCTCTGGCTCGAACGTCAGGCAGCTGAGCGGGCGGCATGGTCTGTCCCCGGTGTTTACAAAGTTGAAGATAAGCTAACGATTGGTTGATGCTCGGGGCCAGGCGATGCTCTTCTCGTTCGCCTGGCCCCACGCTGTTGAAAGGAGCACGTTCATGAGCGAGATAAGGCGAGAGCATCTTCGTCGTATTGCACTGGAGTTAGAGACGCTACGCGCGAGCATTCATCAGCTAAAGGCGGAAGAAGACGTCAGCTCCAAACTTTTGCCGGGCAACAATCCTGCCAATAGCCATCATGCGCTTGAGCGCGCTTTTGAAGATTTACGCGACTCCATCAATCATATGGAGGAAGTCTTGGCGACACTGGCCGAGGCCACGGGGGAAGTTTAAAATCGCGATCAATCACCAGGCATTTACCTAACCTTTACAGTCATCGGTTGGCGATACGAAAGCCGTTGATGTCTGAAGTATCAGGTAATAAATACCTGTCGTGAAGAGAGCGAATGTATGGTGAGTCGAGTAGTGAAAATGGCGATTGTGGTGGCGGTATTGTCGTCCATGTCGGGCTGTTTCTTTGGACCTTGGCATGACGGTTATGGGCATGGTCACCGTTACTATGAGGGTGGCCGGCGTTGATCGAATCGGATCTGATCCAGTCAGGCTGTGACACCCAAGCAGCCTGACGGTCCGCAATCATTAAGGCTGCGACTTAAGGAGTTACTCGTCGCGGCCTTCCATCATTGTTCGTTTGAGCATGACGTAAACGGCGCCCGCGCCGCCGTGTTTTGCCAGGCAAGAGGCAAAGCCCAGCACTTGTGAATGCTGGCGCAGCCATGTGTTGACGTGGCTTTTGATCATCGGGCGTTTGCCATCCAGGCGCACCGCCTTGCCATGGGTCACGCGCACGCAACGAACTTCCAGCTTGGTCGCTTCGGCCAAAAACTCCCAGAGTGTTTCCCGCGCTACTTCGACGCTCATGCCGTGCAGGTCCAAGCCCCCCTCGAAGCTGATCTGCCCGAGTTTAAGCTTGCGCATCTGGCCTTCCTGGACGCCATCACGAGCCCAGCTCAATACGTCCTCCGGGCCAACGTCGATGACGAATTGGTCGGACAGGCCATCAACGATCACCGAGTCAGTGCGCACAGTAGCAGCCTGACGCAGTTTGGCCAGGTGCTTACGGTCGGCTTTGGGTTTGCCGACGTCTGCGTGATCGTGCTTGATCGGCTTTACGCCGCGGATCTCGTTTTTAAACAGGGAAAAATCGTCGTCTTGCATTTAAGCCTCCGCGCAGGACGGCTAGTTTACCTGCGTCACGCCTTGCCAGGCGTGACTAAAACGTTATCGCTGTGCCCGGTTGTGTTTCCAGTGAGCGATACGAAGAGGGTTTGTCAGCCTCAGTCGTGCTTTTTCATCAGATGCGGTGCCATGTTCAGCTCGCTGGGCCGGCGCAGACGACGACGGCAGCGACGCCATATCGAGACACCGAGATACAGCAGGAACAACCCGATCGCCACCACGAGACTCGCTCCGCCCGCGCTGGCATTGAGCTCGCCCAGTGCTGGCGGGTGACCGATCAAGCTGGCAATACCGGCCATCACCAGTAAAACGCCACAGGTGGCCAACAGTGCTGCAAATGCGGCGCCGAAGCGCATCCGCCAGTTGCTTGGGCCTTTTGGGCGCAAGCGACGAGCATCGAAACCATCGGATATCTTCATTCCGATTTCCTCTCAGGGTATCGGCGCTCTGACCAGGATATAACCTGGTGGTTCCCGTTTTGGCGGAAATCAAGGGCTGTGGGGATGATTAATGGATGGGCGGTTACATCCAATTCGTCTCTTTGGCAGAGGTAACCCAGCCGTTTTTCAGGAGCTGCCAAAGCGATGAGGCCGGGTCAGCATCCTGATGGATCAAGCCTGACTCAGATCAAATCCCGGGTCAGTGCAAGCGTTGCGAAGTTGTCCGCCATGATCGCCATCTCGGTCTGATGAACTATCTTGGCGCTGATCACGCCCTGCTTGCTGGGCAAGTCGCGGGTTGCGCAGGCGTCGTCCACCAACGTGCAGCGATAACCGTAGTCTTTGGCTGCGCGTACGGTGGTGCTGATGCTTGAATGGCTCATGAAGCCACACACGATCAGGTCCAGAGGCCCCAAGCGTTGCAACAGATCGTGCAGGCCAGTGCCGTGGAATGCGTTTGGCAGGAGCTTCTCGATGACCGGCTCTTCGCCTTGAGGCAATAGCTGGGGAAGGAACTTGCCGCGCTCACCTTGCGGATCGAATAAACCGCCCACGGTGCCAAGATGGCGCACATGCACGATAGGTCGACCCGCTGCCCGGGCAGCGTCCACCAATTGGCAGATATTGGCCACGGCCTCATCAATGCCTGTCAGCGCCAGCGGACCACTGACGTACTCCTTCTGCGCATCGATAATGATCAGGCTGGCATTGCTCAGATTAGCCGGTGCGTAACCACGGCCACTGAGTTGAAACATCGTTTTTGGGTCGGACATCTGGGGCTCCTGTCGGTGGCGCTTTTGTCACATTGTCCTCTGGCTGAGCGGTTCTGTGAATGGCAACGATTGGAAGTGGCGTGGTTACTGGGCTGCAAGCCATCGGACTGTTTGCGATTCATGTCATTTTGCCTGCTTCGTGGCTACGAAGTCATCGCAGGTTGTCTGCTGTCGAGGGTGTGATCAATCATCTTTTGGGCATCGTTTGTTCAGGCCATGGCTGATAGAATCGTCCGTCGTTTTTTCAAGGAGCATGCCCCCGTGATCACTTCCCGCCTGCGCACCCTGCGCGACCATATCCGTTGGGCCGTTAGCCGTTTCCATGGGGAAGATCTGTTTTTTGGTCACGGCACCGACAATGCCTGGGACGAAGCCCGTCAGTTGGTGCTGGGCGCGGTGCATCTGCCGTGGGAAATTGCCGACAGCTACCTGGATTGCCGTCTGGAAGACGACGAGCTGGTTAATCTGCAACGCTTGCTCAAACGCCGCATTGACGAGCGCATCCCAACCGCTTACCTGCTGGGGGAGGCGTGGTTCTGTAGCCTGTCGTTCATCGTGGACGAAAGGGTTCTGATCCCTCGTTCACCGATTGGCGAGCTGATCGAAAAACGTTTTGAGCCGTGGCTGCCAGTAGACCCAGCACGCATTCTCGACCTGTGCACGGGCTCCGGTTGTATCGGCATTGCCTGTGCGTTCGAGTTCCCCAACGCTGAAGTGGTGTTGGCCGACCTTTCTTTCGAAGCGCTGGAAGTGGCGAATCAGAACATCGAGCGTCACGGCGTGGATGAGCGCGTCTACACCGTGCAGGGTGATGGTTTCGACGGTTTGCCGGGGCAGCGATTCGACCTGATCGTCTCCAACCCTCCTTATGTCGATGCCGAAGATTTCGCCGACATGCCGGATGAATATCAACATGAGCCGGAGTTGGCGCTGGCCTGTGGCGATGACGGTCTGAACCTAGTGCGGCGCATGCTCAGTCAGGCTGCGGAACATTTGACCGAGAAGGGCTTGCTGATCGTCGAAGTCGGCAACAGCCAGATCCATGTCGAGGCGCTGTACCCGGAAGTCGACTTCGCCTGGCTGGAGTTTGAGCGGGGAGGGCATGGCGTGTTCATGTTATCGGCCGAGCAATGCCGCGAACATCAAGCGCTGTTCGCTTCTCGGGTTTGATCGTAATGAGGGGTGCGTGATACGGCGCCTTCAAGAAAGTGAGAACCCCGGTAAGTTTAGATTTACCGGGGCATCGTCGACCTCAATCCCCAAGTATCTGACGGTGCTTTCAAGTTTCATGTGACCCAGCAGGAGTTGGACTGCCCTTAGATTCTTCGTTCTACGATAGATCAGGGAGACCTTCGTTCGCCGCAGCGTGTGGGTGCCGTACATGGCTGGGTCAAGACCAATGTTTGTTACCCAGGCTTTGACTATTCGAGCGTATTGCCTGGTGGAGAGATGATCTGAACCGTGGATCCGGCTCTGAAACAGGCAGTCCTCGTTAGTGGTTTTCATGGCTTGTCCTCCACCTTGAGGGAGGACAAGAATGGATCAGTTGCGGTACACGGTCGCTAACCGGCCAGAAGCAGTCATTCGAGCGTGTCTATAAAATGCGTGACGACTCAGTCTGAACTGATAAACCCTTTGGGGAGCTGGTGGAAGGCGAACGCGCTCGGCTAGCTATTTCTCTTCAGGGGCTGCATCCTCGGAACGGTTGGTAATGTCGATTGGCCAGCCGTTGGCCTAGTGCATCAAGCTGTTCATGGAGGAATCATGTCGATATTGAATGACGTACTGCTCTGGTCGGAAAAAGACCTATCTCTTTGGCTTCGAGATGCAGCCAGAAGGCTGCTGCTCAATGAGCAATTGGGCCCTCAGGATTTCCGTGATTTTTACGCGCTTCTGAAGCATGAAAACGACATTGAAGTCGTGGACGGCCTTCAGGCAAACCCGCTCAGTGCCGATCACATACCCGCCGGTGGTGAGGCGGCATTAAGCGTCACGCTCAAGTCGATGAGTGATTTGGAAAACGTCAATAGAATTATGCCAGGCCAAGTCCTTTCCTTTGAGGAGAAGGGCGTGACCGTGATTTATGGCGGTAATGGCGCCGGGAAGTCTGGTTATGCGCGAGTATTGAAACATGCCTGCCGTGCTCGAGACAGGGGCGGTGAGATACTCGGTGATGTCACCAAAGCGGCGGTGGGCGCCGGTAAACCCAAGGCGACGTTCACCGCGTCGTTGAACGGGGTAGCTCAGACGTTTCATTGGACAAGTGGGTCGGTGCCCCCTCCACAGCTTTCTTATGTGAGTGTATTCGATACCTCTTGCGCGAGCGCCTACCTAATAGAGGGCGATGCAGCGTACCTTCCAAGGGGATTAGACGTGGTTGAGGCTCTGGCAAGTAAGGTTGTGCCAGAGGTCTTAGCCTTAATGAATGACGAGTTGAAGGGAATTGACGTCTCGCTCGACATTCTTGCCGGGTTTAATAAAGAAACTGCCGTCGGCAGGTTGCTCGAAAACTTTGGAGAAAAGACAAGTAGGGAGAATATTGTCCGTCTGGGCACGCTTTCGCAGGAAGAGCGAGACAGGCTCAGTAATCTGGAGTTAGCGATAGCAGAGCCCGATCCAATATTGAAATACCAAAGTTTGAAGACTTCTGCCGCTCACATCAAAAATCTTGCAGAAACAATTCTGAAGAAAGAGAAGTACACGACGGAGAAGGCCTTAGATAAGCTTAAGCGTTTGGTTAAAGAATCGTGCGATGCTACAGAGGGCGTGGATGCTGCTGCACGAGCGCTTAGGGTCGAAGATGATCTTTTGCCAGGTTCTGGTGAAGCTATTTGGAAAGAATTGTTTCTTGCTGCGCAGAAGTACTCTACAAGTGTTGCGTATCCAGGCCATGACTTCCCTAATTGTGCGGAAGAGGCTGTCTGTGTGCTCTGTCAACAATCGGTAGAACCAGCCGCAGGTAGAATGCGACGGTTCGATGATTTTATAAAAGAAAATGTAACCAAGCTTGCTTCGGAGAAAAAAACAGCGCTTGATGATGTTCTGGATCAGATAGATCGCTCAAGTTTGGATTTCGGATTTAGCCAAGCCCTGGCAGTAGAGCTAGAGGGAGAGGCAGAAGGGTTGGTCGACCGAATTAAGAACTATCAAGATCAAATTAATGGCTACAAAGCATGGATGTTAAAAGCAGCCCGCTCTGTAAATTTGGACGACGTCCCAGACCTAGATGCTAGTCCTGTTAGTGAACTGCGTAAGGTTGCAGCCATTAAACTTTGGAAAGCCAGATTCTATAAAAAGGCGTCGAATCCCGAAAAGCTCAAAAAGCTATCAAATGAGCTAGCCGAGCTGAAGTCTCGTGCAGCTCTTGCTCTGATAGTTGAGGCTGTGCTGGCCCTTCATGGTCGTATTGTCTATCGTACCAAGCTTGATGGGTGTAAGGGGCAATTGAATCCTAGAGCTATTTCAGCGAAATCTAAAGATATAGCGGGGAAAATAATTACCGACTCCTTGAGGAAAGCTCTTGATGAGGAGTTTATCAAACTGGGTATCGGGCATATAAAAACCAAACTCAAGGAAAGAGTTGATCGCGGCACCGTAAAATTCACGTTATTGCTCGATCTGCCTGCTGCAAAAAAAATAGAGCAAGTTCTGAGTGAAGGTGAGCAGCGAGCGGTTTCGCTTGGAGCATTTTTAGCGGAACTTAAACTTTCGGATCATCGAGGTGGGATTATATTTGATGATCCCGTATCGTCTCTTGATCATGTGAGGCGACGTCAAGTTGCTCGACGATTAGTTGAGGAAGCTGCTTTTAGGCAGGTGATTGTTTTGACGCATGATATATCCTTTCTGAGTGAATTAATCGACTCGTTAGGGGAGGCGAAAGAGATCCCTCACCTTGTTCACCATCTAGAATGGGTGGGAGATGCTGCTGGAGTAATCAAGCAGGGGTTACCGTGGGATAAAACTGGATATAAAGAACGGATTCGCCAGCTTGAAGCTCGAGTAAAAAAAATGGAGCCATGGCCCGTTTATCCAGGCGAAGAATTAGTGCGAGATGTGCGAATTCTTTATAGCGACATACGTGCGACGGTAGAGAAGGTCGTAGAGGATGTCGTATTAAATGGAGTTGTTACTAGGTTTAGTGACATGGTTGGCGTCGGGAATTTGCATAAGATTACGGGACTTCGAAAGCAAGACGCTGATGATATTGTAATGTTGTGGAAAAAGGGCCATAGGATGACGGAGGCGCATCTTCAGGCTATGAATAAAGACATGCCAGTAGCGGGGTTGGAAGAAATCAAGACGGATGTTGCATCTATTCAACTACTAGTAGATAACGTCAATAAATATCGTGCTAAACCCGCCGAAGCGTGATTGCTTCATAAGCCCGGCGTAAGCCGGGCATCACCGAAATTCTTTGATTCAGAGCCCCGCATCGATGATCAGCTCGGACGGATTGCACCCCCGTGCCGCTGAAATAATCGGGGACAGACCACGTATTGATACTGCCGGCAGACCGCACCCTGCAGCTCTTTGCCGGTCACAGCGGGCAGGAGTCGGCCAGAAGCAGACATTCAAAACTTTGAGGCTTAGTTTGTATAGATTTCAGGGATACCGAGGAACCGAGTGATCAAACTGCTATCCATTACCAGCCATAAATCCAGATACAGCAGCGACTTCTACCCAACCTTTGCCATTGACGGCATGGCTCTGGAGATTTGGCTGCCCAAGCAGAATCCGGATGCTGAGTTCCACCTCGTAGGTGCACACTCTGGTTTGTATAATAATATAATAAGCTTTAGTTAAAATGCTTCGACCCGAAAATACAACAGCAACACAACATCAATACAGCCATCGCCTAATGCATGGCCAGGAAAAACTGTTTATGCGCGCTACCCGCAGGCTCAGGTTGCTTCTACAAAACGATCTCCACACACTCAGCCAGATCGATAACAGCAGTAGGCGTGGGAGCCGAAAGAGAATTGAAAAATTGAATCGCCGAGGGACTGTCGATTATGGCTTGGCAAAATGCTGCTTTCCATTCTTTGGGCCGATCCCCTTCTGTGACCCGCTCCCTAATCCGCTGCACCATCGCACTTTGGATATTTATACCTTTAACCGAAACTATCCGTTTCCAGTGATCAAATTCCGAACGTAAAAAAATTTGCATCCGAGCATGGATCTCTATTTTTTTTAGATGCTGCCTCACTCTTGTCAAATCATTCCCGCTCAGCCCTCCAGCCCAAAACTTAACTGTAAATTTTGGGGAATTAGTTTCATTACAAATCTCTATAACTACACCAAATCGCACCTTAGATAAAAGATCTGAATATATTGGGTGTATAAAAATTGCAGACAGTGTCTCATCACAATAGTAACGTTTCCCTTTAATCGGAGCACACCCAATGCACTGGGGAACCAAATTATTTGGATAGATCGAATATTCTGGCCATTTATGTTTGGGAATAAAATGATCAAGAGTATTGGGCTTGTAGGGACTGCCACAAGAAGGACAGGCCCTAAGACCATGATTATTACGCCTATCACGAATAACTTTTTTCAAGTTTGCAGGTGCATCCTCATAATACTCTACAAGCAAGTCCTTTTGTGCTATGTAGTTACTAGGTGGCGGCACTGACGCAAAGTCCTCTATGAGCGACTGATACCCTTCATAAGAATTATTAAGATCATCGTAAAGATCTATTAGATCAGAAACATTTTCTTTATCTGAAGTCTGCGCAATGATTTGCCAATCCGCCGAAATGGCTAAGCGCTCTAAGTAATCCATTACTCGTCCTCAAAGATTATGTTAGCTTCTTTGAGTTCAAATTGGGATGCTATATAGCCTAACGCCTCATCACCTAAGTGCTCTCCCAGCGCCTTTATCGCCTCATCCACATCCTTAAAATTTTCTATTTCTTTATCAAGAGATCTCTGGAAAGGTTTTGGCGTTTGATAATCATCAAAAGCAGCACCAAGAATTAAGTCAAGAGACTCCCCATATGTTTCAAAAATAGGAGATGTCACCACAGTCCCCACTGGTGAAGAATGCAGTATTTGAATACCATCCTGTGAAACCTCTCGGGCTAAGATGGCTGAATGAGTTGCAACAATTGCATATGAGGACGTTTCCTGCATAAGACTTTTCAACATTGAGATCAAACCTACCTCCAAGCTCGGATGCAAATATAACTCCGGCTCATCGAGGATCACCAGGCTTTCATCCTCAATTTCAGCAGCCAAGGCGGGAATCATGTAAGAATATATGATCTGACCTGAACTCAGCGGCATTTCTTTTTCATCCTTTAAAAAGAAAATTCCAGACTTAAAGTCTATAGTTTTTTCAATTTCCTCGACCGAAACACCATATCTATCTTCAACCTTTATAAATTCGCCGTCTTTGGAGCGCAATGCGAGCGTATCGAATTTCACTGACATCTTGAGTGTAGCTATCAGCAAGTTTAATCGATGCTGGTCACTCCACCAATTATTTTGATCGTGGCTCATGATTTTTAAGACTGAACGAGCGCTATGCTCTTTCGGCCAATCCAAATTAAATTTATCTGACTCGTTTCGAAAGCCTATATACGAATATTTATTCACCTTTAGCAATCTTTTCTTTTGAGCTGGCGGAAGCTGCCTAGACCTCAAGCCCTCTGGGGTTTGCTTTTTTAACAACGCCTCGGAAATCTCATTGTCCGTATAGAATTTTTCAAATGGCGAGTATGCAACAACGACTAGCTTATGAAAGTAAGGCCACTTCTCCTTACCCTCAATTATGCCTGTGACAAGCTCCGTGACATGTTTCAGTATATGACTCTTACCAACACCGTTCGCACCAATTATCAAATTTAAATTGTTGCTACCTACTGTCCTGCTGTTATCAAAATTAAACTCTATAGTCTCAAACGACCCCGGGAGCGTATCAATACTTATGCTAATTTTTTCTTCTGGAGAGTAGTTTCCTAGCGCGATAGAGAACCCCTTTTTTATCCGCGCCTCAGCGGGCTGACCATCCCTTAGCAACGTGGACTCAAAGCCTGCCCAAACTCGGTAAGCATCATAATTTCCATAGAAATAACCAGCA
>ERZ1463038.77-NODE-77-length-25200-cov-14.638218_pt1 | contig 25200 bp, 34 predicted proteins | sample MGYA00564479_ERZ1463038 | MGnify/ENA primary metagenome ERZ1463038 (study PRJEB39244, sample SAMEA3635134) | Helicobacter pylori | study: EMG produced TPA metagenomics assembly of PRJEB11511 data set (Assembly of a 5300-year-old Helicobacter pylori...
GTTCCTTGTGTCCAAGTAGGAGTTCATTGCTGCACTCCATTTTGCGCAACAGAGTGTCGGTCGCACTGGATTCAGAGCTGCTGAGCGCCCGAGGAGCTCCGCGTGTCGGCCAGAGACCTCGAAGGCACTCCAAGGGGTGTGGTGTTGAGACCAGTGTTGTAAGACACAAAGGCAGAGTACACAGCACATATCGGCGGTACAAGTTGTCCCCAAGATCCCAAAAATCTCGTAAACCCGATGGCCTCTCTACGTCGTCATGCCCTTGCCCAACCCCAGGACTCCCTGAATCGCCGAAAGCTGCTTCGAGATCCTTTTGAGGTTCTCCTCGGCCGTCCGCCTCGCGTCCTCCGCGGCCAAGCACCGCTTCTCCATGTCGGCGAGGCGCTCGCCTCCCGGGTCCTTGAGCGCGGCGAGCTCGAGGCGCAGGCGGTCGATCTCTGAGTGCTCCTCGTTGGTTTGGTCCGTCGTGTCGGATGTGTTGAGCTCGCGGAGGAGGAACTCGATCTTCTTGACCTGTGCGACGTTGTGGACCAGGTCGGTCGAGAACGGGCGGGTGACGGCGGCGGCCGGGGCGACAGTCCGAGATTGGACGAGGGGAGTGTAGAGCGGTTCGACTGTCGAGAGAGTTAGAATCGTAAGCATACGGAGCGATTGAAGAGCACTGGTAACGAAAGGACTGACCCTTGCGGACCTCGGCGTGCTCTGGGATGGTGTTGATCGGGCCTGTTGACCATAAGTCCATCAGCAGAAGAGCGGTGAAAAGGAATCTGTAGAAGGAGCTTACCAAACTCGTCCTCGACGCCGGGCCGCGCGACGCCACCGTGCGTGAGGTCGAACTTGACGAGGAGGCCGCCGGTCGTGCGCGGGAGCGTGAGCGAGCCTCCGCGGCTGGACGGAAGGCTCTCGATTGTTGAGTCGGACCCTCGTGACAGGCGCGGGAGGGAGTGCTCGGGCGCGGTGTCCGAGTCATGGTCCGACGAGTCGGGGCTGTCGGGGTCCTCCGGTGGCGACTCGTCGCCGAGGTTGCGGAGCGTCGGCGGAAGGTTCTTCGGGAGGGGGAAGAACGAGTCGCGGTGGGAGCTGATGGTCGCTGTCGAGTCGTGGAGCGTCGTGTCGGGTGAGTACACGGTCGGGCTGTTCGGCGCGGACGAGCCGGCGGGATCGACGGTGTAGTCGCGGCCGTCCTCGCTCGGGCGCATCGGCGACGACGAGCCAGAGTGGCTGATCAGGTCGCCCCAGCGCGTGGTGAAGTCGAGCGAGAATGCGGGCGAGGCCGTGTAGAGGGGCGAGGCCGGTGGCGACGTCGCGGGCGAGAGGACACCCCGCGTGAGCTTCGTGATCGTCGACACGGTCGAGATGACCGAGCTGGGCGACCCGCCAGCGCCGCCGAGCCCTGCGCTGGGCTCAAGGAACCCCTTCGGGAGCGTCTGGGCGAGGATCTCGTCCATGTCGATCGCGAGCTCGGCGTCAAAGACGCCCTCGGCGACAGCGCCCCAGTTGCGGAGGAGCCAGAGGAGGCCCTCCTGCGACTTCTTCTCGGTGATTGCGGTCGCGAGCTCGTGGTGCTCGGCGCCGCCCGAGATGCGGTGCTGGAACTTGGCGCTGGTCGAGACCTTGCGCGGGGACATGATCGCGACGCCGAAGAGGGACGCCATGAGCTCGAGCGAGTTGGGGTTCTCGGGGAAGAGGGGGACGATCGAAAGGAAGGCGACGAGGTAGATGAGCAGGCTGAGTTTGGCCGTCGGGAGGAGGCGAAGGAGCACCTGCGCGCATGCGACGCGGTGGATGGGCGGCATCGTCGAGTCGACGCAGGCGAACCGGAACAGGCGCCAGATGCGCGAGTCGAGGATCGGGTCTGGGAGCTCGGCGAGGTACTTGATGAACCTGTTCGACATGGTTCAAAGTCAGCTCTTGGTATCATCCAAGCAGAAGGGAGACTCACAGCGCCGTGACGTCGAACACGGACTCGAGCGACAAGTCGTGCCCATCGCCGTAGTCTGGTGCTGCGTCGTAGATCCCGACGAGTTTGGCGACGCGAGTAGGATCTCCGGCGTTGCGGAAGAATCCTGGGATGGGGGCACCTGGGGAGCAAGACGGCGGCAAGACGGCGGTCAACGAGTGTTTGGGTGGCGTCGCAAGGGAGTCTCACTCACCTTGACCGCGCCGGTAGATCTCCTCTACGGCGCTAAAGCAGACGCCAGGGATATCGTACCGTTGCCCGCCGAACTTGGTCTGGACGAAGCCGTAATGCGCGATCGTGCCGAGCGAGACGCCGAATACGACTTGCGGTGCGGCGTTGGTCATCGCTGCTCGAGCTGTGCGGGACAATCAGCGGCCAGATTTTGAAGGGGAAATGCAGAAGGCGTACCAATATCCATCGATGAGCCAGAAAACGCGCGCTTTATGGAGCCAAAGAACGAGCCCTTGCGTTGGGCGCTAGGAGGCATCCCGATGAGCGAGGTGCGCACACGAGTCCTCGTAATGGCCTGCATGGAAAGTTGATCAGTAATGAGTACCCGGTTACGCAGACGAAGTCGCACAGAAGTGGACTCACCCTCGCGTCCGTGCTCTTGCCGAGCTTGAAGATCTCCTCGCACTCGTACATCGACAGCGGCGCGCCGAGGAGCATCTCGAGCTTCTCCAGAAGTTGCAGGCGAACCTCGTACCGAGGCATGTCCGAGACGTGGAGCGTCCGCTGGGCGAGGGCGCTGAGCACGACGACGGTCGGGATCGGGATCGCGGCGGGCTCAAGGAGGAGCGGGATCGACTCGTGCTCGGCGACCATGCGCGACCGACGCCTGTCGGACGGGAGAGCGTTCGGGACCGACACGTTGCGTTTCCGGGCCTCGAGCGCGGCGAGGTTGACCCCCGTCTGCGCGCACGGCATCGACTGGGCGCGCAGCTTGAGCGCGGCGTGCTTGGGGAGTTCGATCCCGAGGCCGCCGCTGGCGCGCGAGTCGAACGTGTACTCGGAGCCGCCCTTGTTGCGAGACGAGGACGAAGCGTCGCGCTGGTCAGAGGCGTGGCCGTGGAAGGGAGGGGTGAACGGGAGCGCGTGGGCTGGCGGCGATCCGGGGCGGGGAGGGCGGACGGGAGCCTTCTTCGAGTTTGAGCGCTTCAGGTGGCCCTCGAGATTGGCGCAGGGAGCGCCCGGAGCGGGGACGGCGCCGATGAAGTCTTGCACGGTGAGGTTCCCGTTCGACGGCTCGCGCGCGAGACCTGGCGGCGGCGCCATCGGCTTCAACGTGAGCACGTCCGCGTCCTTCGAGGCCGAGGTGGCGAAAAGGCCCTTGAAGTCGGGAAGAGGTGGTGCTGGAGCGGTGGACGACGACATGCGCTTCGGCCGGGGCTTCCTCGTCGCGGCGGGCTTGCCGAACTGCTCCTGCCGCTGCGAAACAGCCGCGACGACGGGCCTGGCCACCTCCTGCGGCGCGAACGCCGGTTTCTGTGGCGTTGCCTGCTTTACGACCGGAGCGAACGGGTCGACGCCGGCCCAGTTGGGCACGTCGGAGCGGCGAGAGGTGCCGATGGCCCCCGGGGGTGCCTGCGCAGACATGGGGGACTCGAGAGCTGGCTGTGGACGCGTCGACGCGCTCGAGGTGACGATCGGGAAGATGTCGTGGGAAAGTGTGTCGCTCCACCGGGGTGCTTCGAAGTCTGAGCGCGAGGCCGTTGGCATGCTCGACGGGAAAGCAGAGTGGTAGGAGGGACAAGAGCGCGAGCAGCACTCGGCTCGAGCGAGGCTTGAGCACGCAGAGTCCGAGCATTGATCCGTGAGCTCGCGATCATCTGCTCAAAGTCCCCCGTCTGAGCAAGGCGTCGGCACCCGGCGCGGCTATCCTCGCCGGATGGGACTGAGGCGGCGTGGCCGGCTGTCGCGCTAGTGCTCTGGCGAGCGCTCTTGCGCAATCGTAGAATAGCACATCGGATCCCTAAAAGTGCACAGTTTCGTTAGCAGCAGAACGAGAGAGGACTGGGGCTGGGGCGTACGGGAACGCCTCGGACGCGCCGACCACGCGCGTTGACCAGCAAGGGGTCCATCGGGCCATTCTGAGCACGGTCCCTGGACCTCCCTTTCTCGTCGTTCGATCAGTCGAGAGGCGCGTGCCCGTGCTGGTGGTGCTGAGGTCGCTGAGACTGCTCGCGTTCATCTTGCACGCCGCTTGAGCTTGGTCCCGGTCCCTCGCCTCGGTGCGCGCACGGACCATGTACTCGGCACCTTCTTCATCTTTTCAACCGAGTCGGCTGAGAGTGGCGTTGTATCCGAGCTGGAGGTGCCGAGGTCGCCGGAAGTCAGGCTGGGCGCGGGATTTGTAACCAGGACTGCTGACCTCCACCAGCCTCCACCTCCAAACAGCCTCGCATGCTTACCGAACCCGCAGTCGATCCGGTGCGGTCTTCTTTCTTTCTGTGACGTCGGCTCGCTTTCTCTCTCTCTTCTCTCCATCGATTCATCACCCAACCTTTCATCAACTCCGTCCACTCACCTACATCCATCAAAATGTCCTCTGACCTCGTCCTCGTTACCGGAGGTCAGTCTGCGTTCGGCCACCGTCCCCGAGCTCCTCTCCGAGCTCTCCTTGCTTGATCTGACACTGTCCTCTACTGCAGCCACCGGATTCCTCGGCACTCAGGTGAGCCTCAAATCCACGCTTGTCCTCTGCTTGCTCCCAGAGCGGGCGTTGGAGAGCTGGGCGCCGAGCACGTGCGAAGCGCAGGACGGAAACTGATCGAGCGTCGCCCGACAGGTCGTCCTCGCCTACATCGAGAAGGGCTTCAAGGTCCGCGGAACCGCTCGCTCGCAGGCCAAGGTCGACGAGTGGGTGGCCAAGCACCCGTCCACTAAGGGCTCGCTCGAGTGGGCCGTGAGTCGTCGTCGCCGTCGCCGTCGAGAACACAACTGACCTGAACATTGCGGAACAGCTCGTCAAGGACATTATTGAGCCGGGAGCGTTCGATGAAGCCATCAAGGGCGTCACCATCCTCGCGCACACCGCGTCGCCATTGTACGTCCTGCTCCGGCTACCCGAAGTCTCGCAACTGGGCTGACCCGCACCTGCAGCCACTACGCTGTCAAGGACAACGTCGCCGACATGCTCGACCCCGCCATCAAGGGTACTCGTGAGGCCCTCCTTGCCGCCAAGAAGACCCCGAGCGTCAAGCGCGTCGTTGTCACGAGCTCCTTTGCCGCCGTGCTCGACCTCGCGAAGGGAAGCGGAGTCGGAGTCACTTACTCGTGAGGCAGTCATCCGGAACTCTCTCACTCTTTTACTGATCATGCCCGATCAGTGACGCGGACTGGAACCCGGCAACGTTCGAGCAGGGCGCGAAGGCTGACCACCCAGGATTCGGTGTGTCTCCACGGTTGGCGCGCAGGTTGAAAGGACGAGAGCTGACTGAAGGTTTGATCGCTATTCACAGTCTACTGCGCAAGCAAGAAGCTCGCAGAGGAGGAGGCTTGGAACATCGCCAAGGACGCCACATTCTCGCTCTCGACCGTCTGCCCACCCGTACGTCCCAAGTTTTCCGCATGTCTTACAGTCAGCTGACCCAATTTCTTTCAACAGATGGTCTTGTACGCTACCCTGACCTTCGAGGAGCCCGCTACGCTCGCACTGACGCCCATTCCCCTTCGCAGCGGCCCCCCACCCCAGGTCATGAAGAGCCTCAAGGACCTCAACACGTCCTCCGAGGCCGTCTGGGCCGTCGTTGACGCCACCGAGCTGAAGCCTGCTGCCTTCCCGGTTTGGGTCGATATTCGCGACATCGCGATGCTGCACGTCCTCGCCACCACCGAGGAGGTCGCCAAGGGGCAGCGCTACCTCTGCGTGGCGGGGCAATACGACGACACCCAGATCGCCGGTGAATCTCGCAACCTCTCTCACCTCGCCTCGTGGGCTACTGCTGACTGGTATCCGCGCCCAGACATCATCATCCGCAACTTCCCTGAGCAGGCCCACCGCATCCCCAAGGCCCCCGTCACGGCCGGCCCGGAGCACTTCAAGACCAACACTTCAAAGGTCGAGAAGGAGCTTGGGATCAAGTGGATCGACTTTCAGACGTCGATCGTCGACACACTCAGGATTTTGTTCGACCTTGAGCTCGAGAAAAGCACGAAGGCATGAGCTTTGGGCCGAAGGGGGAGAGGTTTGCCATAGATCCGTGAATCAGTGAATCAGAAATAGATGCCGTTTGTCCATACGTTGTCCTGGGCGGCGTGGCTGGGAGTCTCGGGGTGGACCTCGTCGTAGGCTTTCACCTGCGTCGTACCGGCTCCGAGCTTCAACTTCTGCGGCTTCCGAGGAGCCTTCACGAATGCTGATCCTTGATCAAACTCCCCAAAACACAAAACACAAGGAACTAGAGTCAAGCCGAGCACATTCGGGCTTTGATGGAGGGGAAAATCATCGCGCGTCGAGTCGTGCTTGCGTGTCACAACAAGTCACATCAAGTGAGAGTTGAGCGCCTTCACCAGGTGAAGGATAGACGGACTCAATTACTGAGATCATCCCGTCTGCGTCATCGAAAGCCTGCGTGTCTATTCAGTTTCATTCCTTTTCCAACCCCTAACTTGGTACCAACCCAGAGCGCCGAGGGTTGCCTCTTGACCTCGGACCATCACCTCGCGCCAGCCACGATGGCTACGATCGACAGCCTGCCGAACGAGACGCTCTCGGACATCATGGAGATGCTCAAGGAGCCGGTCCTAACCTACTGGTACAGCGATACGCCTAAACGGGGCCACTACGACTCGCTTCGGGCCGCCGCGCTCGTCTGCTCCCGCTGGAGGGACCCGGCTCAGCGAGCGCTACTCGAAGACCTCGTACTCGAAAAGAGTATTGCATCAACAAGAGGGGAGCGGTTCCTCAGCTGTCTTGCACGACGCCGGCACCGCACTCGGACCGTGAGCGTCCTCAGTGCGCCCAAATGGCTGCCAATCATACGTGGCTTCGATGGGATCGAAAGTCTCGTGCTTGGCGACTTTGACTCGGATGTGAGCTGGGCTGACCTCGCACACCCCTCCTTCGCGAGTGAGCTGCGTCGATGCCGGGCCGGGTACGCGCAACTGACCGTCGACCTCGCAGATCTGGAGCGTCTGAAAATCATGCGACCGAAGGACTTTACGGATCCACCGCTCGATACCCCCGCCGTCCTCTTCCCCTTCCGCCTGACCTCCCTATCCCTCTGGCTGTACAACCCGTTGGGAATGCTCACGTCGAGCGCCTTTCTTTCGGCACTTTTCACCGCCTCTAGTGCAACCCTCCGGTATCTCGAGCTGTACATTGAAGACCGAGCTGCAGAAGTCTCCCTCTACTCGATCTTCCCCATCGTGGCACCGAGCCTGCGAACCCTTGTCTTGGGAGTCATGTACGCCGATGCGTTCGCCGGCCACACTGACACTTTCGCCACCTGCTCCTCCCTTGAGCACCTCAACGTGAAATCATGGGGTTCACATCGAATTATAGGAGGTGGAGACCCTGGAATTTCTCAAACGCGGCTGATCCTCAACGCGCTACCGTCCCCTCCGACTCTTCGCCGGCTCACCCTCGTGGGCAGCAAGCAAAGACGCGAAGCATCACCTCTAATTTCTACCATGGATCTTCCGGCCCTCTCCGTCTGTGAACAGCTCACCTTTTCTTCCCTCGCGCCCGCCGAGCGGGACGACCCTTTCGCGCTCGAGATGAAGGAGGCGTGCGAGTCGCGCGGGGTGCGGGTCGTGCTTGGCCGGGGCGTCGAGGGGATTTCTAACTAGTGAGCTTCTACCCAGGGCTTTTTCTTTGACTACTCGCTGATGCCGCGCCACACAGAGATGGGCTTGCGCGCGCGTCGGCTTGAAAGCACCTTGATCATTCAATCTCGCTCGCTGGCTTGGATTCGGCTGTGATTCGCTCGTCGGTCGTCTGAGCAAGGAAGCTGTGTGATGTTGCCGGACCATGCGACAACTTCTGTGTCAGACCCGCTCGACCGCCGCGAAGCGAGCATTGCCGTGCCTCCTGGTGGTTAGGACCAGTTAGGACGCTCGGACCACTGCCTGGTTCCGGCGGAAATCTAGGAGTCTCATATACGGTGTACTGCTGAAAGCCTGAGCGTGAATCGTGACTCCGAGAGCGGAAAGAAGACTTCGCGAAACGAGCCCCCCATCGATCTCCACGATGAGCTGACGCCACTACGCTGCGGGTTTGACTCGTCCGGCTTTCCATCGCGCGGGACGCTATCTTCCTGACCACTTACCTAGAGTACACCGATGAGTTCCTTCGCCCAGCAGCCCCGAGCACGGCAGCAACGACAGCGGTCGCGATCGCCCGCGTCGTGCAGCTCACGATCCTCGTCGCCCACGCGCTCGGTCGACACCTCGGCCATTCTTCTCTTCGCACCGCCACGGCCGACCCCATCGCCCTCGCAGTCATGGGACGTGCTGCCGTCCAAGTCGCACACGCGCGCGCTCTCGCCCGCATCGACATCCGCGTCCTCTGGCACGCAAGCGAGCGCGAGCCCCGTGACGCTGACGCGCTCGCTGTTCCCGTCGCACGACGGCAACGGCATCTTCGCGGCCGACTCACTGCTGCTATCGGAGCAGAGCGACGCGTCGTACGCCAGCCCAAGTGAGCAATCCACCTCAGCATCGTCGACCCGCTCCCACCCGCGCACGGCCCGCACCCGCTCGCATGCACGCGCCCGGTCCCCACACCCGGCAGTCGAGCTCGGTGGCAGCTGGGCTCTCACCGAAGAAGCACTCTCGGCGCTGCCCGACGCCGATACACCCATCGCGCTCGGCCGACGCCACCGACCGGCGAGTGCGGTCGACACCTCGTCCGACTCATCCGCGCGCGAGGACGACGACGAGGACCTGCTGTCGAGCACCCCGCACGCTGCGAGTGCAGGCCTCGGGTGGAGTCGATGGCGCAAGGTTCGCCAGGCGCAGGAGGGCGACCAGGACAGCAGCGCCGGGCCCTACCCGTCGCCACCACCGTTGAGCCTCGCCCGCCGTCAGAAGCGCCGCCACAGGCAGGAGGGCCGCGGTAACGGGAGTCAGAAACGCAGCAGTGCCAGCGGCAGTGCACCCGCGAGCGTCGCACGCCCTCCACTGCCGATTCCTGCGACGACGACGCCGACGCCGCTCGCGATCGCGACCAAGCGCCACGAGTCGGCCTTTTTTGGCAAGCTCGTCAGCAAGCTCGTCGATGTCGATTCGGAGACGCTCGACATGTTCCACGCCGCCGCGTCGCTCCCAACTCCCACACCTTCGCGCTCGTCGTCCCCCACGCCATCACCGACCCCTCACGGCCTTCAGGCCCTCGCCAGCCACGCTCGCAGCGAGCTCGGCTTCTCGTTCGCCCGGGATATCGACATGGGTGGTCTTTCGGACGACAGCGGCGAGGAGACGGAGACGGAAGGCGCCCGCTGGGTGCACCAGGACCACCGAGCGGTCGAGCAGCCGCGCTCGCACTCGCTCACCTCGCTCCCTTCCTACTTTCTGTCGCCGCTCTCCCCTTCCGCGTCTACGAGCTCGGTCAAGGACGCTCCGCCACTCCTTCGGCGCACATCGTCGTTCAGCGGCGCCGTCCTCGCCGCCGCCGTGATCGAGGGCAACGCCTGGGGCGGCGAGTTTGAAGGGTTCGAAGCCGCGCTAAGCTATTGGCGCCGTATCTTGCGGCGGATGCGTGGAGTTTGATCACGGTCACGGGTGGGAGATTGACATCGGGATGACCTGGCGAGGATCTCAGGTCCCGCTGTATTCTGGGCTTTTGTTTGCATGTAAAATGTAGCTTATCTCGTCTTGAATGATAAAGTTCCGTAGGAGAGGCTGGCTCGGCCACGATGTGATAGGTTGTAAGTTTGACGGCCTTCTTCATGGGTCCAAGCTCGCGGTTCCTCAATCGTCGACTCTGCCGTTCCTCGACTTCTCTACCACGGCCCGTCAGACTGTGCCCATTAAAAGACACCTCGATCATCGTCCAGCACTCGAGAGCAGCCATCTTTGGCCACAGACCGGAGCACGAGAACCGGTCTCCCCGAACTCGCACCGCTGGCGGAACCAGGCCAAACCGGTGAGTGCCATCAGCTACCTGCCCGTATGTTCTGTTCAACTTGGGGACTTTGGATCCACCTGCAACCCGTGCAGACAGCCCCTGTGCCCTCTGTGCCAGTACGACGCCTCGCGTCGACGATCCGAGTTGCCAGCTCAAATCTTATTAGGCCTCAGATCTCACTCTTCAGGTTCAGTACAGAAGGAAGCGATGCAAGATTTAATCGTTACTGTTCCGCAGGAGCACTGCAAAGTATGTAGTAAGCATTGCGTTGCGCGGGGTTCGGACGTTCGCATTCAGACCGAAAGTTGGACGCATTGACGCGAATTGACGTCACACACCGGCTCCAGTCGTCTCTTACGACCTCGCACAGCTCTCTTCCACCCAATCCCACAATCCCACGACCAAGATTACCATGTCTGCAGCCGTAGTCCGTTCCCTCGCGCCGCGTCTCCGCCCCACTCTCGTGAGTCCGCCCCTCCGGCGGCCCCACCAGCCAGCACGCTGACGCTTCGCATCGCAGCGCTCCCCCGCTCTCCCTCGCCTGCACTCGTCCACCATCATTTCCACTTCTCGCCCATTCACTACGAGCCTTCTCCGATCCGCCACTGGCACCGTGTCCCAGCAGCCCGGCTCAAAGACGTTCACCGACATGGGCGAGAACGCCAAGGAGGAAGCGCAGGGGATCGCAAAGAGCGTTGGGGATGCGATCAGCGGTGCAAGTCCGTCTGGTGGTGACTCGGGTGGTATCGACAGCATCAAGGCGGATCTGGTGCGCACTGGACCTGCGAGATGTTCGCGAGGATGGAGCTGACGCGCTCCTGCCGTGGCTTGCAGGGTTCGATCGGTAACTTGGGACAAAAGATCCCTAGTGACGCGTTGTTGTTTGGCGCCGCGGGGTTGCTGCCGTACGCTGGCACGAGTCTCGGGTCGATTTACCTCGCGCGCCAAGCTGGGATCGCGAATGCCCTTGGAGGTGAGTTCTCGGTGCCTTCGTGAGGAAGGAAATCTTAATTGCTGACTTTCAAATTTTCACTTCGCTCTGTGCGAGCAGATGCCGCCACTGGCCTCGACGTCGAGACGTCGCTCGCGCTCCTCCATCATGTGCAGCTCATCCAGGTGCAATACGGCGCCATCATCCTTTCCTTCCTCGGGGCTATTCACTGGGGACTCGAGGTGAGAATTAACGCTCCTTAACATTCTGCTGGAGCAGCACTAACGACCCTTCGCAGTTCGCAAGCTTCGGCGGCCAGAAGGGCATGTCGCGGTACTTCCTCGGCATCGCGCCTGTAATGGTTGGATGGGGATCCATGCTCCTACCCGGAGCCCAGATTGCGTTGATCGCGCAATGGTTCGGATTCAACGCCATGTGGTTCCTCGACCAGAAAGCGACTGGACAGGGCTGGGCGCCCAAGTGGTACTCCACGGTGCGTCCTTCCTTTTCTCCCTTACATACCACCGCGGCTGATCCGTGGGTCGTAGTACCGCTTCGGCTTGACGGCCTTTGTTGGCTCAGCGATCTTGCTCAGCCTCGGTGGCACGAGCTACTACGGACCCGGCCGTGAACAGCTCGCAACCAAGGCTTCGAAGGCATTGCATGCGAACACCAGCCTAGACTCGTCGAGGTAAGGCCTCAAATTCATACATCTTCGGCCTTTACTGACCACAGCACGGCACCTCAGCCTCGAAAAGGCCATGGAGAAGTCGGAGATCAAGCTCGAGACGACGGACCAGGCGTTCACCAAGTTTACCGACATGAAGAAGGGTACGTCTGATGAAGATTTTCAAACATCCGATACAAGATCCTGACCTTGCTATGTAACTCCAGTGCGCGAGGAGAAGGAGGCCGAGGACAAGGTGGGCGCGATTGTACGAACGGCTTGCGATCAGCCGTCTGACCAGCATTCACCTCACACAGAAGAAGAAAGAGGAGGAGAAGGTGGATGCCGAGAAGAGGAGGAAGGCGGCCCTGGCCAAGTGAGAACGACGGTCCGCGAAGCTGCAGACACTCTGAATCGAAAGTGACGAGTTTGTACAAGCACTCTACATCTCGAGCTCTGATCAGACGGCGAGCATGCGAGACTCGGTGCATTCTACAAAACACGCTCCCTTTCGAGGTCCACGGACACGCTGGGAAATCAAGACGTGAGCCGCACGTTTCGTCCGCTGCAAGGGGGGGGGGGGCACGAGATTGATGAGTCGACAACCACGCGAAGTTGGGCTCTCTCGCTTCACCTCAACTCGGCCTTCGTGGAATCGTCTTCAATCGCAGCAGCAACACCTGCCAAGGGCGCGTCAAGGTGAGCGAAGCTTCACGTGCTTCATCGAACAACCGCGCTCGGTGGCCTCGGACAGGTGGACCGCCCGGGCGAGCTCCAGCAGGACTGAGTGTATCCCATTTCACCTGTGGGCGGACCGAGAGAGCTGCACGAGGTCGGATGGCGCGGTTCGGTGGGCCGAGGTGGTGGCGCGGTGCCCCGGCAGATGACGCGGGCGGGCGACGCGCTCTGCAGCTGCAGCGGTCCACAGGAAAGATGTAGTGACATGCTGCTGAACGACAGACGCGTCCACGAGTCTGGAGCAGCAGGCTGACTCTTCCACCCCCACAGCTTCCTCCCCGGCGCGGTCCCGACACCCCACTTTCTTACCCCGCGTCTACAGCATCAAGGCAGCTCGATTACACCCACCAAGAGCTACAGGCCTGACATCGGCCAGATCTTGCGGATCTGGGTCGCAAGCGAACTTCTTTTGAGGTGAGCTCGGTGCCGTTTACGCGTCATGTGGTCGGAGCTGTCGGGCGAAGAGACACCCGCGGACTGGAGGCGAATAGAGAAGTTTCGACAGAGACGGTCCCAAGGACTCACTCAGGCTCGGCTTGGGGACTCTTGCACGTGATGGTCGCCGAGACTCGTGTGCCGCCGCTAACGCCTCCGCCGCCTCCTTTGCAGCCCGACGATCTTACACCGACGAAGACTCGACTCTTACGATGCCGTACGACATCTCGGACCTCGACCCGTTTGCACCCACGTCCTCGCCGCGCATCTTCCAATCCGCCCCGCAACCTCGAAGCGCATCATCGTCGCGACCGCCCCCACCTCCGCCCGCGCCGCTGCCGACGTCGCCCGCGTCAGAGGACCCGCTGTCGTCGTTCTCGTCGTTGATGAGCTTGGAGTCCCCTCCGACCCCATCCGAGCTCTCGACGAGGATCGAAGCGCACCAAGCGCGACAGGAGGCCGTCCTGCTCGACCTCCAGCGCACGCCCTTCGCCGCGCCGCTTACCTCCGAGCCGCAACTGCTCGCCGAGAGCTCGACTTCAGCTCACCCGCTTCCGATGGGCACCTCGACGCGCCGCTCCCTGCGGCACGACTCTGGCGCGTCCTTCTCGCCCCCGCGTCGTCTGTCGGGCTTGATGGCCTCGCCGTCATCCTCACCGCCGTTCAACCGAACGACCTCGAACCCGATCATCTCGAGCCCGCCTCTCTCGCCCTTCCACCCTTCCTCGCCCCCCGCGCACGCCGCCGAATCCGCCTTCCGCCGCACCGCGTCGCACTCCGGGATGCACCCGCACCACGTCGTCGACCCAACGACCGGCGTCGAGGAAGACATCTGGAGTGACTTCCAGAGCGGGAGCGTCCCGCACGCCGTTGACCCGCTCAAGATGGCCTGGGTCGCGAGGGGCGGGGCCGCGAAGGCCGCGACCTTGCCGGCCAAGGCGAAGGGCAAGGAGCGCAGGGTCGAGAGCGAGCCATGGAAGAAGGAGTGGACGTACGACTCGAGTGGTGCGGACGCGGTGCAGCCGATCAAGCTCGTTGGCGTCAGGGACGGCGTGCACAGGGCGCTCGACGAGGATGTTGCGGAAGGGGTCAGTCACCTTTCTCTCTGGTTGCGCTACGATGCTACTCCGGAGTTACTTCATGCGCTTTATTCGTCTCGGTGGCGGCTGGCCCGGACTGCACGGATGGGACTGGGACGCACGAGTTGACGTCGAGGAAGCGAGCGCTGACGCCGCGTTCCCCTTCCGCTGCCCAGATCCGACCCAACCTCCCGCCCCGACTACGCATCTCGACAAAGTGGACGCTCCTCTACTCGCTCGACCAACATGGGATCTCGATCGCGACCATGTACGAGCGGATGCGCGTAGGCCTGCGCGGGAGCGACAGCGGCGTCGTCATCGTTGTCAAGGACTCTGCTGGGTCCGTATTCGGTGCGTACGTCAACGAGGGGCTTAAGGAGAGCAAAACCTACTACGGCGACGGAAGCTGGTTCGACCTTCTCTCCGCACCTCCGCAAACGTCGCTGACCCGACCCGCCGTCCAGTTTTCTCTGGAAGTCGACTCCATTCCCGCCGAGCGACTTCCGCGTCGGGTCCTCGATCAAGTCGTTCAAGTGGACCGGCAAGAACTCGTACCTCGTCCTCTCTGAGTCGGATTACCTTTCCGTCGGCGGCGGCGACGGCAAGTTTGGCCTCTGGGTCGACGGCGTCTTCGAGAAGGGCTTCACCGCTACCTGTCCCGCGTTCGACAACGAGCCGCTCACCAGTGGCGGGTGGGAGAAGAGCGCGGGCGGGAGGGGCGACGAGGCCAAGTTTGAGGTCGTCAGGTACGAGTGCTGGGCCGTCGCGCTGTGAGCAGGCAGGCGCGCGTCGGGGATATAGAAGGACGCGGACGATATACAGCTTCGTTTTTCACCAGTTGAGGTGTTTTGTGGCATCTCGAACCTAGAGATGGTACTCGCACAAGCTCCCCTTTGCGCACACAGGTCGACGGCTGCCCTGCGAGGCCTTAGCTGGGGCCGATACCCGAACAGCGACACCTATCTCCGCTTTACCCCTCTCTCACCTTGATCCTCGCACACCCATCATCAAGCTCAACCCGCGCACCGTCCTGCACTCATGCACTACTCCACTCTGCTACCAGCGCTCCGCATCGCCTCTCTCCTCGGCACAGGCCTCGCCGCCGGCCTGATGCTCAGCATACCGCTCTGGATCCACCCGCTAATGTTCAAGACCAAGTCACTCAGCGCGGAGCATCGTCTCGTTCGTCCGAGCCTATCCAATCCTCGCCTGTACTCATCAAGGCCTTCTCACGCGTACGCTCCCAGCATCTCTGGTCGGGCACGTACGACTTGGGTTACGTCCCGCTCGTTTCGCTCTTCACCTTCAACGCTGGGGCGATGCTATCTGGTGCCTGCTTTACGGCCTTGGCTGAAGACCTGCGGCGACCACTCGGGGCCGTCGCACGCCACCGCCGGTCCATCCTGGGCTTCGCGGCCGCATGCACAGTCGCCATCGCGCCTTACACCGCTGTGGTGCTCATTCCGAGAGTAAAGGCTCTCAAGGAAGAGATGAAACGTCGAGGTCAGAAGTTTGCTTGAATGGAGGATGTGGAGGTTGACTGGGTTAATCCTCCTAGACCAGGACACCCGCCCCGCTTCAGAACAGGACCACGGACCGAGCGAAGTCTCTGGAATGCCCCATTACAAAAGTGAGTGAGTAGGTCTCACACACGGATCCCAAGCGCTGAATTCGGTGTCAACAGCCGACCGTCTCTTGGTCGAGTACTTGCATCGATACCTTCTGCGCGTCGGCATGGGCGTCACCTCATTTGTACTTGTCGCCGTGGAGGCGGTACTTGCTTGAAAACCATCTTGGAGAAGTTATATTGTGGCGGCCCAGCGGTGTTACGCCACCGGAAGCTCGCACTCCACGCCAGATGGACGACCTTCGGGAAATCTCCGCGGCAAAAATTGAACTGAAGTCACTGTTTGTTTGGGCTCGCAGGGTCTGCTGAGACCATATCGCGAAGCTTTGGACTGCTTTGGCCCGTTTGGCGTGCTTTGGCGATCAGCTGGTTGGTCCAGGTGCGATTGCGGCGGCGATTGCACGGATAGGGCGACCCGCGGCCTCCCCCATTTGTCCCAATGCCCGATATTTCTGGCTTGCAAGGATTCCTTTCTGAAGTGTCGTAGGGTGGGAGACGGCGAGAGCGCCTGCATTTCCAATCGTGGATGATAAGTCATGCACCCCAGCCGCAGCACCCAGTTCATTAGGCCCGCCGAGTTTGATCCTTCGTCCGAGAGTCGTGCGTACGAGCGGAATGGCGACGCTGAACCAGGACGGCGCCCAACGTCGGAATCGCGTCAAGCTCTCGTGCGCCGAGTGCCGCCGTCCGTCCCTGCTCGCTGCCCCGATAACGCCGCACAGCTGCTGACCCGCCCTCGGCTCGCCAGGCCTCAAGCTGCGCTGCGAGCGCCCGGGCGTGTGGCCGTGTACGACGTGCCGGAAGCGGGGGTGCGCGGACGTGTGCCCCGACGGGACTCTGCGGCCGACCGGCCGCTCGTCAAAGGCCCAGCTCGAGGTCGTTCAGCTCGCGAAGCGCCTCGAGGAGCTCGAGGGCGTCCTGAAAGACGCAGGCATCGGTCACCGGATCCCGCCGCCGCTTGATTTCGAGTTCACGCTCGGGAAAGGGCCAGACGACCACCGCGCGCCGCCAGAGGACGACCCGCAGGCCGATGCGGCCGCACCAGCGGCGGACTCGCTCGACGGCATCATGGACGGCGTTGGGAGCCTCTCGATCCGTGAAGAAGACGGACGCACTCGCTTCCTGGGCACGTCGGCCGGGTCTGCCTACTTCGCCGCTGTGAGTGGGGTCTGCGCGGGGGTAACTCGGCGCTGTAGGCTGGCAGCTGACCGCGGCTCGCACGCACACAGGGCGACGAGGATTCGTCAGAAGACGATGGCGAAGACGAGTTCCCGACCCTCCCCGACGGCGTGACGCTGTACCCGTTCATCCAGCTCGGCGCCGCGTACCCGAAAGCGCAAGAGCTCGAGCGACTACGGCGGTTCCTTCCCGCTCGAGCAGAAGCCGAGCGTCTATCCAAGTGCTACTGGACTTATCTATCCTTCATGTGAGCTCCTTCCCGCGCCTTATTGACCGCCGCGCCTGACCGCCGCGGCTCGCCAGGTTCGAGCCGCTCGAGGAGAGCGTCTACTACGAGGACTACCTGCCCAAGGCGTACACGAAGCACGACATGAACGGCACGATGCTCGCCTGCGTGTTCATTATCCTCTCCCTCGGCTCGCTCTTCGACCCTGGCGTGCCCTCGACCCCGAACGCCACCGCCGCGCACTACTTTGTCGTGTGCCAGAACGCGCTCACGTGCAGCCGCTTTCTGTCGAACAACACGATGGCGGGCGCACAGACGCTTCAGCTCATGGCCAACTACCTCTTCTGTCAGCACAACCTCCAGGAGGGCGGCGAGAGCTTCTTCCCGATTTTGGGTGGGTGCAACTCGGGTTCTGTTGGGGACAAGCTTTGCTGACCCCAGACCATCATCAGGTGCTGCTTTGAGGATGCTACAGACTATGGGTTTACATCGCGACGGTACCAAGGTAGGACTCCCTCCCCTGAACGCCGCCACCGTGGTCTGATCCTCGATTGCAGTGGGGCTTGACCGGACCTGAGCTCGATCGGCGACGACTCGTTTTCTACGAGCTGTGCTTACCTTTTCAAATGTCGCCAAAGTTCCACTGCTGACCCCTTTTGCTCTTCCAGTATGACGCTCGAGCGGATGCAGGCGTTCATCTCCGGTCGCCCATATCTCATGAACCCGAACCACTTCGACACGCAGATGCCGTCTAATGCCGAACCGTACCAGATCTGGAAGTGGAAGCTCGGCATCTTCCTCGTGCGTGCCGTGCTTCTCCCCGCTCGCCACCTGCTGACGTCTGATGAGCAGGGCCGCGTGATCGACGAGGGCTTCAGCATCAAGATCCCCACTGTTCGCCTTCTCCCTCACACAAGCACTTCAGCTTTTTACTAACCAGATGATCCCACAGTACGGCACGATCCAGAAGCTCGACCAGGAACTGCGCGACATCTTCGTCGCCTCGCCCAAGTCGCTCCGATGCGGCGCTCTCCCCGACACGGCGTACGTCGTCCGACCGACCGGCGCACCGAGCCTCCCATCCACGCCGCCGAACGAGTGCCCGATCGAGGAGCTCAAGCACAAGCAGCGCCAGCACACGCTCGAGATGGTCTTTGCGCAGATCTTCTGTGCGTCCCTTTCGCTCGAAAAAAGGGCCCGGACGTTGCTGACACTTTGTGTTCCACACAGTCTACCTCCACAAGCCTGCCTTCGCTCGCGCCCTCACGCAGTACCCGGACGAGCCGCTCTCGTCGCCGTGGGCCGCCAGCGTCGCAGCCGTCTCACTCGAGACGAGCGTGTACATGCTCGCCATTGCCCGGAGCTGGGTCAACCTCCACCCGATCGTGAACCCCAGATGGTGGCACATTTTCTTCCACGCGTTCGCCGCAAGCGTGGGTCCTCGGACTGGAAATCGACTCTCAACGATGCCCACGCTGACGCCCGCCCACTCCAGGTCGCCCAATCTTCCCTCGTCATCAAGTCTCCCGGATCGATGCTTGCTCGCCACGCCTGGGGCCAGCTCAACCTCGCGGTCGAGATCTTCGAGTCTGCCTCGGTCGGCGGTGCGCCCGTGTCAATGTTCGTACCGCGCCTGCGCACACTCCGCGATCGGTCCTACACGAGCCTCCAAGCGAGCCTCTCGATCCCATCTTCCCTCGGCGCGCCAACCCTGACTGGGCTCGTGGACCCGCGCGACGAGGGCCCGGGAACGGACGCGGACCTGAGCGTGCTCGGCCCGACGACGCGGCTGGACCGCAAGCCGAAGCGGAGCAGCAACCTGGCCGGCCATTCACCCACTTCCTCGGCCTCTCACGACTCTGGCTCGTCGCTCATGTACAAGAAGTACCCGCTCCCGCCCTCGGCAGGCTACAACGGCGACCACCTCGAGGACCTCGCGCGCGCGGCACGCATGGCAAGCCCGCAGGCTAGCAGCGAATACACCCCGTTCGACTCGCCGATCGGTCAGCTCGTCGCTGCTGGCGCCGTGCCCGGGAACTGGCCCGCGACCGCGAGCCCGCTGTTCGCGCCGTTGCCGCCGACGTCCGCGCCGTCCGACCGCCGCAACTCGTCCTACGCGACCGCGTCGACGTCCGGCACGTCGTCGCAGGCGTCGCTCCAGCACGAACTAAACCTCCAACAGGGCTACGTCTCGCCGTACCCCACCTCTCTCGCCGCCTCGCCGCACTCGGGCTCCCACTCGCCCGCGCCGTACACGCTCCCGTTCCAGCCCTCGCCACAGCAGCAGCATCAGCACTACCCCCAACCGCGCGCCTCCACCTCCCGTCAAGGCCCTCCACCGTCCTTCAACCCCGCACCGAACCCGACCCCGGGCGTCCAGCGCCAGTCGTCGCAGCCGAGCGTCGACCCGTTCAGCGCGCCGTTCGGCGAGACCGCGTTCCCGCCCTGGGAGACATGGAACGCGCAGAGCGCGAGCGCGGCCGGCGAGCAGATCGACATGGCCTCGCCGTCGCAGCAAGTCGTGCCCTCGGGCCAGGGCGATCAGTGGATGTGTGCGTTCTTTCCGTCTCGAGCGCGCCGGGTCCTGGGCTGACAGCAGCGTGCCACGCTAGGGTACGACATAGTGGGGAACGTGTGAAAGGGAGGAGATGTATACGAGGGATCATTGGGACGATGGTCCGCCCCCGCTTTGTCCTTGTGAGTCAATCATGCTGGGCGATGTCCGCAAGCGGTCCCGTGCTCACGCCACTATCTCGTAGAGGCTTCTTCTCGTGCGACCTTGTGTTGTAACGCTTGCACTGCACTGCAGCTTCTGCTGTTGCTCGGAAGAGGTGGGGAGAGCGCAGAAGCGTGTGCGTGGCAGACGACGGCCAGACGAACCGCAGGAGCGAGCTGTGCCCGCGTTTCGTTTCCGGGGTGCGTGTCCTCTTCGTCCTTTGCGCAGACAGATTCTCTCACGGACAAAGGCCGGTTGGGAAGCAGGTGCAACGGGTCCGCGGTGTCGCCTTGACATCCGCGGACATGGAAGTAAGATCGCCGCATGACTCGCATGCGCTGCCACATGTTTGGGCGCGCGTCCTTTGTTTCTCGACCCCGACTTCGACTCGCGCCACTCGCCTTCTCCCGCTCGCTTTCAGCCACTCTTGGCCCCCGCACTCGGCTCGCACCCTCGCGGATGGCCGCGCCTCGCAGCAACCCCCCCGCCACTATCACCGGACGCCACCCTCGTGTAAACGGTCCGGCAATGAGTCACCTCGAGTCGCCACTCTTCTTCCGGCCGTACACGTACGACACTGGCACTCCACTCGTCTCTGGTGGCCTCGTCGACTTGAACCGCGAGCTGGACGACCCGCAGCGCGACCCGTCGTTCGGGAGGGCGAGGAGGGCCAAGCCCAAGGACACCAAGCCGTCGAAGCACATGAGCTGCTCCGCCTGTCGCAGGAAGAAGACGCGCTGCGACCGCCGTGAGAACTGTGGGTCGTGCGTGCCACCCTCCGCCCCGAGAGCGACCTGTTTGGCAGCTGACCACCTCACCTCGCGGCCCTCCATTAAACTCTCCTATCGACTTCTCTCACGTTCCAAACACTTCGACTGATAACGAACCTCGCCATTCTGTCGCCTTCCGTTGGTTCGCTGTCACATGTCGTGTCTCCGCAGGTGCCGACTTCGCGGAGAGCCGTGTGGTGCGCGCCATCTCGTCTGTCTGGCCGTCGACGCATGCTGATAACGGGCGGTACAGTCTGGGAAGGTGCGATTCCCGCGTGAGTGATCTCCCGATCTCCCTGCCTCCTTGACCTTCGAGCATGTGATGCGGGAACAAGGCTGGGTTCGCTGATCGCCTTCGTCCACACAGCCAACCGACCAAGGTCCCCGACGACTTCCCAGAGGCTTCGACGGCGGCCCAGCGTGAGATGTGAGCTCATCATGATACATCACCATGGACTCAGGCCTGACCCCAGCGTCCACAGCGCCCGCCTCCGCAACCTCGTCTACACGCTCGCCACTCGGTCCGGTATTCCGTCATGGCGGCCCGAGCCAGCCGGTACTCATGCCCATCGCACTCTGCAGTCTCGGCCTCGATCCTCTGAACCCAGTCATCTCCCGCCCGACCTCCCCACTGCCCGAGCAAGGCCCTTCGCCACCATCCTCGATCGACTCGCCCGTCGTCTCGTACGCCGCGGTCTCCTTCGGCGGGTCCGACTCTGGCCCGTTCGCCCCCCTGCCACCAATCATCGAGTATCGCCAAACTTCGCCACCTCAGAGCGTCCAGTACCCGACCCCAGTCTTCCAGGAGCGCCCCCTCTACGACGACGACGACGTCAAGCCGAGCTTCGTCTACCACGCCGGCGGACACTTTAGCCTCGCGGTCGAGGAAGTCTATTCGCCCGAGGTGGAAGCCGAGGACAGCTTCGAGGAGAGTCGTCGAATGTGGCCAGGGGCGTCGATGCCGCCGTTTCGCGGTGAGGCCTTGTGGAGCTGACTCGACTCGGTGAGTGCCGCTCGCCGACGGGTGAGATTTGCGCGGCTGACGATAAGCTGATAGATGTGCACGTATCGCTTTCTTGTGTACTTGACCCGCCCCCATCCTGTTGCCTCTGATACCCTCCCTTGCGCACCCGCTCAAACCCTTCGTTAGATCCCCTGGCACTCTCCGTTCCTCCGTCACTGTTGTTTCCTCTCCTTGTACTTATCCAATTCATTCGTTGTCTATGCTGGAGGTGCTTGCGGGGCAGACCATGTCGTTCGGCGGAGCCTGAGCTCAGACTGTGCCAGGACTCGTGAAGGGTCACCGCTGGCGGGAAGGCATGTCACGCCTCTCCAAAGTCAGAGAGATCACCCAGACTTACTAATTCCTGAACCGACTGTGAAGCAGTTAGTCCACTTGGAACTCCAGGTTTGGTCCGACGGTGAAGCGGAAGCGAATGGTCGCGACTCAGAGCTGGGGTCCGGCTGCATAATGGACAGCAAAGTTGAGAAAGGAAGTCGGTTTACTAGATTTTGAATAAAATGTATTGGCATCATGCCATGTTGGAAAGTCATTCGTTCGAGTCGAGATTGCCGAGTGCAGGCCATGTTCAGTGCTCGTCTGAGGTTGAATGCTATGTTCCAGAATTGGGTCATAAATTCGAAGGTGATCTACCACGGAATGTCCTTTCCGGCCCAGTCCAAGAACCGTCCGCCATCTTTCTCGCCCAGACCGGAAACCACGTCGAGCAAACGCTTCGTGCTCTCCTCGGCCGTGAAGACGCCCTCCTTCACACCGGCGTCGCTCTCTTTCGTCCACTTGGCCGACAGATTCGTGCCAACGACAGTTCCGGGGTGGAGTGAGATCGCAATGGAAGGCGTGGCTCGAAGCTGGAGCTCGCGCTCGAGGGTCATGATGACCTGGTTCGTGGCCGCCTTGGACGCGCGGTAGCCGACCCATCTGATGGCCTGGCTCAGTTTTTTTTTGCGTGCACAGTGGATGAAATGTACGCACCCTCCCTTCTTGTTGTCCTCGATCGAACCCACTCGCGCCGTGAGCGATGCGAGCACGCTCACGCCCTCGCGAACGACGCCGTTCGCGAGGTCCTCGTCGCCCCGCTCCCGCGCCTTGCGTACGTCGGCCTTCTTGGGCAGCAATCCCATAAAGTGCTTATATGTCAACAAGTGAGCGAAGGTGTTGATCTGCGGGCAAAAGAGCTCAATGGGCGACTTCGACCTGGCACCGATGGCTTCCGCACCTCGAAGGTGTGCTGGAGCTCCTTCAGCGACACCTGCGCGACAGATTTGTCCGCGTGAAGCTTGTAGGGCGAGGGCTTAGCTTATTTCGACATCCGCATAGGTCTGATACTCACCACTCCAGAAACATTGAGCAGCAGGCGGAGGCTGGCGCCCCCGAACCGCTCCTTCACAATGGCGGCAGCGCTCTCGATGGTCGCCTCGTCGCGAGCGTCCAGCTCGAGGACCGTTAGGCGATCTTCGTACTTCTCCATCCCCGCGAGAATGGTCCCCCTTGACGCCTTGACGTCTCGGGAAGTCGCGACGATGTTCAGCGACGTACGCGCCAACAGGTGTCGCGCAAAGTTGGAGCCAATGGACCCTCCTCCGCCTTGAACGAGAGCTACGGACATGCTGGTGGTGGTGGTGGAGCTGTTCGGAGTGGTGGAGTGGAGAGGCAAAAGAGCGGAGGCGCGTCGCTCAGAGGGCCATGACGCGCCCGTCGCGATCGGAACGCGCCTGTGGATCGAGCGGCGTCGTCTGCTGGCTTGTCCACAAAGCAGTCGCACTCAACTTCAATGCGTCAGCGCAGCTAGCTCGGCAAGTTTGTACAATCTGCAAGACGAGGGCAGGTCAGCACAAACTGGCGACTTCCGCGGCACCGCGAGCGCGGGGCCCCACTTGCGATGCTGACTCGGTGACGGGGCTCGCTGCTTGGCCCGCCGACATTTCCATTTCTGGCCAGGGTGAACCATCGTCACTTGAGGCTTTTTGGTGCCGACGCACAGCCGACGCCCGACCGAAACCGGTCTGGGAGACGGGGCTGCGAACGCGTTCGCGCCAAGTTCTGAAGACGCTCGCCCGCTTCACATGACGGTTGTGACCCAGCGAGCAGGATCAGAGTCGCTGGACGATAAGAGAGTGCTCTGGGGGAGCTGGGGGCAGGCCGAGTCGCGAGCGCTGGCATGCCGACATGCCGAGCTCTCGCGCGGATTGGCCCGGAGGCAGGGCGAGGTGTTGGTGTCACCCCGTCCGTGGTCCGCCGCAGAGGACCTCGGTGTGTGGGGTTAGGTAAGTTTTCTTCTCGGCATTCCCCTGGCTTCCTCCCGCCAATCGTTTCGCTGCGACCTCTCTCTTCCCTTCGCACGCCTCCGCTCCCGACTTCATCTTCGCACCCTCCAGCCCCACCGTCCTCGAATCTTTCTTCGACAATGACACGTAAGTAAGAGTGGCTATCGTGAGCCTCGCCTGTACTCATTCGCCTCGGTTGGGTCCTGCAGCCATCGGAAAGAAGGATGAGGCCCCCAAGACTCTGTTCGGCAGCACCCGCCATATCCTGTACATGGTGACTTGGTGCTTGATCTTCTGCCTCGGTGAGTGATTCATCATGTGCCTTCACGCTCGTGGCTCGGAGTCGTTGCTCAGCGCTGATCAGCGGCGTCTGCAGCCGCCACCGAGGTCGGACTCGTTAGCCAGCAGCTCCAGAAGTACGGCAACAACGTCGCCAACTACGCAACTCCGGAGTACAAGTACCTGATTGGTGAGCTCGAACTCTCTCTGCACAGCCATTACCGCTGCAATCCGTCGCTGCGGTCACACATCGCTGTCGGAGGTCCGCGACGCACGGAACCAGGACCTAACAGCTCGCCTACGATGCCCAGGTCTCGGCCTGTTCAACTCGCTTTTCAGTCTCATCCTTAGCTTGGGTCACTTCAAGCTCAACATGTTCAGTAAGTGCACTGCCGGCCGAGGTCCGCGACGCTCGGTGTCAGGAGCTCACCGTTCGGCCTTCTTCCAGTGGGTATCTTCTTCACGTTCGCCGGTGCCGTTCTGTGGGGAGCTTGCGCCGGAGGGATCTTTCAGGTCACTCCTTTCACGTCAGTACACGCTCCACGGATGATGCGAGTTTGGGCGCTGAGACCCAGATGCAGCGGCTACAACTGCGGCAGCGACTTCACTGGGAAGTGGGCGCCATTCGCATCCCAGTGCTCCATCGTCGTCGCCATCGAGGCCGTCGCGTGGACAGAATGGGCCCTCATGACGCTCCTCCTCTTCGGATCGCTCGCCGACATGTGCTCGTTCAAGGTCGTTCGCCACGAGTACTACGACCTCCCGGAGAAAGGCGAGAAGGTCTAAACCTCTCTGCGACAACATTGTGGTCAGCTCCCATCCATAGCCCATCTCGTATCGCCCACATCCAGTCTTTGCACGCACCTTTACGACCACACTCGCTCCGCCAACCCTAGACATAATGCACCCTGGTCGGTAGTAAATGATAATTAGAGCACGGTGACGTTTCACCTGCACTCCAGAGAGTATCCTAGTGCGTACCGAGAGAGAACAGGACTGATGCAGGATGCAGGACGTTTGAAGCTCGCGAGTCCGCGAGGCGGTGGCGGACACCACCGGTCTGGTGGAGTGCAAGTCGAGTTGGGGCGGCAGGAGAAAAAGGAAGTCAAGAGATCGAGTACCTTGCTGGAAGGAAGCCGAGAGGTTCGAAATGGAGGTCGTGGACACCGGCAAGTCAGCAAGACCGCGAGGGGAACCGAGAGCGAGATCGGAAGAGCACACGTCTGAACTCCAGTCA
>ERZ1463038.78-NODE-78-length-25076-cov-13.312298_pt1 | contig 25076 bp, 40 predicted proteins | sample MGYA00564479_ERZ1463038 | MGnify/ENA primary metagenome ERZ1463038 (study PRJEB39244, sample SAMEA3635134) | Helicobacter pylori | study: EMG produced TPA metagenomics assembly of PRJEB11511 data set (Assembly of a 5300-year-old Helicobacter pylori...
ACTAACGTCCGTCATCGTTCGGGCCCGGTCGCCCGGCGAAATCCGGCTGGCCCGACCTAATGACCATTCAGAGTCAGACCAGGATATCAGTCAGGTCGTGGGCGACAAAACCTTCCAGAAGGCCGGCCGTGGACTTGGAACCGGTGCACTTGAGGTGGTCGGTCCCGTTCGACATTCGCTGCCTCCCACGACAACACCCGCGCGGGCTCTGACTCTCTCCGACAACCCCTCCCGTTCGCACCTATGGTATTTTGCCTTCTAAAAGCTTCACTCACCATCATTTTGGCGTGCTTGAACTCGGCGACTTACGCCTACCCTTCGAGCGCTCGATCGACGGCGCCAGAGACGAAGCGTGCGACGAGCTATTCGAACCCTTTCCCGGACGTCACTGGTCTCAACCTTGTCCCCGATGCCTTACATCCCTATGTGAATCCAACAAAGTCGGATCAACGTGGACCATGCCCCGGGCTGAACGCGTTAGCGAACCGTGAGTTCGCAACATCGCTGTCGGTGGACCTCAACGCTGACCTTCTATTGAACCAAAGACGGCTACATTCCACACGATGGTATAGCGCACTTTGACGAGATCGTTTCTTCGACAATGGAGGCTTTCAATCTGGGAGTGCGCCGCTTCACTCACTCGACTGAGCTGCGCAGGCCATCGAACGGTCATCGCTGACACCGCCACTTTTCAGGAGGATGTCGCAGTTGTGCTGGCAGCAATGTCAATCAGTCTCACGGGAAACCCAGTGACCCAGCTTGTGTCGATCGGGGGATCCGACAGCCGTGTCAACACTCCTCGAGGCGCGGAGGCAGCGCTGCCACACTCGCCGCTCGACTTTGGCCTTCCGCGGGGAATGAACGCACACAACTCCTTCGAGACAGAGTACGTCTGAGCAAATTACAACCCGGAATGAGACGCAGCTCACACCTCTCTTATCTTCAGCGGCTCACTCTCACGCTTCGATTACTTCCTGAATAAGGGCGACAACTTCAATTGGGTCGAACCTCCTTACAAGGTCATGTCCGGTTCGTGATTCCTCTATACTGTGGCTATGTATCCTTCCACTAACCCAGTCGAATCTTCAGACGTTGCAATAGCGAATGGAGACGACTACGGTCTGCCGACGATGCACGACGCTCATCACCTTAGGTGGCTCGACAGCAGTGCGTATTGCTCCTCCTCCTGGCACGAGTCTCGCTGATGGATCTCGTTTTTCATAGAAAACACCAATCCTTACTTCTTTAACATGCCCCCGTCTGCGATTCTCACCGCGGCTGCTGCCAGCTTCGTTCCAAGATGTTATGCCAACGGCACGTTTGGGCAGGGCGTGCGTACGGGTCCTCGAACCAAACGTCACTCCAGCGGCTGACGAAGATGATTGCACAGGGCGTTGCAGACGCAGTCAACGTCGACGCCTTCTTCGGGGCCATCCCCGTTGACGCCGCTCGCTCAAACTTTACGTGGATCCCAGAGTTCTTTCCCAATAACTGGTTCCGCACGGCGGCAGCCTACACTTTCAAGGAGGTCATACAGGATGTGCTCGGCACGTACACGGCCCACCCGGATATGCTCGTTTTTGGTGGCAATGCTGGCTCGGTCGACAACTTCGTGCCGTTAGGTATCAGCGCGCCGACGGACGTGAACGGGTTCGGGTGCTTCCTTTGTGAGTGCTGAAAGTATTCAATCGAATCGTTTATACTGACAATGTTCCCTGGCAGACAATGCTCAGCTCGCATACCTCGTGAGCTCACAGTCGCGACTTCGAGACGTGGGGGCTGACAATCTTGCTGTGCAGCCGAGCCAACTCGCCGACTTATCTACCGAGGCACTCGTGTTCACCTCAGCGTATCTCGAGGCCCTGATTTGGCCGAGGTTCCATGCCAATTTTGGGTGTGGCACGTTCCAACCCAATTCGACACTGGAGAACGCGATCAGCAGCTTGACCGCCGCACTGGGCCACCCAGCTTCACGAAGAGATTAACACATCTCTTATGTTATATGTCTTATACTGTTGCTTGGATTATTTGGAGCAATTATACCGTGCTCTGTATTATTCGAGCGCACGGTCCGCTCTGGACCGCGACGATCTCAACGTTCAAGTTCTCGGATTAGTTAACGTCTTTCAGCTGAGGGACGGTCATATTAAAGCTAAATAGAATCATGCACAGTTGCATGTTGCCGTAAGTGGATCCCTGACTTTTGGGGCTTTGGAGCCTGGAAGCTTGGAATCGTACATCTCGCGTGCTTCTCCTCCTACTTTCACCCTCCACAAAGCACTCCAGTCGTCCACTATCCGTGAGATCCTCAAAAGGAGCCGTCACGCGACCCCAGCAGCTACTTTGATCCCGTCGAACCCTCCTACATCTGCAGGTTCTCCGACTGCAGGAAGATTATGGAGACGCCCGGCTGGGTCGACGGCTGCCCATTCGCGCACCACATGTGTCATACGGTGACTCTACAACGTAAAGTGTAGGATGTCGCACGGAATCAGCTCACGCGACTATTCAGTGCGCTCGGCAGCCAGAGAACGGTGACTGCGCAAACCGTCCCAGGAGAGGTGCGGACAAGTACGGCTGCACAGTCTGCCTTTCCGAGGGCGTCAGCATCAAGTGGAACGAGGAATTTCTCCCGTGGGGCTCTCACTTCGACTCGAAAATCAAACATCACGTCAAGGGCCTGCGGTGAGAGATCTTGGCCGTCCTTATCTAGCCCGATGCACCCCTGACGCGATTCATCACAGAATGAAGTGCGCCAACTACATCCATCAGCGCCCGGAAGATGCGCTGTGTGACTGGAACGGCATGCGAGGCGCGATGGCCGCGCATTTGGAAATCGTGAGTCCCCAGTCGAAGTCTCGCGGGGCGCCGGCTGATCCCATGCTTGCAGTGCCCGGACGGCGAGGTCGAGTGCCCGAATTTCCTCTGCGACGACATTGTTCCGCGTCAGCAGCTTGCGAGCCATCTTCTCTCCGAGTGCGTGGAGCGCACCTTACCTTGCACCCAGCTCGGCTGTGATCTGTCGATGGCGTACCGCGACCTTCGGAACCATGCAGATTACGAGTGCCTGCACCACCAGTACTTCCGATTCACGAATTTCAAATAGTCTGCGGGCGGGGATGCTGACGCTTTCCTTGTGTTCAGGTGTACTGACCTCGCTGGCTGCCCGCTGCCCCTTCCGCGGAACCCTCACCGACATCGAGTCCCACTCGGTGTCGTGCAGGAAGGACGCCGAGCTGGAACGACTCAGTGCAAAAATAGCCAAACTAACGGAAGAAAACGATCAGCTCAACAAGAAGCTCCAGGTCCTTGGTCACGGCCCAGACAGCGGGGACGTCGGCGTCGTCTCCCCCCGATCTCTTGCACCGTCGCCAGACCCGCGCTCGCCGGGGTCCCGACAGCGCAAGCCAGAAGATGATCTCGAGCAGGTCAGAAGCTCTAAGTTGAAGGTGACGCGTCAGCTGGACTCGAGTTGTGCGCCGGGCTCACCGTCTACTCCCACGGCAGGCGGCTTGAGTCAGTGCAGTGGGAGAGGGCGGACCTACGTTCGGCTGGTAATGAGAATCGTCAGTTCTTCGGCAGGGCAGCGTAGTCGGCCGTTACGGCATGCTCAAAAGAGCGGCGGCGGCGGAGTTGGATCTTCACTTGCGGCAGAGTCGTCGGCGATCGAGCGGCGGCGCCCCACATGCTGCTTGGCGCGCCACTTCCCTTCCGCGCCCCTTTCCGATGAGCTCCAGCAACTATTCTTCGTAGACAAAGTGAAATGACGAACGACCCTGGAGATGCCGCTTTTGTCAAGGTCGCGGCTCGCGAGGGCCTTCGAGCACAGGCAGAACTTCCTGGAGCAGGGTGGCCGCGACCCGCCCAAGATCCCCGGCCAGACAAGGTCAGACACTTCTCGTTTGGACGGAGGCAACGTGATAGCTCTGACGTCCGGGCCCATCGGCAGCGCTCAAAAACCGAGATGCCGCCGCTCCCCCGGCCTGGAGTCCGCAGCCGCGCTTGTCGCCTGGCCCTCGACTCGAGACCGAACTCCCGGTCCCGGTCAAAACCAACTCGAGCTCTTCCTCTTTGTTCCTCACCGACATACACCTTCCTCACTTACAACTTCACAGCCACCGAAGTACACAATGGCAGAACCACTCGAGGCCAACCTGTTCCCTATCCCCCAGGCGGAGGACGAACGCTACCGCATGGAGGGCGCGGAGAACGCCCAAGACGTGGCGCTTGGACGAGCAGCCACTCGGGTTCACTCTGGAGCTACTGCTGTCGATGCAGAGGCGTACGGCAGCGAGAAGTTGAATATCGTGCGCTTCGAGCACGGCAAAGGCGAGGATCCTCGCGAGTTCAGCAACGGAAAGAAGTGGCGCGTCTCCCGCGTTCTCTTCAGGTTTTTTTTATGCTGACTTTATATACATAGGCTCGTTACCATGACGACATCTTCTCTGTGTCTGGCTGTTGCTTTGGGCAGTTCGATCGTAACTGGAGAGTGCGTGCTCTGGCCTACGATATCCAGCCAACTGCTGACATCTCCTCATCAGCATCCAATCGCCCGTCGCGACTCTACACTCCTCGCAAGAGATCGTAAACCTTAGCGTAACACTGTTCGGTGAGCTGGTCTCGCAGGCAACGCCCTTGGTGGCTGCGAACTCACTTTAAGCTGTTCAGTTGCCGGATTCGGTCTCGGTCCCCTCATCTTCGCCCCGCTCTCTGAGGTACGCCTACCGCGTTCACAACAAGCAATTAAACTAACCTTCTGTGCAGATCTATGGGCGCAAGCCAATCTACTGCATCTCCATGTTTGGGTACTTCATATTCACCCTTCCGAGCGCGCTGGCCAAAAAGTACGTCCGTCACTGAGATCGCACTTGCGGCATACGCTGACGGCCCCGTTCAAACCTCAGCTCGGCCACTCTCGTTGTACCAAGGCTAATAGCCGGAACTTTCGCTTCGGCTCCCATGTGCAACGTCGGGGGCTCGCTCTCCGACATCTGGGAGATTAAAGATAGGGGTATCCCTATGGCAATCTTCTCCGGAACAATTTTCCTCGGACCCACTCTAGGACCTATTCGTGAGTTCTAACTGAGCATCACCGAGACCATGTGCTGACAACTCTGCAGTCGGTGGCTGGATTGGCGAAAAAACGCACAACTGGCGATGGATCTGTGCGTACCGTAAATAAATCAGCTTCCAACTTACTCACCCGATGGATTCGTTAGACTGGGTGCTATTTATTCTCACCGGTGTCGTAGCCCTAGGTACCCTCGTAATCCCCGAAGTGCGCTTCGTAGCTCGCGGCGTCGGTGGCGTTCGCTGACCTCGCGCGTTCAGACTTTGGCTCCGGTGCCCCTAAAGCGCAAGGCGAATGCCCTGCGGAAGTCTACTGGCGACTCGACCCTCCGAACTCAAGAAGAAATCGACCACATCCCGATGGGTGACCGCCTGAAGATTGCCTTGATCCGGCCCTGTGCGTCGTTTGCGCTTCCATGCCTGCGATTTTGCTGACTTTCATATTCAGTCATCCTTATGTTCTTCGAGCCTATTGTGCTCTTCATGTCGATCTATCTTACCTTCGTCTACTCCCTCCTCTGTACGTTTGTCCTTCCATGGGAGTTGCGCCGGGCCGGGCGCTGACGCCTCTCGCTGACGCCTCTCTCTCATGTAGACTTGTTCTTCTTCGCCTTCCCCATTTCGTTCTCTGAGATTCGAGGCTTCTCCGGTGGAATCACTGGAACGCTCTTCGTCAGCATCATGGTGCGTTCTCCCGCTCCAGCGCCACTACACCGCAGCGCGCTGACCTTCGTGTGTTCAGATCGGCCTCATCATTGCGATGTGCTGTATGCCCCTTCAGGAGAAGTGGTCAGTAGCCGATGTCGGTACTTTTCAAATGAAGCCTGCTGACCCCGTCGTCTGCAGGTATGCGCGCGCCACCGCCGACGGAGCGTTCCCCGAGGCAAGGTTGTACCCGATGCTCATTGGCTCAATCATCTTGCCGATTTCTCTGTTCATCTACGCATTCACGGTAAGTAGGCTGCAGGACTTACCGTTCAGATCGTTTCTGACGCGCCGCGCAACACACAGGGTGGATACGCCTGGGTAAACTTTATGGGACCAGCTGTTGCAGGCGCTCTTTTTGGCTTCAGTCTTATCCTCGTTTACGTCGCCGCCAACTCCTACATCGTCGACTCGTACTCGGACTACGCCGCCTCAGCCGTGGCCGCAAAGACGCTCATGCGATCCGAAGTGGCCGCTGCCGTGCCGTTGTTGTGAGTCCCAGATCTGTCTTGCTGGCTGGATGTACCACTAACCCTGAATCCAAAGTGTCAATCAAATGTTTAACGTGCGCACACTAACGTGTCCATCCATCACTTTTCGCAACTGCTGACGCCACCGCTCCTCCAGAAAATGCACTTTCAGTACGCGGGACTGCTCCTGGCGCTCGTGTCGTGTGTCATTGCACCGATGCCCTTCTTCTTCTACTACCGTGGCGAAGGCATCCGTCTTGGGAGCAAGAGGGCGAGCAAGGCCACCCGTGGCAGCGGAGCCGTCGCGAAGGACATCGCACACTGAATAGCCCCAACAGCAACATAGCAGCCGATAGAAGTACCCCTACAGAATCGCATTAGTAGCCGTAAACAGTGTGATTATACTTGGATATTTAGCAGCCTCGAGCTTCGCAGCTGGCGAGCTTGAGGTCGAGTGCAGTCGTCCTGCATCCTTCGAAGAGCGTAACGGCAAACGCTAGCCTACCGCAGTACTATAATGACAGGCTCTTCAGCTTCAGCAGTCTGAAAGCTGAAAGGCCAGTAAGCGCTGTCTCAAGCGGAAGAAGGGGAGCGTGAAGATCAGGGGTCTCAGGCTGGCGCTCGGTCCTCCTCCCTTTGTCGTTTCCCGAGCGGCGCTCCCCTTGTGCTCGACCTGCGACACGCTCAGCGTCAAAATGGGTTGTGCGATGTGGAACACTCGGCCTTCGTTCTGCTCTTACCTCCAGCCCCTCCGCCACCGTCGCCCGCCATGATCACTCGGCTCGCACTCGCCGCCCTCGTCCTTGCGCACACCGCGGTCGCTCACGAGTTCATCCGCGTCCGGGCGCTTTCCAGAACATCGACCGCTCTCGTTTCGGCCGCCACCACTTCAACTGCCGCGGTCGCAGTCAACTCGTCGCTCGCAGCAGTCTGCACACCCGCGGAGTGCATCCAAGGCGTCAACTCGCTCACCGGTACGCTCCTTCCTTGCGTTCCCCGGTCCCACTACTGACGATGCGTTGCTGCTCAGCTGGAGTGACGGTTTACACCCCTGTCAATGGGACACATCGCGCGACGGTGCTCCTGCCGGGCACCTACACCTCGGCCTCCGCCGTGACGGCCAACACCTCCCTTCTCGCTTTCGGCACCTCGTCTACCGCCCAAGCCAGCGCGGGCTTCACGGGCACCGGCAGCCTCTCGTCAGCCTACACCGTCGCGCTCCAGCCGGGGCTCACCACCTACCCGTCCCCGCTCTACGAAGGCTCGCCGGCCTACACAGCGCTCTCCACCTGGACCGGGGCCATCTCAAACTCGACCGAGATCGATTCCTTCCTCCTCTCGAGTAACATGAGGGCCGTGCTCAGCGTCGGGGGCTCGTCCGGGAGCCGCGTCGTCGCATGGGAGAGCGTCGCCAACGTCGGCAACATGGTCGGCGGGAGCGGAGGCGTCAAGGTCCTCAGCCTACAGAGCTCAAGCTGCTCGACCCCCTGCGCGAGCGGCGGAGTGTGCATGGCCAACTCGACTTGTGTCTGCCAGCCGGGCTTCACCGGCTCGACTTGCAGTGCGTTCCCTTCCCTTTGTGCGCGACTTTGGGGACCAACTCTTGTTCATGTCTACCAGATTCTTGCTCTACGGGATTCTTCGGAAAGACCTGCTCGGCCTGCCCCGTTGGGTGCACGTCGTGCGACGACGGCATCACCGGATCCGGCGTCTGCCTCGACTCTGCGAAGAACTCGACGACTGCAGCTGGTGGGTCGTCCCATCCCCTATTTGATAGGCAGACACTAACTAAATCTTACTGAACAGTCTGCGACTGCATCAACGGAGTCTGCAGCGGCACCTCGTCGACGTCGACTTGCGCCTGCAACGCCGGCTGGGGCGCCGCCGCGAATGGAACGCAGTGCGCGGCGTGCGCTTCTGGCTATTTCGCAACAGCGTCCGGAGACTGCCTTGGTAATCATCCTCCTCTACCGATCCGTTTTCTGCGCTTACACCCTACCCTCCCAGCGTGCGACCCATCGTGCGAGACGTGCTCTGGCCCGACCGGCACCTGCCTCACCTGTCAAGGCGCCCTCCAGGCCTCGCCCTCGGATGCGACCAAGTGCATCACGGCGACAACCGCGCTCTCAAACGGCACCTTTGTCAAGTGCGCCGCGCGCACGTTCTTCAACTCGGCGACGTCGACCTGCGTCGACTGCAATCCGCTCTGCGACTCGTGCTTCGCCACGGGGACGTCGGGCTGCCTCGCGTGCAGGACGCCACTCGTCCTCCTCAACGGCGAGTGCGTCTCGATCGACTCCAAGACGGGCGTGTGCGACTCGAGCGGCCTCGTCCAAAACGGGTCGACCACTGCCGTCTCGTCGAACGCAGGCTGGGTCTTCGACAACACGAAGGGGGAGTGTGATGGTGAGGCTATCCGCCGGCCCGTGAATAGGAAGCATAACTGATCCTGCGCCCCCTCCAGCTCTTCCCGCAAAGTGCACGGCCGGCGCGATCGACAACTTCAGCTCGACGTCGACTCGGTCGCAGCTCACCTGCTCGGCCTGCCTCGCGGGCTCGTACCTCAGCAACGGCGCCTGCGTGACCTCGTGCCCCACTGGCACCACTGTCTCGACTGATGGAGCTAGCTGTGTCGGTACGCACTTTCTCCTCAGCGACCGTCACCGCCGTGCTGACCCCGAGCCTCCCCAGCGTGCGACTCGACCTGCTCCAGCTGCAGCCTGACGACCTCGTACTGCACCGCCTGCACCGACTCGACCAAGCTCTCCCTCAACGGCACGTGCATCTCGGGACCGACCTGCCCCACGGGCTACTTCACCCCGTCCGGAAACTCGACCTGCCTCGCGTGCCACCCGGACTGCGAGACGTGCGGCACGACGTTCGACTCGTGCCTCACGTGCGCGTCGACGCGCCCCGTGCTCAGCGCCGCGTCGACTTGCCTCGAGACGTGCTCGTCAAACGAGTATTACGACAACGCCAAGGGTGCGTGCGTCGCGTGCTCGAGCTCGTGCGAGACGTGCTCCGGCGCGGGCGACAGCGCCTGCCTAAGCTGCAGCTCGACCTCGACGCTCAAGCAGGGCACCTGCTCTGCGACCGACTGCACCGTCGTTTCGGGCTTTGGCGTCTGCCTCGAGAGCCTCGTCACCGTCGCCGCGACGAGCGTCGGCAGCTCGACCAAGTCGACCACGCTCCCGTGGTGGATCTTCCTCATCATAGGCCTCGCGGTCCTGATCCTGATCGGGCTCGCGGTGTACTTCTGGCGCCGCAAGGAGAAGAAGCGTCGTGAGTCTCGTAGCTTGGAGATTTTGCACGGACCCAGACTAACTCACTGCTGCTCCCCAGGCCGCCTTCAAACCCAGCGCTTCGCGAACGACCTCGGCGCGAAGGAGGTCGACCTCAAGCTGCGCGCCCTCTCCCCCACCGTCGCCTACCCACCGCTACCCCGCGCCGACACGACCGACGAGGACGTGCCGCTCACCCCGCGCTTCGTGATCGAGGACAGCTCGCACCCGGTCGGGACCGGCGCGCGGTACAAGTTCGCGCCTCCGCAATCCCATCACGGCAGCGAGCGGTGGTCTGCCTCGAGCTACGGCTCAAGAGCGACCTTTGCACGGCCGATACAGCAGCAAAATACGGGCCTGTCCGGATACTCGGACTCGTCGTCGCTCACGACCAACTCGGGGAAGAAGCTGCCGTGGGGCGACAAAAACCCATTCCATTCATAGCGGCTGGACTGTGTAGAACACTTTGTAGCGCTTAGTAGAAATCAACAGACACTGTCCGCACTCTCGAACATGCCTTTCGGCAGAACATGCCGAAGGTTGCGGGTCCTGGAAGCAGCTCCGAGTCCTCGGACATCGCTTTCCCCCCCGAGCCTCACCCCTTGCTTCTTGTTCGCGCCCCCCATGTTCTCAACGACACAAGATGGCACTCGGCGACCTCCTCGCAGAAGAGCATTTCAGCGTCCACTCAAGCGACCTTCGCCATCTTGCGGTCCGCGCCGCGCGTTCTGCGATCGCTCTTCGCGCGCCCGCCGTCGCTCTTTCCGCGGCCACCCCTGGCACCGCCGCGCGCTCCCTCGCCACCTCCACGTCCCCGCCCGCCTCGCGAGCCTTGGCCCTGTTGCCGCGGACCCTGCTGCGCGTCACGCGCGCCGTCGCCGTCGTCGCCGTTGGCCGGCTTGTTGCCCGCGAACTCGTGCCGGGCGAGGATCTTGTCCTTCTTTGGCTGTGGATACCAGCGTCAGGAAAGTCGCTCGAACACGGAAAGAAGCGAGGAAGCCTTACATTCTGCTCGAGCATCGCGCGCCAGCCCTCGAGCTGCTCGTCGGCGAGCCCGGAGCGCTCGCGGAGGTCGGCGCGCGCCTTGGAGCGCTTGACGGCCGAGGTGCGGTCGAAGACGGTCGGATTGGACAGGTACGCCTGCTCGAGGAGCTTGGCGATGGGGGGCGTGATTGGGTTCGCGAGCGCGTCGCGCGGTGCGGCCGGGGGAGGTGGGGGCTGGGCCTGCTGAGCGAGGCGAGGCGAGTTGGTACGTGAGTTGAGTTGAGCGAGAAGGGAAAATTGAACGGGAAGGGAAGGGAACGCACCTCGCGCTTGCCCTCGACCTCGTCGCCGTCGTCCTCGCCGTCCTCGCCGTCGCGCACCTTGAAGCCCTTCCCTTCCGCGCCCGTGTCCAAGTCTTGGTCGTCCTCCCCATCTTCGTCGTCTTCGTCCGAGCTCTCGCGCTCGGCGCGCTCGATGATTGCCGCCTTGAGCTCGTCGGTCAGGAACGAGCGGTCCGCGAGAAGCAGGTCCGCCGTCGCCGTCCTGTTTAGCATTCCAAGCATGAGGTCAGCGATCTGAAGCCTCAAAAGCAAAGGTGGGGATGGGAAGAAGAAAGTGTGGATTGCTGAGAGGGAGACGCACGACTTTCCGCGTCGCAGCTTGCCCGCGTCGAACCGCACATCGTCGTCGAAGATGTTAGACCGCGTGCTGACCTGCACAGCCGGTGCGGGAGCAGGCTCAGGAGTCCATGTGCGCTCGACAAGAGCCGATTCGGGCGGGTGACCGTCCCTCAGCGCGCGCAGGTCGGGCGGAAGGTCGTCCTCGAGCAGCGCGGCGACGACTTGCTCTGGGTCGTGGCCGAAGCGCGGGTGGACGAGGCACGCTGTCAGGAACGCAGGCGAGAGGTCCGGGAGGACGTCGAGGATTTGCGAGTGCGCGAGCGTGAGCGAGGTGTCGGTGGCCGTTTGCTGTGGCGTGGTCGTCGTTAGCGCTCGGAGTGGGCGGAGAGCTACGAGAAATACGCGTACAGTGTCGTCTGAGACGGTGGCTTTCCCCTTGCCCTTGTCAGTCCGAACCTCAACCGCCACGCCCGGTCCGTCGCGGAGGAGCTGGAGCGCGTCCCACTCGACCTCGCGGACGTCGAGCCGGCGGATCTGGTCTGCGATCTCCCTGCGCTCGGTCGCCATTCCCGCTGCTGCCTGGAGCGTGTCGCCAAGGCGGAAAAAGTGGTGCAGGTCGCCGAGCAGGGTGCGGTCGACGAGCGGCACGCCGTGCGGCTTTGGGAACGGCGGCAGCGCGTCGAGCGTGGGGCGCAGGGTGTGCGTGAGATCCTCCCAGAGTGCGGACCTCGCTGCGGTCGAGAGCGAGTCGGAGCCGAGTCGGTCGAGGAACGCGGCGGCGAGGATCGAGTGCGCCGTCTCGAGCACCTCGAGGCGCAAGGCGACGTACGACAGCGCGGCAGGCTCGGCCGCGGCGAGTGCTGCTGGCGGCGGCGCAAAGTGCGGCAGAAGGCTCGAGTACGCCGTCGAGAGCGCACTGAGCACCGCCTGGGTCGAGCCGTACATGCCCCTCAGCCTTGCGCACGACCGCGCGAGCGCGAGCGCAACCCGCACGCCCTGCGCCATGTCCGCAATTGACGCCTTGGACTGCGCCGGTGCGAGGGCAGCGACGAGCTGCGGCGGGCCGAGCAGGGAGCACTGCTTTGCGAGCAGCACGTCCGCGTCGAGCGCGCGCCCGACCGTCTCGTCGACGAGCTGCGCGTTCGAGGCCTGGAACGCGGCCGCGTACAGCGACAACTGCAGGAACGACAGCGTCGATGGTGCTCCTGCCAGCGCTGCGATCAACAGGTGCAGCCCCTGCCGCTCGGCTGGTGCGGACGGGGCGACGACCTCGCGCGCGAGCAGCTGCGTCAAGGCCAGCGAGATCGGCGGCGACTGGGCGAGTTGACTGAGGGCGGTTGGGCCGACGCTCAGCAGTCCGTTCACAAACGAGTCCATCGTGGGCGTGCGGCGTGGGGGCGCAAGTGAAGGAGCAATCGAGCGACGAGCTCGGAGTCTGTCGCGCAGCACCGTGACTCGAGGGACGGAGCTGAATATATGCACTCTCGCCGCTTTCGCTCTCTCCAAGCCTGAATGAAGCGTCAATACGCACACTGAAATCATTACTGCCTATAACGGCGCGTTAAATGTGGAGTCTGACGCGAAAACACATTGCGACCTCGGCTCGGAGCAGTTGCAGCTTGCTCGTCGACGCGACTCTTTCGGCTGCCCTCATCACTCGCTCGACGGTCTCGGGCTACCCACCTGCTCTCAATCAGCTGTAGAGAAGCACACACTTGGCCCCGCCCAGTCTCCCTGAGCGCCACCTTCCGCCTGCAATGCCGCGCGCGACAGGCCTCTCACGGCGCAACGTGCGTGGGAATGGCTCGATGAAGAAGGGAAACCTCGAGGACGGCTGCTTCTGGTTCAACATCAAGCGCGCGTACGTCGCGCGGCCCTTCTCGCGCGCCGCTTCAACGAGTCCGACACGATCGCGAACCTCGCAGACGCCGCCATACGTACGTTGAGACCATGCCTGCGACATATTTCGAGCGGCTGGGAGAAAGCTGATAGGGAGGGCGACCGGCGACGCGGCGAACGAGGACCTTCCCGCCTTGCCCGAGGGGTGGGGCTTCGATGCCCAGTTCAAGCGCGGAAAGAGCATGCCGGACGAAATGTGGGAACACGGGCTCGTCAAGGACCATCTCTTGGGCGCCGAGACGATCAATGTCAAGGTGCGTCCAGGTGCTGCGCCACGAGGAGCCGCGAAGGACGGCGTCTTGCTGACCAGCGGAACGTTGAAGGTGCTGGATGACGAAGGAACCGAGCGGGTTTGGCTCGACGGAGGTTATTCCGTGGGTTTCGCTCGCGGAGTCCGAATGCAGCGGCTCCCTGGGCACTGGGGCTACACATCCGACCGTCCGAAGCCAGGCGAACGCCTCGAGACGGACCATCCCAACATAGCGTACTTTTGAAGGAGCTGAAAAGACATTGCCATGTGCTTGGCACTTGACTTGAAATCCCCCCCAACCGCGAGCAGCTAGCAAGCCTAAGGAAGCCATCTTGATTTCCAAGCCGCCTCTAACAGACCCCATCCCTATCAAGTATACACGTAAACCACCCCTGCTCTCACGGCAGCGACATGACGTCCTCACAGCACTCCCTGAACGCATCGCTGCCCGCCTTGAGCCCAGAGCCCTTGTAGCACTTGGGCAGGAGCTCCGGCGCGGCCGTCTCGCCGCGCTCGATCGAGTCGAGCGCGCGGATCAGGTCGAAGTTGATCTCCTCCGACACGACCGAGTCGAACTTGTACGCCGGGTGTGCGCGGACAAAGCGCCGCATCCACGTCGCGGTCGTGATGAGCGAGCCTGGAGACGAGGGTGACGGTCAATTTCTGAGCGAGTGCCATGGAGTGAGAGAGGCGCACCATCTGCTCGCCGGCGAATGAGCTGCAGGCTCTTCTCCAGCTGCTTCCGGATCTCGGGGGCAATGTCGAGCGAGTCGAGGTACTTGGTGACGACGCCCATGAGCCCGGGGAAGCCCTTCCCGTCGCCGTTGATGATCTCGTTGATCGTGAACTCGGCGTACTCGTCCTCGACGGGACCGGACGGCTCCTGGATCGGCGAGTGGGCGCGCGAGCCCGCGTGCGACGAGCACGACGCCACCGGCGACGCGCGGCCGGTCTCCTTGCCGTTGCCGTTGGTGTCGGTCCCGTTAGAGTTAATGTGCGCGGGGAGGCCGTTGAGCGAGGACAGGACGGCCGGGGCGGGGTCGCAGGCGTGGCCGGGCTGCGGCGAGTACAGGTCCTTGCGGAAGAAGAACTTCTCGGTGTTGACGGCGTCGCGGCGGTGCGCACGGTGCATGTTCTCGTCGACCTGGGGGAATGGACATGGGTTAGACACAAAATTGTTTCCTTCGAGCTGAAGAAGGCGCACCTTGGAGATGGGGATGTAGAAGTTGAGGCCGAGATTCATAATCGCGCGGGTGAGGAGCACGATGAAGACGGCGTGCGCCGCGTTCTCGTAGTCGGTGAGCTGGACCTCCATCGACCGGAACTCGACGCGCCATCCGATCGGGGAGTCTGGCGGTGGCGGCTTGAAGCGCACCGTCTGCCAGTTGGTCGACTGGATGTTCTGCTCGGCCGGGGGTCGTCAGGCTCCGACGCGCGGTCCCAGAGCACATGAGCAGCGTACCTCAAAGTGGTCCGAACTGCTCTCGTCGTCCTGAGTCAACGTCTCTTCAAAGATGACAATCGGGTCGCGAATGAAAAGGTGCGCAAAGTGGCTCGCAAGCCGCGCGTCAACGCCGTCGGCCATCATCTTCTGCTTGATCGCTTCGTCGATCGGCATGTCGGTGTCGTTGTACTCGGGCCGGTTCGTCACGTCGTCGTAGATGTAGCAGTCGACGCTGTCGTACCGCGACTTTGGGATCTTGAACCGATCGTGCTTGAGCGGCTGCGAAGGCAAGTCGGCTCAGCTTTTGCCGCAATCTGGCGCGACGAAGACGCACCTTGAGCCCACGCTCCTCCGGTGTCCGGTCATCCACACTTCCCGCAATCACATCCCACCGGCAGTCGACGTCGGCGAGCAGTCCGCGGAAGATTGGCGAGGCGGCTGTCAACGCCAGCTGCGAGCGATCCCAGAATCAGTTCCAAAGCACTTTAGCGGCTGTAGAAGATGAAGCGCACCATGATAGGACCAACAGGAACAAAAGCATCGTACATCCTCCTCGCCTCGCTCACGCTGCACGCCTGGAAGGTGATCTGCAAGCAGCAGCACCCCATGCCGAAGCCCATCGCGTCCATGTAGATGTGGTCCGGGAGAGCAGCGTTCTTGACGTCTATTGAGGGACGATCTGCTGTCAGCTTCCGGTCCTCAAGAGACGCGGGGAAGCGAAAACGCACTATCGTCCTCTGGGAACTTGCCGCGGTTAAAGTTGATGTTCGGGTCGATGAACGGCTTGGGCGTCTTCGAATCAAAGTAGAGGGGCATGTTCATGGCGACCGTCGAGCCTCGCCGCCGCCGGATGTTGGCCGTGAGGGTCCTGTCCGGCAGAGTGCACCGCCTCAGCTCCCCACTCCGGCCGGCCGCAGCCAAAATCCACACGACGGGCAACGTACGGGAAGCGGACGTGGGGGTTCGTGATTTCGTCGGGAAGAAAGAGACTCCGAGCTGCGTCTCCACCGGGCTCGTAGTAAGGGTCGGTGAAGACGCCGGGCGCGCCGAGCCGAGGGAAGCTCGTGAGAGTGACCGGGACCTCGTTCTCCTTCATGCGCGACTTGGCGAGCTTGCGTCTGTGGATGTAACCTTCAGTGAAGTGACTGAAGCTCTAGAGAAACTGCGAGACGGACCGGAACGACATGTTGCCCTCGACGCTAAGCAGGTCCTCGAGCGTCGCGCCGTACGGCATGCCCGGCGTGGACTCGAGCATGTACCGGCCGTACTCCGGGTGAAAGACGGGAATGCAGGCTCTGCGTCACAGATATGCGAGTCAGCTCCAGGGCTCTCCGCCATTCTCCTGGCCACAAAGACGCACTCTCGGCCGGGCATCTCCTGCATGCGCTTCTGCGCGTCCTCCTGAAGGTCCACAAGGATCTCCGTCTGCCTGAGCGACAGCCTGGCGTTCTTGTTCTCATCGTCGTACGAGATGACCATGTATTCGATCTGCGAAATGGCGACAGAGCGGCGGGGAAGATGAGCGCAAAGACCGACGTCAGCTGCCACCGAGCTTGCAACGCAGGGAAGCGGCCCACCTCATCTCCCCACAGAAGAACGTCTCCAGTGCGGTCCTTGAGCCGGTGCCAGATCTTGAGGAACTGGTCGATCCCATGGTCGCGAACGTAGTCGGCGTGCTGCTTCGCTTCCGCCCACGGCAGCGGTGTTCCGAGAGCGAGAAGTCCCATGGTTTTCAATCGAGCTTGCGCCGATCGTAGAGCTACGAGCTAGCGAGCGGCGGGAGTTGGTGCGAAGGTCGGTTGGCGCGGGATGAAGGCGGGGCGGAGGCAAGCTCGGACTTTGGTTTGAGGGCTGACGGGGAGCGAGGAGAAGACGACGGCGACTGGTCCGATCGTGACCGTGTGCTCAGATCCGCGGTGTCGGTGCGCCTAAGGACGGGAAAGTGTCCTACGGGGTAGCGAAAGTCGACGGTGGTCGGGATTGCGTGCTTGCCTCGGCGGTGCGGATCGGATCGACCGACTGCTGGGTGGGCTTCACACTCAATATAACCTCTTGGGGGCGGAAGTGAAGGAACGGGATGTGTTATGGGATGGAGGATCGGGGCGAAGTCTGTCCACGCGTGCGCACCGGCTCGGGGTTGCTAATCACAGTCAGCATTAGGGGCTCGCCCAGCACCTCCACTTACCACTCTTTTTCGCTGATCCGCTTTGCACCACGGCGCCAACTTTTTACAAGGAGCAACTGAATGTCGATTGCAGGACTCGATAGGTGCACTCAAAGACTTGATCGAGCTGAGGGCCTGAGGGCGCAACGACTTAGCCGCGCTCATTGGCAACGGTGGGGGCGACTCAGCAGCTCGCAGGTTCGCACTGGTACTCGAACTTTGAGTGAATATCCTTCGCTCCTTATCTCAGGCAGTCGTAAGTTGGCGCACCGGTCCCGTCGATCTCCCGACCTCCGGGTCTCGAGCTCGACGTCGTCGCAACGCGCGCGAAAGGCTCTGCCTGAGCCTGCCTGAGCCTCCTCGCCGTCTTCTTGCCCTGAGCGACAGAGAACTCAACGCATTCTGAATTAGGTATTGCGGACTCAGGTGCTCTCCGATACCACTCGCTTGTCAACCCTCACCGGCCGGAAGTCCGGACTCGGGCGTCGCAGTCGCGACTTTCTACCATGCCGCGCCAGGTCAGCTCAAGTGGTGTAGCAAGACTCTAAAACAAAACTGCATGTGCTTCAACACGTCAAGCTCCTGCTGTGAGTGCTTGCGCTTGTTCACACTTTTCATCGCCGTCTGCGCTCGCCGCCTCGCCTTTTGCAAATTTGAGTCGCAGTCAATTGCAGCGGAAGGCTTGTCCCTCTGTAAGGGAAGCTAACCTCGAGCTTCGCCCTATGCAGCACACTCAGCTCTGCGCTGTTGTGATGATGCTCCTGAGGAAGAATGGAAATCGCCAAAAGGCGGAGTGGTGAAAAAGCGAAATTCCAACGGCAGGCTGTTGTCGTCGGGCTGGTGTCGCTCGAGCCATACCAACCAGCCACAGCCCACCATCACGTCTCGCACCCGTCAAAACGCAGTGGCTGCCGGCGGAGGGGCGCCCGCCCCTTCGTCCATGGCGCTCACGACAAACTTGAACGCCGCCAAGGCGGGCGCGCCCAACAAGGCGACGGCGAGGAGCGTCCCGGCGTTTCTCAACAAGCTCTACTCGTGCGTCTTGCACCTGCTGGACCTGGTCCGTGGCGGCGGCTGGCGTTGGATAGGCGGCCGGCGCTGGGCTCGCGGGGGCGACAGCGGTCATGGACACCGAGCGGGAGCGAGAACGGGTCGCGAGAGGCGAAGCGATCGTTCTGAGGATGAGGCAGCACCAGATGAGCGTCCTGGGGGTATCGCAGTACCAAGTACCGCTCGCGGGGCGCCACCACGATCACTGCGCTGACCTGTTTGCGGCTTCCCTTCTCGCAGCATGGTCAACGACCCCGTCACGGACCACCTCATCCGCTGGAGCGACGACGGCGACTCGTTCTATGGTGAGCTACCCCTTTCTGTGCTGGAGTCTTATTTGCTGGACTGACGATCGCCACTGTCCCTAGTCATCTCGGCGGACAAGTTTGGGCACGACCTCCTTCCCAAGTTCTTCAAGCACTCCAACTTTGGCAGCTTCCAGCGCCAGTTGAACATGTATGGCTTCCACAAGGTCGGTTGAGCTCGCTTTCTCGTCCTCCCCGCGTCCGCACGCTCACCCAGGCCCGGCCTCGCGCAGGTCCCGCACCTACACCAAGGCGTGCTGCAGAATGACTCTGACGAGTCGAGCGAGCTCCGTGCGTCCCCTCCATATTTGTCTTCCCTTCAAGAGTACTGAGACTATCCACGGGCACAGTCGAGTTCTCGAACAACAACTTCGCGCGCGAGCAGCCGGACCTCCTGTGCCTCATCAAGCGTCAGAAGGCTCGCACGGACGGCGGCGCCTCGACCGAGACGGCGCTCGACCTGCCGTCGATCATCACGGACCTCGTCGCGATTCGGAAGCACCAGACGGCGCTGTCGGCCGACATCAAGGGGCTGCAGTCGAGCAACTCGACGCTGTGGCAGGAGGCGATCCAGAGCCGCGACAAGCAGGCGAAGCTGCAGGAGACGGTCACGAAGATCTTGAGGTTCCTTGCGACCGTGTTTGGCGGGCAGGTTGTCGGGCAGGAGGACGAGAGCCCGCGGGAGAACGTCGTTGTCGAGGAAGAGGCCGAGAAGGAGCGCGCGCGCGCGAGCAAGGGCAAGGGCAAGGCAACAGCGGCCCCGAGGGCACCTGGCGCCAAGCGACCGCGCCTGCTGCTCGAGGACGTCAAGGGCCGCGAGAACTCGAGCTCGAACGAGACGACGAGCGAGATGTTTGACCTCGACGACGAGGAGATCGAGGAGATCCAGCGCCCGATGGACGAAGACAACCTGCCCAACTCATCCAGTGGTGCGTCACCTTTCTGTATGGCTGGTGCGCTGGAGGCTGACTCTGTGCGTTCAGGCTCGCAGTACCCAACGCTCCCGTCGCTCACCCGAACCAACTCGAGCGGAGGCAAGGCGTTCGGCTACCCGTCGCCGAGCAAGGCCGACACCAACTCGTCGCGCTTCACGACGCTGCCTTCGACCGCGCCGACGCCGCAGCCTTCCGGGCCGAGTCCGCCACCGACGTCGGCCGCACCCGAGACGCAGTACCACCTCCCGCCCGACTACCTCGCCTCGCTACTCTCCGGCGGAAACTCGCCCGCCACACTCGAGGCGCTCTTCCAACTCCAAAACGGCGGCGGACTCAACACTTCAGGCGCACCCGCGAGCGCGTCGACCTCCGCGAGCCCGCTGCCCGGCCCGACGCCCGACTTCTCTGGCTTCAACGGCACGCCTGCACCAGTGAACGGCAACAGCGACTACTTCTACCGCGCCCTGCTTCCTTCGCCAAAGCCAGCCGCGCAGATGGCTCCCGCGACTGGCGCAGGCGGGATGCAGCCGAACCCACTCGAAGGGCTCATCAGCCCCTCGGCGCTCGCGACCATCTTCCCGTCGGCCGACAGCGCGCTCACGAGCTCGTACGGGCAGCAGCTCGAGGAGAACACGGAACAGCTCGAGGACGCGCTCAGCGAGAAGGCCGACATCGACCAGCGCACGACCGCGCTCGAGTCGGCCATCGCCAAGCTCATGCAGGCGCTCCCGGCCGAGACGCGCGACCAACTATCTGGCTCGGGCCAGTCGTCGTCAGCTGCACCGTTCGCCCCTGGCCTCGGGCTCGACGGCGGGAGCCAGGGAGGCTCGCCGTGGGACCCGAGCAACCAGGTCCTGAGCGACGCCGACCTTGAGAGCCTCTTGGCGCAGTATGGTGAGCGTCATTGTTTGAGATGGGTCGAAACTTTGCTGATTCTTTCCCCAGCAGTCAACAACCCGAACCCGACCGACACGACGAACGGCTCCTGGGACGATCCGTTCGAGCCAGGATCCGCGCTCGGCATCAACCCGAGCGGCACATTCGAGCAGCTCTCGCCGTCCGACTCGATGCGCGACTCGTTCTCCAATTCGGACGGGCTCAGCACCGTCGCCAGCACGCCCGGCGCGAACGATGACTTGGATGATGACGACTACGATGGCGACGGCAGCGCCCCGGGCGCCAAGAGGGGCAAGAAGCGCAAGAGCGCTGCGATGGAGACCGCTCCCAGCCCGGCGCCCTCCGAGGGCACGCGCCGGTCCGCGAGGCAGCGGCGTTGAGCGGAGGCGCGGGTGGGAAGACGCTGTGCTTGTGTCGGGCTGAGGAACACCTCGTTGCATGTTGTTAAAGAACTCCTTTCAGACTTCGTGCCCTTGTGTGATGCGTCAGGCAGCGTCTGATCTCCCATCTACTTGACACCGGGCGCGCGACACAGGTGCGACTGCACGAGTCGGCTCAAATGGCGTCGCGGGTTGCATCCTGTTCCCTTCTTGGTCCCTGTGAGTCGCCTTCTGTATTCCTCCCTCCTGCCACAACCCTCAAGATGAGCCTTGATCCGGTCCAGTCGCACTACCAGCAGATCTTCGAGACGGACCTCGCCGCTCTCCACCACGCATTCGCAGAGCTCTCGGGTCCGGCCGTCGGCGAGGAAGCTGGGGGTCGATTCTACGTCTTCCAGCTTTTGGCGCAGAGGCGGTTGGCGAGCTGGGACGAGCTGGCGACCGTCCTGCGGATCTTCTTTCGCAGCCCGTTCAGCGTAGGCGCGCAAGACCTCCCCGGCGGTCCCACAGGCGCTGCAGCGATTACGGACTGCTTCGAAACAATCGGATCGACCGGCCTCTCGCTCTTGGATCACCCGCGACGGCAAGAAGCTCAAACCTGGATCAGCGCGCTGCTTGCGAAGGCGCATGAGCGCAAGGCGAGCGCAGAGGTGTGAGTGCCAAGTCCCCGAGACCTTCAGATGGAAGCTGTGCGGCGCAAAAAAACTGAAAAACTTCAAATCAAGGGAACTGATGCAGTGAGCTCTCTGGGATCGGTGCACGTCGGTAGCGACTCAGGATCCACACGCGCAGGCAAATCTTGAACGCGACCGTGACGGATGCGACCTGGACGACAGAGAACTCATTACCACTGATAAACCTAGGACTCCCACCGTCGGCATTCCACGCGCCGGAAAATCCCACCTGGCCGTACGCATACCAGCCGGCCTCACCGCCGCCCTTCGAGGACGACAACCTGCACCCCATCACACCAAGTCCGAGCCACTCGGGTCACCCGAGCCAGAATCACAGTAATCTAACAGACCCCGAAACAGCATCTGCACTTGCTGGCCCTTCCTCCGAGTCCGCCACGGCACGCCACCGAACCCCACCGCGGGGACCCTCGCCCTCGCCGGCCGCACACCCTCGCAAAGCGCGTACCCCATTCTCGTCGAAGTCGAAGTACTGTCCACGCCCCGGAGCCCTGTCCTCGAAAGCTGGACCGCCCACGCAACAGAGGTACAAAGTTGGCGAGGCGGTCATGGCAACGTTCGAGCGTTTTGGCGCTTGGCCAGCGATCGTTAGTATTCGGGACAAAGTGGAAGTCGGAGACTAATATGTCGACTCACCTCTTCCCGCAGATCTTGGAGCCAGATCCAAACCACTGGTGGTGGTCGAAAATTCGCGGCGTGCGCTGTCGCGACTCGTACTGCGTGAAGGGAATCCCCGCTGGCGCCGACTGGTGCGATACTTGACTCCTGATACAACTTGAGTGAGAGCTGAGCATGTGCTCACTTCAATAGGGAGTGGGTCCCCCCGTCGAAGGTCTCTCCTGCCTCGAGCGCGCCACTCGCGGCACCCGCGCGCTGGGCGAACGGAGAGACCCCATGTGAAGACGACGTCGCTCTCTTTCACGAGGGAGTGTCAATTATTAGGGACTCGGCGAAGTTCGAAGCGTGGAAAGCGATGCGCCTTCACCAGGAGCACCTCCTCCGGCGACGAATTCGGGAGCGCGAGCAGCGAGCGCAGGACCGCAAAGCAAAAGCCAGCGAGAAGGAGCGCCGGGACACTTTGAGGCGGAGAAAGGGAGTTGAAAAGTCCAGCGAAGTGATCGTGATCGAGGACAGCGAGGACGAGGCGGAGAAGGGTAGCGAAAAGAGGAAGAACCTGAAGCGGCGAGCGAAGTCGGAGGGGAAGTAGGACCGCCGCGGATGGTGCCAAACGACTTGTATTTGGTTCAACTTCAGACCTACAGGGTATCCATCGAGCGCCCAGTCAATTTTTATTGCTGGCTGGAGCTGGCGGCGCCCCTCGGCTCAGCGCGGCCGGGCCGAAGCATCGGACTTTTCGACGCGCGCGTTGCGCCATCTCCGCTTGGTGTCCTTCCGCTCGCGTCTGCGCCTTGCTTTGATCGTGAAGGACGGCCCGGATGTCCCTTCGTTCCACCGATTTGCCCACCAGCTATGGAGCCCCCGGCCCTCCGCCTCAGACGTTGCCGGCGCTCCCGCTATCGGAGCCTCTGGAGCTGGAGGCCAACTTCGGCGCAACGGACCAGAAGGATGAGAAGACCGACATCGAAGGAGGCGAGGAGAAGTTCCTGGAAGCTCTACCAGAGTATCCACAAGGGATCCGCCTGGTCCTGATCATGCTGGCGATGGTGAATGCGGCCAGCTGGCGTCGGCGCATGCGCACTCGCTAATCCCTACATCAGTTCATCACGGAGTTCGCCGTGGGACTAGACCAGACGATCGTTGCGTCCGCGATCCCTAAGATCTCAAGTGAGTGCGACTTCCCGCTGCTTTGCAGGGTCCGCACTCGCGATGCGCGACGGCTCACCTCGCCTGTAACAGACGACTTTAATGCGCTCAATCAAGTGGGCTGGTATGGATCAGCATATGTCAGCTTTGATTTGTCTCGAGATCCTTGACGAGCTTTCCTGACCCAAGCCTGTCTTCAGCTGCTCTGCTCGTGCTCTTTGCAGGTGCGCGGTTCCCGATGACTGACTTCACGCCGCTTTAAAGCTGACTTATCCCCAGCCTCTATTCGGAAGAGCGTATATGTACTTCTCGCAAAAGCGGGTATTCGTCTTTGCACTGGTGCTCTTCGAAGGCGGAAGTCTGCTCAGCGCGCTCGCACACTCGTCACCCGTCTTCATCGTTGGACGCGCACTTCAAGGAGCCGGATACGCTGGACTTTTCATAGGGGTCTTGTCTATCGGTAGCGCCTCGCTACCTGTCGCTCTTCAGCCAATCTATACTTCCATCATCGGGGCGGCCTACGGGCTGGGGGCTTGTTTGGGTCCGCTCATCGGTGGAGGTGAGGACCTTTTCACTAGAATCCCTTCTATAGTGTCGACGCTGACGTATATGTTGCCCTCGTTCGCAGCGGTGACATCGAAGCTTTCCTGGAGATGGGCCTTCTGGGTTGCGTTGGCAAAGAATCTCTCTCCTTGCTTCAGTGTGCTAACATGCAACGCCTACAGATAAATTTGCCGCCTGGTGGCATCACTGTCCTCATCGTAATTTTCTTCTGCCATCCTCCACCGATCCCGCAGACCATGCCGGTCCTTTCACGCATCAAGCGGATGGACTGGCTGGGCGCGGTCTTGCTCTTGAGCTCTTCGACGTGTCTCCTTCTTGCTCTTCAAGTGAGTCCGCCAAGGGCGTCAATCCCTGCGAAGACCCTCTTGACCACAGCATTGCCAGGATGGAGGAATAGCACGGCCATGGCACTCGGCCAACATCATCGGGCTCTTGGTCGGGTTCGCTACCATACTCATTACGTTCATCGCGCTGCAAGTTTATCTCAGAGAGGAAGCGAGCATCAACATCCGTCTTTTGCTCCAGCGGAACGTCGCCGCGATTGGGCTCCTCAACTTCACCGTCGGAGCAACGTATTATTCGCTTCTTTACTGTGAGAGTGCATCCTTTAGTTGATCAATCGTCTGTGCTGACACCAGTACAGTCGTACCCATCTTCTTTCAAGCGATTCAAGGCTCCAGTCCCATTCGCAGCGGGGTCCAGACGCTCGCCATGATCGTCCCGGTGGTAGTGGGAAACGTGGGCACCGGATGGCTCGTGTCTCGCTTCCTCACATTCCACTGGGAGATGCTCTTCGGCGGAATCTGTATCGCCGTCGGCTCGGGTCTTCTAGCCACGATGACCGCCGAGACGTCAGTCGCGCGCTGGGTGCGTCCTTCGCCATGGATTCCACTTGCCCAGAGCCTAGCTGACTTTTCGCGATCAGGCTGGATATCAGGTCATCGTCGGTGCTGGGATGGGAGGTACGTAGCTGACCTGACCTGTTGGCCATTGACTCACGTGCTGTCACCGTCAAGGCATTTACATGTTTGTTCTCCCACTTTTGAGCCAAACAGCTCGTTCTGAATCTCATCCTCTCAGGATGGGGTACATCGCAACTCAAGCGACGCTTCCTCGACAAGACCGCGCAAGCGGAGCCAGCATCGTCGTCTTTCTCCAGGCGAGCTCTTGCAGATCGATGCTTTTCCACACTCACCACTAACTACAGTTAATACCTGCCTCAGCTCTATGGTGCAACGTGCGTATTTCTACTTAGAGTGACTTCCGGCCACTGCACTGACAGTGTCCCGCCTTGCAGAGTCTGGGTGTCGTTCGTACTCCGTTCGCATGAACTTGCGGGATTCGATCTGACTCTTGGCTTGCAGAGCATCAGAGGCCATTTACCAGAACCAGCTGCTCGACGGGATCGAGAAGATCCCCGGGCTTGACGTCGCGAGCGTCGTCGACTCGGGCGTTTCGAAGTTTCGCGAGGTTGTGCCCGCGGCGATACTCCCTGCTGTGGTGCAGGCAGCTGTGGCCGTGCGTGTTTTTTTCATCTTGAAGAGTATTGGGACTGACGGAATGGGCTTTTCGCAGAGCCTCAAGGACGTGTTTATCGCGATC
>ERZ1463038.79-NODE-79-length-24864-cov-15.520980_pt1 | contig 24864 bp, 39 predicted proteins | sample MGYA00564479_ERZ1463038 | MGnify/ENA primary metagenome ERZ1463038 (study PRJEB39244, sample SAMEA3635134) | Helicobacter pylori | study: EMG produced TPA metagenomics assembly of PRJEB11511 data set (Assembly of a 5300-year-old Helicobacter pylori...
TCTTCTAGATGCTGGAGGAGCGTGGACGCGGGACTTTGGGCTCTGGCGACTCTCGACTGGAGCTCAGAGTACGTCGCGGTTCCACTTGTCGCCGGCGCTGCACGCGACTCGGTGCGCCATCTTTTTGCGTCCTGGGGTGAGTTTCAGAGCTGAGCGCTGATGGTGGATCTTAGAGTGCCGAAGAAAGTCGTGTACGACTTCAAGCTTGGCACCAGCGTCCGCTTTGTCGACGGCGTCGAGAAGACCGTCTACACGATCAACGGCCTCTTCCCAGGTCCGACTATCGAGGTCAGATCTGGAGATATGCTTGTCGTGAATGTTTTGAATGAGCTGGAGGAAGGTGAGCTCGTGCTGAGGGTTCAGTAGAGCTCTGACCTGACAGCCTGCGGTCGATAGAGTCCTCGCTGCACTGGCACGGCTTGCGGCACGAGCATGGTGCGTCTGAACGCTTCAGAGAGCAGACGCAATCCTCAAACTTACTCTTTGTTTCCAGGAACAAATCACATGGATGGTGAGGCAGGCGTTGAAAGGTCCCTGTGCCGAGCTGACTGCGCTTCGCATTTGCCTTCGCAGGCGCCATCGGAGTCACGCAGGTGGGCCCTTCCGGCGCTCCGTCCCTCCCATTACTGAATCTCAAGGAAACCACAGTGCCCGATCCAGCCTGGAGCCTCGTTCCAGTACCGCTTCCAGATCTCTCAGTCGCAGAGCGGCACTTTCTGGTGCGATCGCCAACTGCCCACTCACATGTACTCACACTTGATCCTGATTTCGCAAAAATCACAGGTATCACTCTCATCACGAGACCCAACGAGCCGACGGTCTCTTCGGTGCCTTCATCGTCCATACTCCGGCCGCCTCGGTCGCCGAACTCGTTCACGACGACCTGCGACCGCGGTTGAGCCGCACTGGCGCCGAGCTTCAGCCTCGAGCGGCGGCACCGGATGACGAGCACGTTCTCTTAATCGGGGATTGGTATCACCGGTCCGGCGCGGAAGTGTTCGGCTGGTACATGAGCGCGCGGAGTCGCGGGGTCGAGGTGCGTGGTCTGCCGCACGCGTGGCTTCCGCGCTGACTACTCAAATGTGCAGCCGGCGCCGGACAATGTTCTAACGAATGGGGAGGGAGTGTTTGAGTGCGCACGGTCGAGGAGAGTGATTGTCTGCGACGAGGAGAAGGGCGTCGTGCCGCGGACGCTGCTCGACCCCTCCAGGTCGCATCGGCTACGACTGGTCAACACTGGGTGTGCTTGTCACCTCTTTAGGTATTGATAAACGAGCTCACGCCTTTCTCCAGCGGCCTCGCCAACATCCACTTTTCAATCGACGAGCATGTCCTCGAAGTCATCGAGGCGGACGGCCACCTCATCGAGCCCGTCTTCCTGAAGGAGCTGTCAATCGCCCCGGGTCAGCGTTACTCGGTCAGAATATCGCCTCCACAAAACGGAACTCTTTTCTGGATGCAGACCAGAGTGTGAGCATCGCATGTTGTGGACCCCACGGCCTCGCTGATGCCTGCGTGTCCCAGCGACCGCGAGGACTTTTTGATCCCGTTCGTGTACACTTCCATCCGAGAAAGGTCGTATTTTCTCACACTTCGTCTTTAGTAACGCAGCTCTGAATAAGGAGGCTCGGGGCGTCCTTGAGTACAGCCGGGCACCCTCGACGTTGCTCCCCGAAACGCGGAAGTGGGAGTCGCTCGCAAAGGCCGACAAGGTGAACGCTTTGGCCCTTCAACCGCTCCTGGCCGTGGATCGGATACTTCCCAAAACCACGGGAGAGCACTGTATGTTCTACGTGACTACCATGCCACGCAATGCGAACGGCGGGAAGTGAGTTTCTCCGTCCCTCGGCGCTCGCGAGGGAGCCGCTGACCTGCGCCCTTCAGGCCCGTTGGATATGTAAATCAGTGAGCTTCCAAGCTTTTCAACTGCATCAAACGCTCACCATATGATCCCAGAACGACCTGGGTGCCCAACCTGAAGAGCCCACTCCTCGCACGCCACGACCCCTTCAAAGGACCGACACCGCGCGGTGTTCACGAGCTCGTGGTTGCCACAAATCGAACTGCGGCCACCGTAATCGATTTGATAGTCAATAATCTTGAAGGAAAACCCCACCCAGACTGTGCCTCGGACAGTTGCTGACCCATCGGCGCAGAGGGACCTCATCCGTTCCACCTCCACGGTCATTCATTCTGGCCCCTCATCACACACGCATCTCGACTCGGTGGAGGCTCATATCGATACAGTCATCCCCCGACGTATCCCAAGTCGGCGCCCGTCCTGCGAGACACCTTCGTTATCCCGGCTCGTGGACACGCTGTCTTCCGGATTAGGTTCGACACCCCGGGGTTGTGGCTCTTTCACTGCCATGTGCAGGTGCATCAGGTCCGTCGCTTACTTTCGGGCTCTGGTCTCCCAAGATGCTGACGAATACTTGCAGGCCGCGGGGATGGCGATGACCTTCGACGTGCGGAGTCAGGATTTGGCGCTGGCGGAGGGGGAGCAGGCGCGTACATCGTGCGTGGATAAGGTGTAGGCACATGTGAGCTTTTACATCATAGAAGCACAGTCAAAGGCGAGAGTCGCGATGCTCGCCGCGGACTCGATGCGGCCTTCGCGGGACGAGAGACCTCTCATGGGCTCACAGCTAAGTCTCCCTGTTTGGGATTTGAAAACCAAAGAAATAATGAGTTTGATGCCTCGGAAAGACCAGCGGTGGCGCAACGCCGCCTCCCCTGTTCGCAGCCTGCCGTGGCTGCTCGGCGCGCGTTGGAGGTGATTCTGGGAGTAGATTGATCTCCGAAAGGATGTTTCGAAGCTTCTTGTATAGGTTTGAGGCGTGGTACCGCGCCGAGGCGAGAACGCGCGCGGCAGTGCCGGAGCGGCGTCGCGGAGCGCTGGTGCCCCACGCTGAAGAGTAGGCACCGCGATGTCCAGGGGAAGCAGTGGGGGACTAGCTACCTCATCATGGTGTAAACCCGGATCATGCGGACTAAGGAGGACCTCGTCGCCTGAGAGCGCGCGCAAAAAGGTACATAGCGGCGCAGGGTCGCCTCCGCACAGTCGACCCCACCACTTCCCCGCGCACTTGGGGACAGTACCCAGAAATGTAAAAAGCTACTCGTGTGGCCGGGAATCGAACCCGGAGCTGCCGCACAAAGCTCGCCGAATGGCAAGCGGCAATTTTACCATTAAACCACCACACGCTCAGATGGACGCGCCGCTTCGTGTTACAACCTTACGGCATCCTGCCACGTTCATCATCAGATTGATTCAATTGCTTTTTTGATTTCTGTATCGATTTGCCTCATGAGAACCTCGACCCGAGCTCGAGCAATATTTAAGACATCACTCTGAGGCTGCTATGAAGTGTCTGTTGTTTGTCAAAGATGCAGATCATAATGCTGATAAGTTGAAGTTTCGTAGGTTGATCGTGTCTATGGCTCTACTGAGCGACGAGGAGGAAGGAAATGAGGGCGAGGGCGGCGCTCGCGGAGAGCTGCACGCGGCTCGCGGCCGATGTAGACGATGTGGCACCGGCCGATGCCGCAGAGCCTCCCGGCGCGGTCCTGGATCCAGTGGTAGCGGAACCTGATCCGGATACGCTTTCACCACCAGTTCGCACGACAGTGTCGGTCGCGGCAGCGCCAGAGGATCCCGGGGGTGTCGCAGCGCCGGCCGGCGACGGAACCACCGACGAGGACTGGGGAAGCGAGGAGGTTTCAGTCGCTTCGCTAGAAGCGAGAGAGCTTTCGCTGGTAGCGAGAGGGGTCTCGCTGGTAGCAAAAGAGCTCTCGCTCGTAGCGAGAGGGCGTTCGCTCGTCGTCCGTGTGACGCCACCCACCTGGTAGAGCGCGTTCGAGCTGTATGTCGTGCACGCGGACGAAGCAGGGAGCTGCGCAATGTAGGGAATACTGGGAGTACAAGGTTCAGGGCAATCTCACTGGTCATAGACCAAGATCACTCACGTCGAGATCGGGCCGAGCGACTCGGGTGGCTGCCGGTACGTGGACGCTGAACGGCGGCGGGAGGATCAGCCTACGATGTCAGTGGCACTGCAGGAACTGGTCACTCACTGACACCGTTCACGACGTAGAGCCCAGGATTGATGTTGTTATCCGCCTCGCACTCCTCAAAGGTCCCGATGGGGTTCGACGACGGTGCGTTGTCTGCGCGATCGGCAGCGTCAGGGAAATACTTTCGATGACCGACTGTATCAAGACTTGCAGGCACAGCCGATACGATCATCTTTGGAAGTCAAAAGGGTCAGCGCTCGTGACGTGGGTGGGTGCAAGAAAGACAGTGTACAGATGTGCTCGCACTGCCTCGGACCTCCGCCCCAAGCTGGGTCGCAAGCCTTAGAGGGAGCCGTCAGCAAGACGAATATGTCAGAGCAGATAGACAAATGCCTACCTTCAGACAGAATACGTTCGAGCCCATGAACTACAGGAAGGGGACTCGTCAGCACGGGTGTGGCGCGCGAAGTCGTTGCGCAACACGCACGTTGGTCCACTCTGTAAAGGGCACATCAGCAATTGCTCAAGCTGGATTATCTAAAGTTCTGGAAAGATCAACGCACCGATCACCTGGTTGATCGTCTGCCCGTTGATGTTAGAGGATCCCGTGTGGGGGTTGAAGGCGGAAGAGAAGCTGTGGACACGGCACGACGTGAGCCAACTTTCGCCCACCAAATAAGGGCTAGCAGATTGTTTGACCTACACAATTCCACCTGAGAGTTTAGCAACAGGATTCGTCAGCGCCTGCCCTGGCTGGGCGAGAACGCGGAGAGCTAACCGAGGGGGTTTCCGCGCAAGTCGGCGCCGTGGGGGTCCATCTCTCCTCCGTAGTCCGCAGCCTCAATGTTGATCAGAGTCTGGTCAACAAATCCGGTGACTTCCAAGAGATACAAGTCAGCCCGCTGCCTCTTTCGCCGACTGCGCAGCTCCAGCGACGGGAAAGTCAAGGCGGCAAGAGCTCACTTTGGATGTAGTTGGGCATCTTTGCGAGAGTTAAGTCAGCTTTCATTCTTCAAACTGAAGGTGTGCACGCACCCTGAGCCACTGGACGCCCTTAAGCGCGCCTGTAGAAGCAGCACAAGGTCAGAGGCGAAGTACGAGTCGATCAAGGACAGATGCAGACCAGGCGGGATCAAGCGAGTACCGTGTCCGGGTTTTGTGCACCATGCGACCATTTCGCCTTCAGTGTCGCCGACCACTGTGGGGCACAATAGCATTTGCGTCAGCGCGACATGCTCCTCCGCCCAACTTCGCACGAGTGCACTCACCTGACGAGGGTTCTTGAGGCGCCCACTAAGGATCCACGCTCAGAGCGTGTAGATGAAGGAGTTGGTATGACTTACAAGGCAGAAGTCGTCAATGCTGTCGAAAAGGCGGCTCGGGTTAGCTGAGATCTCTCGGCGAAGCTGGCCGCTCGGAGTCCGCACCTGTTGACCCACGAGGTCTGGCAGAGCGACTCTTGGTTCTCGGTGGTGCTGTTACACCGGTTGATCTATCACCAGGAAATACTTTAGCATGCAACACCTGACACCAAACTCAAGGCGACGCACGCCCGTCTGGATTCCGCGGGGGCCGTCGTTGGTGTCGACCTGCGCGCCGGCGTGAGCAGATGGCGAACACCCAAGAACCGTACCGTGCATACCATGTATGGCACATCCGGGTATGTAAACCTCAAGGCGGCGAGCGGAGTTTGGGTCTGCCGATGACAAACATCAGCGCCCAGCCGAGCTGCGCACGGGTTCACCGACGCGCACCTGGGCAAGAGCAGGCGCGACCACGAGCGCGACGAGAGATACGGCGACGTGTGACAGCATCGTTTGTTCTTTGACGTGTTGAAGGAAGCGACCGAGGAAGAAGGAGAGAAGGAGGCGGCGGTCCCGACGGAAGCCTACGCGTCGCCTTGGCTTGAACGCTGGGACGCCTTGACTTCCTTGGGCGGCACACATTCCCCGATCATCGCTGCAGCTCTTCTTTCTTTCATTATCACAATAGAACTGCGTTTGTAACATAAGCACGGCCCTGTTAGGTGCTGATATCGCCGTGCACGTGACGTACGCGCCTCAAGCATCATTTCCAGTGCCATCGCGCCGGCATCACTTGATCGCCGGGGCCCAACAAATTAAGGGAGTGGTACTACTACAATCCTTCTGGGCTCCCACATTGAGTCCAGCGGGTCCAAACATCATGGAGCTCCACTCACCTCACGCTCAGCTCCCGCTCGCCGGAGCCTTCGACTTCTTCCATTCGTCTTTCTGCTTGTCCGAGTAAAAGTAAGGGTACTTTGGGGCCTGGAAGTTCGCTTGAAGGTGTTTCGCGAGCTTATGGCTCCCATATCCCGCCTCTGCTAGTGCGGCGACACCCGCGATGGTGAAGTCCTGACAATTGCGGTTCGGAGGGCTCCCGACGCTGGCCAATCCCCACGTCTTCTTTCCGATAACTCCATGAAGTATACTCCTAGGGTTCGTCAGACTAATTGGTCAGCTTGCTCCACTCTGGCATCGCGCGACTCACTCGACCTTCGCCAGCTCCGCTGGCGGAAAGCTCGCAACGAGGAACAAAGTCGCCTCGAATGCTCGCCCCGTCCTCCTAGAATGCCCATACTCGTCGAACGCGACCTTGTTCTGTACGCCATAGTACCACTCGGAGCGCTCCTCGTCCGCTGTCCCCATGATCTCGTACGCACACCCGCGACGCTTCCCGGCTTGTCGAAGGCCGATCGACCAGTGGCCCGGAATTTCGCGCTCCCGGTCGTGGCCGAAGATGTGAACGTAGATGTGATACTCAGCGCTCGGGTCTGCGAGCGGGTACTTGGCTTCGTGAGTCAGGAGCGCTTTGAAGTCTTTCGAGCGGAAGCCGATCTTGAGCCGGTCCTCGCTCTGGAACTCGCCGGGCTGCATCGGGATCGTGGTGGGTATCCATTCAGGATCGTATGCTTGCTCTGGTTCACTGGAGGATTTAGATTGGGCGAGAGTCGGGAGTTGGTTGGCGGGTTCTACGAGCGCGGTCGGGCGGCTGGAATCAGCGTCGGAGTCAGCAGCCTCTTTGCAGACCTCTAACTCACGAGATTTGAGATATGCGATTCTCGAACCGAACGGTGTACAGAACAGCGCGACGTGGGTGGGCGCCAGCAGCGCCGCAGCTGCCTTGTTCTCATTCCGGATGGCGATGCGCTTCTGGCGGCGAGAGAGGATTTGGGCGAGCATGAGGCGGTTGCGGTGGCGTTTGGGGTTAGTGATAGTCGGTTATGGGGAAGAAGAGAAGCAGCACACTGCTAAAATTCGAAAGAGAGCAGCTCAGGCCTCAGTAAGGGCTCCAGTTCCGACTCTTGGAACGAGATCTCAAAAGCCCACGGTGGATCTTGCCGAAGAAAGGAGAATATGAATTTCTTTCACTACCAATCTAGTGCGACAGTATGTGCCATGGACGAGCGCCGCACCTTGGGATGCGAACCGATAAATACTGGCATTGGCCATGCTCTCGTCAAGCAAGTGGGTGGGTGATCTCAGTCACCGTGAAGCAAAGAAGCACTGTACACACGTACTACGAGTAAGAATCAGACCTGGTCAGCCCACTATGCACTGGCCCCGCCGCCCCGCAACAGCCACTTCGCGAAGTTCGAGCTCGACTTTCAATCTGCAGAAAGATCACCACCACATAGATGAGCTGAGCACACAAGTATTACGAACAAACAACCAGACACCACTCTACACCGGCCCCGCCACTGCGCCGAGCCTGACGCCGGGCACGACGCCATCGAGCCCCTCGACGCGCTTCGCATGGCGCTCCTGCATGGCGCCAATCTCGCTCTCGGCCTCCTTGAGCATCCTCTCGAGGACCTTCCTGCGCTCGTCGACGTCCACCTTTTCCTTCTTGCCCCTCCCCGGCCCGGCCTCGTTCGCGAGCCTCGAGAAGACGCCGCGTTCCCCGCGCTCGCCTTCTTCCTTTCGGCGCTTCTTGCCCTCGAGCACGGACGAGGTCGACCAGGGATCGAGCACCGAGGCGAGGAGTTCGTGGTTGCGAGCGAAGCGTGCGATGGCGACTTGGCGCGTCGTGAGGACGTCGAGCATGTCGTTGTTGTGCGACGGGTCGTCCGTCGGCGCGGGACCGGCTCGAGCGGATCGAAGCGCTTGTTGTTGGGCTTGCTGTTGAGCGAGGTGTTGCGCTTGTTGTTGCTGGGCTTGGAGCTGTGGGGTAGGCGCGGCGGATCAGCTTTGTGGACGGGGCGGGGAAGTGGATGGGATCCGCAAGACTGGGTTACCTGAGCGTGAGCGGCCTTGGCTTGAGCCTGAGCCTGAGATTGGAGCATGGCCTGTTGGTGCGCCTGCATTTGCTGGTAGCTCGCGGCCGTGTGGGAGCTCGGCCCGCCAGAGCCGGACAAGCCGCCAGAGCTTTGCTGCAGCTGATACGCCTGTTGAAGCGCGATCGCCTGGGCCTGCTGCGCATATTGCTGCTGCATCGCCGGCGGCAGTCCCGCGAGCTGATGCGGGCCCGGCGCGCGCGAGTAGGGCGAGTTGGCGAGCGCCGCGCTCGGGAACGGGTTCTGCCCCATCATGCCTTGCGGCGGCATCCCATGCTGCTGCTGATGGCCTTGCTGTGCCGCGCCGGGGAGCTGTCCAGCCGGTCCGGGCGCGCGCGAGCGGCTGCCGAAGATCCAGACGGGCTCGGTCGGCGCGTTCTTGCTGAGCGGGTACGCGCGCACGGGCTCGCGCTCCCAGCCCTGCGGCGCGGGCGGCGCGTCGGCGAAGTTCTCGCCCCAGAAGAAGAGCCAGAGATTCGGGTGGCCGGCGCCCTTGGAGATGTGCCACCGCCGGCGGATGCGGCTGAGGCGCAGCTCGGGCGAGTCGGGCAAGAGGCCAGAGTTGCGCGACATCGGTGGGAGGTGCCCATGTACGATCGTGTGGCATTCGAGCGTGAGCTGGACGGGCTGGGACTGGGTCGGATTCTGTTGCGACGTCGGGCAGTTGACCGTGTGCGAGGTCACCGTCACGCGCTCGGGCGGCGAGGCGGGGAGATACCGCAGGCCATCGGGGGGTGGTAGTCGGCCTGGCTGCAGGAATGCGACAGCAGCCGAGCCGGCTGAGCGTCAGGCGGGTAAGTCAGCACCCCGTCACAACACGCGCATGCACGAGCGCAAGGGACGCACGCTCAGGCCGGTCAACCGTCTCCCACTGGAACGGGATCTCGCCGTTCCCGATCCAGCCCGCCCACGGCTGCTTCGCGAGCAGCTCGGCCACCTGCTGGTCGCTCGGCGCCCCGCCCGCGAACGGGCCCACCTGGATCGCCGCCTTGAGCCAGAAGTCGCCCGCGTTCGTTGCCATCCTGGGCGAGGCTGAGTGTCTGGGTTGGGAGCTGACGTCGAGGTTGTTGTCGAAGCGGGGCCCGCACCGAGCTCAAACGAGACGAAGTCGCGGTGCTGCGGATCGCGCCCTCCTGCCCTACTTCCCGCACAAGATGAACAGCGTCACGATCACCGCGCAGTCGGCCAAGCACCCAAGGAGCGATGTCAAGTACACCTATGGCACTGCTGGCTTCAGGACCTCGTGCGTCTCCCGTACTCGGGCGCTGCCAGCCGAGCGTACTAACCCCACCCACGACGCAGCGCGGACGTGCTCGACAGCGTACTTTACCGCGTCGGCCTCCTCGCCGCGCTGAGGAGCAAGAAGCTCGGCGGGCAGGTAATCGGTGTCATGGTCACCGCGAGCCACAACCCAGAGAAGGTGCGTCGCAGTCCGGTCTCGGACCCCTCGGACTGGTCTCGAGGAGCTCTCAGCGCATCAGGAGCTGATTCACGAAAATGGCAGGACAACGGTGTCAAGCTCGTCGACCCAGCCGGCGAGATGCTTCACGCCTCGTGGGAGTCGCACGCCACGACGCTCGCCAACGCCTCGACCTCGGCCGCGCTCGTGTTCGCGCTCGAAGCGATCGTCGACAGCGCCTCGATCAACCTCAGCGTGCCCGCCGTCGTCGTTTACGGCCACGACACGCGCCCCTCGTGCCCCGCGCTCGTCCAGGCGCTTGAGGACGGCCTGCGAGCGATGGGCGCCGAGCTCAGGCCCGCCGGACTCGTCACGACGCCGCAGCTGCACTACCTCGTCAAGTGCTACAACACGGCTGGAACGAAGGAGGCGTACGGCGAGCCGACCGAGCAGGGGTACTACAACAAGCTCGCGAGCGCATACACCACCCTCGCCGTGCGTTTCCCTTTCCTGGCTCGGAACCTGAGCTCATCCTTACCATGATCTGGATTCAATCATTCAGAACGGCCACAAGCTCCTCTCGCCGCTGACGGTCGACTGCGCGAACGGCGTCGGCGCGCCCAAGCTCGCCGCGTTCGCCGCCGTGCTGGGGTCCACGCTCCTGCCGCTGCACATCACCAAGGACGCCATCTCGAACCCAGGCGCGTTGAACTCGCAGTGCGGAGCAGACTACGTCAAGACGCAGCAGCGCGCGCCGCCGGGCGTCGAGCTCGTCCCCGGGCAGCGGTACTGCAGCTACGACGGCGACGCGGACCGCATCGTCTTCTACTACGCCGACGAGCAGGCCACGTTCCATCTTCTCGATGGCGACAAGATCGCAGGACTCGCGGCTGGGTTCATCATCGAGCTCGTCAAGCAGGCCGGACTCGACATTGAGGTCGGCGTTGTCCAAACCGCGTACGCGAACGGCGCGTCGACCGACTACCTCGTCAACGTTCTCGTCCGTCCTCCTTCTCCTATCTCGTCCTTGAACACCAGCTTGCTTACCACCCGTTCCCCCACAGAAAGTCCCCGTCACGTGCGTGCCGACGGGCGTGAAGCACCTGCACCACGCCGCGCAATCGTACCCCATCGGGGTCTACTTTGAAGCCAACGGACACGGCACGGTCCTCTTCTCGCCCGCAACGCTCTCGCTCCTCGCCTCGGCCCCGGCCTCGCCCGCACGCGACTCGCTCCTCGCGCTCGCCGCGCTGATCAACCAAACCGTCGGGGACGCGCTCTCGGACATGCTCCTCGTCGAAGCCGTCCTGCTTCACCGCCAGTGGAGTCCCGCGCAATGGGACAAGGCCTACACGGACCTCCCGAACCGCCTCGTGCGCGTGTTTGTCGAGGACCGCCATGCGTTTGAGGTCAGGGACGCCGAGCGCGTACTGGTCAAGCCCGAGGGGCTCCAAAAGGCGGTTGACGACGCCGTGGGCAAGGTGGAGAAGGGAAGGAGCTTCGTGCGCCCGAGCGGGACGGAAGACTGCGTGAGGGTGTACGCCGAGGCGGCCACGAGGGAGCTGGCCGACGGTGCGTGCTCCAGTCCTCCCTTTCCAAAATATTGGTCCGGTACTGACGCATCGGTGGCCGACAGAGCTCGCGCAGACCGTCTCGGCGATCGTTTTCGCCAACTCGGGCAAGGGCGACAAGCCGGCCAAGTTTACCTAGGCGGGGGTGGATGGAAGGCGGGGCTTGTGAAAGACACTCTGGGAGTTTAGTTCAGCATCCATTTCGGCCTCGGTGCTGTTGCCGCTCGTGATTCCGGCCTGCCGGCAGTCGCCCGACTCGCTGCTCGTCGAGGCGGTCGCAAAAGGCGAAGGGCGCCGCCGGCTCAAGGCTCTTTACACCCTCGCATCCTTCACCCATCTCGTGAGCAGTACTGCGTGCTCAGAAAACGATTTCTCTCGGATGAGAGCTCAGGGTGTTTCGCGGCGGCCACCTCGTGCTACTTCGTCGCCACCTTCCCTGCGGTCGAGCTCACAAAGGTCGAGTGAGCGCTTTTCTTCCGTCAATTTCTTTCCGAATCTGAGAACTTATCTCAGGAACATACTCCACTGCGTCATCGGAGCGGGGATCTGGGGAACGGCGCTCGCTGGCGACGGCGAGCCGGCGGAGCAACTTGACCTATATCATATCCACAAAAGACTATATTGGTCTATACGACCTAACCCCGCGTGAGGAGCCTACTCTGGCAGCCGCCCTCCTACTCTGACGGAGCCGATTTGCTGTTGAACTGCCAGGACATCCGGCCGTCGTCGAAGCGCTTTCTCTCGCTGGTTACGGCTATCCCGAGCTGGCAGTCCACCTCACAGAAAGAAGCGTAAAACATGAGCTTTATGTCCGATGGAAGTAACGGCCAAAGGAGGAGCGGAAGAAGCGAGGGGGAAAGAGAGCGGGCGTGGCGCAGGCGAAGCTCGCGAAACAGCTGTTTGGTTTGTAAAACTCGAGAAGTTTTGAAGCCGAGTGTGTTCAGTACCTTTTGCTAATTGTGGCGTTCCTATATTGTCAGAGTCAAGCCATATCTCGTGAGCGGCATTTGACCCAACCTCCCACCTCTATGCCGACCATCATATTTAACTCTCATAGTAACAATTTCAATGAAGCGGATGGTCCCACACACTGTTCATATGCGAGCTCACAATCTGGAATCGGAGCTCGTAACCGGCGCGCGGCGTCCCGTTTTTTTTTTCTGGGAGCGCTCTCCTTCTCCTCCTTCTCCCATCTCCGCTTCCTCCAATCTCTCGCATCACCCAGCTCGACAGCCATGCGCATTCCTAACCGCATCAGGAAGCGCTGCCGTGAGGCCGCAGACGCCCTCGAGCCGGCCGCATACAGGCTCCTGAAGACCTGGAGCTACAACCTCCTTGACGTCGAAGAATGCGGTGGTATGTTCATCTTCGCCTTCAAAACCTCGATTCGCCTCCTCTGTGTCTGGTTCTCAGATTGGAGTGGACAGGACCGGAACCTCAGGAAGAGGCTGTCTCTCCTCCGAAAACCACTACTGCCAAGCCAAACCCTCTTCCTCCATTTAACAAAATCGAACCTCAAATCTCTCGAGCTCAACCCTGGTCGCCGACTTTGGTCCCCCTCAAGCTGGGCGAGTTCCGAGGCGCCGGTTGGAAGCAGCGCAGCTTCGCCGACAGCGACTTCTTCACCTACCTCACCCACGCCGAAAAATTTCCTAGCTCAGACTCGACGACCAAGTACAACATCTACGTCCACGCCTTCATCTCTCCCGCCTACGTTGCGCCGGCGCATTGGGCAATTTGCCTCCGACAGGACGGCAAAGAGCGCGGGTCGTTCTACGAAATCTTTAGGACACCTACATCAACAAAGTGCGATTGGATTTACGACATGAGGACGGATATGGCTCCGGATGAGAGTTATGGGTCGTACATGACCCACACGTCGTGCTTTTTCGTGGCCAGCTTCCCTGCGCTTGAGCTCTCAAAGATCGAGTGAGTGCTTCGTTTGCTTCAACCTTTTGAGGTGGCTGATTTTCAAACAGGAACATCCTGCACGGCGTCATTATTGGAGCAGGAATCTGGGGAACGGCGATCGTTGGCGAGCCGACGAACCGCAACTGCCAGGACTACACGGTAGCCGCTGTCGCGGCGCTCGCGGAGGCCGGGTACGGCAATCCTGAGCTTGTCGTCCACCTCAAGTGAAACATCGTCAAAAAGGTGCCCTACATTTTCGACGACCAGCCCAAGGGGGAGCGGAAGAAGTCGAAGGGAACGCCAATCACCGGCGGGGCGGAGGCCAGCGTCGCCAAGTAGTCGGCTTACATGCATGGTTCCATTAAATTTTGATATTAGGCTCATCTATACCTGTGAATTACTGTGACCTACTTCCACCGGCATCGTGCTTTACTCCCACTTCGCCTGAACCGGTCGCGCGTCTCGCTATTTATGTACACTCAAGAGAAGGAGTCAAATTGGCGAACTTCATACTGCAGCAGGCCATATGCAGGAGTACCGGCCCGCCGGTCATTCCCATCGTTGCAAGACCTCCCAGCCTCGCTGCCGCGCGAGTCACGAAAAACGGATCTCCTCCAGCTCTCGAGGAGGTCTACGTACGCCCGGATCCGCGAGAGACTCTGGTCTCCCGAATCCCGAGTAGTTTGCGCTCAATCGCTGAAGCGACATGTGGCGGTACGAGGTGAGCGGCGGTGGTGGTCGGAGCGGTGCGTCGAGCTCCAGTTGCGTCGTTTCCGGGCCGTCCAGGCCCCAGTTCTCGTCGAGCGCGTCCGTCATCGGAAGGTTCTTCATGCCGAGGGCGATGACGGCGCCAGCGACGCCGATCCAGATCATCAGCTTCCACAGCGACGCCAACGAGGCCGCGAAGGCGGCGCGGACCTCGGTGCGAAGGGGTTCCGGCCTGCACAGGGCCAATGGTCAGGTCTGTATGCGTGCAAAACGTTTTAGAGAAGCTTACAGCCCTGCAATAACAGGAATGGATGCAAAGGCAATGTCTGAAGAGCTGCCGCCCAGCTGAGCAATGAATTCGGCGGGCAGCTTCTGCTTCAACGCGTTCTGCAGGATAGTGGACCCGCCGGTGATTCCTGCGTGTCGCTACGAGTCAGAATAGTATCCTTTAAAGTGACTGCAGAAGTGACTGTACCCAGCACTTGCCCGAACGAGCGCACGAAGGCATGGAACGCCATCTGCAGGCGACGAGTCAGCTGCGAGTGTCGGTGGCCGGGTTTAATAGCACGCACTGCTTGAGGGTGACGTGAAGCTGGAAGTGGTGCGACGACTGGGAAGATTGTGGCGGTATAAAGGATGCCGAGTCCGACTCCAAGAATTACCGGGCTGGAGACGCAAGTCAGCGACGGTGAGGGCTCGCCGCCTGGCGGACGGAAAGCACTTGTACACAAATTCACTCACAATCCAACCCAAGCAGCCATGCCCGAGTCCCACTTCATCAGCGTCATTGACCAAAAACCGACGACGATGAAGATCCAGCCGAGAATCTGTCATTATCATGGTCAGGTCCACGATGCATCAAGCTGAGCTACTGAGGGAATCCTACATTCTGAATCCAGTAGTGCTTTGTCAGAGCAATCGACGCTCCGGCGAAGATGGCGAAGGGTGCGACCGTGAAGGAAAGAGAGAAGCTGTCGATGCCGGACTGGACCGCGCTGGCGTGCTTGGTGCTCTGAAAGTATACCTAGTGAAGTGTAAGGTCAACACAAAATATCTATGATCTTTTGATAGGTCCACGTACAGGCAGGTAATACACCGCCGCAGTGACGAGAGCCCCGTGGAGGAAGGTGCAGAGGAAGCCGACCAGCGACGTGCGGTGGGAGAGTATCACGAATGGTACCGTAGGCTCCTTGAGTGGAAGAAACGCCTCGGCAAAGAGGAACAGTATCATGCCTCCTGCGCCCGCCGAAAGGGTTGCGATGACTTGGTATGACGTCCAGGGATAGGTCGTGCCGCCCCAGCTGAGCCCAAGGATCATCGAAGTCGAGCCGCCGATGAACAGGACGTTTCTAACGTTTCAGGTCATGTTAGTAGCATTATCTTTCGCCCTCAGGGGTAATGTTGCCTACGCATAGTCCATCAGCTTCAGCTTCTCACGCCAGGTCGTCCGCGGAGCCTTGACATTCAGGCAAAAGAAGACGAGAAGAATGGCGATAAGACCAATGGGAATATTAACTGACAATGTTGGCGGATCAGTGCGTCAAGCTTGCTGAACGACCGCTGCTGCTCACGGTAAAATAGCCAGCGCCATTGACTGGCACTTGCAAAAGCACCCCCGATGGGAGGCCCGCACGCCGATGCAACGGCCCACACACATCCAATGATACCCATGTATAGACCACGAGAGGCCAGCGGGACCAAGTCGCCTGCGAGACAGAATTGGAGCATGAAGAGTCAGCGACCAGCCAAGTCCCCCGTGTACTTCGGCCGATGGACTCGGGCCGAGCCTCACATATGATTATCTCCGTCTAATCGAATGTCAGGTTAGCACTCGTCGTGAGCAGATAAAGTCAAAGGCGCACCATGGCGAGGATGCCTCCGCCACCGGCTCCTTGTAGACTCCGCCCAATGATGATCACTTTCATCGTGGGTGCCCCTCCCGATATCGCCGATCCCGCCACGAACATGAGAAGGCTCCCCAGCATTGCCGGTCTTCGGCCGAGAATGTGCGCGAGGGACCCGACCAGCGGGATGAGCGCGGTGGAGGTCAAGGAGAAGCTGCAGATTCGGGGTCAGACGTGATTCATCTGAAACTGTGTGGCTTCGACTTGCGCAGACCCCACCCAGGCGTAGTCTGGCGACTTAAAGTCTGCCGCCAAAGTCGGCAGGACGGTGGAGATGGACGTGAGGTCCAGCGCCGAGAGGAAGCTGCTGACAGCCAGCGCGACAAACACCATCCAAAATCGTCGGTCACTAGGATTATTGGGGTAAGCATCTGACGAAGAGGCTCTTCTGTGCGTCACGCACGGTTGGAAAGCTGGGGGCGCCTGCACTCCCATCGGGGCGAAGTCAACTGGGCCGAGGCTGTCAAGCTTGTGGATGGAGATGGCGTGCATGTGCTCGGGAATGCTCTGCTCCTTCGGTCTGCTGATCGCTGATACGGAGAGCCTTCGTCTAGGCACTGAAGTGGCGGTCATGGTGGGCGCCGAGAGTGGTAGCTCGGCAAGAGCGGATCTGCGAGGGCAGATACCTGCGGCGGCGGCCATTTCATAAAGGGGACTCGAATAATTAAGATACGTTACAGGGATTGGTGTGACAGCACCGTGAGAGGGGTGGAGTTGGGGTGGGTCAAGGAGCAGCTGGCGGCCAGGCGGCGGCAGTGTTTAGAGCGTTTCATGGGGTGAGGGTTGGGTGAGGGGCGACATGGAGGTCAAAATCCGAGACCTTTGCCACCAAGCTTCATAATTAAGCTATACATAAACTCGCCCTTCGCACCAAATTTGCCACCGACAAAACACGTGCGGCGAGAGGACATTGCCAGTGGTGACTGTCGCTGGCGCGATCGGTGCAGCTCTCGCACGGACGGGTCTGGCGGCAGTACATCGGTGTCATAACCGAGCTATCATGAGAAGTAACCACACTCTTTGCGGTCCCGTGTGATTTCGCTGCCTTCGCGGTAGGTGAGGTAGCGCGTCGCCGGTCCCCTGAAAGTGAGAGCCCCTTGAGGGACGCTCCTCTGGCCCGAGCTCTCCAACAATCTACCAGGTGCCACCCCTCCAAAGAATTGTTTCGAAGTCGTTATCCTCAATGAGTCCCCTAGAGTCACCCCGACCACCGGATGCAGTTTCCAGGCTTGCGACGGCCGGAACTTGAGAGCCTCCTGCTTGTACAGGTGGAAGTCACGGTAGAGGTTATTGAAAGTCTCGGGTGAAGCTGGAAGAAGACCCAGATCTCTGATGCGCGAAGCATGTGACCCGTGCCGTGGCGTTCAACTTTGCCAGTGGCAGCGTTGGGAGCTTCAGCTATACTTTGGCGGGCACACTGTTCCAGATTCGTTGTCAGTGTTACGTTGCAGACCCAAGATCCAGATGGAGTACTCACCGGAGCGATAGAGGTGACAACATTGACTCCAACAAACCCATGAACGACCCGGCTGGCCCGCCTTCACCTTGGCCCCCCGTATGACGCATTCCCACCTCGCCCGCCTCCCCCATTCGAGTATCCACCATTCGGAGCGTATCCGTACCCGCCCCTTGGCGGTCCGTTATACCCGTTTCTCGGCCTTCGCAAGTCGGCCCGCTGCTGAGCGCCGTACGGATTTCGCTGGGAGCTGAGAAGGGCGAAGAGAAGGGAATTAAGGACAACTGACGTGAGCTCAGGAGTGTCGGGCAGGGAGGGGAGGGTCATCAGAAAGTCGAAGCCCTGTACGCGTGTCTTGAGTAGCGTTGCGCAGCATGGCGCGTCTCGCAAGGACGCACCTCGTTCAGCGCGGGCTCCGTCCACAGCGAAATGAACTTGGCGAGAAGCTCTGTCGCCAGTTGGGGGTCTTGGATCGTTGGATGACCGGTCCTGACAAGCAGGCGGGCCTGGCAGTCCTACATTCCAGCGAGCGAGATGTCAGCTGCGGCCCGCCGACGTCCGCTCCCTCGGTCCTTTACAGCCGTACCCTCGGAGGTGTACTCATGACCATGCACGCGACTGTGACAGCCGGGTAGTCGACCGCAATCTCGAGCCAGGTCCGGCGCTGGCTGTCGTCAAAGTTCTGGCGGTCCAGGACGACGGAGAGGCCCTGCGACGCGTTCCAGTGTTCAGCTGTGCTCGACTGGGACATGAGAGGATATCATCTAACCTGCGATAGATACTGCACGCCGAACGCGTGAGCTCCTACTCCAGATGGCGCTGGACGTCCAGCTCACCATCTTGACCATGTCCTCGCACGCTCTGCGGTCCCCCAAGTCGTCCTGGTTCACTCGGGCCCATCCCTGCTCATCGAGCGTCAGTCGACGTCAGAGCTCGGAGGCTGAGCAACGCACGGGAACCTGCTTGACGAGCGCGTGCGCAAACGTACTCTTCCCGCTCCCGACAACGCCGGCGAGGACGATGAGCAGCTGAGGCGGAGCCGCCACGAGCGGGGTCGAAGCTGAGGTTGGGTTCATGGCGAGGTCGACGATGGCATCGCCGGGTGAGGGGCGGACCAGAGCGACGCGCCGGATTCTGAGTGGACGCCTCGTCGCCTCGAACATCACCGCTACCTCACGTCAACATTGCAACAGCTTGAGATGCCTCGTCGCTCTCGGACCCACATGCGATCGAGCACATCACGCAAATCGGCAGTGCTCCGCGCGCCTGCGACTCGGAGTGGCGCTGCCCCTTCGCACGCTCTGCGCCGAGTCGTACCGCCCGTATCCAGGCGTGTGGTCCTGCACCGATCATCTCTCCGCTCGGGTCGTCATTATCGGTTGCCCTCGAGCACGTCACCGTACCCGAACTCCGCGACGTCCGAGCATCGTCTGAGCCCACGCCTCTGCTCCTCTCACTCCCTCTCCTCCGCACTTGCTTTTCCCCACATAACTTAATGGCGACTGCTACCTTTCAGCTGAACGACACGACCCCCGCCGCGACCTACCGAAATGTTGGTGAGTATGCTGTTCCGGGGACGTGGAGCCCACTTGATGCCGGCTCACGTTCACCACAGGTGCCTGCACCTGGAGTGCAGGGGGAGATAACTCTACTGGAACTTTTCATACGGCGTACGGTGGACCCTGTTCCGCGTCATTTGTCTTTAATGGAACCTACGGCGGCCTGATTGCGGACGTGAGCGCTTGATCTGGTCTCCCTCGATGGTGGTACAGCGTGCTCACGCGACTAGTTCCAGTTCAACTGGAATCATGGTCTGTACTCTTGCGCCGCAAGCGTCTCACCTGAGCTGAAGGTGATCGCCGTGCGCTGACACGTGCGCCGGCCCGCAGGTTGACGACCAGCCGGAGAACTGGTTCAATGGTAACACGGAGACGAACCTCCACCGGCGGCTCATGTGCGCCATCGGCGGTCTATCCAACAGTACTCACACCCTGACGGTGACGGCTGGCCCGTACCCGGACCTCGTCCTACCCGTCAACAACTGGGTCTTCGCAACCGACGCCACCGCAACGGGCTGGACGTGCGTTTCACCTCTCTGGTGTCGTAGTGACGCGCTCACCCTTACGTGATGCAGCTCCGACGCCACCAAGTCGAACTTTGACCCGCAAAATGTCCTCACGCGCTCAATCACGTCGACGGCGACGATGGTTTCGACTTCGACGGTGACCGCTGCCGCTGCCAATGCTTCAGCTGTGCGCTCGCAAAGCAACAACACCCCAGTCATTGCCACCCTTGCAGCACTGACCGGATTGACGACTCTCACCGCGCTCATCGCCATCAGGCTGCTGTTGTCGGCGAGGAAAAAGGACCGGTACCGCGATTTTGGCTCGGGCTCGACCGACGCCATCGTCACGAGCGGGAAGGATGGGATACGTGCGTAGCTATCTGATGGAATCGAGCAGACTTGCTGACCTGCGCTGTCAGCATCATTGGTGTCAAGCTTTGATGGCAATGTCTATCGCCAGAACGCGTACTCCAGCTCGAGCTACAACGACGCAGCAACGTCGGGTAAGACACTCTATGTCTCAAATTGATGTATCAACCTGACTATCAGACTTTGCAGAGGTCCTTGGGCGGCTTGACAGTCCCTCAGGCTTTGTACCGCGTCGGCCCGCAGCGGAGCCGTATGCTTAATCGAAGGCTTGATGGTGGAGGCTGGTCCTCGCAGACAATATCATTCGGCACTCCAAATAACGATGTGCAAGCGTTCGATTTTCGATATAATGAGCACTTTGAGGACTACCTACGTTGTGATGAATGGATTATGGTCTAACGGCTCGAACGGCACGCGTCAATCCCGATTTCATCGATGAATCCTGAATGAGGTGGTTAACCGGATTCAGCGCGCAGGCTGCCGTGCCAAGTTCGCAGCGTTGGCGTCCTCTTCGAACATTTCTACGGGCTGCTCAGCATGTCGAGGCCAACTTGACTGTGTGCGGATGATCATTGTCGTGCCAGGAGCGGCCCTTCTTCACATCTAGTCCTTCTCGAGCATTCCCTTGAGCATCCCCGCGACTTTCTTCGCGTCCGCCTTCCCGCCCGCCCGCTTCATGACCTCCCCGACCATCCGCATGAGCACCTTACCCTGCCCACTACGGACCTTCTCCGCCTCTTCCTTCAAGTCTCTCACGACCCCCGCACAGATCTCCTCGACCTTGTCCGCCGAGGGCTTCTGGGCGACCTGGGCGGCGATGAGCGACGAGAGCGACGCCGTCGAGGGGGAGAGCACGAAGGCGTGCAGGATCGCTTTGGCGGACGTGCCTGCGCGGTTCGGGATCGTCAGGAGCGTGCACCTTCAGTTGAAATTGCAAAACGACGAACCGGTGAGCTTGGCGGAGGAGACGGCGTCGACGAGCGCGCCGAGCTCGGCCGGCGCAACGGGTGACTCGGCGAGCGAGAGCTGCGCTTTGGCGAGCTGGCCGACCAGCTCATGGATCACCCTGTGCACCTCAATCAGCCTTGTTTCCTTTCTGCGAAGGAAAAAAAGGACGCACCAGTTCGCAGAAGCCTGCCCATCGCGGCCCTCAGCGACAGCCTCAAAGTACCGCACGCCGCCGTCCGCCTGCTCGGTCCCTTCGCCGAGCGAGACGAGCACCGCCGCGTCTCGCGCCGAGAGGCCATACTGCGCCTGCAGGCGATCCAGCACCGCGTTCGGCAATTCCGGGAGCTCCTCCCGCGCGCGCGCGAGTTGCGCCTGGCCGGGTCCGAGTCAGCGCGGGTGGCGGGAGGAAGGGGAAGAAGGGGACGCACGTCGGAGATCCTGATGGCGCCAAGTTCGGGGTCGGGCATGTAGCGGTAGTCCGGGGCGTCCTCTTTGCTTCGGAGGTGGAACGTCGTCCCCGAGACGGGGTCGTACCCCCGTGTCGCCTGCTGCACCGCGCCGCCGCTCTCGATCAGCGCGATCTGTTGCGTGATTTCCGAGTCTTGATAGAAGAACATCGCGTGTTAAATGTAGACTGAGGTGTAACAGAAGGAAGGAGACGCACTGATGGCGCCGACGAGGAAGCGCACGCCGTTGAGGTTCTTGACTTCGCACCGCGCGCCGAGCGTGGGCGACGACGAGCGGTGCACGGAGACGTTGATGTCGCAGCGCAATTCACCCTGAGACTCAGTATCAGACAGTTTGTCACACCCAACGAGGGAAGGGAAGGCGCACCTTCTCCATGTTGGCGTCGGACGCGCCGACGTGCCGGAGGATCGACTGCAGGCTGCGCACGAACGCGGCTGCTTCTTCAGGTGTCCTGCGGTGCGAGAAGACTGAGATTCAAAACGTCTGCGCGAAGGAGGGGGAACGAACGACATGTCGGGCATAGTGACAATCTCGACGAGCGCAGCGCCGGCGCGGTTCAGGTCGACGAGCGTCTGCCCGGAGAGCGGGTCGTGGAACGACTTTGCGGTGTCCTATGGACATCTCACATCAACGTTCTGATCCAGAGTTGAGAGATTGCGGGCGAACCTGCTCGAGCTGAATCTGGTCGATCCGGACGTCGAACGCATACGGCACCCCATCGAGGTCTTCAGTCCGGATCCTCACGCTCCCACCTTTCGCGATCGGCGCTGTGGTTCCCTCACGTAAGCTTTAGCCCCTCCACAAACCGGGAAAGAAGGCGCACAGTATTTCTGCGTGACCTGGAACCCGGCGGGCAAGTCCGGGTAGAAGTAGTGCTTGCGGTCGAACTTGCTGGCCTGATTCACGGTCGCACCAAGTGCAAGGCAGGTGTTTAAAGCGAGCCGGACTGGCTGTGCGCCGAGCGTCTGCAGAGTCGGTCAGCGGTCGCCGGAGTGGCGGCGGCACGGGGGCGAGACGCACGGGGAGCGAGCCGGGCAGTGCAGCGTCGAATGCTGCGACGTGCGAGTTTGGAGCGGCCTCGTACGCTGCTCTTGCACCTAATACAGCCGTTTGAGGTCAACCGGTGCAAGCACGAGGCGCGGCGGTGGGACGCACCAGAGAGCAGTTTGACGTTCCCGCGCAGCTGGACGTGGAGCTCCAGCCCGATGACTGCAGTCCAACCGGGCCACCGGTCGACGCCCTTGCCTTTCTGCGCTGCGGTGAGCGGGGGTGCCGGGGCGGAGCTGGGCGAGGCCGAGTCGAGGTGCAGCTGGCGCGCGAGGACGCGGGACTGGGGCGGGCGGCGTGGAGAGCAGGTGCAGGCGAGCGTTCGGAGTCGAGGGCCCGAGTAGGCGCTCATCGAGTCAGTGGACGCGTGTGGGTGGGAACAAGGGACTCGTTGCCGACTTGCTGCAGGTTGTCTTTCGCCACATCGCCTCGCTTTTGTCATGCAACCAGCAGTACCGGAGCCAGAACAAGACGACGAGACACCAGACTACAACCTCTCGTCGCCGCCGTCGCTCCTCGTCGCCGGCCTGCGCGGCGGCGAACCGATCCTGCTCGACCCGGACACGATCGCGCCGCTCGACGCGTCTGGCCGCGGAATCTACTCTGGGGCGCTGTACGGGAAGCACGCGGACGACATCGTGCGGAATGGGGAGAAGGGGAAGGTCGCGATCAAGCGCGTAGAGGGCGCGGGCAGGGTCCCTCGGGACGCCAGGCGAGAAGCGCTCCTGCTCGCCAAGATCGAGCACCCGAACGTGCGATTTCTGAGCTTGGATACCTTAAAAAGAGGCTGACGGGGAAGGCAAGCAGATCCTGGCGCTGCTGAACGCGTACCTCGTGCCGCCGTCGTCGACGACGTCCGCGACGTTCCTGCTCTTCACACCTCTGTACCCATCCACGCTGCGCGACCTTCTCGCCTCGCCTTGCTTCACGCCCTCGACACCGTCCTTCCACCCGCTTGGCCACTCGCTCGCGCGCCAGCTCACCTCGGCCGTCGCGCACCTGCACTCGCACCACATCGCGCACCGGGACCTCGCCCCCGCCAACATCGCCCTTTCCTCCACCGGCGCCCCGGTTCTCATCGACTTTGGCATCTCGCTCACAGCCGGCGACGAGGCGCCAGGCGCCATGTTCTTCGAAGTCGGCACCGGGTGAGCTTCTCGCTCCCCGTTTCCACCACCCGGTCCTGAACCCGCTTCTCAGCCCTTACCGCCCACCCGAACTCCTGTTCACCGCCCGGACTTATGACCCGCGCAAACTCGACCTCTGGGCACTCGGTGCCGTCCTCGCCGAGATGTTTCGCGCGTTTGAGGAGGCTGAGATGCCGTCGCCGCCCTCTTCGGCGGGATCAGATCCGGGGCTGTGGGAACCTGGCGAGACGGAGTACGAGGTCGAGGACAGCCTGGAACGCGAGATGCGCGAAATGGACGGCCCAGGGGCGACGTCGACGGACAGGCCGCCGGAACGCCGACCGCTGTTCGTCGGCGACAAGAGCGACTTTGCGCTCATCGGGTCCATCTTCCGCGTCGTTGGGACTCCAACGGTGGAGACTTGGCCCGTGCGTGCTGCCTGCCCCTTTCTTTGCCTTGCTCGCTGACCCACGCTCCCCCGACAGGAAGCGGCCCTCCTCCCCGACTTTGCCGCCTTTTCATTCGCGTCGTTCCCACCGACAAGCATTACGGACCACCTGCCGTACTTGGATCCGGAGAGCCCGATCGTGCCCGTGCTGGAGGGGTTGCTGAGGTGCTCGGCGGGTGAGCGTGAGTTGAAGCAGCTCTTGGGGGGCGAGGAAGTTGAAGAAGGCGAGCGGACATGGTGGTTGGAGGCGTGCATGGGGTCGCAATGAGCGTGGTCGAATCAGGTAGAGTCTAGAAGATGTGCGGCACATGCAAGATTCGTGGACAACGTGCAGAGATGGCTTCCTCGCGCTAGGTCATCAATGAGGGCGCCTACAAACACCAGATATTCCAACCAAGTGCCTTCTCCCTTTCGAGTCCACCTGTGCCGCTGCTGAAACAGGGATTGTCGCTGACCGGCTCCGCGTGCGAAACGCGACACGCGGCAGAGGCGGGCCACTGAGCCCAACATCGCTCTGAGCGCCAGACAGTGGCCCATCGCCCGTGGTAGCTCTCCAAAACGAGAATGTGAGGCTGCACACGCGAGGTGAAGATAAGCGACAGTGGCGGCAATCGCCTGCGGGGACCCGTTCTCCTCCTTCTCCTCCTCCCTACTTCCCCAAAAAGATGGAACCCCTTACGAGGCTCCATATGGTTCCCAGTGGCGGGATCGAACCGCCGACATTGGACTTGATACGTGCGTATTAGGTCCACATCATAACCGACTAGATCAACCGGGAGAGGATGATATCTGCAGCAGAGGATGGCGGACTGATTTCGCGGTGGTGTAACTCGAGTGCACTCCCACCGTTCGAGCTCGAAAGAGTGGTACGAGGTCGCCGCTCCAGTTCGCGTGCACGTTTGGGTTGGGGGCAAGCGGGCGCGAGGCGGCCGGCTTAAGCTTCGTCGCCTGCCGTGGTCTGCTCAGCGCGCTTTCGACGATTGTAAAGCCAGAGTGATCCCTGAATCGGGTTCCTAAAGCTGCTAGTACTGGTCCGGAGGCGTGTTGCTGCGTCGCAGCCAGAACTTGGTGGCGCGGTCGAGCCGCAGTGGCGTCGTGCAGCGCTGTTGCCCGACGCTGAAGAGCAGGC
>ERZ1463038.81-NODE-81-length-24726-cov-31.024644_pt1 | contig 24726 bp, 16 predicted proteins | sample MGYA00564479_ERZ1463038 | MGnify/ENA primary metagenome ERZ1463038 (study PRJEB39244, sample SAMEA3635134) | Helicobacter pylori | study: EMG produced TPA metagenomics assembly of PRJEB11511 data set (Assembly of a 5300-year-old Helicobacter pylori...
TCAACAACGCGGTCGTCGATGAAAGACGTCACGGCCGTCCAGTCGCTCGTGGATGCGGCACTGGACGAGTACATCGACCGGGAATTGCCGCAAGGCGCTGAGCACCGCTTTCTGGGGCCGTCGGGTACGACCCTTGACTCACTGGAGGCGCAACCTCAACGACAAGCACTGTCTGATACGGTCAAGGAACTGAAAACGTCTTTTGATAATCGACTGGGTCATTTTTGGTGGTCTCCGGTAGGTCATGGCCAGACGCGTCGTGAATACGTTGCCGCTGCGTTGTCCGAATGCTTCCGACAGGCGCTGCTGGCACGCAGGCACGATGCTAAGCTCGACGCTCATGAGTTTCGACGAGTCAGCTCACTGTTAGATCCGTCTCTTGAGCAATGGGGCGATGGTGGTCAGGTTCGCCTCAGGAAGCTCACACTGTCTCTTGATCATCGAGATCCGTCGGAGCTGGCGGGCGTATTTCTGGTGGAGTGGATTGTGCCGTCGCTGTCGGAACTGCTGCTTTACTCAGTGGGAAAGGGACTGCGTTCGTTTCGAAATCGAAGGGAATTGAGCGATCACTTCTCCACAGGCGAAGGACGCACAGAACTCCTTCACTACCTGTCGCTGGATGATCACGCTCGGGTGCGCACGGCGGCCAGGTTGCAGTTGGCGTTTGAAAACATCGACCGGCCCTTGTTTCTGGATCGAGTCGACTCGGTCATCGCCTTGCAGAACCGCAATCTGGCTTTCGTTATCGATCAGCCTCGCAGAGACCGCGATCTGGCAGCCGTCATGATTGACGATGCGTTGGATATTCGTCATCTGATTGACCATCGCCTGTCGCGGCTGGGTGGCGGTGGTCGATGGCGTGATGTACCGGGCACGTTCGGTGAAGCATGGCGCCTGACACCTTCGATCCCACTGGCACTCCCACCTGCCAAGGCCGTGGCGGCCACGCTCAGTCCATCCTGGCTAGAGCGGATGCAGACGCTTGATGATGCATCCCGGCTTATCTGGAAAGCGCACCCGGGTATCGAATCCTGCGCCCGCGATGTGCTGAACAGGCAGTTGGCCATCCTGTGTGATGGCCGTCTGGATGCGAAGGATGTTCACGTGCAGCTCATTGAGGCATTGCCTGTCGAGGTGCTGAGAAACACGGCAGAAGCCCGAGCTGGCGCAGTCAGTCCGACAATGCCCCCAGTCGATCTGATCACCCTGCTGCTCGACCGGGTGAGCGGTCATCGAGTAGTCGATGTGCACGTCGACAATCAGATTATCCTTGCTCCGGCAACGATTGCGCAGACAGACCCCAGCACACTGCTGACGCCTGCGTTGGTCAATCATCTGCTGAAATACGCGCATGCCCAGTTTTCCGCAGCGCTGGCACGTCAGACCAGGCGGTTCCACACGCATGCTCTGCGTCAGGTCAACTCCCGATTGGACCCTCGGGCGTTGTCGTGCGAGATAACGGCAGCACTGCTTCGCCTGGAGCTGAACCTGAAGGGACGTCTGGACGACCTCGATCAGCCAGCGCAGGTCATGCTTGAGCAAGTACTGGATTACCCTGTGCGTAGTCTGCGCCGGGTATTTGGCGACGCTATCGTCGAAGTCTGCGCCCTGTCGTGCACCTATGACGAGAAGCGCCCATCGGTGCAGATGACCAACCTTTTCATGCTGCATCAACCCTCACTCGCCCCCACGGGTGTAGTGCTCTGGTCTTCATTGTTGGGTGTACGACGATTCGACTCACTTGTTGGTCTCAAGCGGTTATTGATTGCGAAGCTGGCGAACACTCATCACCGCGAGCAATGGTTGGATCTTTTTCCCGAGCCTGAAAAGTGCATGATCCGCAAACACCTGGAGCAACCCGATGGCAATCTATTGTCTATCGATACTATTCCGCTGAATGAGCATTTCATTGAGCAGTTGCAACGGGTCGAGCAGGACCGGCAATGCAAGGCTGTCGAGCACGCGGTTCAACTCGCAACGGACTGCCGTCTAGAGACGAAACTGTTCAGCAACCTCGTGACCGCTGCCCAGGCCAATGACCAGATGGATGCAGCACTGGATGCGATGTCAGGGGCCATTCAGAGTGCCCTGTTCGAAGCGCAAATGCCGGCCTGGTTAAAAAAAGCCTCGATTGACGACTTGCAGAGCTATGCCGACGTACTCAAGCGTTACTTTCGGGTCGGTGATCCGATCAATGATTTTCTATTCGGCATTCCGTATCTAAAGGCGTACGCCCGCGAAAAAATACTCGACCAGCTGGGTATCGACTTCCCCGGCCAGTCATTTGACCCGGACACCTTGCGAATAACCCTTACGCGATACGTTGGAGCCCCGGTGGGCACGGGACAGACGCCTTCTTTTTTGCCCGCAGTGACCGATGTCAACACCGAAACATTGACCGAATACTCGCTTAATCATTTTTCGACGATCCAGGGGGCGAGCCTGGCGGTGAGTTCTGCTGAAGAGAGCCTGGCTACCGTTCTGTTGACGCCCGCCTACCTGAGTGAGTTGATCCACACGTTGGATGTGGGAGCACATTATCAAAAACTGCTGACGCAAAAGCTGGACAGCAGTCATTCAGACTACAGCCTTCGCAGACGTTTATTTTTCAAGCAGTTGCCAGCGCTGATGATCGAAACTGCTGTTCAGAAAAAGCTTGAAGGGCAGCTCAGTGCCAGCGCCTACGATTACATCGAGGGCCTCATGGAGATGCCCGATAGTCTTGCCCGGCAAACTGTACATGAAGAGGACATTATCCTGTGTCCGCTTCGACTGATCGCGCAGGCGGGCGCCATGGCGGACAGTGTGCCCGGCTTTTACGTCATAGGCCCAAAGGACCCATCTCAGGGGCCGGTGATCCTTTATTCGATTTTTAACCAGAATTTTTGCTTCAAGGAGTACGCCGACAACGCCAGCCTGCTGCAGGACATACGTACATCAAGCAGCCTGCAAACTCAGCTCATGCAGCGTGTCACGCCCGACGTGCAAACGCGTTATGGCCATCACAGCTTCCTTCTGCCTCCGGTGTGGAGTACCGAGTTCTATACGGATTTCCCAATGTTTTCATTGGGGCCTATCACCCTGGACAGCGAACCTGTTGAGGGCAATGTTTTGCAGTATCTGTTCCGTGATGCCGTTAGCGTATTCAAGGAAATAGCGAAAACGCAGACAGTCACTACTGCCCAGGCTGATTGGGAGTCGCTCACGTACCTGATGACGCTTCAGGCCGAGCAAGTCCTTATTTTTCTGCCCGGCGATCTCGGCCTGATGGCTGCTGGCTGGCAAGGGCTATCGTTGTTTCACTCATCAGCCACCTCGGCCGCCAGTCGACACTGGGGCGAGGCAGTGTCGGAGTTTACCGCTGCTTTGGCCATTTTTGTGTCGGCCAAACATTCAGCCTTGAAGGCGCTGGAGGTCGACGATTCAGCCTCTGAGGTGCTGAGTGACCTTGACGCGCCGCTGGGATTCTCTTGGCGAAATGCCCAATTGCCCCCAGACGTAAAAGTCCGTTTGCAGGCGTTCGAAGTGTCCGATATCGCATTGAGCGATTTGATGAAAGATGAGCTGTACAACCTTTACCAGGCGCCCTTGACGCTGAAAAAGTATGCGGCTGTCGCTGGCAAGGTCTATCAGGTACAGATGCAGGATGAGGGGGCCTGGCACATTGTCAGTGGTGACAATGTCGGGCCGAACCTGAAACTCAATGACCATCAGCAATGGGAACTCAATGTGCGTTGGGGGTTGAGGGGGGGAGGCGGGCTTCTTACTCGGCCTAAATCTCCTGATGCTTTAACCCTGAGTGAGATCGACGCAGCGGTCAATCATGAGTTCGACGTTCTGGCCAGTGGAATGCCTGCGATACGTCTGGGGTATCGAGACCACGCGCGCAGGATTGGTCGCGCCCATCTGCAAACCAAACGCTATATCGAGACCTGCCTGGAAAATCTGAACGTGCGAACGCCCGCTGCACCGCTCAATGCACAGGTCAACACAATCATTGGTGAGTTCTTCGGTGTACAGACGCCGAGTGCCGGACTTGTCGATGCAATCAAAAAGTCGACAACGGGCTTGTTCAACGCCGTGATGGATGCCTCGTTGGCACCTTATTCTTCACCCCGTTTTGTCTTGGGGGTGAATCGGGCAGGGTACGAAACCACTGTCGCGTTCACGCTAAAAGCTGATCCACTCCAGCGTATCTACCTGAGCGAGCAGTTTTTTGAAGCGTCGAAATATCACCTCAAGCCTTCAGCCGTTGGCAGCGCGGGTTTCAATCTGAGGTCCCACTATCGAGCGGCTGCACTCATCCACGAACTGTCTCACCTGAGCAATGACACGCACGACATCGCTTACCTGGAGGCCACGGCCCCTTTCCTCGATTTGTTGGCCATCGATACGCCGGACCAGATTCGGATCAAATCCGATCTGGAGGAGTTGCATCACCGCTATCTTTCGCATCGGACCCCCATCAGTCAGCTGTTCAAGCACTTTAAAAATGGCCAGTGGCAAGACATCAATGATGAAGGGGAGGGTAAGCAATTCGTTCTGAACATCACCGGACAGACAACCCTGGCAGACGCTCGCCCGGTTTTTCTGGCCGATGCTGAAAAACGCAGCGAAATCATCCTGGGAAATGCTGACTCTTTGGGCCTTCTCGTCACGTTGTTGGGGCGCCAACGCTTCGCCGCTTGACTCGCTTGTCGGGTGCATCAAGGCTGCATTGAAAATGAGCCGCTTTAAAAAGCGGCTCGTCTTAGCTCTTATACCGGCGAATCAAATCGTGTAGTGCCGCAACTCACGGGCGATGACCAGGCGCTGGATTTCACTGGAACCTTCGTAGATCTGGGTGATCCGTGCATCCCGGTAATAACGCTCCACCGGGTAGTCTTCCAGGTAGCCATAGCCGCCATGGATCTGCATCGCCTTGGAGCAGACTTTCTCAGCCATTTCCGACGCGAACAGCTTGGCTTGTGACGCTTCCGACAAGCAGGGTTTACCCGCGCTGCGCAGGCGCGCCGCGTGGAGGATCAGCAGGCGTGCAGCGTTGAGTTGGGTGTGCATGTCGGCGAGCATATTCGAGACGCTTTGGTGCTCGATGATCGGCTTGTCGAACTGCACCCGCTCACGTGCATACGCCAATGCGGCTTCGAACGCGGCGCGGGCGATGCCCAGTGCCTGTGCGGCAATGCCGATGCGTCCGCCTTCAAGGTTGGACAGGGCAATGGCCAGGCCCTTGCCACGCTCGCCCAGCAGGTTGGCGACGGGGACGCGGCAATTGCTCAAGGTCACAGCGCAGGTGTCTGATGCGCGAATGCCCATCTTGTGTTCGGTACGGTCCACGACGAAGCCCGACGTATCGGTCGGTACCAGAAACGCCGACAGGCCTTTCTTGCCCAATTCGGGATCGGTCACGGCGAAAACAATGGCCAGTTTGGCGCGTTTGCCGTTACTGACGAACTGCTTGGCGCCATTGATGACCCATTCGTCGCCCTGCAACTCAGCACGGGTCCGCAGGTTGTGTGCTTCGGAGCCCGCCTGTGGCTCGGTCAGGGCAAAGCAGCCGATGGCCTGACCGCTTGCCAGCTCGGCCAGCCACGTCTGCTTTTGCGCCTCGGTGCCGTAGTTGAGCACCGGGCCACAGCCCACCGAGTTGTGAATACTCATGAGCGCACCTGTCGCGCCATCGCCTGCGGAAATCTCTTCCACGGCCAGGGCGTAGGCGACGTAATCGACATAAGTGCCGCCCCATTCTTCCGGGACCACCATGCCCAACAGGCCCAGTTCGCCCATTTTGGCGACCAGGGCGTCATCGATCCAGCCGGCTTTTTCCCATGCCTGGGCATAGGGTGCGATTTCATTACGGGCGAAGTCGCGCGCCATGTCGCGAATCATTACCTGTTCTTCTGTCAGTTCGAGGTCGTGCATGGCTTAGCCCTCATGGCCGTTAAAGAAGCTTTGGACATGCTCGGCACTGAGCGCCTGCACGGTGGGTGGGTTCCACTGTGGATTTTTATCTTTGTCGACAATCAGTGCGCGGACCCCTTCGATCAGGTCGCCGCGCTTGAACCACTGGCGATCGAGGTGCAGCTCCAGAGCGAAGCAGGCTTCAAGTGGTAAATGGCGACCTCGACGCAGCATTTCCAGGGTGACCGACATCGCCAGCGGCGAGCGACTTTCCATCAAGGCAGCCGTACTCATCGCCCAGTCGTGGCTGTTAGCCACGGTGACTTCACGCAGTTGTTCGATGATGCTCTGCACGTTCGGCTGGCTGAAGAAATGGTCGATGACCGGACGCAGTTTTTCCAGCGGGGCATCGGGCAATTGCTGCACGGCGTTTTTTGCCAGCAGGTTTTGTAAATCCTTCAGTGCGTTGTCATTCCACAGCAGGCTGTCCAGTTGCTGGTCCAACTGCGGTAAAACTTCGCTGTTCAGGTACCAGTCGGCCAACCCGCAATACAGTGCGTCCGCCGCACGAATCTGTACGCCGGTGACGCCAAGGTAAACCCCCAGCTCGCCCTGTACCCGCGACAGGAAATAACTGCCGCCCACGTCCGGGAAGTAGCCGATGGCGACTTCCGGCATCGCCAGTCGGCTGCGTTCGGTGACCACCCGCAAGTCGGCGCCTTGAGCCAGGCCCATTCCGCCGCCAAGCACATAGCCATCCATCAGCGCCAACACGGGTTTACGGTAGCGGTGGATGGCCAGGTCGAGGGCGTACTCCTCGACGAAAAAGTCCAGATGCACAGTCAGGCCATTTTTGTGGCTGTCGTACAACGAACGGATATCGCCACCGGCGCAGAAGGCCTTGTCGCCGCTGCCGCGCAAGACCACGGCGTACACCTCATCGTCCTGAGCCCAGGCATCGAGCTGTTTTTGCAGGATGCGGACCATGTCCAGGGAGAGGGCATTCAAGCCAGCGGGGCGGTTGAGGGTCAAATGGCCGATATGGTTACGCACCGTGGCGAGTACAGCGTTGCCAGTTTCAACGGGTAATTCCTGGGCAGTCATGGCTATCTCCCTGCTGCTTTATTGTTCTGCTTCTCATCTGGTGCGAGAAATGACCCACGGATGCTACCAGTGCAAATTTGCAAATGACAATCGAGAATACTGCAGTGCGGTTGGGCATTTTTGCATGGGCCAAAGAGAGGACATGCCAAATAGGCCTCAAGCCTTCAAACTGAACAGCGCCACTTGGGGGGCTTCGCTCACCCAGAAAGCACTCACCGACCAGTTGGCGTCCGCCGCAAGCGCGGTGAATGATTCGATGCTGAACTTGTGTGAATTCTCGGTGTGCAGGCGTTCGCCAGCGTTGAAGTGGAACGTGTGTCCAGCGACCTTGACTACATGTTCGCGGCGGCTCACCAAATGCATTTCCATGCGCTCCTCGGTTTCGTTCCACAGCGCCAGATGGTCGAAGGCCTCGACGTTGAAGTCGCCGTCGAGTTCGCGGTTGATACGGGTCAACAGATTCTTGTTGAAACGCGCGGTGACACCGTCGGCATCGTCGTAAGCGGCCACCAGAATGTCGGCCTCTTTGAGCAGATCCACTCCAACGATGAAATGTGCCTGATCGCCCAACAAGGTCCGGGCTGAACGCAGAAACTTCACGGCTTGATCGTGAGTGAAGTTACCAATGGTCGAGCCGGGGAAAAATCCCACACAGGTGTGCCCGGCTACCTCGGTCGGCAATTGCAGGGCGCGGCTGAAATCGTCAATCTGAGGCACGATGTTCAAGTGCGGGTAGCGTTTCCTCAGTCGTACGGCGGCCTTCTTTAATGCGTTGGCGCTGATGTCGATCGGTACATACAGCGCAAGCTGCGGCGCTGCATCGAGCAACAGACGGGTTTTTTCGCAGGCGCCACTGCCGAACTCCACCAGCGCTGCACCGTCTGGAATGGTACTGGCAAGCTGTTGGGCCACGTGAGTCAACAGGGCGGTTTCAGCGCGGGTCGGGTAGTACTCGGCGGTCTCGCAAATGGCCTCGAACAGCTCGGAGCCAGCAGCGTCATAGAAATACTTGGGCGACAGACTTTTCACCGACGCCGACAACCCGGCAATCACGTCGCGGGCGAACTCGCTGTCGTGGCTGTTCACTGCGCCAGGCTGGCGGGCATCACGGGCCAGGCGCAGGCCGGAAAACATCCAGCGCTTTTCCGGGTGGAAAAAGTTGCGGTAGGTCGTGCGGGTGTGGCCAGGGGCGGTGACACTGGCCCCGCCGCGAAGGACCATCAGGTTGATCATGAATTTGCCGTTGTACTCGCCCACCGCGCCAGCAGCCGGACGAAACCCCGGGTAGGCGCTGTAGGCACTTTGCGTCCATTGCCAGGCGACGTCATCCACCTGCTCCAGCAGTCCGGCCTCTGCGGCAGCTTCCCATTCGGCCTCTGTTGGCAGGCGCGCATCAGCCCAGTGGGCAAAGGCGGCCGCTTCGTAATAGCTGATGTTGATCACTGGCGCTGTCGGGTCAATGGCTTCCAGCCCGCGCAAGGTCAGCTGGCGCCAGCCGGGCGCGTCGTATTGCCAATAAAGTGGGGCATTCCAGCCATGTTCCTGGGCCGCGGCCCAGCCGTCCGATAGCCATAGCCCGGCTTGGGTATAGCCACCGTCCGCCATGAACGCCAGCCATTCGCCGTTGGTCACCAGGCGGTCGCTGATTTCGAACGGTTGCAGGTAGGTGGTGTGTCGGGGGCCTTCATTGTCAAAGGCAAAGCCTTGGCCCTTGTGGCCGATTTCCGTCAGCCCCCCCTTGAGCGGCTTGAACCGGCCGCGCCGCCCGGGAAGGTCTTTGGGCCAACGTGGGTCATAGGCCGGCTTGAGCGAGGAGGTGCTGAACAGGTGCAAGATGTCCATCAGCAACAACTCTTGATGTTGTTCCTCATGGGCCAGACCCAGCTCAAGCAAATCGGCAGTGGTGGTGGTTATGTCTGCCTCAAGCAGCGTGCGCATGTGTTCGTCCACATGCTTGCGGTAGTCCAGTACTCTGTCCACGCTCGGACGTGTCATCAGCCCGCGCTGCGGTCGGGGATGACGCGGGCCGACGGCTTCGTAATACGAGTTGAACAGGTAACCGAATGCCGGATCGAAAGGGCGGTAGTCGACAACGTTCTCGGCCAGCAGAAACGTTTCAAAGAACCACGTGGTATGCGCCATGTGCCATTTTGTCGGGCTTGCGTCAGGCATTGACTGAACGACCATGTCCTCGGCACTCAGTGGTGCGATCAGGTTCTCGGTCCTGCGTCGAATAGACAGATAGCGCTTGAGACGTGCGTTACCGGTGGGGATATTACGTCGCTCGCTTGAGGTGCTGATCATCAGGTCCTCTCTTTGGCAGTTCAATGGCTGGCACGTTGTTCAGCCCTGTACACCTTCGGCTTTGAAGGTCACCCTGACAGGGGTAATAACTGTGATGTGCAGTGCGCGCGTAATGTTCAAACCGAATGTCGGATCGCGGAATATAAAAGGCTGCCGGGTATTCCTGTCCGCTTGAAATCAGCGAGTCCAAGGCTCGTTTCAATCGGTTTCACCCAACGCTGGCAAGAACTCCTGTCCTACGGTTTACTACGCCTTGACCGCGCGCTTTACTGATCTGGACTCGCTCGGTTCATGAACATTTGAGGAGATACTCCATCAGGTCCACTCGATGAACGAGTACACCCCTCGCCATTGGGCGCCCCACGAGCGCCCGGCACTGCCTGGCTCCCCGTCCACGCCGTTGCACTCGACGGGCAAACGTTGGGCGTTTGCAATCGTCGGTGTGATCGTTGCGTTGACCGGCGGTCTGGGTAATGCACTGGTGGTTGCCAATCTGCCGTACTTGCAAGGCGCTTTGGGTGCGACGACTGCGGAAATTGCCTGGCTGCCCGCCGCATATGTCATGACCAACGTGTCGATGAACCTGCTGTTGGTGAAGTTTCGCCAGCAGTTTGGCTTGCGTGCATTCACTGAAGTATTTTTGGTGTTGTATGCGCTGGTGACGTTCGCGCACCTGTTCGTCAACGACCTGGGGTCGGCGGTGGCCGTGCGTGCGGCCCACGGTATGGTCGGCGCGGCACTCAGTTCGTTGGGGCTGTACTACATGATCCAGGCCTTCCCGCAGAAATGGCGAATGAAGGCGCTGGTCCTTGGCCTGGGCACTTCGCAGCTGGCGATTCCTCTGGCGCGACTGGTGTCCGAAGACCTGTTGCAAATCGCCGAATGGCGCGGCCTTTATCTCTTTGAACTGGGCATGGCGTTGCTCTCGCTGGGCTGCGTGCTCCTGCTCAAACTGCCCCCGGGCGACCGGTTCAAGGCGTTTGAAACACTCGACTTTCTCACCTTCGGCCTGCTCGCCAGCGGCTTTGCCTTATTGTGCGCCGTGCTGTCGTTGGGACGGATTGACTGGTGGCTTGAGGCGCCATGGATCGGTATCGCCTCGGCTGCATCGATCGCCCTGGTCTTTGCTGGCTTGGCGATCGAACATAACCGCACCAACCCCTTGCTGATCACTCGCTGGCTGGGCAGCGGCCGAATCCTTCGTCTGGGTTTGGCCGTGATGTTGATTCGTATCGTGTTGTCGGAACAGTCCATCGGCGCGGTGGGCTTTTTGCAAGTGTTGAACATGAGCAGCCAGCAGATGCACAGCCTGTATCTGGTGATGTTGCTGGGCAGCGTGGTGGGGCTGGCGGCCAGTGCGCTGACCATCGATCCGCAGCACCTGTTCAAACCGGTGATCATTTCGCTGGCGACAATGGCCGTGGGTGCCTGGATGGACAGCAGCTCGACCAATCTGACCCGGCCCGAGAACATGTACCTGAGCCAGTTTCTGCTGGCCTTCGGGGGTACCTTTTTCCTCGGTCCGACCCTGGTACAGGGGATGAGCGGGGTGATTGGCAACCCGCGTAATCTGGTGAGCTTTTCGGTGTTGTTCGGTATCACCCAAAGCCTTGGCGGGCTGATCGGGTCGGCGGCGTTGGGCACGCTGCAGGTTGTGCGCGAGAAATTTCACTCCAGTCACATCGTCGAACACCTGACGTTGATCAATGCCCAGGTGCAATCGAGCCTGCAAATCGCCAGTGGCAGTTATGCCTCCGCCATTGCCGACCCGTCGCTGCGTACCAACCAGGGGATTCGCACCCTTGCAGCGGCGGCGACCCGAGAGGCAAATGTTCTCGCCTACAACGATGTATTCATGATGATCGCGCTGATCGCGGTGCTGACCCTTATCTGGATTTTCCTGCGCAGTCTCTGGCTGAAGATGACCACCGAAAAAATTGCTCCTGCCCCGACAACGACGTCCTCCGACCCCTCCAGTGGCGCTGAACTTTCATGACTGAGCCCAATACTCCGGCAAACGCCACACCAGCGGCCTCTTCAGGCCCGCCGCCGGCGCCCGTCACGGAACCGCCGAGTACTCAGCCGCGTCCGTTGCGGGTACGGATTTTCTCTTCATTGATATTTGGCTCGATTGCGCTCATCGGCATATTGATCGTGCTTTACGCCTGGCAACTACCGCCGTTCAGCAGTGCCATCGAGAGTACGGAAAACGCGTTGGTCAGGGGGCAGGTGACGATCATCGGGCCTCAGCTCAGCGGGTATGTGTATGAGGTGCCCGTGCAGGACTTCCAGTTCGTCAAGGCCGGCGATGTGTTGGTGCGTCTCGATGATCGGATCTACAAGCAGCACCTGGATCAGGCGCTGGCCCAACTGGCGGTGCAGAAAGCGGCGCGGGCCAACAACCTGCAGCAGCGTCGCAGTGCCGAAGCGACCATCCTCCTGCGACAGGCCGCTCTGGCCAACACTATTGCCCAAGGCCGCAAGACCGCCGCTGATTTGCGCCGTAACGAGGATTTGGTCGCCGATGGCTCAGTGTCCAGGCGCGACCTGGACCTGAGCCGCGCAGACAATGCCCAAGCTGTCGCCGCCGTCGCCGAGGCGCAAGCTTCGCTGGAGATTTCTCGCCAGGATCTGCAAACCGTGATCGTCAATCGTGGCTCGCTGGAAGCGTCGGTGGCCAATGCCGAGGCCGCCATCGAACTGGCGCGTATCGACCTGTCCAACACGCGGGTTACAGCCCCGCGTGATGGTCAGTTGGGGCAGATCGGCGTGCGGTTGGGCGCTTACGTCAATTCGGGGGCGCAACTGATGGCGCTGGTGCCGGATCGGCTGTGGATCATCGCCAATATGAAAGAAACCCAGATGGCCAACGTACGTCTCGGTCAGCCGGTAACCTTCAGCGTCGACGCCATCGACCATCAGAAGATGCAGGGCAGGGTACAGCGAATCTCGCCCGCCGCTGGCTCGGAGTTCAGCCTGCTACCCGCGGACAATGCCACGGGGAACTTCGTCAAGATTGCCCAGCGGATACCGGTGCGGATCGTCGTTGACCCCGATCAACCCCAGGCCAAACGCTTGCGACCGGGGATGTCAGTGGTGGTGAGCATCGACACCCGCCAGAGCGGCGAAGTACCGCCTGATCAGGTTGATGACGATTCAGCCCCGGAACGAGCCGATCAACGCCGCTGAGTGAACGGCTCTTGGCGCGAGCCGTGCGCTGAATGCTTGCGCGCTTCAGTAGTCGTCGCGTTTGCGAAAGGCCCAGCGACCCGCGAGCAGGGTGAACGTCGCGACCAACGCCACCAGTACCCAAAAGCCTTCGGGGTCAGTGGCCAGTGGAATGCCGCCGACGTTCATCCCGAAGAAGCCGGCGATGATATTGATCGGCAGCGCCAGCACGGTGACCACGGTCAAGGTGAACAGGGTGCGGCTGCTCTGCTCGTTGAGCTTGGCGGCGATTTCTTCCTGCAGCAGCTTGATCCTCTCGCCCAGTGCGGTGAGGTCGCTGATCACCAGTGCGGATTCATCGGTGGATTTACGCAGCTCTTGCACGTCTTCTTTCTGGAACCAGGCCGGTGGGCGGTTGAGCAGGCGCAACAGGGACCGGGGTTCCAGGGCCAATAGCCGATGCAGGCGCACCAGCACCCGGCGCATGGCACCCAGGTCTGCGCGGTTATCGCTCAGGCGTGAAGACAACAGTTGGTCTTCGATTTGATCGACGCTGACCGTGGTTTTCCTCACAATCTGTTCGAGGACTTCGCCTTGATCGCGCAGCAAATGCACGAGAAGCTCCAGCGGCGAGCGGAAAAACTCCCCGCGTTTTACCGAGTGACGCAGCCTGTCTACCGAATGCAGAGGCTGCAAGCGGACGCTGATCATCATGTGGCTGCGGGTGCAGACCCACAAGGTAGAGATGTCTGAAGACACCATGCCGAAGTTGAACACCACATCGTTGACCACTGCCAGTAGCGACGAGTCGATGTGTTCGATGCGTGTCGAGCGTGACCCTTCATGCAGGGCTTCGAAAAACTCTTCCGGTAGTTCCAGATGCGATTTCATCCAGCGTTGGCAGCCTGCATGGGCCAGGTTCAGGTGCAGCCAGATGAATTCTTCGGGGTCGCCCGGAGTGTGCAGGCACTCCAGGGCGGCGGCCGAATCGATTTCCCGACCCCGCTCACCGGGGAGGAAACGAAACCCATAGATCAAGCCGAACAAGTCTGAATCCTGATGATCGTGCACGATGCTGTTGTTCATGGATGCTCGCTGACCTGAATACGCCTGTCAGGGACGCAGGATTGCTAAAACCGCATCATGGCAATCTGTTTTGACAGTTTTGTTACAGTTCAATCGGTGTCTCAGGCACTCAGCCGTGCTGTCACCTCATTCAACTGACCCGACACGCTGTGCAGGTTACGGCTGGCCGTTTCGGTGCGTTTTACATTGTCCTGATTGGCGCTGGCGATTTGGGTAATCTCTACCAGATTGCGCGAGATATCTTCGGCGACCGAGGTTTGCTCTTCGGCCGCCGTGGCGATCTGTCGGTTCATGTCGCGGATCGCCTCGACCGCTTCGGTGATGCGATGCAGCATATGGCCTGCTTCGGTGACCTGCTCGACGCTTTCTTCGCTGCGAGACTGGCCACCCTCAATCGCTTTCACTGCGTCGAGGGCGCCAGTCTGTACGGTGTGGATGATTTGATTGATTTCGGCAGTTGAGGCCGCGGTGCGCTGTGCCAGGCTGCGGACTTCATCGGCGACAACGGCAAACCCGCGTCCTGCATCGCCGGCGCGCGCCGCTTCAATGGCCGCGTTCAGGGCTAACAGGTTGGTCTGCTCGGCGATACCGCGAATGACTTCGAGTACTTTACCAATTCTTCCGCTGTCGGTTTCCAACTGACGGATGACCGAGGCTGTATTGGATATCTCGCCACGCATGTGAGTAATCGCGGCAATGGTTGTCTGCATGACCTGTTCGCCTTGCTGGGCGCTGTGGTCGGCGGCGTCTGCCGCAGTGGCGGCCTGCTCTGCGTGTCGAGCCACTTCTTGCGCGGTGGCGGACATTTCGTTCATGGCCGTGGCGACCTGATCGGTGCGCTCGAACTGCTCGTTGGTGCCCTGAGCGATCAGTTGTGCAATCGCATTCAACTCACTGCTGGCGCTATCCAGGTCCGTAGCGCTGACCTTCAAACGGTTGAAGGTCTCTGCCAGAAAGTCTCGAAGCGTGTTGGCGGCCACGGCCAGACGGCCTAGCTCATCCTGACGCTCGGTGCTGACGCGGTCACCGAATTTACCTTGGCTGAGCTGGGCGACGTATTCGATCAATCGTCGAACTGGATCGATCAGATTGCGATTGACCAGCCACAGGCTCAGCAGTCCGATCAACAGCCCGGACACCAGCATCACCGCAATACCCAGGAGAATTGTTTGGTTTGCGTCTGCGCTGATGTGCTCGGATTGTTGGCTGCCCTGCTCGCGTAATTGGGCGACCAGCTCACTCATTTGTTCACTGGCGGACCGATCCATGCCTTTGACTGCCGTATCACCTACAACAGGGTCGCCGTTAGAGGCTATAAATGCATCGCGGCCTTTCTGGTACGCGGTGCCCAGCACTTGATGGGCTTCGCGCAGTTTCTCGATCCGGGTTTTCAACTCGGGGGGCGTCTGGTTGGCGAGGCGCCCAAGGATGTCTTGCACCTCACGTTGGCGCTCCTCGAATTGTCCCCAGTATTTATTCAGCTCTGCCGGTTCCTTGCCACGCAGCAGGACGTTCTTCCATTCCTGTACCTGAATTTTGAATTGGAGGTTGGCCTCATCGATCAGTTGGGATGTGTGCAACGGCCCGTCGATCAGGCCTTTGTAGTTCTGCACGCTATTGGAGAGGAAATGAAAACAGGCCAGCGCGATCAGCAGGATCGCCAACAGGCTGCCACCGAGCAACGCCAGAATCTGGGCTCTCAGCGATTTTTGCAAGAACATGGGGGGCTCTCATGGCCAAGAAGAAGGCATTCCACGTGGGAACGGGTGCGGCAAAGACATCCCTGTTCTTCAAGGCCGGGATTGCCCCGAACTTGAAGGTCGTACCTAGAGGTCGGCGGACGCCGGGGTTTCTTGAGTAATGCGGTTTTTCGTTCGGATGAACAGTACGCTGCGGCCAATCTCTTTCCGCCCCCGGTACGACTTTTCAAGAAAATTCGCAGCGGCAATAACTATCCTGAACCTCGCACGCCCTCCAGACCGCCAACGGAAGGCCATATTTTTCCTTCTTGTGGCGAATAAAATCTTCGTTTAAGCGATTGATCAGCGCGGCGTGTTTACCCTGCTAGGGAAGGTCTGAAGTAGGCCCTTCTTTTTGCCGGAAAATCGGGCGTCAAGCGCTCAGAAATAAAGTAATTCACTGAAATATCGGAAATACCGGCTTTTTTAGATGAACCATATTTGGAAACCTTTTTCAGAGTTTCCCTAACTCAAGCTTCCACCGGACGGGTCGCTGGCCGCGGCAGATCAGATCACGGAATTCGGAATGCTCGAAAGCATTCATAAATATGACTATAAAAAGATAAGAAAGTATTCGAAAAGAGAATAGATCACTGTCATATATGACAGTAGACGGAAAAAACCTTATTGGAGAAACTGTACGTGAGCAACGGGCAGCATGATGACGACCATGCGCTCAATCACTGGGGCTAATGCAAATATCATTGCGACTGCCCGCTGTTATTCAATAATAGGAGCAATACATCATGAGTGAAGAAGTCTGCGCGATAGTTATTGATATTGGCAGTAGCACGATGAAGGTAGGTTTTGCAGGTGACGCCAGTCCGGCAGCGATATTTCCCACCGTAGTAGGCAGGCCAGAATCGGCTGATGCAAACCAAAAGGCAGTGTACGTGGGTGAGGAAGCGCTAGCTAAAAAAGATACATTAAAACTTAGCTGGCCGGTAAAGTATGGCTTCATCACTGACTGGGACGATTTCGAGCTCATTCTACACCATGTATTTGACAACGTATTAAAAGTGAAACCTGCCGAGCATGACATACTCTTGACGGAGCCGCCGCTTAACCCACGTAGTAGCCGGGAGAAAATGGTTAAAATATTATTTGAGGTATTTAATTGCCGCGCTTGTTATGTCTCGATTCAAGCGGTTTTGGCTCTGTATGCCTCAGGACGTACAACGGGGATAGTTTTGGAGGTGGGCGATAGCGTTACTCATGCTGTTCCGATTTACGAAGGCTATGCTTTACCTCACGCAGTCTTGCGGACGGACATTGGAGGGCGAAACCTGACGGCCTACCTGGTTAAAATACTGTCAGAACGCAGCTACTCTTTTGCCACAACGGCAGAGTCTTCAATTGTTCAGGAGATCAAAGAAAAGCTGTGTTACGTCGCAATGGATTTTGAGGCTGAAATGGAAGGCGCAGCGACCTCCAGCAGTCTTCAGGAATCGTATGAACTGGCAGATGGCCAAGAAATCACTGTGGGTGACGAACGTTTCCGGTGCCCGGAGGTGTTGTTTAAACCTTCACTGACTGGATTCAAATTCGCAGGAATTCATGAGGTGGTTTATAACAGTATCATGAAGTGCGATGTTGATATTCGAAAAGATCTTTATAGCAACATCGTTCTAACTGGTGGCTCTACAATGTTTTCGGGCATGGCTGAAAGGCTGCAAAAGGAAATCACCAAGCAAGCACCTTCCACCATGAAAATTAAGGTTGTTGCACCACCTGAACGTAAATACAGCGTTTGGATTGGTGGTTCTATACTCGCTTCGCTCAGCACCTTTCAAGCAATGTGGATTACCCGTAAAGACTATGATGAAGTGGATCCTTCAATTGTGCATGGAGAGTTCGAGCCCCCCTTTTAATTAGGAACCTCCGGCCAGGCTGCACTTCTACACCGAGCCGGAATTGATCGGGGGTACCGAAACCCAGGCGTTTGTTAGCCATCATGACGAAATCATTCTGATTGCCGTCCGAGGAAGTTTCCCTACGGCTGGCTGCTGTTCGGTTTTGGGCTTGGACGTATGGGTGGCGAGCCTTATCGGCATCATGGGAAACAGCAGCATTTCATGCCGGTGACGTTCAGTGATGGCGAAAAGTCTTCCATTCTCTGGGACCTCGGTTGTGAATCCATTGAGGACACTGCGATATGCAAATACGCCCGTGAGCAGTAATGCACGTAGTTTCGATGAGGGCTCAAGTCATACAACAACCCGCCTTGGAGCAGAAAGAAGTCGCCTCAATACGACCATTGGCCGCTTGGGGAAATTGACCGCCACCAAACTAAAACCGGCCGATGTTTATGGCAATGCTGCGCAGTCGCCAGCGTTTGAGGCGAGCCTCAAGCGCTGGAGGGCTCATAAAGAGAATAACGTCAAAGTGCAACTGGCGATGATCCCTTCGCGGCCAGACAATACTGATATCGCGGGGGTCTACCAAGAAGCTGATCGCGACCCAATGGCGTAGTGCTTCCTCCCGTGGTAATCCGCCGCACGCTGATGAGGCTGTTCGGCGGATAGTCGGGTGTGTCCGTGACCGCTTAAGCAGTGGCTCACACCATCGCCAGCACCCGCTTGCGAGTGGGCGCAGGCCAGGCGCTGTCGATGGCGTGCAGGTCTTCTGCGGTCAGGGTCAATTGTGCGGCAGCAGCGTTGAGGCGTATGTGCTCGGGCTTGACGGCTTTGGGAATCGCGATGACGCCTTTATTGCGCAGCACCCAGGCCAGGCAGATCTGCGCGGGGGTGGCGTCATGTCGGGCAGCGATGTCTTGCAGCACCGGGTTTTTCAGCAGGTGCCCGGCCTGAGCGATGGGGCAGTAGGCCATCAGCGGCATGAGGTGGATCTGCGCCCAAGGCAGTAGATCGAATTCGATGCCGCGTTGTTCGAGGTTGTAGAGCACCTGATTGGTCGCGCAGGCCGGGTTGGCCAAGTGCGCCATGTCGGTGACGTCGAAATTGGAGACGCCCCAGCCACCGATTTTGCCGGCTTCGCGCAGGCGTTCGAAGGCTTCGACGGTTTCTTCCAGTGGGTGTTGGCCGGGCCAGTGCAGCAGGTACAGGTTGATGTGTTCTGTGCCGAGGCGTCGCAAGCTTCGTTCACACGCCTCTACTATGCCGGTGCGGCTTGCGTTGTGTGGGTAAACCTTGCTCACCAGAAACACGCGGTCGCGCTGCCCGGCGATGGCCTCACCGACCACTTCCTCGGCACCGCCTTCTGCGTACATTTCAGCGGTATCGATCAGGGTCATGCCGTGTTCGATGCCCAAACGCAACGCGGCCACTTCATGTTTTCGTTGATGCGGATCTTCGCCCATGTGCCAGGTGCCCTGGCCGATGACGGGGACGGATGCGCCAGCCAATTCGAGGGTTTGCATGTAATCTCCTACAATCAGTGGGTGATATCTATTCTGGCAGCAGGATGACGAGCAGGTTCAAACCGGACCGGGAAAAGCGGTGATATCGGTCATTTATTCACCACCGCCGTACGGCCATTCTCCCAACCCCCACCTAAAGCCAAAAACAGATCGATCTGGCCCATGGCGACTTGGGTGTTAGCCGAAGCCAATTGGGCACGAACATCAGTATAGGTGCGTGTAGCCTGGAGGTCGGCAAGGAACGAGGCGCGGCCAGCCTGGAAGAAACGGTGAGTCTGATCGGCCGCTTGCCGGGCCGACTGTTCGGCGTCGGCCAGCGCCTCACGCCGCTCCAGCAAGGCGGTGTATTGCGCCAGACCGGTCTGGGCTTCGCGGATCGCGTTGAGTACCACGCCATCGAAATGCGCCAGTGCGGCTTGGGTCGAGGCTTCGGCTTCATGGATCCGCGCACGGGAGCCGTTCGATGGCACCGTCCAGCTCAGCAAGGGCCCAAAGCCCCAGCGATTAGTGGCCGGTTGGCCGAGGTTACTCAGAATACCAACGGTGCCAATGCTCGCGCCGATGCTGATGTCCGGGTACAGCGCGCCGGTGGCGACACCAATCTCTGCGGTGGCGGCTGCCAGTCGACGCTCGGCCTGACGAATATCAGGCCGGCGTTTGAGCAATGCGGCACCGTCGCCGACGGGCATGAGCTGCGCGATGTGGGGCAGTTCAGCGCATGTCGTCACGCCAGCAGGCAGTTGTGCCAGCGGTTTGGCCAGCAGCATCGACAAGCGGAACAGTCCGGCTTGACGGGCGGCGTTGTAGCGGGGCAATTCGGCGCGCAGGGATTTGAATTGGGTTTGTGAGCGGGTGACTTGGGTTTCATCCCCGCGCCCCGCGTCGCGCAGGCGCTGGGTCATGGTCAGGCTTTGCTGTTGCAGGTCCAGCGAATGCAGGGCGATGTTCTGCTCTTCATTGGCGGCGCAGACCTGGGTGTAGGCGCGTACTACGTCGGCCACCAGGGTGATGCGCGCGGTGTCCGCTGCGGCTTGGGTCGCATCGGCACTGGCTTGTGCGCCTTCGATGCCGCGCTGCAGGGTGCCGAACAGATCGAACTGGTAAGAGGTGCTGATGCCGATGTCGCCGACATTGGCCACGGGCACTTTATCGGCTAACAGAAAGGCTTCACCCGATTCCTGCAAGCGTTGTGCGCCCATTTTTACCCCGCTGTGGAATCCCCCCAAAGACTGGGCTTCCTCCACTTGCATTCGGGCCCGGGCCAGATTGGCGGCCGCTACCCGCAGGTCGGTGTTGGAGGCCATGGCCTGACGTACCAGCTCATCGAGCCGAGGGTCCTGATACAGTCGCCACCAATCTGCCGGTACCGGCGCTGACATCGCATTGGCACCCTGACCCGCGATTTTGCCCTGCAAATCCGGGCGGTTCAGTGCGGCATCCTTGGGCAGATGATAGTCCGGCCCCACCATCTGGCAGGCGGACAACAGCAAACCCAGGGCTACGGTCGCCAGACGTGCGCCTTGTTTCATTGCGCGGTCTCCCGAGGGTGAGCGTCCTCGATGATCGACACCGTCGCGGTACGCCCGGCGATCATGCGAAAGTCATCCGGCACGCTGTCGAAGGCGATTCGCACGGGAATCCGTTGTGCCAGCCGCACCCAGCTGAACGCCGGGTTGACGTTGGGTAGCAGGTTGGTGCCGCTGCTGCGATCACGGTCTTCGATAGCGGCGACGATGCTCTGCACATGACCGCGCAAGCGTGCGCTATCACCGATCACGCGGATATCCACAGCCTGGCCGATGTGGATACCAGACAGCTTGGTTTCTTCAAAGTAGCCGTCGATATGGAACGAGGTGCCGTCGACCACCGACAGAACGGCGCGGCCAGCGGTGACAAACTCCTGCGAACGCGGTGCGCGGTCGTTGAGGTAACCGTCCACCGGGCTGCGGATCACCGAGCGGTCCAGGTTCAGTTGTGCGGCATCGACCGCAACCTGTGACTCGCTCAAGGCCGACAATGCACGCGCTTCGCGAGACTGACTTTCTTCGAGTTGTTCCTGGGCGACCAGATTGCCCAGGCCCCGGTTGCGTTTGTTTTCACGGCGGGCCTGTTCATAGGTTTCCTGGCGTTCGGCCGCCGTCGCCTTGGCCTGACGCAGGGCCAGACGAAAGCGGTCCTGGTCGATGGTGAACAGGACTTGGCCCTTGGTCACCACCTGGTTGTCGGTCACCTCGACCTTCTGAATCAGGCCGGAAACGTCTGGGGCAATCTGCACCACGTCGGCGCGAATACGACCGTCGCGGGTCCAGGGCGCAAACATGTAATACATCACCATGCGCCAGACCACGACAGTGGCGAAGGTCACGATAAGCAGGGTCAGGACCACTCGGCCCAATGTCAGTAAGGGTTTTTTCATTTCATCAGGTATCGACTGAGAGTATCCACAGCGCCGAGCAACACAGCGTATAGACCTACGTTGAACAATGCCCGGTGCCAGACCAGGCGATAGAAGTGGGCGCGTGTCAGCAGTGCGTGCACCACTAGATAAAGCAAATACGTGATGCCCATCAGTACCATCAGCGTGGGCACGATCACCCCGCTGATATCCAGATCACCGATCATAAAGGCGCTCCGTCGATGCCATAGGGCGGTTGTTCTTTGGCCTCACCGGTGGCCATTATTTCGACGCCAGGCAGCAGCGCCAGGCGCAGGCCACTCAACGCATGCAGCAGGTGAGTGCGGGTTGGATCGTCGTCCATCCATTGCGCGGTCAATGAGCGCCGTGCGCGGTCCATGGTCATCAACAGACCTTTGGGCGCGGGCAAGCGTTGGCGGGCGTTGAGGCAGGCCTGAAAATAAACGCCGACCTCATCGATCACCTGCTGTAGCAGCGCTTGGGGGACTGCGTGTACCCGATGGATATACGCCTGCAAATCCAGCAAGTTGAGGGCGACCTGCAGTTCGCGCAGGGCAACCCCGGTGTCCTGAGCGGTGATGGTCAGGCGCGGTAAATGCTGCATCAGGCGGTCGAGCATCTGCACGCCCATGCGCCGATGCTCGGCCAGTGTCGCCGGCTGGCTCAGGGTGACAATATCGTGCCAACTGAAGCGGGTCAGGCGCTTGGCGGCTAATTCAACGCCGAAGGGGCGTACCACCAGGGTCCAGACAAACGCGAATAACAGCCCCACTGGCCCCGCCAGGTTGGTGTTGACGAAGGCCAGGAAGTCGGCGTCGTAGGCGCCCTGAATGCTGATGAATGAGGACGTATTGACGATGGTCAGCAAGGTCCCCAAGTAGAAGCGGGGCTGCACGGTCAAGGTGCCGATGACGATGAAGGGGATGGCGAAGGCCAGCACCAGCATCGGGAAGTCATGCAGGTTGGGCAGCACCAGGAACAGATAGAGACTGGCGAACAGCACCGACATTGCGGTCCAGAAAAAGAAGCGATAGATCTGCGGTGCGGGGTCGTCCATGGCGGCGAAGAAGCTGCACGCCACCGCAGCCAGAATCACCGCGCTGCCGCCATCGGTCCAGCCCAACAGAATCCACAACACTGACGCGACGATGATTGCGGTGACGCTGGAAAACACCGAATACAGCATCAAGCCGCGATCAAAAAACGGCGTCAGCCGGCCCAGCCGCCAGTGCCGATAGACCGCGCGCCACGAGGACTGGTCGTCAGTGCGCAACGCATGTTGCAGGCTGCGACAGTCCTGCCACAGATCGATCCATTCGCCGAGTCGGTAGAGGGCGTTGGACAGTAGCAACTGATGCCGATCATCCAGCTGCGTCGAGCTGGGTTGCAAGCGCTCCAGATGATCGCGTAGCGCTTGCCAATGTTCGACCGGCGCGCCCTCACGGGTGCTATGCAACCAGGCGCAGGTCTCTGCCAGCAGCGGCGCGAGGCGTTCGGCCTGTTCGGGTGTGCGTTTTTCCAGTGCCAAAAGGGCGTCGTTCAATGCATCGACAACCGGCAACAGGTGAATCATCCGTCCACGCAATTCTTTACTGTTGCGCATTGTCTGAGGGCGCGCACCTTCGTGAGGTAACTGACCGATCATCAGTTCCAGCGTATTGAAAGTAGCAACCATCGAGGTGCGAAGGCGGCCGATGTCTTCCGGGGCCAGGGTGCGCGCCAAAAATAGCTCACTGTAAGCGCTGGCGTCGGCAAACCAGTTGTCAGCCGCCCCCAGCATCACGGGCGCCAGCCGGCGCGGCCAGAACATGCCGCCCACCACGGCGGCACAGACGATCCCGAGGACAATCTCCTCAGTGCGTGACACCGCAATGTCGAACACTGTCAGCGGGTTATCCACAACCGGAAAGGCAATCAGCGGCAGGGTGTAGCCCGCGAGCATCAGCGCGTAACTGTTGGCCGTGCGCAGGTGCAGCGAGAGGAACAGCAAGGTCCCGGTCCAGAGAGCGATCACGATGGCCAGCAAGAACGGGGTCTGCACGAACAATGGCACGAAAAAAACGGCCGCCGCCGCGCCGACAAAGGTCCCCAGCGCCCTGTAGAGCGCCTTGGAACTGGTCGGGCCAACAAAGGGACTGGAAACGATATAGACCGTGGCCATGGCCCAATAAGGCCGAGGCATTTCCATGATCAATGCGATATACAACGCGATCATTGAGGCGGCGAAGGTACGCACGCCATAGAACCAGTCACGTGCCGGCGGTACCCCGGTAAAAAAACCGCTCAAGATGCCCATACCGTGCTGTGATGGCCGGCATCTTCAAATGCCTTCAGCACCCGCAGGGTGGCTTCGAGATCCGCGACGTCGACATTTTTGAGCACGTCCCTGCGCAGACGAATCAACTCATTTTCAATCGACAACGCCAGCGCGCGGCCATTCTCGGTCAGGCTCAAGGATTTGGCGCGGCGGTCTGTGGGATCTTCGGTGCGACAGACCACGTCAGCTGCACATAATTGATCAAGCAAACGCACTAGCGATGGACTTTCCATCCCGGCGGCCTGGGCCACTGTCACTTGGCGCACGCCGTCGCCCAAGCGCAGAATCATCAACAAAGGCATCGCGCACGCTTCGGAGATGCCGTAGTCGACGAGCGTCGTGTGACAGATGCGCCGCCAGTGACGGGATGCTGCCACGATGCCGCGGCTGATGCTCATTTGGAGAATATCGAGAGTCATGGCGTTGCCAGTGATAATAGTTTGAAATCACATTATTAGCTTGCTAACTATAAATAGTTTGTAACACTGTTGCAGCGCCGTCAACCGTCATCTTGCTTGTCCAGGCAATCACACATGGCTGAAGTCCGTGAGTGCCCATCTCCATGACTCTGTGACCATTCCCTTCCACACGCAAGATGCCCGATACAGAGCTTTTCACTGGAAAAAAAAGCAGTGGAGTTTGAATAGATGACTACCGTTTGTCGGTAATAAAAAACGGTATTGGGCGCCTTTATCGCGCTTTTATTCAAAAAAATGACGCAAGGTTTCGGACCTGGCGCCTTTGTTAATGCAGTCTGTGGTGAACCTTTTATTCATCCTGATGTCGTCATCAAATGATGCCGTAATAGTGGCCTTACAGCGGATCGCCTGTTTTTTGACGTCATTAGGTCGGCGATTTAATTTCAACAATCATCGATTCAGCCGATAGCAAGGACAACACCGCTGGGTGGTTGCACACCACCTTTAACGATCCGTCCTTGCTGGTGCGCAAGCCGCACCCCTTCGAGTCTTGAATGATCGATCTCGCTACCTGGAACCTCTCCGTCCCTGTCGGTCCTCCCGCCGTCACCATTGATACGCCAACACTGGTGGGTGGTTATCAGGATGGTTACTTCCGCTCGGGGGACACCTTGTTCTTTTGGGTGCCGGTAACCGGCTCCAGAACTGAAAATGCGATATATCCCCGGACCGAACTGCGCGAGACCAAGGCCGATGGCAGCGTCAGCAACTGGAAATTTCCCCAGGCAGACAACGTCCTGCGTGCCGCGCTGTTGGTCAGTCAGGTACCCTCGACGGGCAAAATCGTGATTGGTCAGATTCATTGTTACCAAAGCGCGGAGCCGTTGCTCAAG